>Ga0209979_1000019_pt1 | contig 357978 bp, 334 predicted proteins | sample AnhtaG_FD_183114 | JGI IMG/M metagenome (GOLD analysis project Ga0209979, IMG submission 183114) | Deep subsurface microbial communities from Anholt, Denmark to uncover new lineages of life (NeLLi) - Anholt_01485 metaG (SPAdes) (version 2) | ecosystem: Environmental > Aquatic > Marine >... | reverse complement strand
AGCCGAGGAGCTTCAGGCGGCACGTCGAGCCCGCCGGCGTAGACCCAAAGGTTGAACCCAACGACGAGGGGTGGGGATACACACCCCCACCCCATCGAATAAACTCGGTTCTACGCCCTCAACAACAGGAGGACAGACAATCCAACCGGCTATCAGCAAGTTTCCTGAGCATTTGCGATTTGGTGTTCCAGCCGAAGGAGCTCTAGCCCTCGCGAGCGGCGGAGTACGTCATCGGCGTGCGGCCGTGGAACTAGGAGCCACCGCTGAGATTGGGACGGTCTCAGCGGACGACCGTACGGAGGCCCTTCTTGCCGCACGAGACCTCCTCAACGACAGTGAAGAATGGGGCCGCCGTCTTGGCTCCCTAGTCTACCGGAACACGGTAGAAGACGTGAATTCAATACTTGCCCGTAATGAAGCGGATGAGGAGGTATAGTCGCCCTTGAGCCGGGTCTCAACAGGTTTGTGTGGGTAGGTTGAGCCGACCGGTAACAAGGTAAATGATTGCCCGGCAACGGTCGACGGCCCTGAGTCCTGGGGGGTGCTCGCATCAGGCAGCAACGTTGACCCCTTGCTCGCTCTGCGAGCAGCCTAGCCGGGGATCGTGGACCAAGTCAAGGGGCCTGAGCCTGCCATCCCATCAGGGTCGATCAAGCTGGCCGAGTTACTTTGGCCAATCCAATTTCCATGCCCGGCCCTCCCCCTTGTTACCCTATACCGACCGAACCGAAGGGCCCTTCCTGAACCTCTGGGAGGCCCTCAGAATCGATCGAGAGGCCGGTCGCCTGGGCTGTTCGTTTCCCAATCTGTTACCCGTGGGCTGGCCTGGTCAGCGGGCGAGGAGCGGGGATGAGGAGTAGCAACGGTCTGAGAATGGTGGTGATATGACAACACAGTGATTTGGAGTCAGTTACTTTGCCGGCGCTCAGTCCTGAAACTCTTGGGCAAGGCAATCGGCAGCTCTCTTTGCCTGCCCTTCGTCGAGTATCCAAGGCATGTGCCCGGCTAGCATGAGCATCTGTTCCCTGGGGTAACCGTAGGTGGCAGCAATCCTTGCGGCCAGCTCTGGGGGAGGCAGGGTAGGACGACCAGTATGGGCATCCCTGCCATGTTCAAGGGCGACCAGCCTGGAGTGCGAGATGCCCATCAGGGACGCGGCGGCTCGGGTAGTCAGCCCCTTGGCCTCGCGCAACCGGTACAGCAGCTGCCCAAACTTTTCGCTGAGTTCCGCATCATCCCTTGCCCGTAGCATACGAGCGCGATAATATGACGTGCGCTGGATGTGAATAGCATCCAAGGCCGGACAGCAATCGGCGGTGCTATGGGTACCCTGTCGGACTATTCGAATCCGTTCGTCGCGCTTGGCGTGGAGGTTCGCGAGCTGAGCTATAGCAAGGCGATCGCGAACGTGCTGTTCAGGGACAGCACCTATCTGGAGGCTTTGAGTCGTCGCCTCGGTCTCGCCCTACCCTTGAGATTCAGGTCGGACGAGATCCATACGGAGGTGCCCTTTGGGTCAGGTCAGCGGCTGGACATCCTGGCCCATGATGAGCAGGGGCGGCACGTCATAGTCGAGACCAAAGTCTGCATGCCCATCGACCTGGCACAGCAGGCGAAGTATGTCGCGACGGCCAAGGAGAAGTGGCCCGAGGAGGAGGTCATCTTCCTCGCGTTCAAGCTCGGCCCGGTTCGCGATCGTGAGCACCTGCCAGACTTCCATCTGCTGACCAGCAAGGAGACCCTTGAGGACCTGCCCCCTGGCGATCACTTGGGCCTGCGCGAGATGCTGGAGCTGTTCAGCGCGATGGAGGATCGCATCGAGCAAGATCCGGTTGGCGCGCTTGAAGGTGTAGAGCCAATCGACAAGGCGATCAGGGGCCTATTCGCGGAGCCACTCTATCGTCGACTGTTCAAGACTTTCTGCGACCAGGTGCTCGGCCAGCTTGTGGGCGATCCCCAGGTCAATGGCTTCGAAGTAACGGCGCGGGGTGGCAAGATTGCCCAGATCTTCGACTGGAGTTGGCAATCCACTGAGTTCGGCACCCAGGTTCACTTCGAGGTGAAGGACAACCAACGCTTGGCGCTTCACGTTGAGACGTTCCCCTACCCGTCGAAAGAAGCCCACAAGATCGCGATGAAGGGCGTCTTGGTCAAAATGCTTCAGCGTGGCCTGGCTAGCGCAGCGATTGATGGGCTGGACCTGGTCAACCCAAGACTCAACTCGTTGGTGGCCAGCTCGACGACGATCGCGACCGTGAAGATAGACTTCCAAGACTTGGAGGGGTCGACCATGCAGTTCGTCCAAGTCTACAACGACTGCCATTCCTTGATTACAGAGGTCTTCGCCAATCAAGCACAGGGAGGAACTTCGCATTGAAAACGCTCGAAGTTCATGAAGGCAACGCGATCGGCGAGGGCAGGTGGCGGGTCGGCAATCGGACCCTTGACGAGGTTGTGCTGACGCTGCAAATTATTGGCAAGCCTGCGTCCGAGGTAATCCTTCACAATGAGCGGATCAGCTGGAGGCGCAAGAATCCCAACCCCTTGCATCGCCTGGACAAGCCCTCCATTCAGCAGACACGCGACGACCTAAAGGCAGGGCTCGACGCCGGCGTCTTGTCCTTCAGCTTCGACAAGAAGTGGTGGTTCGACGCGGCCAAGCTTGGCTTGGAAGTGTGATGTCCAGACGTGAGGATGGCAGGGCCCCCTACGGACGCTGAAACTCGTAGGTGTTCAAGGCTGAGCGACCCTCCGTTCCGAGCTGCTCGGTGCCCTCTGTGCCTATGATGGGATTGCTCCACCACCCGGATCAGAGCGCCTCCTAGGACTCTGTAGAGGGTCACCGGAGCTCATTGGCGACATCATTCGACTCGGCCGCCGCTACCCCGCCGACAAAGAATGGCCCGGGTGCGCTTGATCGGGTCCGGCACCACGGGCCATCCATGATCGCCCCGGATGAGGTCGCGCACTTGGCGGTCCGAGAGGTCCAGCACCAAGGCCACGTCGGCGGCAATGCCCACCAGCCTCAAACGGGAAATTCAAGTTCCTGAATCTGAGTAACTTGACGCGCGAGCGCCGGGACATCGTCGTTAACCGTGACCCAAATTGTCTTCCAGTCCAGGACGAAGTACTCATGGATCACGAAGTTGCGCAGGTCCGTCGCCTGCCTCCATGCGACCTCCGGGTAGCGAGCTTTCAATTCCTTGGAAATGCGGGCAGTGGCTTCGCCGATGACCGAGAGGCATTGGATGACGGCGCGGCGGGTACGCTTATCGGCGACAAAGCTTGCCTCGTCAATCCCAGCGATGAACTCCTCAATCTCGGCAGCTACCTCGATGATGTCGCCCAGGTAGAGGTCGTCAGGCCGCGTTGACATAGACCACTTGGGCGTTTTTTACTACATCATCTCGGATGGCGGGCTTGAGCCCACCCTTCGGCACCAAATCCACCTTCCGACCGAAAATCTCGGAGAGTTCGTCCTTCATCCGGCTCAGGGCAAAGAGGCCAATGCGCGCCTCCGGCAGAAACTGAACCAGGATGTCCACATCACTGCGCTCGGGGTCGAAGTCGTCCCGAAGAACGGAGCCGAAAAGGGCCAGCTCGGCGACCTGCCAGCGTCGGCAAAGGTCAACCAGCTTGTCGTATTCGATAGCGACATGAGGACTCATGGCGGCACCTCGTTGAGGCACTCCTGGCAGCCGTAAGGCCATGAGGCCCAAGCGAAATTATACGTCGAGGAGTCTGGCCCGGGCAACAGAGGGTGATTCCGACGCCGAGGTTGCGAATCTGTAGTCTCCACGACGACGGCCTTGGCTCTCTCAAGCGCGCCGATGGGCCTTCTACTTACGCTTGGAGGGTCACGCTTCGTGAAGTTGATGCGCTTGCTAGACACGGGGCCGTGGGATTACGCTTGGCGTGAACTCGGGTGGATCTTGAGGCCCTCTGGTGAACGGCACCATACCCGGAAGAGTCGCCTCATATGAGGGATGGTCGGGTCGAGGAGGCGATGGATGGAGAAGCTCGTTCGCGGGGTGGAGGCCTTCCAACAGAACTACCTGAGCTCCTACCGCGAGCTCTTTGAGAAATTCATTCACGGCCAGGCGCCCGAGGCCCTTTTCATCACTTGCTCGGACTCCCGGATCAACCCCAATCTCATCACCCAAACCGAGCCGGGCGAGATGTTCATCCTGCGAAATGCCGGCAACCTCATCCCTCCCTTCGGGGCGACCAGCGGAGGCGAAGGGGCCAGCATCGAGTACGCGGTGGTCGCGCTCGGGATCAAGGATATCATCGTGTGCGGTCACTCCCACTGCGGCGCGATGGGGGGGCTCTTGTATCCTGAAAACCTCGAGGGCATGCCGTTGGTCGAGGGCTGGCTCAAGCACGCCGAGGCCACTCGACAGATCATGGCCCAGAACTATCAGGACCTCGAAGGCGACCCATTGTTGATGGCCACCGTCGAAGAAAACGTCCTCGTCCAGCTCGACAACCTGCGGACCTACCCCTGTGTCGCCGTCAGGTTGGCTCGTGGCGCCCTGCGGATTCACGGGTGGGTCTACGAGGTGCAAACCGGAGAGGTCTTCGCCTACGAAGCGGAGAAAGGCCAATTCGTCCCGCTGCGTGAAGCCTCGCCCATGCCAACCATCAGTCGCCGGCTGGCCCGCCAGACCTCCCCTTGATGCGTTAAGGGCGACGCGAGTCCTCCTGAACGTCTAACCTTAGTCAGGCCTTCAAGTCAGCTTAAGAAAGAATCGCCCAGGACCCGGGATAACGCCTTCGTAACACAGCTGATTGTGAACAATGGGGGGGAACCATGTCGCACTCCAGAAGCATCGGTGGCGGATCGACCGCCTCTTATTATCAGCCCCGGCAAGCGGAGCGCACCTTCGCCCCTCCGGCGCCGCGCACCTACGCTCCGGTCGATACCTACCGTGGGGCTCGCGCGGAGCGGAACGCGTATTCCAACGGCAACACCTACGTCGCCCCGAGCGGCCAGGTTTTCCACCCCAACAACTCGACCATCGTGGACCAGCACTTGAGCCGCAACGGCAACGTCGTCACCACTCGCCAGGACGGTATCCGCCAGGTCCGCGACCAGGAAGGGCGTCTTATCACCCAAGGGCGGATTCCGGTCTACCAGACCCGTCCCGCCCCGCTAGGCGCGCCGGTTCGGGCCTACACCCCGCGTCAGGTCAACATCACCAACGTCACGATCAACCAGCACAACACCTACATCCGGGATACCGGCAGCTATTACTCCAGCCGCCCCGTCTTCTATTCGGGTTACGCTTGGACCCCGCCCTCGTTCACGGCTGTGGTCTTGACGGCCGGCCTCACGATGGCCGCGATCGATCTCGCCTACGCCGCCTCGTATCCGCGCTACCCCATTACCGCTTGGTCCGCACCCCCCCTCTGGGCCTCCAGCTTCCCGCGGTACGGCATCAACTCCTCCTATGACCTGGTGAGCCGCGGCCGGACCCAATCGGATCGCGAGATGCTCGCCCTGCAGACCGGAATGCCTTACACGGAAGTGCGCAAGGCGGTAGGTCAGGCGGACCTGATGCGTGTCGCGGGCGTCGGTCCCGAGTACTCGCGGTACCTGGTCGACGCCGGCGTCAACTCGGTCCAGGACCTGGCCCGGTGCTACGAGTTCGGTCCCGAGGCGCTGATCGAACAGATGCGTTATTCGCCGAACTACCAGGGCGGGCCGCTGCCCTCGCCCTACGAGGTGGAGCGGTGGATGCAGCAGGCGATGGCGATGCCCGTGGCCGTCTACGATGACGACCACGCGCCGAGGGTCCCCTAACCCGGACATTTCACGTTCGGAGGGGATGATTGATCGGCATGGTCGGCTGTGATTGCCTTTCAGGCCGCCCACCAACCAATCATCCCCGTGCACCAGGCGACTAATCATAGGGTCCCAGGTGCGAATCCCGGCTGTCTCACTTAGGCAAGGAGTGGGTTCTGGGCAAATTGCTTGGGGCTCACTTTTTGGCATTGGCCGCGAGACCTCCCCTTGGCTGAGCGCCGTATCGCCGTGATGACCCATCCAGAAAGATCGAGCTGACCAGGTGCAAATCCGATCCAACGCCGCCGTCGTGGCGCTAGTCGCAGGACTGTCCCTGTTGGCCTGCACCGGTCTCCAGGGCCTCCAAGGCGGGGAACCTGGCGCCAGAAAACAGGCGCCAACCGCCTCTGTGTCCGGGTTTGGCTCTCCAAGCTCGGGACCCGCCCAGTCGCCGACGTCTGTAGCAGGCGGCCCCCGGGCGACATCCCCACCAAGCCCTGCCCCCTCTTCTGGGGCCGGAGCAGGGGCCGCCGGAACGCCACTGACCCCCACTCAGCTTGCCCGCACGGACCGGGTGGTGGCGGTGTTCGAGACGAACGAGCAGGATGGATTCGCATACGTCCAGAACCTCCACGATGCAGGCGGGTACACGTGCGGGTCTTATGCCCTGACGACAGCCTACGGGGAGGTCCTGGAGGTGGTGAACCGCTGGAAGGCCCTCCATCCGGAGAGCCCGCTGACCGGCGCCGTTTCGACGTTGGCCGCGCTGGCGTCGATCAATTCGGATGACACGACCGCGCTCGATGCCAAGGGATTTCCAGCGGCGTGGAAGACTGAAGCGGTCAAGCCCGAGTTTGTCGCGGTCTACCGGACCGTGTTCCACGATATGATCGCGTTCCCCGCCCGGCAGCGCATGGCCTCCTACGGCGCGACGTCCGTGCTCGCCGAGTGTGTGGGGAAGAACCTCTACAACCTCCACGGGTTCGAGGGCGACTACGATGCCGGAGACTCCATCCTGGCGAGGGCCACCGCCAAGGCGGGCGGGAATCCTGCGTCCGGAACGATCTCCGAGGCGCAGTGGCTCGGTTTTGTCATCGACGAGATGAAGGCCGACGAGTTGAATCCGCATACGGACAAACCAGGGCTGGCAGATGCGATGAAGGCGGGGGCAATCCGCGCCGACGTGCTGCGCTCCTGGATCAACAACCTTTCCCTGATTCCCCCGCTCGATACGCTGGAGTACGGGATCGTCATCAACAACTGATCGCCTATTTTCATCACGGTTCCCTGACCGTCTAGCGCATCGTTACGACATAGATCGATCGGTGTTTCCTCCGACGAACCAGAAGGTCGGGAGTTCGAATCTCTCTGGCCGCGCTAGTCGTAGAGCGGGTTTCGGCTACATAGCCGGACCCGCTCTTTCGATTCTGCGAAACTCCTGCGAAAGAACTCGCCGAAACTCCCGCCACCTCCCCCGCTCCTCTGCGAAGACGGGATGTCTTTGCTACGTCATGGGGAAGCGGTCGACGACTAGGGTTATCGGCGGTTGGGGCCCCTGAGGTTCTTATGCTGCGGCTTAGTTTTGCCTGAGGGGTTTACGGACGGCGCCGCAGACCCTAGACTTTAGCCAGGAGCCTGACTAGGTGGTCGTTCGGGGAGGGGCGGCACCCGTTGCAAAAGATGATGGCCCGATTCCCTTTCTGGACGGCAGCAGCCCTTCTGGCCTCCATCGGGCTGGTCACACTGGGCTTGGCGATCGCGGACCTGGGCAAGCCTTTCCCCGGCTTCCTTCTGACCGACCGATACGTCCTCAACGTGGGGGCCGCTGCACAGGCGGGACTGCGGCCGACCGACCGGATCCTGGCCATCGATGGCCAGCCGGTGACATCGGATGACGCCGTGGTGGCCTATTCCCGAGGAGCACCGGTCGGCACTCGCATCCGGTACGAGGTCGACCGGGTCGATCTCTCCGACCGGCATACCCGGTTGACGCTCTCGGTGCCAACGCATCGTCTCGACCTCCAGAACTGGCTCCTGCCGGCCTTCATGATGACCTTGATTGGCATGGTCTACCTGGTGCTCGGGGCGGTCGTTTCGATCGTCCGACCCGGAGTCCCGGTCGCGCGGGCCCACCTCGCCTTCTCCTGGGCGGCGGCCTTCAGCTACATGACGGCCTATCTGCAGGCGATCGCCCACTGGCCGCCGGCATGGCTTTCAGCACTCGGGGCGCTGACGCTCGGATGGTCATTGGTCGCCCTCTCGCTCTTGCTGCCTCGCCGGATCGGCGGCGCGCGCCACCCCTGGTTGCAGGCCTTCAACGCCGCCACGTGGACGGGGCTCGCGGCCTGGACGCTGTGGGCCCTCTCGGCGGATCGATTTCGGCTTGTCACGGCCTTCGGCCCCTGGGGCCTCGCGAGTGCGTCGGGCTTCGTGCTGCTTGGCAATCTGGTCTGGACCGCGGTTAGCCCGCGCTCGACGGACACCGAGCGGGCGCAGGGGACGATCGTGGCCGGCGGCATCGCGCTGGGGGTCCTCGGCGGACTGGCGCCGGAACTCGGGGGGCTGCTCCATCTGCCGTTCTGGACGTACCTCCCGGCCACGGTCCTCATGCTGGGGGCACCAGTGGGCATCGCCGCGGCCATCGTCTACCAGCGCCTCTTTGCCATCGAGGTGCCCTTCCGGCGCTCCCTCACCTACGGCTTGCTGGCAGCGGCCCTGGCGACCCTCTATGTGATCGTGGTCGGCGTGGTCGGCGGGGTCGGCGCCCTGGGCGGCACGCCAGGCCTCCATCAAGTGGCCGGGACGCTCGCGGTGGCCGTGGCGATCATTCCGCTGCGGGACGCCATCCGCAAGTGGCTCGACCGCGCCTTCTTCCGGACACCCTACGATCCCCTGGCGGTCGTGGCTCGCTTCTCCGAGCTATCCCACCAGGCTGCCGATCCCGATGCCCTGGCGGATGCGCTTTCGGACGTCTTGGCCGAAAGTCTGGCGCCCGAGTGGGCGGTCGTGGAGCGCCCAGGCGCGGCGCCGGCCGAGGGCGCAACCTTGCGCGTCCCCCTCGGCCAGGCCCCTTCCGGCGTTCCCTCTCTCGCACTGGGCCCCCGCAAGAGCGAACTTCCTTACTCCGCGGCCGATCGCGACCTGCTCCGCGGACTGTCCGAGCACTTCGGGCTGTGGCTCGACATCCACCGTCACGTCGACGCCGTGCGGAGCCGGGAAGCCGAACGGGACGCAGCGCGGCAGTCCGAGGCCATGCAGCGGGCCTTCCTCGGCATGGTCAGCCACGAGCTCCGGACTCCGCTCTCTACCATCACGCTGACCGCCGACTTGATCGCCGGGTCCGGCCCGCCGGGCGGCAGCGAGCCCGTCGCGCTCATCCAGCGGGCGGCCGTCAGCCTGACGCGATTCGTGGGGGATCTGCTCGACGCGGCCCAGATCGAGGCCGGCGTGTTCCGGCTCCAGACCGAAGAGGCCGATCTGGCTGAAATCGCCCGAGAGGCAGCCGGGGAGCTGCGGCAGCTCGCCGCGCTCGAGGACCAGGACCTGCGCCTCGAGATCCCGCCCGGCGGCTTGCGGATCCAGGCCGATCGGCAGCGCCTTCTCCAGGTGCTCCGCAATCTGCTCCACAACGCCTGCAAATTCACGCCCAACGGTGGCTGGATTCGCCTGGCGATCCGGGCCGAGGGTGAGATGGCGCTCGCCGAAGTGGCGGATTCCGGACCCGGCATGAGCCCCGAAGAGGCCTTGCGAGCCTTCACCCGGTTCGGGCGGGGCGATCGCCTCGCCCGAACCGGCGCGGGGCTGGGGCTGTACATCGCCAAGGAACTGGTGGAAGCCCATGGCGGGGCGATCGCCCTCGCCGGCAACCCTGGCCAGGGCGCCGTGTTCACGGTCAGCCTCCCACTGGCGGGTTCCGCTCCGCAGGCCGCCCAACCGACCGTCGACGAGGATCCCGCCATCGTGTCGTCCCATGTCTGAAGCCGCCGGTTTGCCGCCGTCCAGCCTCGCCTGGCCCGTCCTGGTCGCCGACGACGACCGCGATTTCCGCTTCCTGGTCGCCCAGCACCTCCGCGCCCGCGGCTGCTTGGTCATAGAGGCCAGCGACGGTAGTGAGGCCCTCGCGCAAGCCATCAGGCGGCCGTTCGGGGCCGTCGTCACGGACCTTCGGATGCCAGGCCTCGATGGTCTGGAACTGCTCTCCAGGCTCGAAGCCGTCCAGCCAGAGACCGTCTTCATCTTCATCTCGGGGAGCGCCGAGATCACCGACGCCATCGCCGCCCTCAAGCAACGCCGGGTCGTTGACTTCCTGCTCAAGCCGCTGCGGTCCTTCGACGGCCTCGACGCCGCGGTCGACGCCGCCCGGGCGGCTCGACCTTCCATCCTGGCCCTGACGGACGCCGATCTCGATCCCGCGCCATTCCTCGCCAATGCGGGCAGCCTCGTCGGCCGGGCCCTCCGATACCTGTCCGTCCACTTCGCCGATCGCGCCTGGCTGGTAGGCCTCTGCTCGCACGTCGGCTACTCGCCCAATTATCTGACGGGAGTCGTCAAGGAGGCGACCGGCTACCCGCTCCAGCGCTGGGTCTCGGTCTACAGGCTGGCGGCCGCCCGGTACCTCCTCCAGGGCACGGAACTCCCTGTCCATCGCGTGGCCGAAGAGGCCGGTTTCAGCGACGCCAGGTCCCTCATGCGCCTGTTCAAGGCGGCGTTCGGCCGGACGCCGACCGAGTGGCGGAACGCACGAGAATAGGATTCGCCACCCAGGAGAGTAGGATCTGGCATCCGCGACCCGCGCCGGTTGCGGCATCATCATAATCGCCTGCAACGCATCACCGGTCATGCCTCCTCGGTTTGACCGAACCTTCGGCTTGCCGAAACGGATTCATTAGACGCCCTTAATAAAACGTTGTTGGCGCTGAGACGCACCATTGCTTGATCCGCGAAATGCCTGCTTCCCAGGGTCTTGCCCCCCCATGAGACCTATGCTTGGCCGTTATGACGCAGTGGGCAAGCCCCCACGGGTTCACTTTGGAATCGGAATCCTGCCGCCCGATCCGGCGGCGCCATCGATGAGGTAACCTCCGTGAGAAAGTTCCGTTTTGCCATGGCCTTCGCCGCCACGGCCATGTCCGTCGGCTGCTCGTTCTTCAAGTCTGCCCCGAGCGTCGTCCCCCCCACGACCGCTAGTGGCACAGGAGCTCAGACGGCCATCACTTACTCCGGCACGGTCCGGGTGCCTAAGGTGGCGTACGCTCAGGCTGCGAAGTTCAGCGCCAACGGCGGAGACAACGATGGTTGGCAGCCTGAGATGACTGGCGCTGACATGAAAATAGGGTGGGGCGGCGGTTGGAAGGCGCAGGCGCATTTGGCGAGTCCGGTAGTGGCACAATTCTATTCGGCCGTCCAGGACCTCTCCGAGGGGATCGCCTTCCTTGAGTTCCTCCCGCCGATCGCCGGGCAGGTCAGCCCAGATAACGCTGCGCAGCTTCAGAATGCGCTCTGGGGGCGCTGGAACGCGCTCGAGACGGCTGCCAAGTCGCTATCCCAATCTGGCTTGGCTACGCCACAGGAGACCCAGTTAGTCCAGGATGTTGGCCCGTACGTCTTTTCCACCTGGTGGGCCCTCTGGGATCCGAAGGACAACTTTGTGAGTAACGCCAATGGCTCGAACCCAGGCCTGGACGCGAGCAGGACGGCGAGGAAGAAGCTCGACAACTTCATCAACTCCTTTTGCTTGTCGACGGGCCCCATCGACGCCAACGGCAACTTCAAAATAGGTACTTTCCTCGGGGTAGACTCCTGCGTCCACTCGCAATATGCGATCCAGGTGGATCCCGCTGGATCGAGCTCGCTTTCAAGCCAGCGGCCACCTGCGTTCGGTCTCGCGCCCCAGCTGACGGTCGGGCTCTCTGATGCGGATGCCAAGAGACTGTATGCCAGCAGCCAGAACGTCGTGGCGATCGTCCACTATGCCCGTTCTACCCGTAGTGCGTCGGGCTATCGGATCCAGAGCGTCGGTGACCTCCTGAGTGCCTTCACGGGGCCCGTTAGCATGACCCTCTTGAGCTACCTACAGCCTGGCGTCAATGCGAACGTCGATCCTGGTACCACGGCCCTGGTGGCCTCCATGCCTGCCAGCAAGCTCAAAGATCTGGACCCTTCGACCTTCCAGACTTTGGCGTCCAAGGTCGATAGCAACTTGAACCTCAACGAGGCTGTTCAGGCCCTGCATGGCCTCACGAATGCCCAGCTGGCGCTCGGCTCAGTGGCGAGTCGCAGTCCCGATGTACTCGCTGCGGTGAGTCAGATCATCGCCAACTACGCACCTCCGACTCCCACCCCCGCGCCGACTCCTAGTCCCACCCCCACGCCGAGTCCAACTCCGGCTCCCACTCCTACGCCGACGCCCGGTCCCACTCCGGCACCGACTGCCGGACCGATCTCCAGCCTCACGACGGTCAGTGGCCTGAGCCTGAACGGCAGCACCGGCGTCGTGGGAGGTGGAGCGCTCGTCGCGGGTTCGAAGGTTTGCCTGGTCGGCGGCACGACCCGATCCCTGGGCAACACCGCCGCGCCGTATGAGGAGGTCACCCTCAACGCCGACGGCTCGCTAGGCGCTGTCTCCGCACCGGCGACGGTGACCGGTGACGGCGGCGCGAACGTCGCGGCCAACGGGGGCCTGAACACGGCCCGCGACGTCTTCCAGCTCGTCTCCCTATCGAACGGCAGCCAAACTGTCGGCTTGGCCATCGGCGGTTACAACTCCGCGATCACCCCGCTCGCCTCGATCGAGGTCTTCGATCCCTCCGCGAGGACCGCCACGACGTTGCCGATCCGCTTGAACACGGCCCGGGGAACCTTCGGCGCCGTGACGACCGCCAACACGCTCTACGTCCTGGGTGGCTACAATAACGGCTTCCTCAACAGCATTGAATCCTGCACGATCAATCCGACGGCCCCGGGCTGGCTGAATTCCGTCGGCTTCACGACGAGTACCGCCACCCTGCCGCACCACGAAGACGGCATGGGGGTCGTGAAGATCGGGAATTACGTCTATTCGATCGGCGGATTCACCGGGGACACCAATACCTTCCTGTCCGAGGTCGATCGGGCCCCGATCAACGCCGATGGGACGCTCGGGGCGTTCGTGAACACGAACGCCAACCTGAACATCGGGCGGGAGTACGTGACGGTGTCGGTCGTAGGCAACTACCTGTACGCGATCGGTGGCAAGAGTGGCTTCTCCACCAACGAGAGCTCGATCGAGAGGGCCCCGATCAACCCCGATGGCACCATCGGTTCCTGGACCCTGCTTGCCAACGCCCTGCCGAGCTCCATTCGCTTCGGCGCAGGATCGGCGGTGGTGAGCGGCCCCTCCGCCTCGTACCTCTACCTGTTCGGGGGGACGCCCGATCAAGTCTCGACGCTCAACACGATCTACCAGGTCAGGACGCCGTAAACGAACCCGGGCGGGGGAGCCTACGCTCCCCCGCCGATGCTTTTTGAAGGCCGTTGCCATTATGTGGAGGAAAACTACTTTGAGAAAATCCCGTCTCGTCCTGAGTCTCGCCGCTACCTGTTCGGTCGTCGGCTGCTCGTTCTTCGGTAATGGCGGCCCGTCCGTCGCGCCCACAGCGGGCGGCAGCGGCGCGGGAGCCCAGACGGCCAACACGTACTCTGGCACGATCCAGGTGCCCCAGACGAGCCCGGGCTCGTCCTATCGGACCCAAGGCCTCCTTCAACCCGCGACCGGTACTTGGTGGGTGCAGGCTGTCCCGGCTCAGTTCGCGCCCATCGTTCAATCTATGCAGAACCTCGATGGCGGGCTGGCCTTCTTGCAGTGGGTACCGGCGTTCGCCTCGGGAATGGATGATGCCACCGCGCTAGGCATGCGCTCGGACCTCATGAAGGCCTTCCAAGGCGTGGAAGCGGGCTTTCTTGCTATGCAGGCGGGCAGCGTTCTGACGACAGAGGAAGTCACGGCCTACATCAACTTCAAAAACAACGTCTATACGGTCGAAGACGCGCTCAATGGCGCGGCCAACGTGCGGGCGAAGTTCGGGAGTAACACCAGCCCGGCCTTCATTGCCGACCAGGCGGCCCTCAAGACGATCAACGGCTTCCTCAACTGCGTCACGCTGGCAGCCAACAACGCGGCGAGCAGCGGAAACTTCAGCATCAACACGACTGGCTTGCTGCAAAGCTGCTCGACGTCGATCCAAACCCTGGCCCTCCCCGGGTGGAAGGTATCCCGGCAGGTGCAGGACGCCCCCGTCCCGCGACCGCCCGAGCTCGGTCCCGAGCTTTCGCTGAATCCGACTCTCTCGAATTCGGCCCTCGCCAAACTGAGTTCCACCCCCCAGAACCTCACGATCATCGCGAGTGCGGCCTCATCCAGTGCCAACACCCAGCCGCCGAGCTTAAGCGCCCTCCGTGCCGGCATGACTGGCCCCTCGAACGGGGTGCTCTCGACCGCTGCGAAGCCGGGTGCGTCGATCCCCGTCAATCCGATCACCACGATGATCCTGGATGCCATTCCCCAGAACAAGCTGGCTGGCGTGGACCCCGCGGCCCTGAACAACCTGGTGGCCGAGGCGACCGCTCACGTGACGACCGCTCAGCTCTACCAGGCCATGCAAGGCCCCGGTGCGGCCCAGCAGGTGATCGCCCAGGTCGCGCAGAGCGATCCGAACCTCGTGCAGCTGTTCGGCCAGGTCTTCCCCAATTTCGTCGCGCCGACGCCGGCTCCCTCCCCCACGCCGACCGCGACCCCGTCGCCGACTCCCACTCCGACTCCGGCACCCACGACTTCGCCCTCGACGACGGCACCGTCGACGATCAGCGCCTTCGTCAGCGCGGGCAATCTCGCCTACCCGGTTGACGCCGCCGCCACGGTCAAGGTGGGCAACACCCTGTACCTCCTGGGCGGCCATAACGGCCCAGGAGTCGCCTCGGCCCCCGCGACCAACAGCATCCAGCAGGCCACCTTCGACAGCGCGGGCAACCTCGGGCCCTTCACCGTCTCGAGCCTCCAGCTCACCTCGGCGCGGGTCGGCGCCCAGGCGCGGATCATCGGCAACTACGTCTACGTCTTCGGCGGCGGTAGCACGGAGACGTACAACTACCTGAACTCCATCGAGCGGGCCCCCATCAATCCCGACGGGTCGCTCGGGGCGTTCCAGGCCGTCACCGGCACGCTCACGACGGGCCGGCAGTGGGCGGGAGCCCTCGTGACCCCGGCTTACGTCTACCTCATCGGCGGCAACTTCTCGCCGACCAACTCGGTCGAGCGGGCGGCCATCAACGCTGACGGCTCGCTCGGCAGCTTCTCGATCGTCCCCGGGGTGACCCTCACGAAGGCCCGCTGGGCGTTCGCCGAGGCCACGATCGGCAACTACTACTACGTCTTCGGCGGTGAAGGGCCTGGCCCCAACCTGTACGACATCGAGCGGGCCCCCATCAACCCCGACGGCACGCTCGGAGCCTTCTCCGGGGTCTCGCAGACGACCAACGCCACCGGCAATGGCGGTCGGACCGTCATCCTGGGCGGTAGCGTCTACATCTTCGGCACCGCGGACATGAACTCGGTCGTCGAGTCGGCGTCCATCAACTCCGACGGCTCCATCGGCTCGTTCGTGACGAGCACGACCCTGCAGGTTTCGTCACAGGTCCTGCACCCCGCGGTGTACCTGGGCCCCACGGCGGTTTACGTCCTCGGCGGTTGGGCCAACTCCGGCGACGTCGCCACGATCCTCAAAGCACCGATTCAGTAACGCCCTGGTCTTCGGCGGGGGAGCACCACGCTCCCCCGCCGATGCTTTTTGAAGGCCGTTGCCGTTATGTGGAGGAAAACTACTTTGAGAAAATCCCGTCTCATCCTGAGTCTCGCCGTCACCTGTTCGGTCGTCGGCTGCTCGTTCTTCGGTAATGGTGGCCCGACCGTTGCTGGGCGCGCTAAGGCCCCGCGACCCAGTCGCGGGGCCCCTTTTCGGGGCGAAAGATCGCTAATCCAAGAGAGACAAACGAACCTTGCTCAGGCCAAGGCTGGTTGTCGGACTTCCAGACGACGGTGCTTGACCATGATCTCCGGCAGCAGGCCGAGGGCTTCGCTGACCCGTGAGATGAAGTCAACCGAGGCCAGCTGATACTCCTGCTCCTCATGCTTGTTGATGGTTTGGCGGGTCGTGCCGACCATTTCCGCCAACTGACCCTGCGTGATGCCTTGAGCGATCCGGAAGGTCACGAGATGCATTCCTAGATCCCGAGGGCTCGTCAGCCTCGGTAGACGGACGACACCTCCCTTAGCATCCTCATATTCATGGATCTCCGCCGCCAACTTCTCAATCATCCCTCGATTGCTAGCAAGCAACAGCTTCCTCGCTTCCTCGGGAAGATCGGTCCGAGCCTCGAGTTCGTTGAGCTGGCGCTTGAAGCCGTCGATCTGGGCTTTCGTCCTGGTCAACTGCGCATCCGACTTGATCATGGGGGCCCCCCTCTCAACCTGATATGGATTCGGGAATGACCTGGACGTAACCCCGTGGGGTGCCGTCCCTGCTGTGGGAGAAGAATTCCGGGAGGTCGCCCGCCTCGAAGCCACCCATGTGAGGATGGACGTACAGTTCGATGCCCATCTGGAACCACATGGGAAACTTGGGCTTGCCGCTCGTGGGATCCGGCACGGTCGAAAAGTCCAACAAAAGCGGAGGAATCGCCTCGACCCGGACCCTCTCGTCCAACACCCAGAAGCCGTCAATGTCCCCAGGTTCCGGCTTCTCGGTCACAAAGCTGCCGTCGATCCGGAGGTCAGTCACCCCTGCACCAAACAACCATCGTGCCGCCTGTTCCAGCGACGCAATCAGCTGCCGGCGCTTCAGGGTAAATCCGAGGTGCTGGCGAATCTCGGCGACGGTCGACTTATGGAGGCCTGGCGGCAGGTAACCAGTCCCGGGATCAAAGGCTGGGATTGGCACCATGTACCTCCCTGTAACGTGACGTTACTTTTCGGAAAAAGTATAACAGCTTTAACATGTTGAGCCAACCCCCCACGCGTGAGGCCCATGCTAGACGACTCAGCATGCGTCCTCGCGACCATCGCTCAGATTTGCTAACTTGGTGATCAAAGTTCGAAGGTCGTCTCTTTGGGCGCGCCAAATGAAGAAGGGTTCCGGTGACTGCCTCGGGGCCCTCTTCAGCTTCTTGTATTGAGCCCTTCGGGGATCGACGTAGCCCGGGTATAAGAGCGTGCGGATTTCCGACGCCTACCGGGGGCATGGCTTGATACCTCACCTGATCGCGAATCGATACCGGGTCATGTCGCCGCTGGGACAGGGCGGCATGGGCGCCGTCTTTCGAGTGGCTGACACCCTTCAGGGCGATCGGGAGGTCGCCCTGAAGCTGATCCAGGCGCCGGGGGGGATCGACTCGGAGCTGAACCTTCGCTTCAAGGAAGAGTTCCGGGCGATGGTCAAGCTCAAGCATCCGAACACGATCGAGGTCTTCGATTACGGGCGCTTGGACGACCAAAGCCACTACCTGACCATGGAGATCGTGTCCGGTCAGGTGCTCTCCGACTGTATCAAGCAGAGCCTTCCCCTGGAACAAGTCAGCTCCATCCTCATCCAGCTGCTGCAGGCGCTCGGTTTCATCCACTCGCGCCTCTACGTCCACCGGGACATCAAGGCCGACAACATCCGGATCCGCGAAGACGGCACCGTCAAGCTCATGGATTTCGGCCTGATGACTCAGCTTGGCATTCCGGCCAATGGCAAGTTGACGGGCACCCCCGGCTACCTCCCCCCCGAAGTCGCCAAGGGTGGCATCATCAACGCCTCTTCCGATCTGTACTCGGTCGGGTGCCTCGCCTACGAGATGCTGGCCGGCCACCTGCCGTTCCGAGGGGATCTGCTCAAGGTGGTTCAGGGCCACATCGGCGAGCCACCAGCCCCTCTCGGTGCCTTCCGGCCGGATCTGCCGCCCCGGCTCGCGCAGATCGTCATGCGGTTGCTCGAAAAAGACCAGAAGCTTCGGTATCAGCAAGCAGCCGAAGTGATGGCCGATCTTTCGGACCTCACGGGGATCAGCATCACCCGGGTCAACCTCGAGCAAAAGAAGAGCTACCTGACGAGTAGCGCCCTCGTTGGCCGGGACAAGGAGCTCAAGCAGCTCGAGGAGGGCTTGGTCGACGTACAGGCTGGAAAGGGACGCTCCATCTTCGTGGGGGCCCCCGCGGGCATCGGCAAGTCTCGCCTCGTCCATGAACTGCTGCTTCAGGCAAAGTTGAACGATATGCCGGTGCTCCACGGGCAATGCCTCGAGAGCGGCATGGCCACCTACGAGCCCTTGGCTCAGGCGCTCCGCCCGGTCATCGCCCTCTCGACCCCCGACGAGTTGGAGCGCTTCGGTCCGGTGCTCACCAGGATCCTCCCCGAGCTCCAGCCGCACAGCCCGCCTCCTCCTCGATTGGATGCCAATCTGGAGCGGCTGCGCCTCAACGAAACGGTCGTCGCCTGGTTGAGCAGCGTCAGCGCTCGTGGTCCCCTCGTGCTCTTCTTCGATGACCTGCACTGGAGCGACTCGAACAGCCTCGAAACCCTCAACTACTGCATCCGCGAGATGAGCAGCGACCGTCTCTATGTTCTGGCCACCTTTCGTAACGACGAGGTCACGTCCAGCAGCCCGCTCTGGTTCACGCTGGAGGAGGGCCTCACTCAGTACCTCAAGCTCAGCGCCTTCAACCTGCCTCAAGTCCTGCTGCTGCTGCAGGCCATGCTTTGCGACTTCAAGATCAGCGCGCCGTTCAGCCAATTTCTCTACGACTCGACGGCCGGAAACGCCTTCTTCCTCACCGAAATGGTGCGTTATCTGATGGAACAAGACGTCCTGATCCTGCAGGACGGCGTGTGGACCTTCCCACCGGAAGTCGGCACCCTCGTGCTGCCGGCCAGCATCGAGGAGACCGTCGTCCGCCGCCTCACGCAGCTGAGCGACGACGCCTCCGCCCTGGCTCGCGTGGCCGCCGTGCTGGGCCGATACCAGGAGCGCGAGATGCTCCTCGCCGTCAGCGGCCTGGACGAGGAAAGGCTCTTCGCCCACCTCGACGAGCTCACGGAGCGGCAGTTCATCCTCAAGGAGGAGGACCGCTACACCTTCCCCCACGATCGGGTGCGCGAAGCCCTCTACGACGATCTGGCGGAAGAAGAGCGCCGCCGCCTCCACCAGCGTTGCGGTGAGTACCTGGAGAGGCGCTTTGCCGACAGCAGGGATGGCCTCACCAACGAGCTGGCCTACCACTTCAGCCATGGCCGCGATCGCCTCAAGGCCTACGAGTACCTGCGCCTCGCCGGGGATCGCGCCCGGGCCGCCGGGGTCGTGGCGATCGCCCTCGAGAATTGGAGACAGGCAGAGGCCCTGCTGGCCGCCATCGACTACCCCCGTAAGGAAGCACACCAAGCCGAACTCTGGTGGCTCATAGGAGCCAGCGGCTACGAACTGGCGCCGGCGACGGCCATCGGCGCGATCGAGAAGCTCATCACCCACCTCGAAGCCCAGGGCAACGTCGAGGGGACTTCCGGGCTGTTCAAGAAGGTGGGCGCCCTGATCCAGAAGCTGCCGCCGAAGCTGCGTGACAAGGCCCTCGCGCAAGTGACAAAGCCCAAGTCGTATCGGCATCGGGCACGAAACGGGCTGGTACGACGGCTCCCGCTACTCGACCCCGCCTGGCTGTCACGGCTCGTCGAGGCGTACGGACTCCTGAACGCCTCCTACGGGCATGTTGGACAGCCCAGCAAGGGGCTGGAAGCCATCCAGCGCGCCCTCCATCTGTTGCCCTTTCCGGGAACCGTGGTGGAGGGCGCCCTGTTGTTGGGACGATGCGTCAGCCTCTTGCCCGCCGGCCGCTTCGATGAGCTGTTGAGGTGCAGCATTCGCGCCAGAGAGCTCATGGGCGAGGCCGACGTCACGGGGCAGTTGGTGCTCCAAATCGCCCAGATCGGCTCTGCCGGCTACCAAAACACCGTCAGCTTCCAGGGGATTCGACCCGACGCGGCCCTGCACGAGTACGGCCTCCAGGCGGCGGAGCGGATCCACGCCTTCAACCTGATCGGCGCGATATGGAGCCGCCACGGCATCTGGTACGCCTGGACCGGACGCTACGACGAGGCGATGCACGTCATCGACCAGATCACCCAGAACAGCCGAAAAATCGGGGCTCCCCCCTACTACTGGGTCCTCTATCTCCGGCCATTCCTCGCCTGGCAGAAGGGGGAGTTCGAAGAGGCCCGGACCTTGATTCATCAGGCCCTCCAGTATTCCCACCTCGACCGAGGGTCCTTCGCCGAGCAATCCCTCCTGGTTCTGAGGGGGCTGAACCACCTGTCGCTGAAGGAGCTCGAGGCGGCGGAAGCCGATTTCGAGTCGGCCGAGCGACAAAGCCGAAAGGAACAGCTCTCCCTGGTCACGATCCAAGCCCTCATCGGAATGGGTCAGCTGGCCAAGGTTCGCGGCGACATGGCGGCGGCCAGCAGGCACCTCGGGGAGGCGTATCAGATCGCCGTCGGAGGCCCTGCCCGCAACCCCCTCCATCAGGCGATCGCCGGACGCCTGATGGGTGAGGTTGCCCTCGCCCAGGGAGAGTTCAGCACGGCTGCCGCTTGCTTCGGGCAGGCCATGGAGATCGTCGCGCGGCCGGAGCAGGATAACCTGATCGAACAGGGTCATCTCCATCGTGCCCGCGGTGAGCTCTCCCTGGCTTGCAGGGAGCGAGAGGCCGCTAAAGTGGCCTTTCGGAGGGCCGCGGAGCTATTCGCCGGTCTCAAGAATGCGTACCTGCTGCGCCAGGTTACCAAGTACCTGGAGGCGCTGACGGAGGGAGCCGAGCCCATCGTCCACTCGCCCCTGCTGGAGGAGTCCGAGGCGGATCGCGTGGCGACCTTGACCAGTGGCTGGCAATTGAGACTCATCCCCACTCATCGCAGCGCGGAGGAGTTTTATCAAACCATCCTGGCCTGCTGCGAAACGGATCTCCGGGCCACGGAGGTTTCCTTCTTCCTCTGCGAACCGGAAATCACCTGGGTGGCCAGCCGGTCCCATGGGGCTCCTGCCCAAAGGTTGCCCGTGAACGAGGCCTTCCTCTCTCAGGTCCTGGCCACGAAGGAGGGACTGACGGCCTTCGATGTTCCTGCCGAGCTGGAGGTCGGCACCGGCACCAACATGGAGATGGAGGTCTCCTCGGTCCTGCTCTCCCCCATCCGGGTGAACGGTGACATCAAGGCCTTGCTCTATCTCGTCAATCGAGACCTGAGCGAGCCCTACTTCGAAAAGGACCTGGAGGCGCTCTCCGCCCTCGCCCTGGTAACAGAAACGGCCATGGCGCAGCTTCCGACCCCTTAGCCCAATCTTCGTCGCCAGCCCAAGACGCTGGAGTGACGGCGGGGTACAAGGAGCCCATGCCGAGCGTCCCGCTCCTCCGCCAGAAGCTCAAGATTCCGCCCGGATGGGCCTCCGCCCTGCCACGCGATCGCCTGCTCGCTCGGTTCGACGAGGCGATCGCCGCCGGCCAGCACCTCGCGCTCATCGCCGGCTCCGGTTACGGGAAGTCCACCGCCCTGGCCGCATGGGCCCGCGCGCGGTCCGTCGCGTGGGTCACGCTGGAAGCCGAAGACGCCGATCTGGAATCCTTCCTGTCCTACCTGATCGGCGCCTTCGAGGCGGCTCAACCTGGCTTTCAGACGGAGGCGCGCTCGCTGTTGTCGAGGGTGCGAGAGCGTGCCGAGGCGATGGCCGCCGTCACCGCCCTGCTGGCCGATCTGGACGAGCAGTGGGAACACCCCACGGTGCTCGTGCTCGACGAGTACCACCTCGCCGCATCCCCGTCGCTCGACGCCCTCCTCCAGCGCCTCTTCAAGCTCCTGCCCCCGTCCATCCGGCTCGCGATCGCCACCCGCCACCGGCCCGACCTCGAGCTCGCCGCGCTGCAGGCCCGGCAGGCCTTGCGCGTGTTCGACGCGTCCGAGCTGGCCTTCGACCTCGACGAGCTGCGCTCGCTCCGTCCCGAGCTCTCCGAGGCGGACCTCTCCGACCTGCGAGAGAGCACGGGGGGCCTGCCGGCAGCGATGGGCCTCACCCCCGAGATGCTCGACGCCTACGTGCATGAGCAGGTGCTGAGCGGCTTGTCGGACGAGACCCGGGCCCCGCTCACGCGGCTTTCGATCCTCGATCGCTTCGACGCGCGCGCCGCCGAGATCGCCTGTGGCGAGCCGCTCTCGCCAGCCACGCGCGACCTCCTGCTGCGGCTGAACCTGATCCAGCCAAGCGACGGGGGGGAATTCGCGGTCCCGCAACCGGTGCGGCACATCCTGCGGCGGCAGCTCGCGAGTGCGCTCGGGCAGGACGAGCGAAACGCGCTGCTCGTGCGCGTCGGCGAGCATCATTGGGCCATGCAGCAGCCCCTGACCGCCGTTCGGCTCTGGGTGGAGGGGGGGCTCGTGGACCATGCGGCCGATCGGGTGGACGGGATCGCCGACGCGTGGCTCACCGAGGGCCGGCTCGAAGCCCTGCACAACGCGCTTGCGACCCTCGGCGCGCTCGAGGGCCGTCCGGAGCTGAAGTCGGTGGAAGGCGAGGTGCTCCGCCGCTGGGGGGAGTTCACCCGGGCGGAGGCTTGCTTCGAAGCGGCCATGCAAGCCTTCGCGAAAGGGGCGGAAGGGCGCGTCCGCACGCGCTTGCGCCAGGCGTTCACGGCGGCGAGCCGCGGCCAGGTCGCGATCGCCCGGGACCACCTCGCCGCGATCGCCTCGCGACTGCGAGGCGGCGATCGCCTGGAAATGGACGCCCGCAACCTGGAAGGCGGGCTCGAGCTCCTGACGGGGAGCACCACCGGGGCGATCGCCCACTTCGACGCGTCGCTGCGTCTGGCTCGGATTCTGGGCGACCCCTACGCCCACGCCCGGGCCGTCCATAACCTTGGAGTCTGCCACTCGCGGCGCGGGGACTTTCTGAAGGCGCTCGCGTGCTACGACGAGGCGCTCGCCCCGGCGGGGAGCGAGGGGGGCCCGACCGTCTGGATGACCCCGATCAACCGCTCGTTGACCCTCGCCTACCTCGATCGGCTCGACGAGGCGCTCGAGGGGGCGGACCGCGCCCTGGCCCTGGTGCGGCGCTACCGGCTTTCGCGCGAGGAGGGCTATGCCCTGAGGACGCTTGGCTTTGCGCGCATGCGGGCCCGCGACCTGGACGGCGCGCTCGAGTGCTTCGTCGCCGCCGAGCAGCTGGCTCGGCAGACCCACGACACGCTCGGGATCGCCTATTCGCTCAACTTTCTCGCCGAGCTGCACGTCGCGCGGAAGGATGCGGCGGCGGCCCGGAAGGCCTGCGAGGAGGTCGAGGCAGTCCGGGGCGTTCGGGCCGACGGCTGGCCGGCACCCGAGTTCGCGATCGTGCGGGCCAAGGTCCTCACCCTTTCGGGCGATCGCGCGGAGGCGACGGCGCTCCTGGAGGCGTTGCGACGAGGCGCCGAGACGGAGGCGCAGCGGGACTCGTTGCGCGAGATCGAGGAGCTGCTCGCCGAGTCTCCCGTCCCCGCGCCCGCGCGCCCGATCGTCTCGCCCCAGCGCCCCGAGCTCGTCATCCAGTGCCTGGGAGGCTTCCGCGTGTCCCGGCAGGACGGGGACGTGTCCGAAGGGGAATGGCACAGTGCCCGCGCCAAGCTCCTGCTTGCCTACCTCTTGCACACTCAGGAGGGTGCCACCAAGGCGCGCCTGTTCGAGGTGCTGTACCCGAACGTCGAGACGACGGACGCCTCGATGAAGATGAACCTCATGCGGGTCCGCAAGGTGCTGGAGCCCGATCTGGAGAAGGGAGCGGCTTCCCGTTACCTGTTGCGGCAGGAGGCGTGCTACGCGTTCAATCGCCAGGCCCGCTTCGAGCTCGATACCTGGCGGTTCGAGAACGAGCTGAGAGCGGCCCGGCAGGCGCCGGGCGAGGAGCGGATCGCGGGCCTGCGAGGCGCCCTGGACCTGTACCTCGGGGAGTTCATGCCGGGGTTCGACCAGGAGTGGGCGATCGCCATGCGGCAACGCTTCCAGGACCTCGCGCTGGAAGCCTGTCGCGAGCTCTTGACGCAACTGGAAGAGACCCGGCTGCCCGGGAGTCTCGACATCGTCCATCGCGCGCTCGAGATCGACCCGCTTTCCGAGGAGTTCCACCGCGAGATCATCCTGCGCTTCCTCGAGGCCGACGAAGCCCACCGGGCCGTCGCGCACTACCGCCTGTGCCGGCGTCGGTTCCAAGAGATCCTGAACATGGAGCCGCCCGAGGATCTGCGTGCGCTCGTGGCCCACCTGGGGTAGGTGAGTCAACCGTCACAGCGAGCGGTTACCTGCCCGTTACTCCTTCCGTCGCATCCTGGACACATCGAGGGGGACGCACCCCCGGTGATAGAAGGAGACGGAACCATGAATAAGCTGACTTCCACGACCCTCGCCTGCAGCCTCGGGCTCGTCGCCCTGTCCGGATGCGCCACCGGCCCCCTGGCTGGCCAGCTCCTGCCCGAGACCGGGAGCTACTCGCTTCCCAGCCAGCTCGGCCCCGAGCTTCCCGCTTCGGTGCAGCATTCGGCCGCGTCCGGCTACCGCGTCTCCTCGGTCGGCACGGCCGGCTCCCCCATCGAGACCGAGCGCGCATCCGCCGACAGCGGCCTCGGGTGCCTGATCCAGGAGCAGCTGATGGTCTACACCGAGTCGACCCGGGTCATCAAGTGGGTGCTCGCCAAGGCGAAACAAGCCCATCTCACGCCGGGCAAGCCCTACACCTTCGATGACCCCGAGGCACCGATCGGCCGGTTGACCTTCTTGCTGCAGACCAAAGGCAAGCAAGCGGTGCTCGCAGTGGGGCAGGGAGACAGCGCCACGGGTCCCGACCAGGTCATGAGCCTCGCGTATTCGGATCCCGCCCGGGGGGTCGCCGTCATCCACGTGCCGACCGACGCCTACCTCGGCCGGTTCGTGATTACCGAGCGGTACGATAACGAAGCCGGCAAGGCCTCGGTGGACGGGGTCCAGGATGCCTCGCGCACGCCGAGCGCCAAGCGGGTGGCGTACCACTGGGAGTTCGCAGCGCTCAAGGGCGCGACGGCGAGCTTCGCCATGCAGGTCTCGGCCCACCTGCAAGCGACGAACGAGCCGGACAACTCGGGCGTCTACGCCCTGTCGGCCAACTTCCGGCCCGATGGCAGTGCCGCGGCCATCTGGGGCACTCAGAATGCGAAGTCCGGGAATCAGTTCCAGCTCTTCACCGACGACAGCGGGCAGACGGACGCCTACATCGGCGCCAACGGCCGCGATCTCCCCCGGGCTACGGCACCGGCAGCCCTGCGGCAAATCGTGCCGAGCGAGAACTCGCTCTATCGCCCCTTCCCGGCCAATCCGGCCGAAGGGAAGCCCTTCGAGGATCCCCGCTTCGGGTTCGCGACTCTCTAGGTGGGGAATAGGGATCGGGATCGGCCCGCTGACGTCAGAAGGACTCGCGCCATGACAAGTAGAAACCGCTGGATTGCGCTCGGTGCGCTGCTGTTGGCGGGCTGCGTCCCCCCTACCCCGGCCAGTTACATCCACGATGGCGGCATCGTCTACGCCAAGAATCCCTTCGGCATTCCCACCCGCGTCAACCTCAAGCTGCCAGCCACCGTGGCACCGGGCGCGGCTTCTGCGGGTTACCGCACGCTCGCCGTGGACCCGGGCGTCCTGGCGCTTGCCGAGTTGCAGGGGAGCGTGACGCAGTACCTCAACGCCACCTTCCTCATCGACACGATTCTCAAGGAGGCCGCGGACGCCAAGCCGGTGCCCGACAAGCCCGTGGCTATCAAGGATCCGAGGCTCGGGGACGACCCCTACATGCTGCTCCTGAGCGTGTACGCGGATCACGCGGTGATCGCCGTGGGGCAAGGGGCCTCGGCGGTGGGACCCGGCCAGCTCATGGCCATCTCCTACACCAGTCCGACTAAGGGCCGAGCGGTGGTGCACCTGCCGTTCCCGGACCAGGTGTTGGGGCGCTACGACCTGGCCACGACCTTCGATCTCGACCAGGGCAAGGTGTCTGCGGATGCCCTCTCCGACACCTCGCAGGTCGCCACGGCGGGGCACGCCGTGAAGCGCTGGGGTCACTGGGAGTTCACCAGCGTGCCCTCGGCGTCGCCGAGTTTCACCTTGCGCTCGGCGGTCTTCGCCAATCCGTCGGACAGCCCCTCGGATGCCGGCGTGACCGCGTTCAGCGCCAACTTCCTGACCGATAACCGCGGTGCCTTCATTCTCGCGAAGCAGACGCCTCGAACCGGCAACGTCCTGCAGTTCCTCCGCAACGACGGCACCTTCGCCGGATCCGCCGGGCACGAGTTCTACGTCGGAGAGACGGACGACAGTATCGCGACGCCGAGCGCAACCCCTGCCCTCAAGGCGATCCTGCCGCTGGATTCGTCGCTCTATCGACCGTTTCCCACCGATCCCGCCCAGGGAGATCCCTTCGGCGACCCGAGTTTCAACTTCCCGAACTGACCAGCGAACGAGGAGGCCCCCCGATCGATCGGGGGGCCTCCTCGTTCGTGTGCTCACCGTCACTCCGTGCGGTTACCCGGCGGTGACCCTCGTGGATCCATCATCAGGACATCGAGAGAGGGCGGCGAGAGCCCCCGACCCGGACGGCCAAAGCCAAGAAGGAGGAAGGACCATGTACAAGCACGAATTGACGGCGATCGCTCTGCTCGGAGCCTGCTTGATGGGCACGCTCAGCGCCTGTGACGCGCGGGGCCTCAGCGCGATCGTCGCCGGGGTCCAGGCGGCACAGGTGAGCGCGAAGGCGGGACCGGTCGCGAAGCAGCCGGAAGTCAAGATGGCGAACCCCAGCCCCAGTCCGGTGGCGAGCGTGGCTCCCAGGGCGATCGCCCCCTCGGCGGCTCCGGCTCGGCAGGCGAGCGCTACGGCCTCGGCCGCCGTCAAGGTTGCCACTCCGGCGAGGGCCAAGCGCAAATAGTGGGTTTCCCTGATTTGGCCGGTCCCTCCTGGACCGCGGCGAAGCCATGGCGTTCCATCTTTCGAGGAGTCGCCTGCGGCGAGGGACTCACCCCCCCGCCGCTCTCGCGCATCCTGCGCTTCGCGGCACTAGCGCCTCCCTGCGCGTCGCAGCCCCCCCATCCAGGGGGGGTATTTCTTTAATGCCGAAGTGCTTAGTGGCCTCGTTCGGAACGCGGTGATCCAGCCGATCTGGTGGCCAGGAGCTCGACCAGAGCCCTCCCGAACGCCTCCGCGTCGTCCGGCTTGCGGCTGAACACGAACGGACCGTCCCGGACCACCTCCTGGTCGATCCACTCGGCCCCGCGGCACTCCAGATCCCGCTTGATGGCGGGCCACGACGTGACTGTACGGCCCCGCAGGGCGTCGACGTCGGCCAGAAGCCAGGGCCCATGGCAGATGGCCCCGATCGGCTTACCCGCCTCGACGAACGCGCGCACGAAGGCCAGGTGAGCGTCTGATTGGCGCATCGAGTCGGGGCTCTTGAGCCCACCGGGGATCAGCAAGGCGTCGTAGTCCGAGGGCCGGGTCTCAGCGAGCACCCGATCGCCCTTGGTGCCGGCGGCCGGTTCGCCTTGGCTCTCGCCCTTGATCCGGTCGAGGTGGGCCGCATCCGGGGCGACGACCTCGACTCGGGCCCCCGCGGCCCTCAGCGTGCGGACCGGAACCTCGAACTCCGTCTGCTCGAAGCCGTCGTGGATGAGGACGGCCACGCGCTTGCCCGAGAGCGCCCCCTCCGCGGGCCTGGCTTCGGGAGGCCGCTCCGTGAGGCCGGCCGGTTCGGTGCTCAGGAACTCGGCACCATCGATGCGTTCAGGATGGGCCCGTCTTGGTTCGGTCATGTCGATCCTCCTCGGTGACGGAATGGAGTCCGACTGGATTGTACGAGCCTCCTGGGGGTTGGAAATGGCGGAAAGGTCGCTACCTCCGCCTTAGTCCAATCTTCGTCCAAGGATAAGAAACTCTCTCGGATTCCCCCCGATACGTCCCTCGGGGGATGTTAATGAGCCTTTAAGTAAAGGCAAGGGGGGGCCATGTTCAATCCGATGACGGCGCTTGGCAACAAGCTGCAGGCGAAAATGACCGCTCAGATCGACGCGGCCACCCAGGACGCTGTTCGCAACCTCACCAACGATCCGGCGTTTCGCCAATCCATCGCAAACAGCGTCGGGCAGATCCTGGCGGACGCAGCCCGGGATCCCGCCACGCGCATGGCCCTCGACCAGATGGTCTCCAACGTGATCCGCGATGCGGCCGCCTCCCCGGAGGTCATGAGCAACGTCAGTACGGTCGTGCGCAAGACCCTCGTCACGATGGCCAAGGACCCCGAATCCCAGCAGGCCGCCGTGGGCCTCGTCCGTCAGATCGGATCCAGCGCCGTCCGCGAGCTAACGGGCCCCGCGGGCGATCACTTGATCCTCTCCGGGGCGAAACTGGTGGGCGATGGCATGGCCGGCGCTGCCCGAGGGGCGTTCGAGGCCCCGGCCGTCGTCGCCAAGAAGTTCGGGCCCGGGGTGGGTATCTTGACCGCTCCCATCACGATGCCCGCCGGTGCCTTCTTTGGAGGGTTGCGGCGCCTCGTCGACCGGGCCCTGGGATCGCCTTAGGACAGGCTGGGCGATGTCGCGCAGGGCAGCGTGAACCAGAAACAACTGCCCTGCCCAGACTGGCTCTCGACCCCGATCCGCCCCCCGTGGGCCTCCACCAGCCCCTTGCTGATGCTGAGACCCAGCCCAGTGCCGCCGGCCCGACGGGTGTAGCTCGTATCGAGTTGCCCGAACTGCCGGAAGAGCTTGGCCTGGTCGTCCGGGGCAATGCCTGGCCCGGTATCCTCGACCTCGCAGCGCAGGTTCTGGCCCTCGACACAGGCCCGGATCGTGACGTGTCCCCGTTCCGTGAACTTGATGGCGTTGGCGACCAGGTTGGTGAGCACCTGCTCGATCCGCTGCGCGTCTGCTGAGAGCACCGGCAGGCCTTGCAGTGGCTCGACGCCCAGGCCGAGCCCCTTTTGCTCGGCGAGGGGTCGAAGGGCATCCACCACCTGGCGCACGATATTCGGAAGGACCATGGGCTTGAGGTCGAGGTGGAACCGTCCCGCCTGGATCCGGCTCATGTCCAGCAGATCGTTCACCAGCGTCAACAGGCGATCCGCCCCCTCGAGCAACCTCCCGAGATACCGATGCTGCTCGGCCGAGAGAGGACCCGCGACTTCGTCTTCCAGGATCGACCCGAACCCGGTGATGGCATTGATCGGGGTGCGGAGCTCATGGGAGACGACGGACAGGAATTGGTCCTTGAGCTGGTCCAGGGCTTTGAGCTCCCGATTCTTCCTTTCCAGCTCTCGGGTTCGTTCGGCGACCTTTTGCTCGAGAGAGGCCGACAAGTCGGTCAATTGCTCTTCGATCCGCTTGCGGTCTTCGAAATCGGTGCAGGTCCCATACCACCGGACCACCAGGCCGGCGGAGTCGCGGGCCGCCACGCCGCGCCCGAGGTGCCACCGGTAAACCCCATCGGCACGCCGGATCCGGTACTCGACCTCGTAGTTGGTTCCCGTGCGCACGGCGGTTTGCCAAACGTCCTCGGCGTGCGGCGAATCGTCCGGATGAATCGTCGAAAGCCAACCCCAGCCGAGGGATTGGTCGACCGTAAGCCCCGTGTAGCCATACCAGCGCTGGTTGAAGTAGTCGGTGTACCCTTCAGGGTTGCACGACCAGACGATCTGAGGCATGGCCTCGGCAAGTTGCCGATAGTGTCGCTCGCTCTGGCGCAGTCGCTCGGCCAGCGCCTCGCTGTCCTCGAGGGCGCTCAGCATGGTCCGATAGCTGGTTAGGCTGCGCTGGCTTTCGGCGCGCATGGCCGCTTCATGGACCGCGACGTTCTCGGCCACCTCGCAGGTCAGCGTCGCGAGGGCATGCAACTCGGCGACGTGACCCCGATATTGCAGGCGAGCGTTGAGGCCCCCGGCCCGGAGCGATCGCAGGACCTCCAGCAACTGGTCCATGGGGCGGATGAGCTCGTCGCCGAGGATATGGCCGATCAGCCGAATCACTACCAGGCCCAGCCCGCTCAGGACCACCGCGAGGATCGCCAGCCACCAGAGCGCCGGGGTGAGGCGCACGACCCCATTGGCCGCCTCTTGCAGCATCCAGGCGCCGATCGCGAACAGGACGACGGCCAGCAGCCAGAAGCCGACCTGCCAGCAGGTCAGCAAGGTCCAGAGCCGGATCCGGCGCGGCGTCACGGCTGGTGGCCTGGATCTTTCAGGCGGGCCCGGAGTTGCTCGTTCTCTTCCCGCAGCTCCTTGATCCGCTGTTCCCGCTCCGACAGCACCGCGGCCGACCGGTCCATGAGGGCCATCTGTTCCTTCAGGCTCTCGTTCATCTGGGCGAGGCGCTGGTTGGCCGATTCGAGGGCCTCATTCTTGTCTTCGAGCACGGCCTTGGACATGGCCTCGAGGTAGTGCTCGACCGTGCCCGAGCGCAAGAGGCGCGGCATGAGGGGCGCCAGGACGATGGCCGTGCCGACCGAGGCGATCGCCGTCACTCCCCGGACGAACGCGTCGATCCAGTAAACGGGGTGCCAGATGGTGATGATGTCGAACAGATGGGTCGTGCCGCAGGCCAGGATGAAGATAGCGAATAGCGTGAACAGGAGGGGATTGGGAATATCCGGCCGGCGCCCGATGAAGTAGACCAGGAGCACGGGGATCGCGTAGTAGGCGAGCGCGATGAGCCCGTTGCAGGCGACCTCGGTCAGGATCAAGGAAGGTTGCCAGAGGTAACACATGCCATGGGGCATGAAGGCCGTCACCATGCCGGTCATGGCGCCTCCCTTCGTCGTGCAGCGATAGAGGATGGTCGCCGCCATGGTGCCACAGCCGCCGCGGGAAGGGAAGTTGACCCTGACCGTCCCCATGCAGCGTGCCGGCCGAACTGGGCTTGGCCCCCCGCGGATGCTTGCAAATTCGCTGAGGCCCTCTTTTTTCGTCCATCATCACGTTCCGTCGAGCCGGCCTTCGGGCCTAAACTGGCTTCGCAAGGGGGGCAGGAACACGCCCCTGGCGGTTCGCCTTCGGAGGGTTCCCATGGTCAAGGTTTACGGGATGAACCACGTCGCGATCGAGGTGACGGACGCCAAGAAGGCTGTCGACTTCTACGCGGACGTGTTCAACCTCGAATTGCTGACGGGAGGTGAGGGGGCGGCCTGGTGCAAGATGGGCGAGCACCAGTTCCTGGCGATCTTCGAGGTCGCCGAGGTGAGGCCCAGCCGCACGGCCCATTTCGGCCTGATCGTCCGCGATCCCGGCCAGGTCGCCGAGGTCCGAAAGAAGGTCGAGACATGGGGGCTGACCCTACTGCCCCCCTTCCGGTGCGACTTCCGCGATCCGTGGGGCAACCGCATCCAGGTCGTGGACCTCCACGACGAGTCCCTGATCTGGTTGCTGCCATACCAGGAGGTCCAGAAGGCTGGCGTGATCTTCAGCGATGACGCCGATCAGAGTGCTCATGAGCCGCCCCGCGACCTCCGCCCCCCCAGGTCGAGGACCCCATGAAGCGGCCAGCAAAGCACCCGGGCATCAGACAGGTGGCCGGCCCACGGGCTCGCTGGCGGGCGTGCGTTGACTGGGTCCCCCCTCCCTCGATCATCATGCCTGCGTCGCCCCAAGGAACGCTTGGTGGGGAGGAGACCGTGCTCGAGATCCAACGGATCGTTGCAGCCTCGCGTTTCGCGAATCGTGGCCAAGCGGCCCTCGCGACGCTCGTCTCGCTCGACGGGTCGGGGTTCCGGAGGCCAGGGGCCCGGCTGCTAGTCCTGCCCGGCGACCGGCTGGTGGGCGGCGTCAGTGCGGGGTGTCTGGAAATCGACGTCGCCGAGCACGCCAAGAGGGCCATCGGCGACGGGACGACCCGGGTTGTCCCGTACCGCACGGACGACACCTCGGTGTTCGGACTCGGTCTGGGGTGCGGAGGGCGCCTCAAAGTCCTGATCGAGCCGCTCGCCCTGAGGTCTGGGCGCCGCCACCTCGCCTTCTTGAGGGCCCTGTGCGGATTGCGCCGAGCCGGGGCGATCGCCACCATCCTCTCGGACGACGGTCTACTCGGCCGTTACTTCGCCCTCGGAGGTTCCGGCCGTTGGGAAGAGGGCGACGCGCCACCCTTCGTCGCTCGAATCGCGCGCGACGCAGCGGAGGCCGCGCTCGATGAGGTCGAGCGGACTCGTCGCCCCGCCCACCAGATCCTTCCAGTCCCCGATGGCGCCTGGATCCTCGTCGAGAGCCTTGCTCCGCCCACCGCGCTCCTGGCGTGCGGCCGAGGACCTGATGCCGACGCCTTGGCGGCGCAGGCCGAGCTGCTGGGCTGGAGCGTCCGACAGGCCGATCCGCGCACGGCTTCCCTCGGCGCGCTCCCAACCTCCGGTGCGCAAGCCGCCGTCGTCATGACCCACCACCTCGACCACGACCGCTCCTGTCTCGAAGCCCTGGCTGGTGCCCCGCTCGAGTACCTCGGGATCGTGGGGCCCCGAGCGCGCACCGAGAGGCTGCTCGCTGGGCTCTCGATCCGAGCGCCCGTCTTTGCCCCGGTGGGCCTCGACATCGGCGCCGAATCCCCCGAGGAGGTCGCCCTCGCGATCTGCGCCGAAATCCAGGCGGTCCTGACCGGTCGCGGCGGCGGTTCCCTGCGCGATCGCCGGGCTCCCATCCACGCGCGCGACGCCGGGTCCTGAACCGAGGAGGTACCGATGCCTTCCAAACGTCCCCGCAAGGGCGCCCACCGGCCGACGAAACAGCCGAAACTCGTGTCGACGCCGTTGATGCGAGAGCTCCCGGAGGTCTCCCTCCGCGGCGGCCCGCAGCCGGTCGAGTTCACGGTCAACGGTGAGCGCCGTTCCCTGCGCATCGAGCCGCGCGTGACCCTCCTCGACGCCTTGCGGGAACACCTCGGGCTGACCGGGGCCAAGAAGGGCTGTGACCATGGCCAGTGCGGGGCCTGCACCGTCCTGGTCGACGGAAGACGCGTGCTCAGTTGCCTCTCGCTGGCGATCGCCCACCAGGACGCCGCTATCACCACGGTCGAGGGCCTGGCGGATGGGGAGGAGCTCCACCCCCTGCAGGCGGCCTTCATCGCGCACGACGCCTTCCAGTGCGGGTACTGCACCCCGGGGCAGCTGTGCTCCGCCGTCGGCCTGCTGTCGGAGGAGCGGTCCGAGGATGACGACGCCATCCGGGAGGGGATGGGCGGCAATCTCTGCCGCTGCGGGGCCTATCCCAACATCCGGGCGGCCATCCGGGAGGTGAGGGATCGATGAACAACTTCGCCTACGGCCGCGCCTCGTCCGCGGAATCCGCCGTGGCGACGGTCGCCGCGCGGCCCAGGGTCACCTTCCTGGCAGGCGGCACCAGCCTGCTCGACCTCATGAAGCTCGACGTCGAGTCTCCCGAGGCCCTGGTCGACCTCACGGGGATCCCCGAGGCAGGGATCGTCGAGGTCGACGGCGGGGTGCGGATCGGAGCCTTGACTCGAAACTCGGAGGTCGCCGCGTCCCACCTGATTCGCGAGCGCTTTCCTCTGCTGGCCGAGGCGATCGCCTCCGGCGCCTCCCCCCAGCTGCGTCACATGGCGACCGTCGGGGGCAACCTGCTGCAGCGAACCCGCTGCGCCTACTTCCGCGACGTCCTGGCCCCGTGCAACAAGCGAACCCCCGGGGCGGGCTGCTCGGCGCTCGACGGGCACCACCGCACCCACGCCATCCTCGGCACGAGTGACGCCTGCATCGCGACCCACCCCTCGGACATGGCGGTCGCGCTCACGGCGCTGGACGCCACCGTCGTCGTTCAGGGGAGGGAGGGCGATCGCCGCATCCCGATTCGCGACTTCTACCACCTGCCAGGCGACACGCCCCACGTCGAGACGGTGCTCGCTCATGGAGAGCTGATCACGGCGGTCGAGGTGCCGCTCCTGAGCTTCGCGGCGGGGTCGCGGTATTTGAAGGTGCGCGACCGGGCCACGTACGAGTTCGCCCTGGCGTCGGCCGCGGTGGCCCTGGAGGTGCGCGACGGAGTCGTCCGAGCCGCCCGGGTCGCGCTGGGAGGCGTGGCGACGGTCCCGTGGCGAGCCCTGGCCGCCGAGCGGGTCCTCACCGGGGCGGCTTGCAACCGGGAGACCTTCGAGCGCGCCGCCCGGGCCGAGCTGGAAGCAGCCCGCCCACGGCGCGACAACGGTTTCAAGGTCGAGCTGTGCCGTCGGACGCTGGTCCGGGCGCTCGAGGAGGTGGCCGGATGAGCGGAGCGATCGGAGCCAAGCTGGATCGGGTGGACGGTCGCGCCAAGGTGACCGGGGTCGCGCGCTACACGGGGGACTGGGGGCTGCCGGGGCTGCTCCACGCGGTGCTGGTCACGAGCCCGGCGGGGCCCGGACGCGTGGCCGCGATCGACGTGGACGCGGCCAGCCAGACACCCGGTGTGGTCGCCATCCTGACCCATGAGAACGCCTTCCCGCCGCCCGTCGAGGTGGAGGCCCCGGGGGCAGAGGGGGTGGTGCCCGACTCGCGGACGGTCTTGCGGAGCCCCGAGGTCCTCTACGCCGGCCAGCCAGTGGGCGTCGTCGTCGCCCGGTCGCTCGAGGCGGCCATCGAGGGGGCCGCTCGGGTGGGCGTCGTCCTCGACCCTCGACCACCCCAGCTGGACCTCGAAGGGTCAGGGGTCGACGGGATCTTCGCGCCGAAGAGCATCTATGGGATGGAGCCTCCGGACTCCGAGCGAGGCGACTTCGAGCGGGGTTGGCGCGAGGCCGCGGTACGCCTGGACGTTCGGTACTCGACCGAGTGGGAGCACCACAACCCCATCGAACGCCACACCACCACCGCGGTCTGGGAGGGGGACCGGCTGACGCTCTACGATTCGACCCAGTGGGTGAACGGGGTCCAGGACGATGTCGCGGCGGTACTTGGCCTGCCCGTCGAGAACGTACGCGTCATCTCGCCCTTCGTGGGCGGAGCCTTCGGCAGCAAGTGCGAGACCTGGCCCCATACCATCTGCGCCGCGCTGGCGGCTCGGCACGTGGGGGCCCCGGTCAGGCTCGAGGTCACCCGGCAGCAGCTGTTCGGGCTGGTCGGCGGGCGGCCGCAGACGAGGCAAAGGGTCCGGCTGGCGGCCAGCGTGGACGGCAAGCTCATGGCGATCGCCCACGACAGCCTGAACGACACGTCCGCCCGAGGAGACTTCGTCGAACCGTGCGCCGTCCCCACCCGGATGCTCTACTCTTGCCCGAACGTCGTCACGACCCACCGCCTCAACCGCCTGGACATCCAGACGCCGACCTACATGCGGGCGCCCGGCCATGCGACGGGGACCTTCGCGCTCGAGTCGGCCATGGACGAGCTGGCCTTTGCGCTCGGCATGGACCCCCTCGCCCTGCGCCTCGCCAACTACGCCGACCACGACGAGAACCTGGGTGTCCCCTGGTCCAGCCGGGAGCTGCGCACATGCTACGAACGTGGGGCACAGCGCTTCGGCTGGGAGCGGCGGAACCCCGAGCTGGGATCGCAGCGCCAGGATGGCTGCCTGGTGGGCTGGGGCATGGCGACGGCCAACTACCATACCCTCCAGTCGCCGGCCTCGGCGCGGGTCAAACTTACGGCCGACGGCCGGGCCGAGGTGCGCTGCGCCACCCTCGACTTCGGCACCGGCGCCTACACGGCGCTGACGCAGGTAGCGGCCGAGGTCCTGGAGCTTCCACCCGACCGGGTTCACATCGAGATCGGGGACACCGACTTTCCCTGGTGTCCGATCGCGGCCGGCTCGCAGACGATGGCCTCGGTCGGCACGGCCATCGCGCTCGCCTGCCAGAAGGCCAGACAGGAGTTGGCCCGGACGGGGCGCCGCGAGGTCGAGGTCGAAGCCCGCTCGGAACCGACCCGTGAGAAGAAGTGGTCCTCGCACGCCTGGGGGGCGCAGTTCGCCGAGGTCCAGGTCGATCCGGAGCTCGGAACCGTGCGGGTCACGCGCTTCGTCGGGGCCTTCGCCGCTGGTCGGATCGTGAACCCGAAGACGGCGCACAGCCAGCTGCTCGGGGGCATCGCGATGGGCATCGGACAGGCGTTGCTCGAAGAGGACCAACGCGACCCGCGCTGGGGGCGGGTCGTGAACGCCGATCTGGCCGGCTATCTGGTGCCTACGCAACCGGATGTCCCGGACATCGAGGTCATCCTGGTCCCCGAAGCGGATCGGCTGGTCAACCCGCTCGGCGTCAAGGGGATCGGCGAGGTCGGCATCACGGGGGTGGCGGCGGCGATCGCCAACGCCGTCTTCCACGCGACTGGCAAGCGGGTCCGCCACCTCCCCATCCAGATCGAGGACCTCTTGTGAGCGGGCGCGTCGGCCTGGTCCTTCTGGCTGCAGGCGCGTCGACGCGCCTGGGGCGGCCGAAGCAGCTGCTGGACGTAGGCGGTAGGACCTTGCTGCGGCACATGGTCGAGACCGCCCTCGAATCGCCTTGCCGGCCCGTCGCCGTCGTCCTCGGTTACCAGGCCGAGCGCATGGCCCGCGAACTCGCCGGTCTCGACGTTCAGCGGGTCGTGAACGCGGACTGGGTGACTGGTCAGGGAAGCTCGCTCTCGGAGGGCGTGCAGGCGATCCAGCGGTCCGCCTCCGATCTCGCGGCCGTGACGGTGATGCTCGTGGATCAGCCCGCCGTCACCGCCCGCCATCTGACCCGGTTGGTCGAGGCCTTTCGCCGGGGCCCAGAGCGCATGGTCGCCTCCTCCTACGACGGCGTGCTCGGGGCCCCCGCGCTGTTCCCAGCTGGCTGCTTTCCCGCCTTGTTGGCGCTGCGGGGTTCCGAGGGGGCCCGGGAGCTGTTGCGCGCGGATCCCGCTCGCGTGCGCTCCGTCCCTTTTCAAGCCGGCTCATTCGACGTAGACGAACCCGGGGACGCCTCGCGTCTCGACGCCTTGAACGATCCGTTCACCAGTTCGTGGTCTTCGAGGCCTCCGGCCCGCGGAGCGGGCGAGCCAGGCCCAACAGGGCCAGCGCCGCCAGCGCGATGACGGCGAGTCCGTATTCGCGCGACGTGGTCAGCAGGCCGGCGCCGTGGGTCACCCGGAGACCGGCCGCGACGGCCGGCAGGCCGAACGCTAGGTAGCAGACGACGAAGACCGTGGAGAGGACGCCGGAACGCTCATGCTCCTCCGCCGTGGGAAGTACGAAGCGCAGCGCACCGTGGAACGCGGCCCCGAACCCGCTGCCGGCCACCGCCGTCCCGACGAAGAACCACGGGAGCGAGCCCATCGCGCTGGCGAACAACGTGATGACCGTGCCGAACACCAAGGAGACGAGGCCGATCGCCATGACCCTTCGGGGAGCGACGCCCCGCAAAGCAAGCACGGTCAATCCGCCGGTGCCCGCGAGGGTGAAGAGGGCGAGCCCGCCGAGCACGAAGGAGCGCGCGCCGACGACGAGCCCGACGAGCGCGGGGCCGAGCGACCCGAAAAGCCGGCGAGGGCCCACAACGCGACCAGCGCTGGCGCCGCGAAGAGGAAGGGGCGGCGGGTCGCCGGAGGCAGCGCGAGCCGGGGCCGTAGCGATGCCCACGCGCCGGCCGTCGGCTCGGACGTCTCGGCCATGAACGCGATCCCGATCGCCTGGATCCCGAAGACCCCGACCATCACCCAGTAGACGAGGTGCGTCGGCGCGGGCAGGTACTGGACGAAGAGGCCGGAAACGAGCCCGCCCGTCGCCGTCCCCAGCGGCCCCGCGACCGCGTTGGCGATCGTGCCTTTCGCGCGGTCGAGGTCGACCAAACCGGCGCCGAGCGCACCCAGGGCCCCTCCCGTCGCCAGGCCTTGCACGAGGCGGGCAACGAGCAGGTCCGCGACGCCGCTGGCCCGGGCGAAGAGCAGCATCGTCACCGCGCTCGCGAGGAGCACGGCGAGGAGCAGCGGCCGCCGCCCGACGTGGTCGGAGAGCGACCCGATGGTGAGCAGCGACGCCAGCACGGCCACCGCGTACACGGCGAACACGAGGGTCGTGGTGAAGGGCGAGAAGCCCCATGCCGCCTGGTACACGCCATAGAGCGGGGTTGGCACGCTGGCTCCGGCCAGAACCGAAACCAGGATCGAGATCAGCAAGGCGAAGGCGGCGCTCGCGGGCAGCAAACCGGGGCGCGCCGCAGGGATCGGGGGGGCCATCGTGGGGGGCGTCATGCTCACTCCTTCGATTGAACAGACAGGTCTGTCTGGGTACCCCCTAGAAATAGACAGACCTGTCTGGTATTGTCAAGGCATGTCGAACGAAATCACCGAGCGGATGTCGGCGCGCGATCGCCTCCTCGCCGCCGCCGACGAGCTCTTCTACAACGAGGGGGTGCACTCGGTCGGCATCGACCGGGTGATCGCACACGCGGGGGTGGCCAAAGCCAGTCTCTACAGCGCCTTCGGCAGCAAGGACGAACTGATCCGCTGCTACCTGGCCCGTCGTCAGGCGGCCCTCCAGGAGCGGATCGAGGGGAGGCTCGCGCTCTGCGGGACCCCGAAAGAGCGCCTGCTCGCCATTTTCGACATGGTCGTCGACCTGGTGAAGCGACCCCGGTTCCGGGGCTGCGCGTTCGTCAACGCCCGGGCCGAGGCCGTCCCGGGGAGCACGTTGGACGAGACGTGCGTCGCCTCGCGCGATTGGGTGCGATCCCGCCTCGTGGGCCTCGCCGAGGAGGCGCACGCGGCTCATCCGGATCGGCTCGCGCAGCAGCTCTTGCTCCTCTACGACGGCGCCTTGGTCTCAGCGACGATGAATCGGAACCCCGAGATGGCCGAGACGGCGCGTGGGGTGGCCGAGACGCTGATCGACGCGGCACTCGCGGGTAACGCTGCCTAAGAGCGGGCATGGAGAAGTAGAGGCCCCTTATCGCGATCGGGAATTGATAGACTGGGTTTTCAGCGGACCCGTCCGCCGCCAGCGAGAGCGCGGAGTCCAAAGTTTCCCGGCGCTTTCGTCGAATTGACCTTGCTCGTGCCGAGCAGGCGGGCTATCCTCCTGGCTCGAGCCGCCCGCTGGCCCGACGAGTTCGCCTCGTGTCGGCGGACGAAGACTTTGGGGAACGCCTGATGAAGGGGAGCCTGACGGTCAAACGCCTGCTGGCCGCCGCCTCACTGGGGGCGATCGGCTACCTCCTCAACCTGCACCCCGTTCCCCTTTTCCAGGGCGTCAGCTTCTTCTTCGGCCCCCTCGCCATGGTGATCGCCGCGACCACCGAGGGGCCCTTGGCGGGGCTCATCGCGGGCTTCATCGCCTCACTCGGCACCCTTCCTTTCCTGCACTACTGGGTGCCCGTCCTCAACTTCAGCCTGGAGGGGCTCGCGTACGGGTTCCTAGCCCGGCGGATCCCGCCCGTCCTCCTGCCCTTCGTCACCGTCCTCGTGGGCCTGCCGGTCTTCCTCCTGTACGTCCGATGGCCCCACCCGAACCTGGCCCCGGCCCTCATCGCACCCATCCTGCTCAAGGCCTTCCTCAACGCCGTGATCTACGTCGGGATCGCCGACCTGCTCTTCGTCACCGCCGGCGGGCGGCGGCTCGTTCGCCAGCTGCTTCCCGACCCCCACCTTCCCGAGTTCACCCTGCTCCGTTACCTCGGCACCCTGGGGCTCCTGGTGGCGAGCCTATCGACGCTGATCGTGACCTCGGAGGAAACCAGCTCCTTCTGGCACCAGCAGACTGCCCTCTCCGAGCAGCGCGCCCTGTCGGCTTGTCAGGCCGCCGCCTTCGATGTTCGAAACGTCCTCGAGGCCCAGGCCAAGGGCGATCGCCACTCCGAGCGTACCCGCCTCCTGGTGGGCGCCGCCATGCAGCGGCACTGGGCGCCACCCCTGAGGTCGATGGCCCTGGTCGACCTCCAGGGGACCCCGATCTTGAGCCTGGGCCCTCCGCTGCCGGATCGCTTCCGGTCGCTTTGGTCCACCCTGCACACCCACCACACCGTCTCCCTCTCCGCCATCGAATCTCCCTCGGGCCGCCTCAAGGTCCCGGAGAGCTACGTAACGGCTCCGGTCGAACCGAACGGCTGGTCGATCGTGGCGGGCACCGACTTCACGAAGCTGGTGGCGGATACCAACCGCCTCATGTTGCAGCGCATGATCCTGCTTTCCGCCATTGTCGCGGCAGCCAGCCTGTTGAACCTCGCCTTCGCCACGGGGGTGACCCAGCCGCTCGCTCGCCTGCAAGACGCCCTGCGCGCCATGACCGAGGGGAACCTCGGAGTCCGGGCCGCCTCCGAGGAGCTCGCCGAGGCGCGAAAGCTCGGGGACCGCTTCAACCTGATGGCCGAGCGCCTCGAAGAGACGGTCCGGAGCCTCCGCGAGACGGCGGAACGCCTTCGCTCGGTGATCGAGAACGCCCCGGTCATCCTGCTCGCCGTCTCGCCCGAGGGGGTCATGACCCTCACCGAGGGCCGGGGTCTCGACCGCTTGGGGTTCGCCCGCGGGGCGTCCGGCCGCTCGCTGCGCGACGTGTTCGGAGACGAGGTCCATACCTGCTTCGAGCAGGCCCGGCAGGGGACTGGCGTGAGCTGCGTCGTCGCCTTGCCCCAAGGGACCTACGAGGTCGCCTTCTCGCCCGTCGAGGGGGCCGATCGGGGGACTATCGGGGTGGCGACCGATATCACCGAACGAAAGCGGCTGGAAGACGAGCTCAAGACGAAGTACGAGCTGCTCAGGGAGCTCGATCGCCTCAAGACCCAGTTCGTCAACGCCGTCTCCCACGACCTGCGCATCCCGCTCACCTCGATCCTGGGCTACGCCGAGTTCCTCGAAGACGAGATCGGCGGCCCGCTGTCCGAGGAGCAACGCGAGTTCGTCATGCAGATCGAAAAGGCGACCAAGCGCCTGGAGCACCTCGTCGACGACCTGCTCGACCTCGCCCGGATGGAGGCCGGGACCTTCCGCTTGACCCTCGAAGAAGCGGACCTCGGCGCCAAGATCCGGGAGATCCTGGACAGCCTGCTGCCCCAGGCCCAGGAAGCCGGGATCCGCCTGGAGAGTCCCTTACCGCCCGAGCCGCTGTTGGTCGAGATGGATCCCCAGCGGATCGGGCAGGTGCTCACGAACCTGGTGGGCAACGCCATCAAGTTCACGCCGCCAAAGGGCCTCATCCTGGTGACGGTGAGGATCGAGCCGCACCAATTGGTCTGCGAGGTGGCCGACACCGGCCCTGGGATTCCCGCCGACCAGATGTCCAGGCTGTTCCAGCGTTTCTCGCAACTGGAAGGGGGCATCCGCAAGGGAGGGCTCGGCCTCGGCCTCAGCATTTCCAAGTCGCTGGTCGAGGCCCACGGGGGCCAGATCGGAGTGAGAAGTGAGCTGGGCAAAGGAAGCACCTTCTGGTTCACCCTGCCTCGCCACGCGGATCGGGATCTGTCCCCGCAAGCGGCCTAGCCGCTTCACCTGGAGTCGTCTCGCTCTTTCAGGACGGGGCCTTCGTGAACTACGCCGACGACCTGCGGACCCACCAGCTCACGGTCCTGACCGAGATGAACATGGTCAGCCACGCCCCGATGTGAGCGGGCTTGATTTAGACTGGATCCTTCTGCTTGCCAGCGAGATCCACCCTTCCTCCTGAAAGGCTCCGTCGTGATACGCGTCGTCTCCCTGTTCCTGCTGCCGACCATCTGGGGGATCGGCTTCCTCGCGACGCGGTGGGGCCTGCTCGGCCTGGATGCCTATTGGCTCACCGTCGGACGATTTCTCCTGGCCGCCCTGCTCGCGGCCCCCTTCTTCCCCTGGAAGCGTTTCAAAGAGTGGAAAGGGGCCTTGCTCGCCTCGGCCTTGCTGCTCTCGGGCATGCTGTTGCAGACCGTCGGGCTCGCCCACACGACCGTGGCGAAGAATGCCTTTCTGACGGCCCTCTACGCCGTGTTCATCCCGGCCATCGGGGCGTCCTTCCTGCGTCACCGCATCCGTGGGCTCGAATGGGGACTTCTCGGCCTCGCACTCCTGGGTGTGGCCTTGATGTGCAACCTGCGGCTGGACAGCTTCAACGGGGGCGACGCCCTGACTCTGGCTTGCGCCGTGGTGTTCGCCCTGCACATCCTCTGGCTCGATCACTGCGCCCACCGGACCGAGGACGCCATGACCTTCGGCCTCGCCCAGGTGATGGGGGCGGGTGTGCTGGGGGTGCCCATCGCCCTGGCGGCCGACGGGCTCCCGCGCTGGCACGGCGCCTCGGTCCTGCCGGTCGCGGGGCTCCTCTACCTGACGGTGTTGAGCTCGCTGTTCACGTTCGTGGTCCAGATGTGGGTGCAGCGCCATTTCCGTCCCCACGTGGCGGGGTCGGTCTTCTTGCTCGAGTCGCCGATCGCCACGCTGGCCGGCCTGGCCTTCCTGGGCGAAGGCATCTCCCCACCCGGAGTCGCCGGGGCGCTCCTCATCCTGGTTTCGGCCTTCGTCCTGGTCTGGCGGAGTCGCGAGGGCGTCCTGGAGGTCCCCGTCGGGGCGTTGCCGAGCGCTCAGTAGGCGATCGCCACTCCCCCCTTGCGCGGATCGGCCCACCCCTCGAGCGTCCCGTCCGGCTTCCGCAGGATGGCCTGGGCATCCCCCAGGGGGCGCTCCTCGAGCGGATGCCCCATGTCCTTCAACCGCTGCAAGACGTTGGATGAGAAGCCCTTGGGCTCGACGAAGACGGTCTGGGGCAGTCCCTGGTGGTGAAAGCGCGGCGCGCATACGGCCTCTCGGACGTTCATGCCGTAGTCGAGGACGTTGAGGATCACCTGGAGGGTCGTGGTCGGGATCGTCGAGCCGCCGGGCGAGCCCACGGCCATCGCGAAGCGCCCCTTGGGGTCCAGCAGGATCGAGGGGGACATCGAGCTGAGCATCCGCTTGCCAGGGGCCACGGCGTTGCGCTCGCCCTGCACCAGGCCGAACAGGTTGGGCTGACCGGGCCGGGTCGCGAAGTCGTCCATCTCGTTGTTCAGCAACACCCCGGTGCCTGGCGCGACGATCCCCGTGCCGTAGGCGCCGTTGAGGGTGTAGGTGTTGCTGACGGCGTTGCCCTCGCGATCGACCACGACGAAGTGGGTCGTTTCAGGGTGCTCCGCGAGGCCCGGCCGGGTCGAGTACGCCGGCGTCGCGCGCTCGGGGTCGATCGTGGCGCGGCGCTGCTGGGCGTAGGCAGGGTCGAGGAGCGCCGGCAAGGGGTTTGCCACGAAATCGGGGTCACCCAGGTAGGCGTTGCGGTCGGCGAAGGCGCGGCGCTCCACCTCGGCGACCAGGTGGATCATCGGGGCGGTGTGGTAACCGAGGGTCTTGAGGTCGTCGTGCTCCAGCATCTCGAGCATTTGCCCGAGCAGGACTCCGCCCGAGCTGGGCGGGGGCATGCTGACGATCTCGCGACCGTGGTAGCGGAACGACAAGGGCTTCCGCCAGACGGCCCGGTACGTGCGCAAATCCTGCTCGTCGACGAGCCCGCCGTGGGCCGCCATGTCGCTCGCGATGGCTCGGGCGACGGGGCCTCGATAGAAGCCGGCGGGGCCGCGATCGCGAATGGCCGCGAGGGTCCGCGCCAGATCGGCCTGGATCAGCTTCTGACCAGCTTTCGGCGGCTCGCCCTTGGGCAGGAAGAGGCGTGCGGCCTCGGGGTCGCGCTGCAGGTCGGCCCGATACTTCCGGAACGACTCGGCGAGGGGGCCGTCCACCACGAAGCCGTCCTTGGCGAGCTGCATGGCCGGTGACACGAGGGTCTTCCAGGGCAGGTGCCCGAGCTTCTCGTGGGCGACCCACAACCCCTGCACGGTGCCGGGGGTGCCGACGCCCAGGCGGGTTGTGAGGCTCCAGTCCGTCGTCGCGCCGTTTGGGCCGACGAACATGTCGTGGCTGGCGCGATGCGGGGCCGTTTCGCGGTAGTCCAGGGCGTAAGAGCGGTGTCGGGCGTCCCGCACGACCATGAAGCCCCCGCCACCCAAGTTTCCGGCCTCGGGCCAGGTGACCGCGAGGGCGAAGGCCACGGCGACGGCCGCATCCACGGCGTTGCCACCCTGCTTGAGAATCTCGACCCCCACGCGGCTCGCGACGGGCGAAACGCAAGAGACCATCCCGTGCCGTCCGGAGACCGGGCGACCATTGGCACGATAGGGCCAGTCCGCGGGGATGGGAGGGGCAGCCAGGGCTGAAACGGTGCCCAGGCTCAGGACGGTCAAGACGAGCGCGACGGTCGGTATGGGGCGGGGCAAGGCAAACGCTCCTATGAAGGACTCCGTGACCCTTCCATCCTACATGCACCCTCGCTTGCAAGTCACTTCGCGGGGGCCTGGAGTCGGTTCGCCCTGAAACGAAAATGGGGGCCCTTCCTGACCGGAAGGGCCCCCATTTGATGGAATTGATCCTGGGATTCGCGCTAGAAGGTGGCCGAGCCCTGCATCGGGCCGTAGCCGATGACACCGTGGCCGTCGTTGTACTCGGCCCAAACGCCCACCCGCGTCACGGCACGCTCTACCCGAGCGGATGGGGAAGCGTTGGACGTGAGTTCGGCATCTCGAGTTACAGGTTAAGCACCTTGGTCAAGCTCTGGCCATTCTGAAGCTTGACGGTCGCCGTCCACTGATGACCCCGCGTGAATTCAGCGGGATTGACATCGCCGTACAGATCGAGGGTCACGTTTCCAGAGAAAGTCCCGAGGGGGGAAACTTTCCGGGTATTGACGGCGACCCCCTTGTTGAACACGGCCAACAAGTACCACCTAGGGTCGGCGGAGTCCACAACCCCACGGGAAGGTCCGATGCTGCTCGTGTTTGTCAGATTGATGGAGGCAATCGGGGTGCTGTTCGGAAGGCTCATCGAAAGCTTGTAATGAGCGTCCGAGGGTCCTGGCGCGTAATTCCAGCCAGACACCACGGCCTTATCAAATCCAACGTAGGAGAAACCAGTGATTTGGGGAGCATCGGCCTCGGCCGTTCCGGTCGGGCGGCCGGTCGGGTTGGAGTAGGTGCCCTCGTCCGGGGTCTCGATCACCACGTTGGCGTTGCCGCTGAAGGCGACCGAGTCGAACTCGATCTTGGCCTTCTCGGTCAGGGTATCCTCGACATCCTGCTTGGCCGTGAAGTCGAAGTCCGCGGTGGTCGAGGTCTTGGCGTTGAGGACGGTCTCGGGGGCCGTGCCGCCCTTGTTACCCTTGGCGACGACGAAAGCGCGGTACTTCTTGCCCTGGCTCAGGCCCTTGAACACGGCCTTGTCCTGCTTGCTCGCACCCTTCTGGAGAGCGACGACCGTCAGGGGCTGAGGCCGGCCGAAGCCGTCCGTGAAGTCGACATAGGCGTTGATCTTGGCATCCCAGACCTTGAGCGTCACGTCGTACTGGAACACGTCCGCGACGACCCAGCGGTGGACGATTGCCTGGGTGTCGAACTCGCCGTCGGTCGGAGCGGAAAGCTGCACCGTCACCGACACCTTGGAGGCCGAGGGGGTCTGGGCCGAAGGAGCCGCCGCGAACAGGTCCGCAATCGCCGCCTGGCTCGTCGCAGCAGCCTGCTGGCTGTCGGCAACCAGGGCAGTGGGGGCATGGCCGCAACCGGCCAGCAGGATGCTTCCGGCCACAAACCCCGCGCTCAAAACGTTCTTCACGAAAATACCTCCCTGTGTTTCGCGCCCCGTCGTCCGAAGCGGTTACCGTGCCGTAAGTCGCGCCGCCAGAGCGATACCGCGATCGCCCCCGTCCGAGGTACGCTAGAATGGTCGACCTCGTCTTGACTCTCACCGTAAGCCAGGGAAGCAAGCGAAGTTCGCACGATCCTTTCATTCCGGTTCGACAAATTTTGCGTTTCGAATCTGTTAAACACCGTATTAGACTGAAGCCTGCCTTTGGAGGACCCCCTATCCATGCCGCCTCGCATGACCCCGCCTCACCTGTTGCTGGTCGAGGACGACCCCGAGCTCTCCGCCAACCTCGAGGAGTGGCTCACCGCATCGGGCTACCGTGTGGCGGGCGCCGCCGATGGGGCGGAGGCGATCGCCCTGGTCTCTGAGCGCCCTTTCGACGTGATCGTGACCGATCTCAAGATGCCGAGGGTCGACGGCCTCGGCCTGTTGCGCTGGATCAAGGAGACCCAGCGCCCGATTCCCGTGATTTTCCTGTCGGGTCAAGCGAGCATCCATGACGCGATCCAGGCACTGAGGGAGTTCGGGGGGTTCGATTTCCTGGTGAAGCCCCTGGAGGACCTGAATCAACTCAACCAGGCCATCGAGCGAGCTCTGGCCTCCAAGGTCCTTCCGCTCGCGCTCCCCAGCGCCGCGGTCGAATCCGAGGACAACCCGGTGGTCGGCCAGGCGCTCGAGGTGATCCGGACGTACTTCCGGGAAGCGATCGGGCTCGCCGAGATCAGCGCCATGCTCGGTTACACCCCGACCTACCTCACGACCCTCATGCAGCGCGAGACGGGCCGCACGGTGCAGCAGTGGATCATCCACGAGCGCCTGCAACTTTCTAAGCAGCTGCTGGCTCAGACCGACTGGAGCCTGAACCGGATCGCGATCGAGGTGGGTTACTCGAACCAGACCCACTTCGGTCGACAGTTCAAGCAGAGCCTGGGACAAACGCCCAGCGCCTGGCGGGAAGCCGCGTTGCGCGAGGCGAGCGCGGCCGTCCACCCGACCCCCTAGACGCCTCCTCGCCGGTCCTGTACGGCGACCCGACGCGGCTCGCGCAGGTGGTGCGCAACCTCGTGGTCAACGCCATCTGGGCCAAGGCCAGCGACGGGATCATCGTCGTCTCGGTCCGAGGCGTCACGACTGGGGTCCGATTCGAGGTCTCGGACGACGGCTCGGGCATCGCCCAAGAGGACCTGCCCAAGCTGTTCCAGCGGTTCCGGAGGGTCGGGGACAGCTCTTCCAAGGGGGGAATCGGGCTGGGGCTTTACATCGCACGCGCTCTCGTACTGGCCCACGGCGGAGAGATCGGCGCCGAATCGACGCTCGGGGATGGAAGCACCTTCTGGTTCGAGCTGCCCACGACCTCCGCCGTCCCGGCTTGACCTAGGACAGGTTCCCGCCGCCGACGAGGTTCCCGGCCTCGGGCCAGGTGACGGCCCGTCCATGCTACAGGGACCCTCGGTTATCCGTCACTCGCGGCCCGGGGTCTGAGGGACGGCTTCCTCTGGCATCAGCGTCACCCCGCCCGGTCGGGCTCCGCGTGCGAATCGCTGGCGCAGCGTCGCGATCGCCAACAAGAGAGCCTCGCGTGCCGGCGGGGTGTCGGCCAGGGCATCCAGCATCAGGAAGTCGTGAATCGTTCCCAGGATGCGGGTACCCGCGGCCTCGACCCCGGCCTCCGCAAGCTTGTGGGCGTAGGCCTCGCCTTCGTCCCGCAGGACGTCATTCTCGGCCGTGATGACGAGGGCCGGAGGCAGACCCCGGAGCCGCTCGAGGGGCGCGCGCAGCGGCGAAGCGGTTGCATGGTCTCGCGCCGCCCGATCCGGCAGGTAGGCGTCCCAGAACCAGGCCATGGAGTCCCGGGTCAGCCAGTAGCCGTTCGCGAAGGCGTGGTACGAGGGCGTGTCGAGGCCCGCGTCGGTGACCGGGTAGAACAGCATCTGGAAGTCGAGGGCCGGGCCCTTGCGCTCCGTGGCGAGCATGGCGACGGCCGTGGCCATGTTGCCGCCGACGCTGTCGCCGGCCACGACCAGTCGTCCGGGATCCAGGTCGTGCTCGTGGCCGTGTTCGCTGATGTGCTTGGCCACGTGGTAGGCCTGCTCGATGGCCGTCGGGAACCGGGCCTCGGGCGATCGATCATAATTGACGAACACGATGGCGGCTTGCGCGCCGTTGGCGATCGCCCTCATGAGCCGATCGTGCGTCGAGGCGTCCCCGAGGATCCAGCCGCCGCCGTGGATGTAGACGACCGCAGGCAGGACGGCCGACTCGCCCGTGGGCCGGATGATTCGTACGGAAACCTGTCCGGTGGGTCCTCCCGGGATCGTGAGGTCCTCGATCTTGGCCGGCAGCTTTTGGGCGCCACCTTGCTGCAGGCGGACCAGGATGGCCCGCGCGTCACCCGGCGCCAACGTGTTGATCGGCGGCCCTCCTGCCGCCGCGAGGGAATCCAGGAAGGCCTGAGTTTTCGGCTCGACTGCCATGGCTTGCTCCTCTTGACCCGCTTCGAAAGGGCACCCCGATGCTACGCAGTGGAGGTTCGACTGGCACGAGACAGCCACGCCAAAGTTGGTCGACCGGAAATTGCTTAGCGCGCTTGCTAATTATTAGCGAGAATACTAAGTTAAAAACATCGAGCAAGCGATCCGAGGAGCGACCGATGAACGGCGACCCCATCTCTCTGGGTGACTACGAGAAGGTCTTCGCGGCGCTGGCCCACCAGGCCCGGCGCGACATCCTGTTGATGCTCAGCCAGCTCGGAGGAGAGCTGCCCTCGGGTTACCTCGCCAGGCGGTTCCAGCACAGCTGGCCCACGACCACCCGACACCTCCGGGTGCTCGAAGAGGCCGGCCTGGTCGAGGTCCACCACGAGGGTCGGACCAATCGGTACCACCTGAAGCGCGATCGCCTGACCCATGTTCTGAGCGCCTGGCTCGACCTGTTCGTGCCCGTCGGTCCGGAGCGGACGTGGACCTCGACCGCCCCCCGATCGACCTCCGAGATGATCCCCCATCTAGAAAGGAACCCTCGATGAACAACGTCGATCGCAGCATCCCCGACCAGATCCAAGCCTTCTGCTCCGCCCTGCCCGGCGCGGAAGCCTACCTGATGCACGACCACCCGGCTTTCCGCGTTGGCAAGAAGTGCTTCGTCATCGGGGGCGCGGAAGGGCTCAGCGTGAAGGTCCCCATCCTGGACCAGCCGCTGTACCTGGAGGACTCCAGGTTCACGCGCACCCACTACATCGGCCAGCACGGCTGGATCGACTTCGACCTGGACGACCGGATCACCTGGCCGGAGATCGAGCGGCTGATCCTGATCAGCTATCGCCTGGCGGCGACCAAGAAGATGCTCGCCCAGCTGGACGCGATGGCGAGCGCCTGATAGATCCCCTTTGGACTGTGTCACCGGTGGGCGTGTAGCCCAAGACATCCTGTTCTATGACGGTCGATGCGGCCTGTGCCACTGGGCCGTGAGGTTTGTCCTGCGCCGCGACGACCATGGACGGTTCCTGTTCGCTCCGCTCCAAGGAGAGACTTTCGCGCGGCTCGTCCCCGCGGGCGGTCCCTTGGCCGGAGCCGACACGGTGCTGGTGCTGCATGGCGATCGCCTCCTGCAACAATCGGACGCCGTCCTGCATGTCCTGCGCCACCTTGGCGGAGGCTGGCGCTGCCTGGGCTTCCTGGGAGCCGTCTTGCCGAGACCGCTACGCGACGGGCTCTACGACGCTCTCGCACGCCGGCGGCAGCGACTCTTCGCAAGTCCCCCTGACCTCTGTCCAATCGTCCCTGCCGAGTGGCGATCGCGTTTCCTGCCCTGATCGCCCCCCGGTGTGAGCGAGGTCACACCCCAGGCGGGGCCTCCCTCTCTCAAAACCTCCCAACACACCGCCGATGTCATGGGTGTGAGGGGCAAGAGAGGGAGGGAACGGCGATGAACTACCAGGTCCTGAGCAACGGCAAGGCCTACGGCGCGAACAGCCTGGAACTCGCGGAACTGCTGCGTCGCGCCCTGGAGTCCCGCGGTCAGGAAGCTCAGGTCGCCGTCAAGGGCAAGTAAGATTCGCCCCCGGGTCCGAACGGCTCGCCCGAGAGCCGGGAGCCAGATTTGACCATGCACCCCGATTCGATCGCCCGCGCCATCGCGTGGCTCTTCCCAGAAGAGGCCCGGTCTTCCATCCGGGGCGTTCTCACGCCCTTCGACCCTCGCCTCCAGTGGGCGCTCCTTTCACTGAGCCACGGGGATCGCATGGAGCTCGATTTGCTGGTCCACGAGGCCCGGGTCGATTACCGCAATGTGCTCATGTGGGCCGAAAGCCAGTCGTGCATGGGGTCGCACAGACCTCCTTACCGACTCGACGAGCGCGACCGCAGCCGTCGCCATCTGGCTGGTACCCCGGCCGCCAAGGAGTCTCTCCTGCTACCGCTCCCGCCGGCCGACGAACTGGCGTTCCAACCTCTTCGCGACGAAATCGAACACCTCGGCTTCTTCGATCGCGGGGTCTGGTTCGAGGCAATGGCGCGCAAGAGGCGGCGAGTCGGCCCCACCGCGTCCGATCGGCCGGTCGTCGAAGAGCTCTTCCGGATCGCCTTCGAGTGGCAGGCTTCCAGGGTGACCTGGACCGATCTCGAGGAACCGGAGGCCGAGCGGATCCTGCTCCACATCTTCAGCCGGACCTTCTTGCCAGCGGAGGTCGAGCGGGCCTCTCGGCTCCTCGACGAGATCCAGCAGTTCATCAAGCCGCCACGACGCTACATGGCGCCCGCAGAGCTGAGGCTTCCCGAGATCGGCCCGGACTTCCGCCTCGAACGAACGGGAGGAGGCTCGTCGAGCTACCAGAAGGCCGTGGCGATCGCCAACGATGCCCGAGTAGGCATCGTCTGGCTCTCTCATGGCTGACCGGGCTTCACCTGAGTCGCCCCCTGAACGCGCACGGCGATCGCCACCAGTTCGGCCACGAGCGGGGCCCCCATCCGATCGACGTCGAAGGTCATCATGCCCGGCAGGGCCCCGTGCCGCTCGCCCCGCGTGAGGCCCACCGACACGATCCGCGGGTCGTCCGTCCAGGGATGGCGAGCGGCGAGGCCATGCACGACCAGGACGACGTTTCCCTGGGCCACCTCTCGCCGGATCGCCTCGTGGAGCGCGCGGTGGCGGTGTCGAGTTTCCACGGGCGCCGGGGTTCCGTCCAGCGAGCCTTCCAGGCCGACGCATCCCTCCAGGATCCGTGAGGAGACGGGCTCTTCGTCCAGCGTGGCGATCTCGTGGGCCGGGCGGTCCAGCTCGCGGGCGATCGCCTCGACGAGCTCCCCATCGAGCAAACGCCACCCCAGGCGCTTGGCGATCGCCTCGGAATACTGGCGGCAGGTCTCGGTAGGTAGTCCGAGGCTGGTCAGGATCACGGCGCGCGGCCTCACCGGTGCCTCGCCGGGTGCGGCCATGGCGAAGACCGGCTCCGGGGCTCGTTCTTCGTGGACGTACCGCCCCCCTCGGAGCAGGGAGGCGCCGGCGGCCAGGAACGAGACGGCGGCCGAAAATCCGAAGGCGATCGTCATGCCGTAGAGGAACGGGCCTGAGATCAGGGTCGGGAAGGTGGTCTGGCCCAGGAGCCCGTGCACCGTCGCGGCCGGCAGGCCCACCTGAACGGAGGGCGGCAACAGGGCCGCCATCGGGTTGTAGCCGAGGAAGGCCGCGAAGAGGGCCCCGGTCGGGGGCACGTTGGCGATTGAACTGGCCACGCCGACGGGCAGGCCCGCCGTGACGAGCCCGTGGGTCATGGCGGCCGGGAGCGTCGCTCCGAGCCCGGCCACGACCAGGCTGAAGATGAGCCCGATGCTCAAGGTGTTGGCCGTGTTCTGGAAGGTGGCCCGCATCCCGGAGGAGACCCCGCGTTCCGCCGCCGGCACCGCGTTCATGATGGCCGTCGTGTTGGGAGCCGCGAACATGCCCATGCCGACCCCTTGCATGAACAGCAGAACGGCGAACGGTCGGTAGTCGAAGTTGGCAGGCAGGCGCATGAGGCCGAGGAAGGCCAGCCCCGCCACCATCATGCCGCCGAACGTGAAGCCGCGGGACCCGAGCCGGTCGGACAGGTAGCCGCTCACCGGCCCGGTGATCAGGAATCCCGCCGTCAGGGGCAGCATGTAGATGCCCGCCCACAGGGGCGTCTCGTCGAAGCGGTAGCCGTGCAAGGGCAGCCAGATGCCTTGCAACCAGATGATGAGGATGAACTGCAATCCCCCGCGCGCGAGGGAGGCCAGGAAGAGGCTCAGATTGCCGATGGCGAACACCCGCCGCCGGAACAGGCTCAGCCGGAACATCGGGTCGGGGGTGCGGGCCTCGACGAAGCCGAAGGCAACCAAGAGGGCGATGCCCAGCGCGAGCCCTCCCACCACCCAGGGATTGGTCCACCCCATCTTCGACCCGCCATAGGGCTGGAGGCCATAGGTCTGCGCGACCAGGATCAGGGTCAAACCTCCCGCGAAGAGCAGGTTCCCCAGGACGTCGACCCGCTGGGCCCTGCGGGGAGGCGCGGTCTCGTGAAGGGCCAGGTAGGCCCAGACCGTGCCCAGCAGCCCGAATGGCACGCTCACCAGGAAGACGAACCGCCAGGCGATGGTGGCGAGCACCCCGCCGATCAGCAGACCGAGGAAACTGCCCGCCAGCAGAGCCACCTGGTTGATGCCCATGGCCATGCCGCGCTCCGTGGGCGGGAAGGCATCCGTCAGGATGGCGGCCGAGTTCGCCATGAGGAAGGCCCCCCCGATCCCCTGAACCACCCGGAACCCGATCAACTGGGTGGCCGCCGCGTTGCCGTGACCCTGGATGAAGAACAGCAGGACCGAGCCCAGGGTGAAGATGAGGAAACCCAGGTTGTAGAGCCGCACCCGCCCGAACATGTCCGAGATGCGGCCGCAGGTGACGAGCAGGACGGCTGTGACGACCAGGTAGCCCATCAGTGCCCAGAGCAGGTAGGAGGTCTCGCCCGGGGCGAGGGGATCGATCCCGATCCCGCGGAAGATGGCGGGCAGGGCGATCAGGACGATGCTCCCGTTCAGGGCGGCCATCAGGACGCCGAGGGTCGTGTTCGACAGCGCGATCCACTTGTAGGGAAGGTGCTGAAACCGACGAGCCTGTTCGCTTACCACGGGCCCGGCCTCCCTTCACCCCGCAGGATAGCCCCGAAACCGGCCCGGCCCCTACAGAAAGGCAGTCCTCTTACGCGGAGATCATCGACTGGAGCGGACAAACCAATTGATTCCACAATTGAATCGTGTGGTCTGTCGGTGACCCGTCATTACCTGATATTAATTGACTTTAGCGGGCTAGGTGGAGTATGACGTTTCCATGGTCGAAATAAATCCCGCCGCTCCGAAGATCTGGCTCGTGACCATCACCGTCATGGTCGGGACGGTGGCGGCCATCATGGGCGCGAGCACCGTCAACGTGTCGCTGCCCGACATCATGGCGGGGCTCGGCGTGTCGCAGGACCAGATCAGCTGGGTATCGACCGCCTACATGCTGGCGAACGTCATCTCGATCCCGACGGCCGCCTGGCTCGGCAGCCTCCTGAGCAAGCGAGTCGTGTTTGCAGTCGGCCTCGTGGGCTTTCTGGTCAGTTCGATCCTGTGCGGCCTGAGCTGGGACTTCGCGGGCATGATCACCTTCCGGGTGTTGCAGGGCCTCAGCGCAGGCCTCATCATGCCGACCGCGCAGGCCCTCCTCTTCGAGGCCTACCCATCCGACCAGCGTGGGCTCGCCATGGGGATCTACGGGCTGGGCGCCATCATGGGCCCGGCCATCGGCCCGACCCTGGGGGGCTACCTGGCGGCCCTGTTCAGCTGGCGGGCCATCTTCTTCGTCAACGCCCCGTTCGCCATCACGAGTCTCGCCATGATGGGCCTCTTGCCTCGTGAGGCCCGGCGTCCGGGTGCGAGATTCGACGCCCTGGGCTTCGCCTCGCTGGCCCTCTGCCTGTCGACCTTGCAGATCGCTCTGACCAACGGGGCCAAGGATGGGTGGGGATCGCCCACCATCGTCGCCTGCCTGGGCCTGAGCCTGGTGAGCGGGTCGTTCCTGCTCGTCCACGAGTTGGTGATCGAGCATCCCATGCTCGACTTCGGGGTGTTCCGGCACGCCACCTACAACGGAGCCACCATCGTCAGCATCGTGGTCGGGCTGGGGTTGTACGGCAGCACCTTCATCGTGCCCCTGTACCTCGGAAACCTGCTCGGATACTCGGCCCTCGACATCGGGCTCATCATGCTTCCCGGCTCGCTCGTCATGGGGGTCATGATGCTCGTCGCGGGTCGGATCTCCGACTTCGTCGACGCCCGGATCCTGCTCGTGGTGGGCCTCTCGCTCTTCGCCTACTTCCTGTACCTGGCCTCCCAGGCGACGGCGGACTCGACGACGTCCTACTTCGTCTGGGCGCTCGTCTGGCGGGGGTTGGGGATGGGCATGGTCTTCTCGCCGCTTTCGGCCGCGGCCCTCGGCGGGGTGCCGCCCAGGCTCCTGAGCCAGGCATCGGGCATGTACAACTTGACCCGCCAGCTCGCGGGGACCATCGGCATCGCCGTCCTGACCACCACCCTGACGGTGCGCAGTTCCTTCCACATGGCCGTGCTGAACCAGGCCATGCGCCTGAATTCGGAGGCGACCCAGCGCTTCCTGGTTCTCAACCGGCAGGTCCTACTGGCGCGCGGCTACGCCCCGGTGGCGGCGGGTCAGGGGGCCGTCGCGCTCCTGGGGCGGACGATGGCGCGCGAAGTCGCCGGTCTCGCCTACCAGGACCTCTTCTTGATCTGCGTCGCCGTCACCCTCTGCGCCCTCGTGCCGACCGTGTTCATGCGGGTCGAGCGGCGCCAGAAGGCTTGATGGTATGATGCCCGGCATGTCCGCCCTCGAAGAAATCGGTCCGTGGGATCGGAGGAATCTGGCCCTGGCCCTGCAGGGTCCGGTCGGCAAGACCTACCGCTATCTGCGCCGCATGCACAACGAGATCTCGCGCGAGCGCGCCATCACCAGCACCCAGACGACGGCCCTCAGCCGCCTCACGCATGACGGCCCGACCAAGATGAGCGATCTCGCCGCCGGTCTGGAACTCTCGAACAGCGCCTGCACGGCCATGATCGAGCAACTCGAGCAGCGGGGCCTGGTGCGACGGCGCGGCGACGAGGAGGATCGGCGCTCGACGCGGGCCGAGGTGACGGCGGAAGGCAAGGCGCTGTATCAGGAGATCGCCGCGGCTTTGTACGGTCGTCTCGCCGACCGCATCAACCGGTTGACGCTCGCCGAGCGCCACATGGTGCTCGGGGCCTTCGAGGCGCTCGCCCGGGTGGTTGACTAAGCACGTCGGAATAAAGAAATACCCCCAGGGGGGAAACCTCCAAGCGGGGCAATTTCTAAACAACGCATGCATAGCGGCCGCATCCGCAAGCACGGCTTGCGATTCCCCTCGACAAGACTTGCTTTTCTTCCCCTTTTCTTAAGCCCATCATAACCTCATACGCTTCACATGGGCTCTGGAAAGGGGACGTTATGATGACTCGGCCTTGGATCCTGGCGATCGCCACCCTCACCCTCACCGCCTGCGGGCTCTCCCCCGTCGAGTCCCGGCTCGCGACCCGTGGGACCGCTCCCTTGCATGCGCGGGCGGCCAACCCGGACCGCTTCTTCGCCCACGCCGACGTGGAGGCGCAGGCTCCCGACGCCTTCGCCCTGCAGACCCGAGCCAGGTCGTTTCTCACGATCGCCGATCGGGTGATCCGGCCCCAGCGGGACGCCCTCGTCGCCGCCCTCGCGGCCGATCCGACCCTCGGATCCTCGCTGCGCCGTTTCGATCAGCTCACCTGGAACGAGCAGTGGCCCTTGTTGCAGCGGGTGGCCGCCGTCGAAAGTCAGGTCATGGGCTTCACCCTGCCCCCGGTGGAGCTCTCGACCTCGATCGCCGGTCCGAGCTTCTTCGACTTCGACCCGGCGAAACCTGGTACCGGGCGGGTGTTGCTGAATCCGGCGGCGATCGCCCAGGCCCCGAACAAGTGGACGGCCCTCTTGCTCACCGTCCACGAGGTCCGCCACTCGGGCCAGTTCCAGCTCGCCTACAGCCAGCCGAGCGACCCGGCGATCGCCGTCCTCGCGCACGGCTACCGGGCTGCCTTCGAGGCCCAGCACCGGATGATGAAGACGCTGTCGTTCTGCGACTTCTGCGACCTGTTCAACGAGTACGAGGCCTTCCAGACGGGCAACTACGTGGTTGGCCGGCTCACGAACTGGCAGGCCGACACCACGGACATGGGCCCCCTGGACGTGCTCTACGACCACACGGGACGCCTCCAGGTGGATCTTCGGTCCTTGCTCGACGCCGCCACCGGGTCGGACGTGATCGAGCGCTTCAACCAGCTGGAGCAGGTGCAATTCCAGCCACCAGCCCAAAAGTCGCTCGATGAGCCCACTTCGGCTGAAGGTCCGGTCACGGCCCTCACGGTGCAGGGGATCCGGGTGGGCGATCGCTTCTTCCTCCTTGGGAATGACGTGAAGGTGTACGAGTCCGACGGACAGCCTACGACGGTGGCCAGTATCCGGGTCGGGGACCGGGTCCACGTGGACAGCACCTACATCGGGACGGCCTTCACCTACCTCGCCGACACGATTCGAAAGCTCTGATCAGACCGGGGTATAGTGCTTGAACCGCCTGGCTCCTGGCCCTTTTCCAGGCGGATGGAGGCGTGGGACTTGGTCAATCCGGAGTGGTTGCGCTACTTCCAGGTGGTCGCCGAGACGCGCAGCCTCGCGGCGGCCTCCAAGCAGCTGCACGTCACGCCCCAGGCCCTGAGCCACGCGCTCCAGGGCCTGGAAGACCACTACCGCCAGACCCTGCTCGACCGAGGCCACCGCGTGCGCGGCCTCACCCCGGCCGGCGAGGCTCTGCTACAGGAGATCCCGCGCATCCTCGACAGTCTCGAGAGTGCCGAGCGGCGCCTCGCCGAGATCCGTTCGGGCGAGCCCGAAGGCGAGGTGTCGCTCGGGAGCGTCAGCTACATCAACCACTACTACCTGCCCGACAAGCTGGCCGGTCTGGTGCAGCGGTACCCCAAGATCGTGCCCCGCCTTCAGGCGCTGCGGGCGCCCGAAGCCGAGCGGGCCGTGGCCATGGGGGAGATCGACATCGCCATCCTGACGAGCCCGCCCACCCGGTCCGGGCTCCGGTGGCACGAAGGGCCGCGCAATCCCTACCTGATCGTCGGCCGCCCGGGCCCCGAGCGCCCCTGGGATGAGCTTGGCTACATCGTCCCGGTGTTCCACGAGGCCGAGAGGGATGTCTCCTCCTGCGCCTCGGAGCAGGCCCTGGATGGGCCGTGGGGGGGCTTCAAGCGCCGGGTGGTCGCCCGTATCGACCTGCTCGAGACGTCGCTGAGCCTCTGCGAAGCCGGTATCGGAGCCGCCTTCCTGCCCGAATGCGCCGTGCGCCAGCGCCTGGACAAGGGCACGCTCGCCGTCGTGGCTCGGGCGCCCGTCGAGTATTCCGAGGAGCTGTTCATCGCCTGGCGGGAGGCGAGCCACCTCCCCGCGGCCGTCTCGGCCACCCTCCGCGCCATCGGCGTGCGCTGAAGCCGTTCTCTGCACCCCCCCTGTCCCCCCTGCTTCGCAGGAGGGGAAATTGGAAGCCAGTTGCTTGACAAATTCCTATATGGGAATATGATGGACCCATGGCAAGACTGGCCACGACGGCAGATGTGTTCAACGCGATCTCGGAGCCCCGGCGGCGCCAGATCCTCGAGTTGCTCGCCCCGCGCGAGCGGTCGGTGAACGACGTGGCCCAGCTGCTGGGCCTGGCGCAACCACAGGCCTCCAAGCACCTCAAGGTGCTCAAGGAGGTCGGATTGGTGACGGTACGCGAGGTGGGCAAGCAGCATTTCTACGTGTTGAACGGTGGGGCCCTCAAACCCGTCCACGACTGGACCGCCCGCTTCGAAGCCTTCTGGAGGGAGAGCTTCGATCGCCTGGACGAGCTGCTCGTCGACATGCAACAGAAGGAGAAGGACGCGTGACCACGATCGATCAAACCCCGAAGGCGCTCGGCGAGCGCGTGGCCGAGCTGACCCGGGTCTTCGAGGCGCCAGTAAGACTGGTGTGGGAGGCCTGGACGCAGCGGGATTACATGATGCGTTGGTTCGGGCCGCGCGGCTTGTTCATCTCCCACTGCGAGGTCGATTTCCGGCCGGGGGGACGGTTCGAGATCGGGTACGCCGGGCCGGACGGCACCGCCTATCCGCCCGCCATCAGCGTCTTCACCGAGATCGTGCCCCATGAGAAGCTCTGCTGGGTCGGGGCCTTCCCGGGCAGCGGGCTCGAGGAGCAACTCAAGACCACCGTGACCTTCGAGGACCTCGGGGAGCGAACCCGGGTCCAGGTCCGGCAGGTGTTCGCCGTGACGCCAGGGCTCGAGATGGCGGCCGACGGAATGCAGCAGGGCTGGGAGCAGACGCTCGATCGCCTGGGCGAGAGCCTGGCGTACCCACATCGGATCACCTTCGTGTCGGACACCGAGGTCCGCATCACCCGCTCGTTCAAGGCGCCCGCACGCTTCGTGTTCGACGCCTTCACCAAGCCCGAGTACCTGTCCCGGTGGTACGGTTGCGCCACGATGACCATGTCGGTCTGCGAGATCGACCTGCGGCCTGGGGGCGCCTACCGCTGGACCCTGAAGACCGAGGAAGGCTTCGATTGCTGCTTCAAGGGAGAGTACCTGGAGGTCGAGCGCCCTGAGCGGCTGGTCTACACCGAGCAGTTCCTGCTCGGAGACGAGTGGACTCCCCCGCTGCACACGACGGCCACCTTCGACGAGCGCGACGGGCAGACGACGATGGAGCTGAAGCTGGTCTACACCTCCAAGGCCCACCGGGATGGCCACATGGGCTCTGGGATGGAATCCGGGATGGCCGAATCGCATCGGCGCATCGAGGAGATGCTGGCGTCCATGGCGTAGCCCCTGCAGGGCCAGGGCTTCGGCCCTTCGGTCTCCCCAACTCGGTCCCACGCGGGCGATCGCCCGCGTGGGACCGAGTGCTTTCCCTCCCTTGACTCGCCATTTAATTGTACGTATTGTATAACCAATTAAGCGAATTGGAGGTTCCATGAGCGGGATGTCGCTGGCCTTATTCATTCACTTCCTCGGACTGATCGCCCTGTTCGGGTCGTTCGTCCTGCAGCAACGGCTGCACCCCTTGATCTGCCGTGGGTCGTCCCTCGGAGAGATCCGGGCGTGGGTCGAGATGCTGCGGACAACCCTACCCATGCAGGGTTCCGGAGCCGTCATGCTGCTCGCGACGGGGCTTTACATGGCCAGCCAGGGTTGGGGCCTGAAGTCGCCCTGGGTCGACGCCGCCATGGCCGGCCTGGTCGCACTGGCCGCCCTCAACCTGCCGGCTCAGGTTCGCTTCCTGCGGGCCATTGGCCCCTTGCTGAGTGGAGAGCCCGGGGCGTCGCCGTCCCACGACCTGCGGGCGCGGCTCGCCGATCCGACCTGCCGGATCGCCATGTGGTTCGCCAACGGCCTTGCCCTCGGCATTCTGTGGCTGATGGCCGCCAAACCTGGGGCGGTAGGCTCGGGGTCCGTGCTGGTCGGGGCAGCGGCCTTGCTTGGGGGGATCGGGCTTCTGATCGAGCGGAAGGGGGCCGCGAAGGCGGTCACCGAGCAGTAGTCAGGATGAACGGGGCCCAGTAGGATGGAATCCCATGGCTCCTCGATCCTACCGATCCGAACGTCGGCAAGCAGCGGCCGAAGAAACGCGGGCCCGCATCCTGCAGGCCGCCCGCGCCCTCCTGGCGGATCCCCAGGGCATCGCCGCCTTCACGATCGACGCGGTGGCGCGCAAGGCCGAGGTCGCGCGCATGACCGTCTACTACCAGTTCCAGTCCAAGCCGGGGTTGCTCGAGGCGTTGTTCGACGACATGGCCGAGAGCACCCTGGCCAAGCGCCTTCCCCTGGCCTTCATGCAGCCGGATGCCCGCTCGGCCATGCAGGCCTTCGTGCGGGCCTTTTGCGACTTCTACGACACCTACCGGATCGAGCTGCGGCGGGTCCGGGCGCTCAAGGATCTGGATCCGGAGCTCATCACGAGCCTGTCGGCCCGGGACGAGCGGCGTAGGCACGGGTGGCAGGTCCTGCTGCGCCGGCTCGGGGTGCCGGAAACGTCCGAAGGGCCATTCCTGGACGAACGTCTGGACTTGTTGCTGGTCTTGACGAGCTTCGAGACCTTCGACGACCTGCGAACCGAGGAACGGGGGGCGGAGGCGATCGCCACCCTCCTGCTCCGGATGATCGAGCCCCTGACGACCGGGTGAAGGTCTCCGGTGGAAGCCACGTCGGGGCGATCCTTGACGGGGCGATCGCCCTGCCTTCAGAATCAAGGCAGCCGCTGGCTTTGAGCTCCACTCGGACTTCGGCGGCTTCAGCGGGTCTCCCCGTCGCGAGGACGCTCATGACCGTCGAATCCCTGGAAACCGACCGCCTGATGGCGGTGGCCTCCCGATTCCTTCCACCGTCCTGCCGGGCGGAGGTCCGGGAGTTCGGGAACGGGAACATCAACAAGACCTATCTGGTGACCCCGGAAAACGGGCAAGGCGAGCCGTTCGTCTTGCAGCAACTCAACACCGCGGTCTTCAAACGGCCCGACCTGGTCATGCGCAACATCCGGGCGATCGCCCGGCACCTGGAAGCTCGGGCCACAGGCGGGGCACTCGCCCGTCGCTGGGAGGTGCCTCACGTGCGGCTGACCCGTGAGGGCGCGGACCACTGGCAGGCCGAGGATGGCTCCTACTGGCGCGCCCTGCGGTTCATCGAGCCATCGCGCACGGTTGACACGGTCCGGGATCCCGAGCTGGCTCGTGAGGTCGGAGTCGCCCTCGGCACCTTCCATGCCCTGCTCAGCGACCTCCCTGTCGAAGAGCTGGCCGATACCCTTCCCGGCTTTCACATCGCCCCGGAGTACCTCGCCCACTACGATCGAGTGGCTCCCTCGTCGACGGACTCCCTCTCGGCCGAGGAGGCCTGGTGCGCCCGTTTCGTCGAGGAACACCGGGACTGGGTTCCGGTCCTCGAGCGGGCCCGCGAGCGGGGCCTCCTGCGCGTCCGACCGATTCACGGCGATCCCAAGGTCAACAACATCCTGTTCGACCATGCCAGCGGACGGGCGGTGGCGCTGGTCGACCTGGATACCGTCAAGCCGGGCCTCGTGCAGTACGACATCGGGGACTGCATGCGCTCGTCGTGCAACCCGGATGGGGAAGAGACCGAGCGCTGGCAGGACGTCCGGTTCGATCCCGAACTGGCCAAGGCCCTGCTGGAGGGGTACCTGGAGGTCGCGCGAGGCTTCTTCGAGGAGGCCGACTTCGATTTCCTGCCCGACTCGTTCCGGCTCATCGCCTTCGAACTGGGGCTGCGGTTCTTCGCGGACCACCTCGCGGGCGACGTCTACTTCAAGGTCTCGCGGCACGGCCAGAACCTGGCCCGTGCCCTCGTCCAGTTCCGGCTGGCCGAGAGCGTCGACGAGCGCTTCGACGAGCTGAAGGCGATCGTCCAGGCCCTGCGATGACGGCCTGCAACTTCGTCCTCGAGCCGTTTCCCGACCTGCCCTTCCCCGGCGGGGTGCGGGTCTCCGGTCAGGCCCGCCGCCAGGGCTCGGAACTCCAGCTGGAATGGCGGCTCGAAGGGCCTGTCGGATTGCTCGCGCTGCCCCTGCCGGAATCGCCCCCGGAACGGCGGCATGGGCTCTGGGAGGCGACCTGTTTCGAGTGCTTTCTGGCCAGTCCGGATCGCCCCGGATACTGGGAGTTCAACCTCTCTCCCGCCGGGCACTGGAACGTCTTCCGCTTCGATGGCTACCGGTCCGGCATGCGGGACGAGACCGCCTTCGACGCCCTCCCCGTCGCGGTCGCGCACGGCCCCGGGACCTGCCACGTCTCGCTCCGGCTCGATACGACCCAGCTGGGGATCGCGGACGATCCCTGGCTGCTCGGCATTTCGACGGTGTTGGCCGAGTCCGATGGACACGTGACCTACTGGGCCCTGTTACACCCGGCTCTGCAGCCAGATTTCCATCAGGCCGCGGGGTTCCGGATAGGTCTGGGCGCCGATCGGCCGGTGGGGAACAAGCCCTCGGTCGACCTGTAAGTCCGCGAAGGCGTTTCGCCCCATCATGAGCAGGAAACAGGCGTCTTGATCGGGAAAGTAGGGGGCGAAGGCTATCATGAACCCATCATATCTTGACCGCCCCTCCCGGATGCCTTCGAAAGAAAGCGAACCCCCGGGATTCCATCGAAGTGGGCGTCGCAGGTGATCAACTCGGCCTGTTGGCACCGGGCGGTCGCCAGGATCATCGCGTCCGCCATCGCGAGCCGATGCTTGACGGAGAGTTCAGCGGCCAGCAGTCCGATTTCCGTGGTCAGAGGGACGATCGCTCCCTTGTAGGAGGTCGCCAAGACGGTCTTGGCAACCTCCTCGCCTCGTTCTCTCAAGAACCACTTGAAAAGCTCGTACTGCACCACGACCGGTACCACCACCTGGTGCATCGTCCGGAAGTAGGGCTCGAAAAAGTCGGCCAGCTCCCCGTCACTCAGGAATTCAAGCCAACCACAGCTATCCACCAAGACCACGGGTGTCCTCGAGGTCGCTTCGATCGCGATAGTTAGAGATGTCCGCCCCCTTGATGATCCCGCGAAGGTCGGAGATGTCTCGCTGAGGCACCAAGGTAACCGTGTTTCCAACCGTCACGAAGACGACCGTCTGACCCGGTTTCAAGCCGAGCGTCTCCCGGACCTCTTTGGGGATGACGATCTGTCCCTTGCTGGAAAGTCGCGACGCCTGCATATCCCCTCCTCTTTCTTACCATTATACCTTCGGATGGCACTTGGTAAAACCGAGAAAGGACGGCAAGGCGACTTGAGATTGGCCGCCGCGCCTTGCGCCCCATCAGGGCGGAGCGGTGTGGGCACAGAGGGAATGGGCCCGGTGCTCAGCGTCAATGGGGGTGACGCGGCATGGTGTTCACGCCGAACAGACTGTACAGGGGACAGAGCCCCACGATCCCGGTCAGCAGCAGGATGATGGCGGCGATCGCCAGGATGATCTGCCCCACCACCGGGATTCCGAGCGGCGCGGCCTCGATCGCGATCACGCCGAGCCCGATCCCCGCGACCGATCGCACGATTCGATCGGTATTGCCTTCATTGTGTGTCATAGTGAGCCTCTGTTCAGGAAAGACTGGCTCGACCGAGCGCATCGCCCGGTCTGCCGAGCTCCCTCATCATCGAACGAGGGGCCCTTTGGGGCATCCGTAGGTGTTACGCAACCGGCCTAGGGGCCTCTGTGAGACAATGGGCGGCGTGAACGGACCAGGGGGACGCGTGACGCCAGACGCCCATGAAACGGGGATCCTGCGAGGTCCGAAGTCCGCTGCGAGGCCCTGACACGATGGCACGACGATTTCCGGTTACCGCCCCCTTTCGGACCGGCTTCCTGTCGGTGGGCGATCGCGACCAGATCTACTGGGAAGCTTCCGGCAACCCTTCCGGCAAGCCGGCTCTCTATCTGCATGGTGGACCCGGGGGCGGCTTGCAGACAGGTTACCGCCGCCACTTCGACCCTGAGCGATACTGCATCGTCTCATTCGAACAGCGTGGCTGTGGCCGCAGCCGTCCTCTGGCAACGGATCCCGAGGCTGACCTCGCCTCCAACACGACCCCCAACCTGATTGCGGACATCGAGGAGTTGCGGGTGCATCTTGGGATCGAGCGCTGGCTGGTGTGCGGCGTATCGTGGGGGACGACCCTGGCCCTGGCCTACGCCCAGGCCCATCCCGACCGGGTTTCCGAGATCGCGCTGGCGGCGGTGACGACCACCGGGCCGTCCGAGGTCGAGTGGACCACCGAGGGGATGCGGCGCCTGTTGCCCCGGGAGTGGGACGCGTTCGCGGCCGCGGTTCCCCGGCTTCCTGGCCAGCGCCTGATCGACGCCTACCACTGCCAGATCACGAGCCCGGAACCCGAGGTCCGCGCCCACGCGGCCAGGGCCTGGTGCACCTGGGAAAACGCCCACATGGGCTTTGCTCATCCCGAGGAGCCGCATCCTGGCCTGCTGGCCGACGCGGGGTTCCAGCAGGTCTTCGCGACGCTCGTCATCCACTACTGGGCGAATGGGGCGTTCCTCCAACCGGGCGCGCTCTTGGCCGGGATGCCGCGCCTCGCACACCTGCCGGGGGTGCTGATTCACGGCAGGTTGGACGTGAGTTGCCCGACCGAGATCCCCTGGGATCTGCATCGCTCCTGGCCCGGCAGCGAGTTCATCGTCATTCCGGACGAAGGGCACGGGGGAGTTGGGATGTTCGAGGCGATCGCCCGCACAACCTCTCGCTGGGCCGAACGGCCATGAGTGACGGGGTATCGCCTCCCGTGGCGATCGCCTACCCCACCGCCTCGAGCTGGAGCACGTCCGATATTCCTGGCTCTTGAGGGCCTTCCCGACCCGAACCCGATCACGCTGTCAGGGCGAAGCGGAACGGGTACAAGGAGAAAAGCCAGACGTCGTGGCGTGTCCGATGTAGGAGGGCCCTTGATCCAGCTGCCGGACTTCTCGAAGGCGTTCGAGTACGAGAACGACTTTTACCTCTCGTGTGACATCACGCGGGTGAGCAAACTGCTCGCCCATTACGAGCTCTTCAAGATGGCGCTCGATCTCCCGGGTGCCGTGGTCGAGTGCGGGGTGTTCAAGGGGGCCTCGTTCGCACGCTTCGCCATGTTCCGGGAACTGCTCGCCAACCCCTACTCCAAGAAGCTCATCGGCTTCGACATCTTCGGGCCGTTTCCGGAGTCGGGCTTCGAAGCCGACAAGCCCTTTCGGGATCGGTTCACGGCGCAGGCGGGAGACCAGAGCATCGAGGCGGACCAGTTGATGTCCGTCTTGAAACACAAGGGGGCCGATCGCTTCGTGGAGCTCGTGACGGGCGACATCACCCGGACGGTTCCCGACTACGTGCAGGCCCATCCGGAGCTGAAGATCTCGCTGCTGAACGTGGATTGCGACCTGTATGAACCGGCCGTGACCATCCTGGAGCACCTGTACCCGCGGATCGTTCCGGGCGGCCTGCTCGTGCTCGACGACTACGCGACCTTCCCCGGCGAGACCCGCGCCGTGGACGACTACTTTGCCGGCCAGGGCGTCCGGATCCGGAAGTTTCCCTTCTGCATGACCCCCTGTTACCTGATCAAGGAGTAGCCCGGGCCCATGGCGCTGACGATCCGCCAGCAGGACAACTTCACCCAGAATTTCGGCCTGGTGCTGCGCTCGTCGGCCATCTTCTACTACCGACGGGATCGCGCGCTCTCGACCACCATCAGCCTCCTGAACTACTGGTCGCTGAAACGGGGGCTCACCGTGGCGATCGTCGCGTCGCTGCGGGACATGACCGGCCGGTTGATCCGGCGCGAGCGCCTCGCGTTCACGCCCGGCATGGTCGTGAACTACGCCCCCGATCCGGGGGCGGACGCCTTCGAGGGCAGCGTCGAGATCGAGGCGTTCTCGACGGATAACCTGGTCATCCCCTATGCGGCCGTCATGGCCGTCTACCGGACTGCCCACGGGGTCTCGATGGTCCATTCCTACGCGCGGACCTACGCCCCCCACGAGATCGAAGAAGGGCGCACCATCACCGAGGGCGAGGAATCCTGCTGGACCATCCGGGACGACGCGCGGACTCGCTCGTTTGCCGTCTTCCACAACGGCGGGCACGCCCACCCGCCGCAGACCCTCTCACTCACCGTCACCAACCTGGCGGGCGAGCGCCGAACGGTGCAGGTCGCCTTGCCGCTGCTCAGACCGTACGAGACCGTCGTGATCCGGCCGGCCGAGCAAATCGCGGGTCTGGCGGAGTGGCTCGGGGGTCGCCCGGGCAACGCCTCTCTCTCGTTTTCCTTGACGGATGCCTTCACGCGCATGCTGGTCGGCAACGAAGCGCTCGACGGCTCCGATTGGCAGGTCACCCACTCCAACTTCAACTACTCCCGGCACACCACGGATCGCGTGACGGGCCGCGACCCGCGCGCCTACATGGTCCTGCCGCGCCTGGAGGGCGCCCGGACGGAAGTCGTCGTCTATCCAGACGGCGATCCGGGCCAGTACGAGGTCTCCTCGGAACGGATGGCTCCGGTGGCGTTCGAACCGGGGCGGATCGTCGAGATCGGCGAGCCGGCGAGCGACACCCCCCTGGTCTTCACCAAGCGAGGAGACGCCCTGCCCACCCGCATCGTCACGGGGTTGCGCGTCAGCCGTGCGGCTACCCGCCTTCCGGCAGAGTGCTCGCTCGGGGTGGTACACCGGCAACGGCCCCCCAAGCGTTTCTGGTGGGGCCTCTGCGCGGCGGGGCCCGACCTGCAGTCCCGCCTGGTCATCACGGAGCTGACCGAGCTCCTCGGCCCTCCGCCCGCCGAGGCCCCGATCACCCTCAGGCTCTACTCGGCCCGCCGACCCGAATCGCTCACCGCGCTTCTCGCGGATGGCTCGCCCCTGGTGGCGGGGCTCTTGCTCACGGAGATCTTCCCTGAAGCCACGGAGTTCCTGGGCGGCGAGCCGGGGTGGTTCACCTTCGTCTGCGACTACCCCGGCTATATGGTCTACTCGACCCTGGAGCGAGACGGAAGCGTGACGCTCGAGCACGGCTTCTGACCCGATCGTGGACCCTGCCCTCAGGCCGCCCTGGCGGCCTGGACCGGCTCGAGGACCCGGTCCACGAGCCCGTAGACCTTGGCCTCCTCGCCGGACAGGAAGAAATCCCGCTCCAGGTCGGCCAGGAGCTTGTCCTTCGGCTGGCCCGTGTGCTCGGAGTAGAGCTCGACCAGCCGGTTCTTGAGCCGCAGGATCTCCTGGGCCTGGATCTGGATGTCCGTCGCCTGGCCCTGCGACCCGCCCGAGGGCTGGTGCACCATGATCCGGGAGTTCGGCAGGGCGATCCGCTTGCCGGGCGCGCCCGCGGCGAGCAGGAAGGAGGCCATCGAGGCCGCCTGGCCGATGCAGTAGGTCGAGACCGACGAGCGCAGGCTGCGCATCGTGTCGTAGATGGCGAGACCGGCCGTGACCACCCCGCCCGGGCTGTTGATGTACAAGAGGATGTCCTTCCCGGGCTCAACCGAGTCCAGGTAGAGCAGCTGCGCGATGATCAGGTTCGCGATCCCGTCGTCGATCGGCGTGCCCAGAAAGACGATCCGCTCCTTCAACAAGAGCGAGAAGATGTCGAAGGCGCGCTCGCCGCGCGCGGACTGCTCGACGACCATGGGGACGAGGTTCATAAAGGGGTTCATTGGGGTTCCTCCTTTCGGGCGGCCTTGCGAGACCACCCTAGCAAGGAGGGTTCGTTCCCCCGGTTCCCAGTCGAGCGGATGAGGCGTCCAACCCCTTAGCGAGCCCGACCGAGGCCCGGGGCCGACCGTTCGTCCTAAACTCGCCAGTGGCCGTGGCCGAACTCGCCAGTGGCCGTCGGAGAGGTCGCCAGTGGGCGATCGCCCAGCGGCACCGCCGCCAGCACCTCGCCCCCGTTCGCCACCGGCTCGGAAAGCTCGAGGCAGAGCCGCGCCTCCCAGAAACGCTCGACCCAGCGCCGGCCGCTGGCCCAGAAGGCGGCCTCGTCCCGGATGTCGATCCGGAAGCCGTTCTGCCTCAGGATCGCGAAGGCGCCCTGGTCCGCGAACCCATCGCCCGCGAGGTACTCCCGGAGCCGCTTGGCGGTGTTGAGCCGCCGCGCGGTGTCGGCCAGTAGCCGGTCCAGGTTCGCGACGGCCGAGCGCTCCAGGAGCCGCCCGACGCTGCGCAGCAGGACCCGCGCGCCGTTGCGCCTCTCCGTGCGCTGCCAGACAGCGAGCTCGGCGGCCAGGAGCAGGGCGATCCGGTGGACCTGGTTGCCCTGTCCATCCATGGGCAGCTTCAGCAAGGGGCGTGGCACGTTCAACCGGTAGTTCGCGAGCCCGATCTCGGACCACCACTCCCCCGGAACCACCAGGAGGCGACGGTCGGACGGATCCCAGTCGGTCTCCGGGTCCAGGGGCCCCCCCTCAGTGCCCCCGGTGAGCACGTGAAACCGCCAGAGAGGCGTTTCGGCCCCGTCTCCGGGATCGAGGGAGACCTGCAGGCCAGCCAGGTCCTTGAGGCGATCGCGCAGCGCGGCCTGGGAGTCGGGGTGGAAGCCGCCCCCCTCCAGGGTCTGATACCCCATGCGATCGAGGGCGCTTCCGAGGTCGTAGCGGAACCCAGTCGGCCGATCGGCCCGGTGGGCCTGATCGAGCAGGTCCAGGTGGGTGCGCAGCAGGTTGGCCTGGTGACTGGGCGGGCTGGGCTCTCCTTCCGTGCGGTCCGGGAAACGGGTGTGGACCCGGACCGTGCGCGCCTGGCCGTTCACGCGGATGCGGACCTCTTCCTCGTAGCTCGGGGACAGGGTCAGGATCCCGCGGCGCATGGCGTTGTGAATGGGATGGGTCGGCACGACGAACGCCCCGTCCCGCCCCGCGACGGGAGCCAAGGCGATCGGGCGGCGATCGCCCCGCACTCCCCGTGGCCACGCCGGCCGCCCGAGGCCGGGAGGAGCCCATTCCAGCGACAAGGGTTGAGTCAGCATCGGCATGTCCTCCGCTCGGGGTGCGACCTGTCGACAGCATACTACACGCTCGAATGGCCTCTCCGAGTTGCATGCAACCGGGCGTTTTGGGGTAAACAGAACGTTAGGACGTCCTGGTTGGACGTCGACCGGATTCGGAGGGGGCCGCATGAACCTGTCTAATCTGCAGACGAGCAATACCGGCGGGACGATCACGCCCTATACGGCGAAGACCCTCGAACCGGTCACGGCCGCCGCGCCCGCCCCGCAGGTTCTGACCCCGAGCATTCCCAAGGACACCGTCAAGGTGCAGGCCGGAGGCGGTCCCACCGAGGCGCCCAAGCAGCGGGTCATCGAGGGCCAAGCCAACTTCGATACGGGCAAGTCTCAGCTGGGTGGTTCGGGCGAGGCCCCGCTTAACAAGACCCTCGACAGCGTAATCGCCTCGATCAAGACCCTGCCCGCCGACAAGCAGAAAGCCTTGCTCTCCGATCCCAACTTCTCGATCGACATCAAGGGTCGCGCGAGCAACCTGGGCAGCGCCCACAAGTATGACAACGCCGCTCTCGCCAAGAAGCGGACCGACGCGACCGCGGCCTACGTCAAGGACTACCTCAAGAAGAACGGGATCGAGATACCCGACTCGGCGATCAAGACCCATTCCTCGGGGGCCCCGGGCAAGGCCAAGGCCGCGGACAACAACGACCAGGACGACCGTTCGGCCAAGGTCAAGATTACCCTGCCAGGCCTCGATCCCCTACCCGCCAACTCCTCCACCCCGTCGACCCCATCAGGAGGCGTCCCGGTCGCTCCGCCACCGGCTACGCCGACTCCTGCCGCTACTCCGCAGCAACAGGCACTCGCCGACTTCAACAAGCAGGGGGCGGCCCTCAACGCCACGCTAACCAAGGGGCAGGCTGCCGCTACCTCGCTCGTCGACCGAGAGGCCGCCGTCAAGCAGGCACAGGCGCAGCTGCAGCAGGCCGAGGCCGAGATCCCCAAGCTGGATCCCAACGCCCAGCCTGGCGCTCAGGCCCTGGTCAACGGGCAGCGGGACCAGGTCAACGCCCTCACGACCCGCGCGACGAAAGAGCGGCAGTCGTTCGACCAGCTCCGCCAGCAGCTCGCGACGGACGGCACCAACCTGGTGAACACCACTGGCGGCAAGGACAAGGCGGCGCTGCGCAAGTTCGCGACCGATCTGATCGCCAAGTATCCCGATCCCGGCAAGGTCGGGGCCGACCTGCCGCCGGATGCCCGCGATTCGGTGCAAAAGGCGACGACCGACCTGCGCAAGCTGGTCAACGAGGCGATCGCCTTCAACAGCGACAAATCGGGCATGGACCAGGTCGACAACGGCTACTTGTTCGGTCGCCCGGGGCCCAAATTCAAGCAGAACGCCAACCAGCTGGAGCTGCTGATCAAGTCGGACGCCCCCTGGACCGCCGACCAGAAGAAACAGGCCAACCAGGCCCTGTCCAAGATGGCGGAGGCTGTCAAGACCTTCGAGGACCCGGTGGTGAAGGCGGCGGCCCAGGCCGTGTACGACGACATGGCCCAGGCCGCGAAGGCGAAGCTGGCTGGCTAAGCCGGATCCCGATCAGACTGGCTGCGGTTCCTGGACCGCTTCGAGCACGTCCTTGAGCCGTAGGATCACCGCGGGAATCCGGGCCGCGCGCGCTTCGACCTCCTGACTGCTCAGGGCCTCGGCCTCGCTCAACCGCTGCTCGATCTCGGTGAGCTTGTCCGCCGGGTGGGCGAAGAGGTGCGAGAGTCTCTCGGCCATCTGGTCGAGCGTCAGGTCCTTGGTCTCCTGCCACGTCGCGGCCTTCATGGCCATGGCGCGCGCGGGGCCCATCCCGAGCACCCGGGCCTTCACCTGGGCGATTCGCTCGGTCTCCTCGGGGGCGTGACACGCGAGCAACTCGAAGAAGGACGACACCAGCGCCCGCCGGATGTCCTGGAGGTCCTGCCCCTTGGCCCTGAGCTTGCTAGAGGCCAGATCGGCCACCTCTTCGAGCTTGAAGAAGCCCTTGGGCAGGTGGCCGGTCTCCTCGGCGAGCTGAGCCTCGGAGGCCCCTTCGATCCAGGTCAGGCGGCCATCCAGATTCTCGATGAGCGCCGTGGGGTCCGAGAGCCAGGCGTCCAGCTTCATGTGCAGGTCGGCGTGGGTGTGCTGATGGAAGTCCTTCCACACGCCGGCCCGCAGGGCCCGCCATTCCAGGCGGTTGAGGGCGAGCGCCCGACGGCGGATGCGCTCGATCTGCGGTTTCAGGAAGGGATTCTCGCGCGCGAGCCCCCCGAAGAACCGCAGCATCATGCGGGAGACGATCGCCGGCTTGTCCAGCAGCATCGCCTCGTGGATCTCGACCGAAACGGCTCTGCCCTGAACCGCCGATTGGGTCTCGATGGCCATCGTGAGCCCCCTTCTTTCTGACTGGGGATGGGTGACGGCCCCAGTCTAGGGCGAGACCGGATCGGGGGATCTTGTGCGAAACGACGAATCCGACGGCCCCGAATGCTGGCCAGGGGGCTCCCGTCAGGGCTTCCTGGCGACCAGGCGGGCCACCATGGCCGGTCCCTGGTGATGCGAGCCCTCGTCGAGGTGGATGAGCAAGCCATCGTCCACCAGGAGGTCCCAGCCGGAGAAGGCCTCCTTGAGCTCATGGATGGTGGGCAACATGTCGACGTCCTTGGGGCCGCCGCTGGTGTACTGGAGCTGGGCGGGGCAGAATTGCTCGGTGACGAAGACTCCGCCCGGCTTCAAGGCCTCCCGGACGCGCCCGTATAGCTTGGCACGGGCTTCGCTCGGCAGGTGGCAGAAGATGTTGTAGATCCCGTCCCACCGTTCCTGACCCAGATCGGCGCGCGTCACGTCCTCCAGCCATGGGTGGACGGTGACGCCTCGCTCGGTGGTGAGCCTGGAGAGCTTCTCGAGGCCGACGGCAGAGCCATCGAGGGCCGTCACGTCAAAGCCCTGTTCAGCCAGGTAGACCGCGTTGCGACCCTCGCCCTCCCCGAGGCTGAGCACCTTGCCGCCCGCGGGGAAGTGGTGCGCGCTCTCGACGAGGAAGTCGTTGGGCTTGAGGCCGTAGACGTAGTCGGAGCGCTGAAATCGCTCATCCCAGGACATGACGGGCATGGATCTAGGTTCCTTTCCTCGGTACGGTCGGAAGCGCCGAAACGATCCCCAATAAGACTACCGACAGCAGGGCTGCCGTCAAGAGGGGCGGCCAGTGGGCCAATCCGGCCAGGGTCAACTTCCCGTAGTTCCACGGTTTGACGAAGATCCCCTCGAGGGCGGGATAGGCGAGGGTGAAGACCGTCGCGCCCAGGAGGCCCCCGGCGATCGTGAACCACGCGTCCTTCCTGCCCTCGGCCGCCCCGACCACGCAGGTGCCCGGGCAGTAGCCCGCGAGCCCGAAGCCGACTCCGAACACGAGGCCTCCGACGAGCACCCCCAGGACGTAGGTCGGCTTGATGGCCAGGTGCATGGGCAAGAAGAGGCCGAGCAAGTAGGTGACCACCGAGCCCACCGCGATGGTGAGGGCCATGAACTTGATGATCGCGAGGTTCTCCAGCCGAAGGTTCCGGGCGATCATGGCGGGGTTGGAGGCCCGGACCCGCTGGATCAGCCACCCCATCGCGACGCCGACGAGCAGCCCATACGCCAGTTCCATGTCAGGCCCCCCTGCTCAAGAGCTTGGCCGTCAGGATCCCGGTGGCGAAGACCCCGGCCCCGAACAGCAGACCGCTCACCGCGAGCTGCGAGATGCCCGAGATGATGTGGCCACTCGTGCATCCTCCCGCCAGACGGGCGCCGAACAGCAGGAAGAACCCGCCCAGGAACGCATCCAGATAGCGCCGGCCATGGGTGCGTTCCTGGGAATGGATGCCCTCGACGGTTGGCTTGCCTCCCGAAAGTCGCATGGCGGCGAAGCCTCCGATGAACAGACCCACGACGAGCAGGGTCTCGGGTTTGAGATCGACCCCGATCTGGGCCAGGTAGGGATTGAGCTTGGCGTAACCCGGGATCAGGCCGTTCAGGAAGGCCCCGATGACCCGTGGATAGGTGGTCGAAACGCCGATGGGGCCGATGAGGGCGATCGCCGCCGCGCTCAGCAACCCGAACAGGACGCCGAGCCTCACCCAGTGGGGTTGGCTTTCTGGCACGTTCTCGCGCATGACGATACTCCTAGTGGATGTTCAAGACCCGGATCAGGCCGTAGCTGGTCGCCGCGAGCAGCCCCCAGCCGGCCAATCCAGCGTAGATGACCCGCATTCCGGCCTTCCGGATCATCTCGAGGTGGGTGTTGAGCCCCATGGCCGCCATGGCCGCGACCATCAGGAAGATGCTGGCATTGGACAGCCAGCCCTTGATGGCGGCCGGGATGAGGCCCAGCGAGCCGATCCCCCCGAGCGCCAGGAACCCGATGACGAACCAGGGGATGGGAGGCTCCTTCCAGGTGAACTTCTGCTTGGACTCGCCGCCGGTCAGCACCCCGAGGGCCACCAGGGCGGGCGCCAAGAGCACGACCCGGGTCAGCTTCACCAGCGTGCCGAGGTCCCCGGTCTTGGTGCCCCAGGTGAACGCCGCGGCCATGACCTGAGCGACCTCGTGCAGGGTCGAGCCGGACATGATGGCGAGCTGGGAGGTGGTCAGGCCGAGCATGGGCCCCGCGAGGACGTAGAAGAGGACCCCGACCGTGCCGAGCACGCCGCACAGGGCGACCGCAAGGGTGGTGTCGTCCTCGCCCGCCTTGGTGACCGGGGCGGCGGCCGCCACGGCGCTCGCCCCGCAGATGGAGGTCCCGACCGCGAGCAGCATGGCGAGCTTGGCATCGACCCCGCTCCTGCGGGCGATCCAGGAGATGCCCAGGATCCCGACCGCGATGATCGCGACGTCGAGCAGCAGGACCTGCGGGCCCGCCTTGGCGATGAGCCCGAAGTCCAGCCGGGCCCCCATCAAGACGATCCCCAATCGGAGGATCGTGCGAGCGGAGTACTTGGTACCTGGCACCAGGACGGCGGGAAGCCCCGCCGCCGCTCGCCAGGCGATGCCGACCAGGAGGGCGACCGTGAGGGCCCCCATCACCTTGAGCCCGGGCAGGGTGGCGAGCCAGTAGCTGGCCGCGGCCAGGGCTAGCGAGAGGCCCATGCCGGGGAGGGTGGGCGGTATTTGGAAGGTTCGATTCGTGGTAGCCATGGGGTCCTCGCTAGATGAACAGGGAGAGCTTGGCCCCGAGCGCATCGCCCAGGAAGCTCGCGACTCCGCCCACCGCGCAATCCGCGTTGAGCTCTTCCGCCTTGATACCCATGACGTCCATGCTCATCTCACAGGCCGTGAACCGCACGCCCAGATCCTTGGCCAGGGCGATCAGCTCCTCGAGCGAGGAGACGTCTTTCTCGGCCATCATCTGCCGCAGCATGACGGCTCCGGCCCCGAAGAAGGCCATCTTGGAGGGAGTGAGCCCCAGGCTGTTGCCAGGCGTCATGAGAGCCATCATCCGTTCGGACAGGCTCTTGCCCTCGAGCTCCCGGCGTTCCCTGACCGCCGACAGCCCCCAGAAGGTGAAGAAGAGGGATGTCTCCATCCCCATGCTGGCGGCCCCGGTCGCGATGATGAAGGCCGCGAGCACGCGGTCGAGATCGCCCGAGAAGAGGACGATCGCCGCCCGGTTCGCGGGCAGTTGGTCCTTGATCTCGGTCAGTTCGGTGTCGACCCGCTCTTCGAGGATCGAAAGCCGACGATCCATCCCGGCCAGGAGGTCCTTGAGGGCCGACATGTCGGTGTTTCGTTCGTCGATCATCTCGAGCCTCCTCACACGCGACGGAGGTAGTGGACGTACAGGGCCTGGCCTTGGTCACCCGAGACCGTCTCCTGCTCGACCAGCTCGGCCGCCTTGTTGGTCTTGGCCCAGCCCTGGAAATCCAGGACGGAACCCTTGTCGGTCGCGACGACCTTGAGCACGTCGCCGCTCGCAAGGGTATCGATCTCCTTCTTGGCCTTGACGATGGGCATGGGGCACTTGAGGCCCTGAACATCCAGAACGTGGGTGGCGGTAACGTTCGCCATGGGGGCGACCCTCCTTAGCTCGTGAGATGAGAGACTTCTCATTTACTATACCCAGGTAGGGTATAAAGGGCAAGTCCTCTTTGGGGGGCGTTCTCTAAAACTGGTACGAGGTGTGCAGCATCGGGGTCACTGGGCCCCGTTCCTGCTCGACGTCGAGCAGCGCCTTGATCCCCGGGGTGGGGCGGTAGGCGATGCCTGCGATATAGCGTGGGTGAGCGGTCCCACCGGCCGGGACCCAGTCCTGGCGGGCCAAGAGGTCGACGCCGCGGGTCGGGTCGCCCAGGACCGTCCACCAGCCGTAGACGGACCCGCCGTAGACATCGCCGGGCTTGCGGACCAGCTCGGCGACCCCCACGAAGCTCGCCGCTCGGCGAGCCAACGCCAGGATCTCCATGTCATGATCGGTCGCCGTCCACTTGGCGTAGCCCGCGACCTCCCAGCCGGGCCCGAGCCGCCAGATAAGCCGCCCCTGCGGAGAGGGGATGCCGTCGCGCTCCGACTTGAGGAACCCCTCGCCGTTGTACAGACCGAGGTCGTAGTCGAGGCTCCCGACCCGGCCAGCCAGCGCCGTTCCGAAGTCGGCGGGAACCTCCCAGCCTTGACGCGGGGTGAACATGAAGCCTTGGAGCCGGTTCTGCCAGAGCCCGTGTTCGTAGTAGAGCCACGGGGTGACGGCGAGTCCCAGACGCCAGGCCCCCAGGGGCGTGGCCGCCTCCGCGTACGCGTAGCGCAGGACGGGTGTCAACGGCCCGCTGTTCCCGGGGAGTCTCCCGGCATCCAGCGTCAGTCGGGCCCGGAACGAGTCACCGACTGGCGTGATCAGGTTGAGGAAGGCCCGGGTGACGTCGAACCCGTTTCGGCCTGTTTCCGTGTAGACCAGTCCGGAGACCGGCGGTAGCGGAGGGATCGACTGGATGGCGGTCGGCGGGACCAACAAGATGCACCTCTCTTATGAAATACCCCGGTAGGGTATAGCTATCTAGCGCGAGAAATTGGCTACTGTCAATACCTGCTTGACGTCAGGCTCGCCGAGGCCTTGACGGGGAATCGATGTTTTTGTATACCCGGATAGGGTATGCAGATTTTCCGCAGGAAGGGGGTGTCCATGGAGTCCGGAGTCCTGATCGGAATCGGCTTCGTCGGGGCCTTCGTTTCCGGGCTCCTGGGGATCGGCGGGGCCATCCTGCTGGTGCCGATGCTCCTGTACGTACCGCCCGGGTTGGGGCTGCCGGGTTTCCGCATGGGGGACGTCGCCGGCATGACCATCGTTCAGGTCCTGGTGGCCTCGCTGGTCGGCATGCTCACCCACCGCAAGCAGGGGGCGTTTTCGACGAAGGTGGCCCTCCCGATGGCGATCGCCATCGGCTTCGGAGCCGCGGCCGGCGGGCTCGCCTCGGGCCGGGTTCCTGATGTCCTGCTCAAGGCCCTCTTCGCCTTGCTGGCGTTAGTGGCCGCCCTCTTGATGGTCTGGCCCGTGCGGGCTCCTCTGGAGGGGGACGTCCCGGAAGACTTCCAGACGGGCTGGGCGGCGGCGATCGCCGGGACCGTCGGGGTGCTGTCGGGCCTGGTGGGGGCCGGGGGGGCCTTCATGCTGGCCCCCATGATGCGGTCGGTTCTGCGGCTTCCCATCCGGGTGATCATCGGGTCGTCGCTCGCGATCGTCCTCTCGTCGGCCGTTCTGGGAACGATCGGGAAGGCGGTCTCGGGTCAGATCCCGTGGGCCCAGACGGCCTTCCTCGTGGTCGGCTCGATGGCGGGGGCCCCGCTGGGGGCAAAGACCAGCCACCGATTGAACGTTCAGTCTCTGCGCTGGATGCTGGCCGGACTCATCGCCCTGACGGCCGGCAACATGCTCTGGAAGCTTCGCGGTTGATCGGCAACGCGTAAGGAGGTTCGATGCGTATCCGCTTCTCGGCTCAGGTCGCCTTCCTGCTCCCCGCCCTGCTGCTCGCTGGGTGTGAGGGGGCCAAGGCGGCCCCCAAGCCCGCCCCGACCCGGCTCGTGCCGGCGTCCCTGGTGCCTTACCAGCCGCCCAGCGAGGCGGCCATCCCCAACGACGAACGGGGGAAGACGATTCGCTACGGCCGGCTTCTCATCACGCAGACTGGCGTCCACGCCAAGGCCTACGTCGGAAATGCCCTCTCCTGCTCGAATTGCCACCTCGACGCCGGGCGCAAGCAGAAGGCGGCTCCCTACGTCGGGGTCTACGCCGCCTTTCCCCAGTACCGCTCGCGCAGCGCCCGGGTCGATACGTTGGAAGACCGCATCAACGACTGTTTCCTGCGGAGCGAGAACGGGACAGCCTTGCCCTACAACAGCCCCGAGATGCGGGCCATCGTGACCTACATGGCGTGGCTGTCGCAGGGGGTACCCGCTGGTCGGCTGGTCGAGGGCCATGGCTTCGTCAAGATGACCCCGCCGCGCGCTCCGGACAAGGCGAAGGGGCGCCAGATCTACGCCAGCACCTGTGCCGTCTGCCACGGGCCGGAAGGGCAAGGGCAAGTCAACTTTCCGCCGCTCTGGGGACCCCGGTCCTTCAACATCGGGGCGGGCATGGCCCGCCTCAACACGGCGGCCTCGTTCATCAAGTGGAACATGCCGCTCAACCAGGGGGGGACCCTCTCCGACGAGCAGGCGTTCGACGTCGCGGCCTTCGTGCTCGCTCACCCGCGGCCCGACTACGCGGCCAAGAAGGCCGACTGGCCGAAGGGCGACAAGCCTAAGGACACCCCGTACTAAGCGAGGAAGGCTCGCCGTCCGGGCTCGCTTTCCCCCCTCACCCTCCCCTCATCCCCCCCGGGGGAGAGGGTTAAAGGAAGCCCGGATTCCCTTCCGGGCATACTTGGGGGCTAGACAAATCTCACGGGATCGCTAATATACCCATGGGGGGTATCTGTATAAGGCCCCGTTTCACCCCACAGGCTTGAGGAGGCTCACATGTTCGGACTGTTCGGAACACGCACCCCGGGGGTCAGCGCCACCATGGTCGAGGCTCAGATCCAGGAGGGATCGACTCCCTTCCTCTTGGACGTGCGGGAACCGCACGAGTATGCGGCCGGGCACATCGCCGGGTCGTGCCTGATCCCGCTCGGGACACTGGGCGATCGCCACCACGAACTCCCGAAGGAGCAGGAGATCGTGGTCATCTGCCGGAGCGGCAGCCGCAGCGCCATGGCCACCCGCATGCTGATCGAGGCCGGTTACCGAGCGACCAACATGGTCGGCGGGATGCTGGCATGGCGCGGCCCGATCCATCGGTGACGATTCTAGATACCCACTGGGGGTATATAGCTGGAAATCCTGACGAGTAAGGAGGAAAACGATCGTGACGACTCTGGCTACCGAAATCTCGCCCCTGGCCCTCTATGAGGCGCTCAATCGGGGCGATTCCCTCGCCCTCCTCGACGTCCGCAACGAAGAGGAATTCAAGATGGGGCGGGTCGAAGGCCGCCATGCGGCCCCTGGCGTGAACATCCCCTACTTCGGCTTCGTCGATGACGAGGAAGCGGCCGTCGCGCGGATCCCCTTCGGGAAGGACGAGCGGATCGTCGTCGTTTGCGCCAAGGGCGGCTCCTCGGACTACGTAGCGCAACTGCTGCGCGAGAGGGGCTACCAGGCGGTCAACATGGTCGGGGGGATGCTCGTCTGGGGCGACTTCTACGCCGTCCGGGACGTGGTTCCGCCCACCTCCGAGTTCCAGCTGGTCCAGTTCAACCGTCCGGGCAAGGCCTCTTTGTCCTACCTCGTCGGTTCCGAAGGGGAGGCCCTCGTGGTCGACGCCAACCGCGTGATCGAACCCTACCTCGATGAGGCTCGAAAGCGCGGCCTGACCATCCGGCACGTCCTGGACACCCACGTCCATGCCGACTACATCTCGGGCGGGTCGCAGCTGGCTCGGGAGACCGGCGCCACCTACCACATCAGCGGGATTTGCGGGTACCAGGGGGATCTGAAGACCGATGGTCAGCCCGGCGAGATCCGCGTGGGCTCGATCGTTGCACAGAAAATTCACACGCCCGGCCACACTCCGGGGAGCACTAGCCTGCTGGTGGACGGCAAGTACCTGCTCACGGGTGATACCTTGTTCGTCGAGAGCGTCGGGCGCCCTGACCTGGGTGGCCAGGCGGAGCCCTGGGCCAAGCAGCTCTACGGAACGCTCTTCGGGACCCTCAAGGACCTTCCTGATGGGACGCAGATCCTCCCGTCCCACTATGCCAATGCCTCGGAACTGCGGGACGACGACCTCGTGGTCGGAGATCTGGGATCGATCCGACGCGAGAACGAGGGGATGCAGGCCAAGAGCGAGGAGGAGTTCATCGAATTCATCCGCGCCAACATGCGGCCTTCGCCCGAGCACTACGGCAAGATCCGGCAGATCAACATGGCCGTCTTGAGCGTCTGTGACGGGACCTTGATGGAGCTGGACCTCGGCAAGAACGAGTGCGCTGCGAGCAAGGGGAAGGGCTGATCAGCGCTTGCAGAGCAGGGCGATGGTCTTGGCCATCTTGTCCCGGAGCTGATCGGGCGGCGTCTCGAGGAAGCAGCTCTCCATGTGGTCTTCGACGAGGTCCAGGGTGACCCGATCGAGCGCGGCCTTGGCCGCCATGATCTGCATCAGGATCTCGTCGCACTGGCGCCTTTCGGTCACCATGCGCTGGATGCCTTTGACCTGTCCTTCGATCCGGCGTAGATTCCGCAGGACGGCTTCATCGCTCACGGCTCGCTCTCCTTTTCGCCTAGCTATCAACTAGATACCCTGTTGGGGTATATCGTATCGATTGGGGGGAGCGTCAGTCAAGACGCTCCCCCCAATCGCATGCGAGTTCTAATGTATGTAGCCTACTCGGCCATCTTGCAGGTCGCCTTGCCGGTGCTGGCGTCGTAGGACCCGACGTAGGTGAACTCCCTGTAGCCGGGGGCCTCGTCCCCGACCAGGTGGCCTTCGATGACGGCCTTGAAGTGGAACACGGTGCCGGTCGGCTTCGCGTCCACGGTAACGGACTTGAAGGCATGGAACTCGACCTCGTCCTGGTCCATCGAGGCGCTTTCGACGGTCTGCTTGATGACCTGGAGGTTGGCCGTGAGGGACTTGGCCGCAACCTTGGAACCCGAAACGGCGCTCGGAGCGGCCACGGGGCTGACCCCGCAACCCACGAGCGAGGCGACGAGGGCGGTGGTGGCAACGAGCATGGAGACGACGCGCATGGTGAAACCTTCCTTCCTGCAACAAACACGACTGCGTGCGGGTTTCGGATGGTTTCGGGCGCCAGGGGCCGTCGGTTATCCATCGTCGGTTATCCCAACGTTCAGGTTCGCTTAACCGAACCTTGATGTCAGGGGTATGGCGGAGGCGAAGGGTGTTAATTCTTAGCTTAACTCTAATTTTTGGTTAACCTCTGGTAAAGACGGGCCGCCAACGGAGTGACGAGGGTCACTCGCCCCCCGTATCCCGGGTCTCTGTAGCCCCCCTGGAGGGGCACCGATGAGAACGGTGTCAGGGACGAGGGCGGAGGGCGCGGCGATGAACTACTACGTCATCAACGAGGGTCGGGCGTACGGTTCCACCACCCTCGAGCAGGCCCGCCTCCTCTGCGAGGCCCTCATGGAGCTCGGCGAGGAAGCCATCTTGGTCTCGCGATAAGCTTCGAAAGGCCCCGCGGGGCCGTTTGAGATAGAGGGGGCCCGAACCCGGGCCCCCTTCGCTTCTCCGTAGAAAGCCCGGAAGACACGGGCGCGGGGGCTCGTTACGCTCCTGGAGCCCCTACGGCGCTCGCGCGCCCGCTCAAAACCAGGAGAGACCGGCCTCATGGGTAAGCTCTTCGCTCGATCCCTTCTCGCCAAGACCCTCGGATTGCTCGCCCTGTTGCTGATCCTGGCCATGGCTCTGTCGGCCTGGTTCACGGGCCGGATGCTACAGGGAACGCTCGACGAGCAGGTCGCCTACAACGCGAGCCACATCGTGGGACCGAGCCAGGCCACGGTCATCCAGACCCTCATGCCGTCGGGCAATGCCCCTCTCGTGCAGGCCTCGCTCGAAAAAATGGTCAACTCGACCGTCCGCGAGCTGACCATCTACCGCGCGGACGGTCGGGCCACCTTCGCCTCCGATCCCGCCCGCCGGATGCGCATGGCGGCCGACCCGGCCCTGCTCGCCATCCTCAAGCAGCGCGAGCCGCAAGGTCGGTGGTTGAACGAAAACGGCCAACGGAGCTACGTCTCCTACTTCCCGGTGCTTGCCGACGAGCGCTGTGCAGCCTGCCATACCGGGGTGAAGCCCGGGGACGTGCGCGGGGTGATCGAGATGAAGACCTCGCTCGCCGCGACCGACGCCCTCTTGCGGAGGCAGAACTGGGTGAACCTCGGGATCACCCTGGTGCTCGCCGCCGTCTTGGTGGCCCTGATGGGCTTCCTGATCGCGAGCCGGCTGACGCGGCCCTTGGGAGCCCTCGCGGGAATTACCCGGGCGATCGCCGACGGCGACCTCACCGTTCCTGTGCCCCTGCAGGGCGAGGACGAGCTCGGCCAGCTCGCCGAGGGCGTGCGGCGCATGGTCGACAGCCTGCGCGGCGTGGTCACGCGGGTCCAGTCGGCGGCCCGCCAGGTGGGTTCGGGGGTCGGTCAGATCGGCTCCGACAACGGCGAGATGGCGATCGCCGCCCGTGAACAGGCCCGCGAGCTGGACGGCACCTCGAACCAGATGGCCCGGGTCACCGAGCAGACCGAGCGGATGGCCGGGAGCGCCCAGGAGCTCTCAAGCCATGTCGACGAGACCAGCAGCTCGATCGAGCAAATCAGCGCGAGCATCCAGCAGGTGGCGCTCAGCGCCGACGCCCTCGCGAAGAGCGTCGACGAGAGCACCCGCGCCATCGGGGAGGTGATCGAGAGTGTTCGGGCCGTCGCCCAGGACGTCGCCCAGGCGAGCGGAATCTCGGGCCGGGCCGCTGAGCTCGCCGAGGGGGGCCAGCGCGCCGTGCGTGAGACCATCGAGGGCATGGGGCGGATCGAGTGCACCGTCCAGGAGGCCGTCGAGGCCATCGAGGGGCTCGGCAAGCACTCGAACGAGATCGGGGCCATCGTGGACCTGATCGAGGACCTCGCCGACCAGACCAACCTGCTTGCCCTCAACGCCGCCATCGAGGCGGCCCGGGCCGGGGAGGCGGGGCGCGGCTTCGCCGTGGTCGCCGACGAGGTGCGCAAGCTCGCCGAGCGCTCGGGACGGGCGGCCGGCGAGATCTCGCAGCGACTGGGCGGCATCCAGAGCGAGACCAGCCGCGCCATCGCCGCCGCCGAGGCTGGGGCCACCGCGATCCGTACCGGGGTCGTGCTCGCCGACCAGGCCGGTGGCTCGCTCGAGTCGATCGTCTCGGCCTCCAACCAGGCGAAGGCGCTCCTCGAACGGATCGCGGCGGCCGCCCAGGCCCAGACCCTGGCAGCCGAATCGGTCACGGCGGCCGTCACGACCATGCGGGACCAGACCGACCTGCTGCGCAGCTCGGCGCGCGAGCAGGCCGCGGCCTCGGAGTTCATCGTGGGCGCCGCCGTGTCGATGGCGGCCATGACCCGCCGGGTCACGGAGGCCTCGTCGGCCCAGCGACTGGAAAGCGAACAAGTCATGGCGGCGATCGCCCACGTCACGACCACCGCCCAAGCCGCGGCCGCCGGCGCCTCCCGGATCGCCGAGGCGACGCGGGACCTCGGGCGCCACGCCCAGGACCTGCTCGAGATGATCGCCTTCTTCAAGCTCGGATCCGCTCGCCCCGAGGCCGTCCAGGCCCTCGTGCCGGTCGAGCCGCCCGAGCCGGCCAAGAGCCTCGCGGCCCGCTGAGTCCCCCCGCAGGGCGGTGTTCCGGTCTCGCTTCACCAGTAGCCGCCGGCCACGGGGGGAGCTACGATGGGACGGCTCCCCTTCCCTGAGGCCGCTCATGACCTCGTCCTTCCGCGAATCCGGCCCGTCCGCCACCCCGGTCGCGATCGCCCGCTACGAGGGCGATCGCCTCGTCACCGCGGAGGACCTCGTCGCCGTCGAGGAGCCCCTGGAGATTCGCCTGGTGGGGACCCTGGAGGGGCGCCCCTTCCAAAAGAGCCTCTCCATCACCATGCGCACCCCGGGCCACGACCGCGAGCTCGCGGCGGGCTTCCTGTTCACCGAGGGGCTGATCCGCCACCCGAGCGACCTCGTGAGCCTCGCCCCGTGCGGCCCCGTGACCAGTTCCCACGGGGCGCGCAACGTGATCAAGGCCGAACTGGCCCCCCACGTCACCTTCGACCCCATCCGGCTGGAGCGGCACTTCTACACGACCTCGAGCTGCGGGGTCTGCGGCAAGTCGTCCCTGGAGGCCCTGCGAACCGTCACGACCGGGACCCGGATTCCGGACGGTCCGCCCGTCCCGGCCGACCTGATTCGCCGCCTGCCCGAGATGGCCCGCGCGGCCCAGGAGGTGTTCGAGCAGACGGGTGGGTTGCATGCGGCCGCCTGGATCGATCCGTCGGGCCAGCTCCTCGACTTGCGCGAGGACGTGGGGCGCCACAACGCCCTCGACAAGCTGATCGGAGCGCGCTTCCTGGAGGGGACGCCATCCCTCGGGGCGGGCCTCGTTCTCGTGAGCGGCCGCGCCAGCTTCGAGCTCGTCCAGAAGGCCGTCATGGCCGGCGTTCCCCTGCTCGCCGCGGTGGGGGCCCCTTCGAGCCTCGCGATCGAGCTCGCCTCCGAGTCCGGCATGACCCTCGTGGGCTTCGTCCGGCCCCACCGCTTCAACGTCTACTCGGGGCTCGATCGGATCGCCCCACTCGCCGGCTCCCGCGGAAAGGACCGTTGATGGACGATCGCCACCTCGATTACCCCCTCGAGAAGCCCCCACTGGAGGTCTCGGCCCCCAAGACGGTCGCGGGCGGCTGGCCCGCCATCACCTCGACCCTGCACCACACCCTCGAGGAGGCGGGCCTGATGCGGGGCGTCCCGGCCCTGCTCGCCGTCAACCAAAAGGGCGGATTCGACTGTGCGAGCTGCGCCTGGCCCGATCCGGACGGCCATCGCTCGGTGGCCGAGTTCTGTGAGAACGGGGCCAAGGCCGTCGCCGAAGAGGCCACGACCCAGCGGGTGGAAGCCGGCTTCTTTCGGGACAGGTCGCTCGCCAGGCTCTCCGAGCAGACCGACCACTGGCTCGGCAAGCAGGGGCGCCTCACCGAGCCGATGGTCAGGCGCAAGGGAAGCGAGCACTACGAGCCGATCGGCTGGGACGAGGCCTTCGCTCTCATCGGCCGGGAGCTGCAGGCTCTGGACTCGCCTGACGAGGTCATCTTCTACACCTCGGGGCGCACGAGCAACGAGGCGGCCTTCCTCTACCAGCTGGTGGCCCGCCTGTTCGGGACCAACAACCTGCCCGATTGCTCGAACATGTGTCACGAGTCGAGCGGGGTGGCCCTCACCGAGACGATCGGCATCGGCAAGGGCACGGTGACCCTTCGCGACTTCGCGGAGGCCGACGCCATCTTCATCCTCGGGCAGAACCCCGGGACCAACCATCCGCGCATGCTGACCGCCCTGCAAGAAGCCGCCGAGCGGGGTTGCCGCCTCGTCTCGATCAACCCCCTGCCGGAGGCCGGTCTGATGGCCTTCCAGCACCCTCAGCACCCCCTTCAGATCCTGGGCGCCAGGACCGAGCTCGCGACCCTGCACCTGCCCGTGCGGATCAACGGGGATGTCGCCTTCCTCAAGGGCCTGATGAAGGAGTTGCTCGCGGCCGAGCGGGCCCAACCCGGCACTGTCTTCGACCACGTCTTCTTGGAGGCCCACACCTCGGGCTACGACGAGCTCATCGCCGACCTCGATGCGGTGAGCTGGGACGCCATCCTGGACGGCTGCGGGGTGACCCGCGACGAGATCCGGCAGGCCGCCGACATCGCGCGCACCTCCCACCGGATCATCGCCTGCTGGGCAATGGGGCTCACCCAGCACAAGAACGCGGTCGAGACCATCCGCGAGGTCGTGAACCTCCTGCTCTTGCGGGGCTGCATCGGAAGGCCCGGAGCCGGGGTCTGCCCGGTGCGCGGCCACTCGAACGTGCAGGGCGATCGCACCATGGGCATCACCGAACGGCCCGCTCCCGGTTTCCTGGAACGTCTGGGCCGGGCCTTCGGCTTCGAGCCCCCGCGGCACGCTGGGTACAACACGGTGGAAGCCATCAAGGCCATGCACGGGGGCCGGGCGAAGGTCTTCGTCGGACTGGGCGGCAACTTCCTCTCAGCCACCCCGGACACGACCTACACGGCCGAAGCCCTCCTGAACTGCCGCTTGACCGTGCAGGTCTCGACCAAGCTCAACCGCTCCCACGCCATCACCGGCGAGCAGGCCCTGATCCTGCCGTGTCTCGGCCGCTCCGAGGTCGATCGCCAGGCGACGGGCGAGCAGTTCGTCACGACCGAGAACTCGATGGGGATCGTGGCCCCGTCGCGGGGACGCCTCAAACCGGCCGCCCATCACCTTTTGAGCGAACCCGCGATCGTGGCGGGGATCGGCAGGGCCCTCTTCTCGTCAACATTGATCAACGTTGACTGGGATGGCCTCGTCGCCGACTACGACCGGATCCGCGCCCTGATCGCCCAGGTCGTCAAGGGGTGTGAAGGCTATGTCGAGAAGGTGAAAGGCGATCGCCCCTTCTACCTTCCGAACGGCCCGCGGGACTCGCGCACGTTCGCCACGGCCACCGGAAAGGCCCGATTCACGGTCAATGCCCTTCCACAGCACGACCTGGAGCCCGATCAGTTCCTCATGATGACCATTCGCTCCCATGACCAGTTCAATACGACGATTTATGGCCTGGAGGACCGATACCGGGGCTTGAAGGGCGATCGCCGCGTCATCCTGCTCAATCAGGACGATTTGAACGAGCATGGGCTGAAATCGGGCCAGGTCGTCGACCTGCACAGCCACTTTCGGGGAAAAATCCGGATCGCCCCTCGCTTCACGATCGTGGCCTACCCGATCCCGCGCCGCTGCGCGGCCACCTACTTTCCCGAGGCGAACCCCCTGGTCCCGATCGATAGCCATGCCGACCGGAGCTTCACGCCGACCTCCAAGTCGGTCGTGATCACCCTGCATCCCGTCCCATGAGCCTTCCTCCCCTGTACGGGCTGCTCCTGATCGGCGGGCGGAGCCGCCGAATGGGAGAGGACAAGGCGGCGATCGCCTACCACGGCGAGCCCCAGTGGCGGCACATGGTCGCCTTGCTCGAGCCCCTGTGCCAGCAGGTCTATCTTTCGGGTCGGGCCGAACAGGTCGCGGAACTAGACCTCTCGGGACCCTTCCTGGCCGACCGCGACCCGGCCATGGGGCCTCTCTCGGGGCTGCACGCCGCCTTCGCGGCCCACCCGGAGGCCGCCTGGCTCGTGGTCGCCTGCGACCTGCCGAACCTCACGCGCGAGGCCCTGCGCCCCCTGATCGTCGCCCGCCGCTCCGATCGGGTGGCCGTTTGCTACCGATCGCCGGACGATGGGCTTCCCGAGCCCCTGGTCGCCGTCTACGAGCCGGCCATGGCCGAACGGATCGAGCAGGCGATCGCCATCGGCTCAAACCGCCTGCGCACCTTGCTCGAGGGGCCGGCCGTTCACCGCTTGGTCCCGAGCGATCCCGAGGCCCTGCGGAACGTCAACACCCCGCGCGAACGGGAAGCCCTCAGCGGGTGGCGGCCGGAACGAGGGCGGTAGGCTGGGCCGGAGAGGGTTCGAAGTAGGCGATCGCTTCCTTGAGGCTCCGCACCTCGAGCTCGAGGTCGGAGGCGACCTGGCGAATCCGGTCGATCGAGGCCTTCACCTCGCCGCACCCGCTCGCCTGATGCTGCGAGGCGTCCTGGACCTGGCGGGTCAGCTGCTGCACGGCGTTGATGGTCGCCACCACCTGCCGGCTGGAATCCGCCTGATCGCGGGTCGCCGTCGTCACTTCCTGGGTCAGGGCGTTCATCGAGACGACCGCGCTCGTGATCAGCTGGACGGCTCCGGACTGCTCCTGCATCGCCCGCGTGACGTCGGCCGCGAGGGCACTGACCTGGCGGACGGACTGGACGATCGCGTCGAGGGCCTCGCCGGCCGTGCCCGCAAGGCGGATGCCGTCGGCCATGGCCGAGTTGCCTTGCTGGGTCGCCGCGGTCGCCCGGTTGGCCTCGCTCTGGATACCCCGGATCAGCCCCGCGATTTCCGCCGTGGCCCCCGTCGAGCGCTCGGCGAGCTTGCGGATCTCGTCGGCCACCACCGCGAACCCGCGACCCGCCTCGCCGGCCCGGGCCGCCTCGATCGCCGCGTTCAGGGCCAAGAGGTTGGTCTGCTCGGCGATGTCGTCGATCACTTCGACGATGGCCCCGATCTCGGCCGAGCTCTTCCCGAGCCCTCCGATCACCGTGGCCAGCTGGTCCATGCTGTTCTTGAGGTGCGCCATCCCCTCGATGGTTTGCGCGACGGCCAGGCTCCCCCGCTCGGCCGCCTGGGCCGATTGCCCGGCCTCCTGGCTGACGGCCGAGACGTTGCCCGCCACGGCCTGGATGGTCGCCGCCATCTGCTCGATGCTGGCCGAGGTCTGGGACACCGAGGCCGATAGCGTGTCGGCGTTGCCCGCCACTTGCTGGATGTTGGCCCCCAGCTTCTCGATCTCGCAGACGCTCGCCCGAAGCTGTCCCGCCAGGGCGTGGACCTGATCGACCACCCGACCAGCCGACCCTGAGATGTGGCCGATCGACTGGTTGACGAGGGCCGACTCCTCGAACAGCTGGTTGCCCGTGTCGGCCAGGGTCCCGCTGGTCCGGATGAGTTCGGCGAGCGAGTTGCGGACCACGTCCTTGAGCGGGGCGTACCGATCGGACAGGTCTTGCAGCGGATCCCCGACGACGATCCGGGTGACGTCGAGCCCGACCGACTCCAGGTAGTCGTAGAAGAAGGCGTCGATCACGGCCTGCGCGTCGTAGTTGAACACGGCGAAGATCGCGCGCTCCGCGCGGGCGCGGAGACCCGGTCGCCACCAGAAGCGGCGTTTGAGGTGGCGGCGGAACAGGTCGAAATAGGTCTGGTATGCGCCCAGGTACCACTTCATGGGCAGGTCGATGACGTTGTGCAGCTTTCCGACCGCGAGGCGCCGCTCGAAGTAAGCGGGCCCGAAGCCTCCGCCCCCAGCGGCCTCGGCGAAGATTTGCTGCAGGTAACCCGCCTGGGCCTTTTCTAGGTGGCCTCGCAGCTGGGACATGGTGTAGCCGCGCTTGGCGGCGTGGGCCTCGAAGAAGGCGCGGGTGGGCGGGAAGGCGAACTGGTGATCGTAGAATTCGCGGGCGATGCGCGGGGCGATCGCCCGGGCCCAGGGGTGCAGGTCGGCCAAAACGCGAAGATCGGCGGAATCCAGTCGCAGGAAGTCTCGGCGCAGGGCCAGGTTGGCCTCCGTGACCTGATAGCGCTGACATAGCCGCGTTGACATCCCATGTATCGCCATACGAGCCAATTTCCTTATCATCGTGCGGCCCGAATCCGTAGTTTCTACGGATCCAGACCCCTGTTGCGTTCCCCAACAATCGGAAGGTCGTCGATGATACCCGCTGGGGGTATAAAGAACGAACCTTTTCCTAGCAAACATTGATGGAGCAAGGTTGCGCAAGTCGTACTCGGGTCCAGATTCAGGACCCCGTCGGTACCGAACGTCGAAGCCTGGCGAGCATCCGGCGGAGGGGAGATGGGCGCACAGGACACGTACCCGCTCAGCGAGACGGTCATGGACATGGCCCGCGTCCTCGGTGGCCTCAGCCGGCGCGTGACGACCGAGACCGACGAGCGGAACGCCTTGCAGCGCTGTCTCGAACGGGTCTGCGTTTCTTTGGACGTGGAGGGCGCCTTCATCGGTTTGTTGGCCGCTTCGGATCGGGTGGCGATCGCCCACGAACACCGAACGGATCGCCGGTTGCCGAGCCTGCTGGGGAGCCAGATCGGCTTGCAGAGCGGCATGCGAGAGGCGTCAGACCTCCCCACTCGGTGCTGTGCGAGTGATGCGGGCGAAGTCGCATGCTGGGGGGCCGTGGCTCCCCGAACGACCGGGAGTTGCCTTCACGTCGTACTCGGCTATGCGGGACGCCCTTTCGGCGTCCTGGCCGTGCAGGCCTTTGGCCGAAGGCGCGATTGGGAACCGCGGGAGGTCACGTTCCTCAGGACCGTCGGGGACCAGTTCGGCATGTGGCTGTGGCTGCGCCGCCTTTCCGCGGCGACCAGGCAGACCCTGGAAGCCCTCTCCGGCCACATGGCTCCCCTGCAAGATCTGGTCGGAGTGACCGGCGGAGGGAAAATCGCGCGCTCGTCCCTCCCGCCGGAGGACCAGCTCGACGGTCGTTTTGCCTCCTTGACCCGGCGGGAGCGGCAGGTGCTGCTGCGGCTGGACCGCCCGAACAAGGCGATCGCCCACGACCTCTACCTGAGCGAGTCGACCGTCAAGGCCCATGTCGGGCGTATCCTGGCCAAGCTCGGGGTCGATCGGGCGCAGGCGTTGGCCTTACTTCGCCAAGGCGTTCCCGGCGAGTCGTCGTGATAGGGAAAGGGGGGACCATGAGGGCAACCTCGGCGGCGTTCGAGCCGCACCAGGGGGTTCAGTTCCGAGAGGTGGTGCAGGCCTACCAGCTTTGCCTGAAGGTCCGCGAGGCCTTGGCGCGACTGTCCCACATGGCCGAGTCGATGGAGGTCATCGCGGTCAACGCGGCGATCGCCGCCTCCAAGTCGCAGGTCAACCGCGAGGCCTACAGCGTGCTCGCTAGCGAGGTGGGCCGGATTGCCCGCCTGGTAGGGGCGACCTTCCATCACCTCAAGGAGGCTGGTGAGGATCAGGCCCGGTATGCCCTCCTTGGGGTCGAGAAGGCTCGGCGCCTCGAAGTGTACGAACGGGCCCTGGTCCGCCTTGGCGCCGGCGAGAATCACCAGCCGGTAGCGGAACTTGTGGCCACGCTTTGCGACCAGGTGCACGAGCATGTGAGGGGGCTTCGTCAGTACCTCGCCGATCTGGAGGAGCAACTCCGGGATGTCGACCGCCAGAGCAATCGGATCGGGACGATCGCGACCACCTTTCGCATCGAGGCCAGCCGGGACGATCGGCTCGGGGATCAGTTCCGCTACATCAGCGACTCGTTGACGGAGTCCCACCAGGAGATCCGGACCGTGACCCAGGATGTTCGCGGGACCCTCTCCCGCAAGGACCGGCCCCGAGAACGCCGGGCGGCCTGAATTCCGAAAAGATTGGAGAAGGACTCATGCTTGGAGAAATCATCGCCAGCCAGGGAAGCGATCAGTGGATCGTCCTCGGGCGCGACCCGGACAAGAAGGCGTCCGTGATCGACACGAACGAATACCTGGTCATCAGCGACGGAGAGGCCATCCTGCTCGATCCGGGGGGTACCGAGGTGTTCCCGGCGGTCCTCACGGCCGTCTCGGAGTTCGTCAAGCTGAGCCAGATCAAGGCCTTCTTTTGCAGCCATCAGGACCCGGACATCTTCTCGTCCCTGCCCTTGTGGCTGGGCGTCTGTCCCCAGGCCGACATCTACTTGCCCCGCATTTGGTCGGGGTTCGTGGCCCACTTCGGCTACGAATACGTCGATCGCTTCAAGCCCATTCCCGACGAGGGCGGCCAGATGGCCCTCGGGCGGCCGGGGCGATCGCTCGACCTGATCCCGGCTCACTACTGCCACTCGTCCGGCAATTTCAGCGTCTACGACCCCCTCCTGCAGGTGTTGTTCACCGGCGACATCGGGGCGGCGCTGTTGCCAGCCGGGTCCACGGAGCTGTTCGTGGACCACTTCGCCGAGCACGTCGGCTACATGGAGGGCTTCCACCGTCGCTGGATGCCCTCCAACGAGGCCAAGAACGACTGGATCAGCCGGGTCCGCCCCCTCGGGGCGCGCCTGCTCTGCCCCCAGCATGGCAGCCTGTTCCGGGGCGAGCAGGTGACGCAGTTTCTCGATTGGTTTGAACGGCTGGAAGTAGGCAGCGCCGTGCATGCCTCGCGGCCACTCGCCAAGGCCTGAAGGAGCCCCCATGCCCATCCCAAATCGACTGACCCATCTCGCGTTTCACCCGATCGCGACGGGGCTCATGGCCGGCGGCCTGGCGGCGGCGATCGCCCCTCGATGGCCGGCGTGGGCCACCGGGGCCATCGTGTGCGGCCTGGCGATCGCCGTGTCCTCGGCGCAACGCCGGCATGAGCGGGCGGTCGCGCGGGGGATCCAGGCGATCGCCAGCGGCGACCTGACCTGGCGCCCAGCCGAGGATGGGGTGCGACTCGAGCCGCTCGTCGCGCTCACGACCCGCCTCAATGCCTTCTTCGTGCCCCTCAACTCCCAGGTCATCATGGCGGGGGTGCGCGGCAAGGAGCAGGCGGCCGAGCTGTCGCGGGTCGATGAGCGGGCCGCCGACGAGCACGCCGCCGTCGAGCGGATCTCCCGGCACATGGCGCAGATTGCCGGGAGCAGCTCGGACGTGACCAGGCAGGTCGATCGCCTGAAGGTGGCCACGGACGTGACCGCCTCGTCGATCGAAGAGCTCACGGGCTCGGTGGCCCAGGTCGCCCGTAATGCCCAGGAGATGAGGAACCACGCCCAGCACCTGGGAACGGCCATCGGCGGAATCATCGGATCCTCCGAACGGATGGCGGAGTCGGTGCAGTCGGCGCTCGGATCGGCCGAGAACCTGGATCGCATCGCGCAGGACAGCCACACCGTCCTGCAACGGAACACCGACAGCATCGATCGCCTCGGACGGGTCGTCGAGAGCTCGAGCCATGCGATCCGGGAGCTGGCCGAACAATCCCAGCGGATCGGGGCGATGACGGAGGTGATTGACGACATCGCCGACCGCACCAATCTCTTGGCCCTCAACGCGGCCATCGAGGCGGCGCGGGCCGGGGAGCACGGGCGCGGCTTCGCGGTCGTGGCCGACGAGGTCCGGAAGCTGGCCGAGAGCACCAGCCGCTCGACGTTGGAGATCGAGAAGGTCGTCTCGGCGATCCAGACCGATACCAAGCGGGCGATCGCCGCCATCGAGGAAGGCGCTCGGGAGGTGGCCGAGAGCCATCAGGCGGTCAGAGAGACGGAGCAGGCCTTCGACGAGATCTCGCGAGGGGTCGGCACGAGCGTCGAGCAGATGCAGAAGGTCCATCAGCTGAGCCTCGAGCAGCGGCGGGAAGCCGGAGCGGTATCCAGCACGACGGCCCTGGTGCTCGACATGATCGCTGAGGTGTCGACGGCGGTCTCGGAGCAGGAGGTCGCGACCCGTCAGATCATGGAGGCGACCCAGGACCTCATCATGCTGGCGAACACGGTTTCTGGCGCGATCCGCACCCAGGAGAAGGCCCATGACGACATCTCCCGGGAGCTTGGCCAGACCGAGGCCCTCATCGAGCAGAACTCGCAGCAGATCCGCTCCGCCGCCGAGACCTCGATCCAGGTGGCACGCCTGATGGACGAGGTGCGGACGCGGTTGGCCGAGATGAAGATCGCCGCGGTCGACGAGCAACTCATCGACCTCGCAATCGGTGACCACCTGCTGTGGGTGGCCCGCCTGGACAACATGCGGCGGGGCAACGAGGTGATCAGGCCCGAGGCGGTCACGTCTCATCGGGATTGCCGCCTCGGCAAGTGGTACGTCGGCGCCGGCAGCAAGACCTGTGGCGGCTATCGTTCGTTCCAGCAGGTCGATCAGCCGCATGCCCGCTTGCACGAGCAGGCACGCCGCATGATCGAGCTCTTCCAGGCGGGCCAGCTCGAGGAAAGCGATCGCGTCTTTACCGAGCTTCAGGAGATCTCCCGGACGATCGTGTCCCATCTGACGACCCTGAAGCAGCAGATCGGGCAACCTGGACAGGTGGCCGCGGTGGTTCCGGCGATCGCGCCCATGAGCGAGGCCGGCATCCGGTAGAAGGGGCGCCAGGCCAGGCATCCCTTAGCCACCGGTCGATCTTTAATGAGGTTCTAACAAACCGTTGTCGGGTCTTTCGTGAAGTTTCGGAACGGTTGCGGCATAAGACCCTTGAGGCACTGAAGCGAGAGGGCGAGCGCCATGGCAATTGACCCCCACCAGGGGAAGGGCACGATTCGGGTCTTGACGCCGACCCCGGCCAAGACCCGTCAGCCTGCCCAGCAGCCGGCCTCCCCCGCCGCGCCTCCCCCACGGCCCCCCGTCAAGGATGCGAGCCTCGTGAGTGCGGGCGGCGCCAGGGCCGCGCAGACCAACCAGCAGGGCATGTCCACGAGCTCGGTCATCGAGCGCGCTCGGGCCGCCCAGGCCGCTGCGGCTGCCCGTGACCCCCTGCAGGCCAGCCGGAACGGCGATCCGGCCGCGGTGGTTCAGAATCTGCAGAACATCATCGACGCCACGCGGGGACGCTTCAAGGCGGACTTCGTGAAGCAGTACCAGCATGATCACGGCGGAAAGTCGCCCAGCGAGGGCGTCGTCGACTCGGCCTACTTCGAGCAGCTCATGAAGGGTTTCACGGCCGCTAGGTACGAATCGTTCGGGCGATTGGCCGGGGTGGATCCGGAACGGTTGAACCCGGTCTTCTCGGACCCGAAGGTTACGGAGATGTACAACTCCTTCCCCGACGCCTACGTGCCGCCCGGCAGCAAGCATGACCCCATCAGCATCAATCATCTGCTCTCGGGGATTCAGTGGCACACCACCAGCGCTGATCACCTGGTGGATTCGGCCTTGAAGAATACGGTCGGCGTGGGGGTCAACGCCAACCTGGCGGAGGACGTGGTCAAGAGCCGCGACACTCAAGAAAAAGGCCAAGGCGGAATCTTCGCCGCCAAGTCGGAAGAGCTGCAGAGCGCGTTCCGAAGGGATCCCGTCGCGGCGCTGAAAGGCTTCCTCGCCAACCCCGACCCGTATATCCAATCTGGCAAGAGCACCATCCACTTCAACCCCTTTGAGGGCTACCAGCGCTTGGGCCACGAGATCCTCTCGGCCATCCGCAAGGACTGACGCCGCCCTTCAAACCCCGAGCCCGCCGGGTGTGCGTCCGGCGGGCTCGGGGCGAGAGGTGGGGTGGTGTGCTCTTGATGGTCTGATCTTGCCACACCGCCCCCGGCAGGCCTGTCACCCCGGCCACGGTTCCGGCGTGATCCCCATGACGCCCGCTCGTTCGCCTTTCGAGACGACCGCTAACCGACCGTCCGCACGAGCGGCAGATCGAGCATGGTCCTGAGCCCCGGCTCGGTCACGAGCAGGCGCGGCGCACTGTTGACCAGGACGGCCGCCGTCGCGGCGTCCCCGTGCACCCCACCCGCCACCGTGACGTCGAGGGCGGGCCGGCCATCCAGGATCACCCGGTCACGCGGATTCTGGGCCCCCAGGGCCATCTCGAGGTGAAGGGCGATCGCCTCCTCGCCCCCCCGGATCCCGACGGCCGTCTGCCGCAACCCGGCGACCTGCCCGGGGGCGAGGTCGAAGAAGTCGCTCCCGGTGGCCGTCTCGGCCACCACGGGTCCGATCTCCTCGTCGATCCGCTCGAGAGGCCAGCCGAGACCCGCCGCGATCAGGGCGACGCTCTCGACGAGGCCGACGTGGCCCATGCGCCCGCCGGCCATGGCCTCCTCGAACTCGGCCACCGACATGCCGGCCCCGATCTTCTTCTGCAGGTTGTAGCGCCGATGCGAGGCGTCCACCACGCGCTCGACCCTCACGTGGCGCGTCTCCTGGGCCAGCCCCGTCATGACGAGCGGCCAGGTGTCCATGACGAACCCGGGGTTCACCCCCGTGCCCAGCACGCGCACCCCTCTGGCCTTGGCCCGGGCATCCAGCTCGGCGGCCTCCTGCGGGTACTTCAGGAAGGGGTAGGACAGCTCTTCGCTCGAGCTCACGACGTTCCAGCCTCGATCGACCAGCTCGGCGAGCTGACCTCGCACGTCCGGGAAGAAGCTCAGGGTCGAGTGCAGGACCAGCCTGGCTGCGGTCTCGGCGGGCAGCGTCGCGGCGACCTGGATCCCGGTCGGCTGCGGGAGGTCCAGCAGGGCGGAGAGGTCCTGGCCGGCCTTCCGGGGGTCCGGATCGACGGCCCCGACCACGCGCAGGGAGCGCTTGGAAAGGGCCAGGCGGGCCATCTCGAGGCCGATCGAGCCGAGGCCCATGAGCAGGACGGGAACGGGTTCGGGGGCAGCGGGAAGGGGTGGCACGGAAAAGCGACGTTGCAAGGGGCGTTCTCCTCGACGGGGGGACGCCCCCTAGCTTACCACCCTGGCTACTGTTGCACCTCCCCGTGGAGGGCCGGGCGCGGCAGCGGCAGGGAGGCCATGTCGCGGGCGACGGCGATCACGAGCAGCGGCACCTCGGCCGGTACCAGCATCGCCTGGACCATGAGGCCGCCGAACTCCTTCGGGGGCACCTCCTGGTCCATGGCGTCGACCATGCGGGCCCGCACCTGGGCGTGGAACTGGCTCGGGATGCCTGACTGCTGCAGGAAGGCGTCCAGAAGCTCCCGCTCCGCCTTGAGGACGTTGCGATCGCCCACCACCGGGATCGCGAACACCTCGCTCGTGATGTGGCCATTGGCCACGACCAGCATGATCTGGCAGGCCTTCTGGTAGGCCGCGGTGGCCCGGTAGGTCACGCCGTTCAGGGTCTTGTTCTTGAGGGAGAAGGGCTCCAAGTAGGCGACCTTGCCGGTCGTGACCATGGGCCCCGTATTGAAGGCCTCGACCGTGTCGCCCACGTGGGCCCAGGCCCACTGGGCGGGAAACAGGGCGGTCGCGGCCGCCAGGAGTCCGACGATCATCCGCTGAGGCGAGCCCATGCGACCACCTCCCATGCGACACGGGGGGATCCCGCTCCCCCCTCGGGGCGTGTGGCGCTATGGTAGCGAAGTCGATCGGGCAGCGCATCGCACGGCGCGCTGCTCCTGCCGTGGTAGGATCATACGTCATGACTGGATCGCCCCCCCTTTTTCGGCACCCCGCGCGGACGGCGATCGCCCTCGCCGGCCTCGCCCTGATCGTCGGCTGCTCGACGTCGTTCCGGCTCATGCGCCACTCCGACGGCACGGACTTCCCGGGGGCCAGCGGGGATCCGGCCCGCTACGAATCCGACCGGACGGCCTGGTCGCGCACCGAGGCCCTCGGGATCCGCAGCTCGGCGACGGTCACGCTGATCGATCCGGCCCTGGGGGCCGAGCTGCTCGCCCATGACGCCAGCGCCTCCCACCGCGAGGTGACCCCCGAGAACGACCTCGCGACCTGGCAGGGGCTGTACGGCGAGCGGGGCGATCGCCTCCCCTTCGACGTGTCCTGGCGCTTCGACAAGCAATTCCAGCCGCAGCGGGTGACCGATCCCCACCAGGGCTGGACCTTCACCCTGCACGACGACCACGGCCGCTCGTGGGCGCCCGTGACGGTCGACGAGGTCACCCAGGGCTCCGACGACGACGCCTGGACGGGCCGCTTCCGGGTGTGGTTTCCGGCGCGGGACGTGCTCAAGGGGCCCCTGTTCGATGGGCGGACGGGCACCGTCACCCTGCGCATCACGGGCGACCCGGGCTCGGCCGATTTCTTCTGGAAGTTCCGCCCGAATACCGGGGCCCAGGCGGAGGACTGAGTGGAGCGTCCCCCGCTCGTGGTGATCGCGGGGCCGACCGCCAGCGGCAAGACGGGCCTCGCCCTCGAGCTCGCCGAACGGCTGAATGGCCTCATCGTCGCGGCCGACTCGCGCACCGTGTACCGCGAGTTCGACATCGGGACGGCCAAACCCACTCCCGAGGAGCGCCGGCGGGTCCCCCATGCCGTGCTGGACGTGGCCGATCCGACCGAGACCTACACGGTGGCCCGCTTCAAGGCCGAGGCGAGGGAGGCGATCGCCCGCGCCCACGCGGCCCGGCAACTGCCCATCGTGGTGGGGGGGACCGGTTTCTACCTGCGTGCTCTCACGGGAGGCCTCTCGATTCCCGAAGTGCCGCCCCAGCCCGAGCTGCGCCGTGGGTTCGAGGCCCTCGCCGATCCCCACTCCCGGCTTGCCGAGGTGGACCCCGTAACGGCCATGCGCCTGCACCCCAACGACCGGGTCCGGATCATCCGGGCCCTCGAGGTCCACGCCGTCCTGGGCATTCCGCTGTCCGAGGCGGCCACCCGTGAAGAGGTCCCCTACCGGGTCCTTTACTTCGTGCTCGACTGGCCCCGAGACGAGCTGTACGCGCGGATCAACCAGCGGGTGCTCGCCATGATCGACGCGGGCCTGGTCCGCGAGGTCGAGACGCTTGCGGAAAGTTACGGCCCCGAGCTACCCCTGCTCCAGACCCTGGGCTACGGCGAGGTCCTCGACCACCTTTTGGGCCGCACCTCGCTCGAAGAGGCGATCGCCCTCATCCAGCAACACACCCGCAACTTTGCCAAGCGCCAGCTCACCTGGTTCCGCTCCGAACCAGACGCCGTCTGGCTCGCCGCCAGTCCCCATGCTAGACTGGCCGACGAGGCGGCTAGCCGGATCGAGCCCTTTCTGGCCACGCGCTGAGCCCGCCAGGAGTCCGCCATGCTGCTTCCCTTCACCAAGATGCACGGCACCGGCAACGACTTCGTCGTCGTCGACCTGACCGAGGGCGATCGCCCCGTCGACTGGGCAGGCGTCGCTCCGCGCCTCTGCGATCGCCACTTCGGCATCGGGGCGGACGGCCTCGTGCTCGTCCTGCCTTCGGAAGCGGCCGAGTTCCGCATGCGGATCCTCAACGCCGACGGCTCGGAGCCCGAGATGTGCGGCAACGGTCTGCGCTGCCTCGCCTACTACGCCCACCACTACGGCCTCATCGACCGGACGACGTTTCGGGTCGAGACCCGCGCCGGGGTCCGGGAGGCCCGGGTGGTGCTCGACGAGCTGGGGATGGCGGCCGCCGTCCGGCTTGACATGGGGGCACCCAGGCTCGCGCGCTCCGAAATCCCGATGGTCGGGGCCGAAGCAGACCGGGTGGTCGGCGAGCAGCTGGCCGTGGGGTATCGCCCGCTCGATGTGACGGCCGTCTCGATGGGCAACCCCCACGCCGTCGTCTTCGTCGAACACCTCGAAACCTTCGATACGGCCACCTACGGGCCGCAGCTCGAGGGCCATCCGGCCTTTCCGCAGCGGACCAACGCCGAGTTCGTCGAGGTCCTTGCCCCCGATCACCTCGAGGTCGTCGTCTACGAGCGGGGGGTGGGCTTCACCCTGGCCTGCGGCACGGGAGCCTGCGCCTCCCTGGTCGCCGGGGTTCTCACCGGCCGCACGGCCCGGCGCGCTCGGGTCGACCTGCCGGGTGGTTCGCTCGACATCGGGTGGGAGGAGGGCGGGAGCGTCTTCATGACGGGCCTCGCCGAGGTCGTCTACACCGGCGTGATCGACCTCTCGACCGTTGTCGAGCGAGCCTGATCCTGTGAAACCCGCCCAGCGCGTCTCGGGGCTTCCCGCTTACCTGTTCGCCGGGATCAACGCCCGGAAGGCGGAGGCGATCGCCCGGGGCATCGACGTGATCGACCTGGGCGCCGGCACTCCGGACTTTCCCACCCCCGCTCACATCGTCCAGGCCCTGCACGAGGCGGCCGACGACCCGATGACCCACCGCTATCCCCCCTACGAGGGGACCATGGCCTTCAAGGAGGCCGTGGCCCGCTACTACGCGCACCGCTTCGGGGTGTCGCTCGATCCCCGCTCCGAGGTCATGGCCCTCATCGGGTCCAAGGAAGGGATCGTCAACCTCTTCTACGCCTTCGTCGATCCGGGCGACGTGGCCCTGATCCCGGATCCGGGCTATCCGGCGTACGCCACGGCGACCCGTCTGGCTGGCGGCGAGCCCGTCTCCTTGCCGCTCCGCGCCGACCATGGCTGGCTTCCCGACTTCGCGGCCATCCCGCCGGACGTGGCGGCCCGGACGAAGCTCCTCTACCTCAACTACCCGAACAACCCGACCGGGGCCGTCGCGACCCGCGCCTGCTTCGAGGAGGCCGTCGCCTGGGCCCGGCGCAACGAGGTCCTCCTGGCCCACGACCTCGCCTACGCCGAGATCGCCTTCGACGGGCACGTGGCCCCCTCGATCCTGGAGGTCCCGGGCGCCAAGGAGGTCGCGATCGAGTTCAACAGCCTCTCCAAGAGCCACAACATGACGGGCTGGCGGGTCGGCATGGCCGTGGGCCACGCCGAGGCCATCCGGGCCCTCGGGATCGTCAAGTCCAACACGGATACCGGGGTCTGGGAAGCCGTGCAGCGGGCGGCGATCGCCGCCCTGGACGGCCCCCAGGACCACCTGCCGGGCTTGCGCGCCGCCTACCAGGAGCGCCGCGACGTCCTGGTGGAGGGCCTGCGCTCGCTCGGCTGGGACGTGACCCCCAGCGGCGGAGCCTTCTACCTCTGGGCCCCGGTGCCCCCCGGCATGACCAGTCAGGAGTTCGCCGCCCGCATGCTCGACGAGGCCGGCATCGTCGTGCCGCCGGGGGTGGGCTACGGGGCCCGGGGCGAGGGCTGGTTCCGCATGGCCCTCATGCTGCCGCCCGAGAGGCTGCGCGAGGCGATCGCTCGCATGGGATCGGCCGGCCTCACCTACCGCAAAGCTTAACCTCGCGACAAGAAAGCTCCGGCCTTAACAGCCGGATAACGCCTGTACGGATCCCGTCAGCGGAGGGGCAGCGATGTGGCTCGATAACCTGGCATCCAAGATCATGGACCGCGCTCGGAACCCGCTCGACAAGGTGGCCGAGGGCGCGAAACCGGCGCTCGCGGGTCTCGACGAGAATCTCATCCGCTCGCAGATCGAGCAGCACGCCCTCCGACAGCTCAAGGTCGACCTGCCGAGCTACCGGGCCCACGGCTTCAGGGTCGATCACCTGGTCCGCATGGACGGATCGATCCACTTCTCGGGCCGCGTCTCCCTGGAGGGAGCGGACGGGGCCAAGGAGGTTCGCTCGGTGCACGGCGTGTTCACGCCGGAGCCGACGTTCAACCCGCACGGCCACGGGCTCCGCGAGTTCACGGTCGGCCCGTCGCCCATGAAGAGCGACGCCATGGTCTGGTCGTCGGCCGCCCGGGAGAAGCTCGCCTCCTGATCCCCTGCTAAACTGAAGGCATGGAAGCCAACACCCTGATCGTGGACGGGGCGCGGATTCGCGCTTACCGCTCGGGCACGAGCGGGCCCTTCGTCCTGTTCCTGCACGGTACCGGAGGGTCCGGCAAGGCCTGGTACCACCAGCTGCGCCGTCTCGCCCCGGACTACCGGGCGATCGCCCTCGACCTCCCCGGCTACGGCCACTCCGAGCTCACCGAGGGCGTCACCTCCGTCGACGACTATGCCCCCTTCGTCATCCGCTGCCTCGACGCGCTGGGTGTCGATCGAGCGGTCGTGGTCGGCAACTCGATGGGGGGACGGGTGTGCCTGCAGCTCGCGCTCGACCATCCCGAACGGGTCCAGGGCCTGGTCCTCGTGGACTCCTCGGGCATCCGGGTGCCTGGCGTGCCGATGCTCTCGCCAGCAGACGTGGGGGCCGAGGAGTTCGCGCGCGCCCTCTTCTTTCGCCCGGCCATGAGCTCCGTTCCCGCCGGACGACCGGCCTGGCTCGACACGATGGAGCGGCTCACGCAGCGCCCCTTGCGGGGGGATCTGGGCGATCGCCTGGGCGAGATCGCGGTCCCCACGCTCATCCTCTGGGGCCAGCACGACCGGGTCATCCCCCCGGCCTACGCCGAGGCGCTGCATCGGGGGATCCGGGGATCGCAGCTCGTCTGGATCGCGCGGGCTGGCCACGTCCCCATGCTCGAGCGCCCTGGCGAGGTCAACGAGGCCCTGGCGGGCTTTCTTGAAGTGATGCGGAGGGCGGCGTGACGTTCGACGAAGTGGTGGCCGAGCTGACCGAGGCGATCCGGGTCGGCTACCGCGAGCAGCAGGAGCTGGTGCGAGTCACGGACCTCGCCTTCGACTACCTGGCCGAGCACGACGCCACCCTGGCCAACGAGCAGGTCATGGAGCTGCGGATCCTGCTCGCCCAGGCGGAAACGATGATCGGGCGCTACTTCGGGACCTGAGCGGATCAATGACACGCGCTTGCTTGAGGCCCTATCCCCTGTCATTGCTTGATTACAGCTTGTAACGAGCTTGACTCCGGGCACCGGGCGTGGGATTTTAGGGGTCCGAGGAGTCGAACGCCTGGTGCAGCCAGAAGACTTGGGATTGGGGCAGTGGTTCCAGTTCGTCGGGGACGCGGTGGTCGTCGCCGACGTCCCGAGCGGGCGCATCGTTCTGTGGAATCCGGCCGCAGAAGCCATGTTCGGCTACACGGCCCAGGAAGCCCTCGAGAGCACCCTCGACATCCTGGTCCCCGACCGCATGCGGGCCATGCACCAATCCGGGATGGCCCGGTTCGCCCAGAGCGGCACCGGCCACCTGATCGAGGCGCGGGATCCCTTCGAGATGCCCGCCGTGTGCAAGGACGGCACCGAGCTCACGATCGAGATGTCCCTCGGGAGGGTGGTGGCCGAGGTCCCGGGCACCTTCGTGCTCGCGATCATCCGCAACATCACCAAGCGCAAGCAGATGGAGCAGACCATCCGCCGGATGGCCTTCACCGACTCCCTGACGGGCCTGCCCAACCGAGGGCTCTTCCACGACCGCCTGACCCAGGTGCTCGCGTACGCGCGCCGGCACGCCCGCCAGGCCGCGATCCTGGTGCTCGACATCGACCGGTTCAAGCTGATCAACGAGAGCCTGGGTCACGAGTGCGGGGACGCCCTCCTGCGCATGATCGCCGAGCGCCTGCAGCGCTGCCTGCGCGAGGGAGACACCGTGTCGCGGCTGGGCGGCGACGAGTTCACGGTGGTGCTGGGGGACCTCTCGGACGCGCAGGATGCCGCCAAGTACGCCCGCCGCATCCTCGCCATCCTCTCGGATCCTTTCTTCGTGGGTGCCCAGGAGCTCTACCTGACGGCCAGCATCGGCATCAGCCTCTACCCCTCCGATGGCCACGACGCCCCCACCCTCACCCGAAATGCCGAGGCGGCGCTCGGTCGGGCTAAGGAGCACCGCAACCACTTCCAGCTCTACGCGCCGGTCATGAACGCCACGGCGGCCGACCAGCTCGCGGTCGAGAATGCCCTGCGCAAGGCAGTCGATCGCGAGGAGTTCCGGGTCTACTACCAGCCGAAGATCGACGTGCAGACCCGACAGATCACGGGGGCTGAGGCCCTGATCCGCTGGCAGCACCCCGAGTGGGGCCTGGTCCCGCCCATGAAGTTCATCCCGATTGCCGAGAAGACCGGGCTCATCGTCCCCATCGGGGAGTGGGTGCTCAGGTCGGCGTGCGAGCAAGCGCAGGCGTGGCGTCGCGCTGGCCACGAGCACCTCGGCGTCTCGGTCAACCTGTCGGGTCGTCAGCTCAAGCAGGACGGCCTCGTCGACCGGGTCTCGTGCATCCTCGCCGAGACCGGCCTGCCCGCCGCGTGGCTCGAGCTCGAGCTTACCGAGAGCATCCTCATGGAGAGCGTCGAGACGACCATGCGCACCCTCGGCCACCTGGATGCGATGGGCATCCACCTGTCGATCGACGACTTCGGCACCGGCTACTCCTCCTTGAGCTATCTCAAGCGCTTCCCGATCGATTCCCTGAAGATCGATCGCTCGTTCGTGCAGGACATCGGCACCGACAAGGACGACGCGGCGATCGCCTCGGCCGTGATCGCCATGGCCCACCGGCTGCAGCTGACGGTCGTGGCCGAAGGGGTCGAGACGGCCGAGCAGCTCGAGTTCCTGACGGCCCATGCCTGCGACGAGGTGCAGGGCTACTACTTCAGCCGCCCGGTTCCGGCCGACGAGTTTGTGGAGTTGCTCCACAAGTCCCACCAAGGCGCCGCCTTCCCCCCGGCGGATAAGAGCCGTTCGCTCGGGGCATGAGGAAGCAGGGCCCCAGGTTGTTGCTCATTCGTTGCTGGCCTGCTCCATGCTGGACCATGGCGCCCAATCGGGTCGCAACGGGAGAGAGCCATGAAGCGTCGGAACCAGCAGGTCGGGATCGCCATCGCCCTGTCGTGGGGCCTCTTGGGGCTGGGTTGCCACCTCGAGAGTAACTCGGTCCCCACCAGCCAGATCACCCCGCCCCCTTCCTCCATCCTCAACGACGGCCGCGTCGTGTTCGCCGTGGTGCGTTCCAACATGACGTCCGGCCAGCAGGAGAACGTGGCGATCGGGACCTCGGGCACCCGCAAGGTTCAGGCGCTGGTGCCCCTCATGGTCGCACCCGGCAACTCGGCCAACGCGACCCCGACGACCGATCTCTATGTCGGCCAGCTGCAGTCGGACGACGGCTCGCTCTACTGGGAATACACCTTTACGGCTGCCGACGGCAACTGGAACCACCTGATCGCGAGCGGCTCCTCAGCCGTGACCGCGACGGACAGCCTCAACATCCCGGACGGGCAGATCGTCGACTGGGAGGTGTACCAGCGGGTCGGTCCGGCGCCCCTTCCGGTCGGCGTGCCCGCCAACGCGGTTGCCACCGAGTATCGGGTCCTGATCAAGGCCAACCGGTTCGGCAACACCGGGAACTACAAGGACGTGGCCACCATGGTGGGCGAACGGGTGGTCTCCGAAGACACCACCTACGACAACGTCTTGGATAGCAGCGGCAATCCGGTGACGGGCCATTGGGCCACGACCTACCCGTTGACCCCTCCCGACGCCACCGGTTCGGCTCAGGCGACCGAAAGCGCCGAGGCCGAATCCGGGACGCTCGACACCGGGGATCAGTACCAGGAATCGGTGACCGTCGATACCAAGGACCACGAGGAGATCAAGACGGGAACCTGCACGACCGCCGACGGCATCAAGGTCCCCTACCAGGTGGATCGCGACACCCGCACGGGCGAAGCCACCGGCTCGGCGACGCTGCCGGGCGGCGTCCAGCTGACCACCAATTACGGTGGGCTGGCGAAGCTCTCGCGGGGCGAGCTCAAGGGCCCGAACGGGGCTCACGTGGCCAATGTCGTCCTGCTGCCGAACAACCGCCTGGTGATCGTCCTGCCGGACGGAACGAAACTGGTCGAGGGGGTGGCCAGGCGGTCCCGCTGAGGGGCCCTCAGGCGAGGCCGGCGACCAGCCGCCGAAGCTCGACGGAGGGTTCCACCCCGACGGCCTTCGCCAACGCTTCCGTGCAAAGCTTGAACTGCTCGCGCGCCTTGTGCGGCTGCCGCTCGGCCAGGTAGTGGCTGATCAGGATTCCGTGTAGCTCCTCGTCGCATGGGTCGATGGCGAGGCCCCGTTGGGCGCTTGCGACCAGGGCCGCCCCGTCCCCGCTCTTCTGCCGGAGGGCGATGAGGCGCTTGACGGCGGCGATCGCCCGACCCTGGTAGTACTGGCGCCGGCTCTCCACCCAGGGATCCGAGAATTCCGGCAGGAACTCTCCGCCGTACAGGGCGAGGGCCGCCTCCAGCTCCGCGGCCTCGGTGGGCCCCGCGGCCGCATCGAGGTGCTTGAGGAATTCGCGCGTGTCGGCCGAGAACGAACTCAGGGCGTTGAAGACGTACCGCCCGCCCTGAAACAGGACGTAGGCCGAGGGCGCCTTGGGGGCCAGATCGGGCTCCAGGGCCTTGCGGAGCCGGGTGACGGTCATGGTCACGCTCGCGTCCGTCGCCTCGTCGTCGAACAGCGCCTCCAGGAGATGCGCCTTGGTGGCCCCGGAGGGCTGCTCGACCAGGTAGGCCAGGAGCCACTTCGCCTTCGCGCTCTGCCACTCGCGGGCCCCGATGAGCCGGCCCCGGCATGTCGCCTGGAAGCCGCCCAGGAAGGTGAGCTGCAGGTTGGCGCCCTGGGCCGCGGGCACCGGGCCCGGGGCCGCCGCCTTGGCGGTACCGCCCCGGCGGGCGCGCAGGGCGGCCAGGTCGTAGCCGTGCTCCCGGGCGATCGCCTCCGCCCCTTCCTGGTACCCCCAGGCCCGGTCCGCGTTCCCGAGGGCCTGTTGCAACTCGCTCGCCGTCAGGTGGGCCTCGACCAGGTGGAAGCGGAAGGGCAACTGCTCGAGCCAGGAGAAGATCCGCTCCAGCAGGTCGGAGGCCTCGTCGTACCGACCCAGGGCGACCAGGATGCGGGCCCGGAACTGGGCGAACTCGAGGTGCCGGGCGTCCATCTCGACGGTGCCGGACGCCTCCAGGGCCCGATCCTCTTGGTCGAGCGCCTCGGCGAAGCGGCCCTGTGCGAAGGCCAGGTAACTTCTCACGTGGTGGACCATGACGCCTAAGGTGCCGTAGCCGGTCCGCTCGGCGACCCCTTCGGCCATGCGCAGGGACTCGGTCGCCTCGTCGAACCGTCCGAGTTGCACGTCGGCCTGGGCGAGCGCCGCCAGGGCGTCCCCCTCCTCACGGGCGTAGCGCAGGTGGCGGGTCTTCTCGACCACCGCCTGGGCATCCTCACGCGCCTCGTCGGCCCGCCCGAGGTAGAGCAGCAAGAGGCAGCGGTTGATCGGCGTCATCCAGAAGTGCGGGATGCCGCCCGAGAAGGCGCTGAGGGCGATCCCCTCGTCGTACCGGGCCATGGCCTCGGCGAACTGGCCGAGCTTGGTGTGGGCGACCCCGAGGTTATGCAGGGCGCGCGCCTCGCCGTAGCGATCGCCCGCCAAGCGGCTCAGGCGCAGCGACTCTTCGAAGTGACCGATCGCCTGTTCGATTGGCTGGCCGCCCAGGATGGCCCCGTTGCCCTGGACGATGCGCGCGAGGGCCATGGTGGCCGGATCGGCGGAGGAGACCTTGGCGAGCGCCTGCTCGATCGATTCCTGCATGGCGTTCAGCTGCCCCTGTAACCCGAAGCAGGCCGCGAGCAGCGTGAGGGCGCGCCCCTCCCTGGCCGTGTCACCGACCCGGGCGAACGAGAGACGGGCCTTCTCCAGCAACGGCATGGCCCTTTCCAGCTCTCCCCACTGCCGCAACACGTCGCCGTAGAGCAGGAGCAGGTTGGGCGGGATCGAGGCCTCGGGTAGCCGCGCGAGGACGCCTTCCAGCAGGGAAACGCGCTGGGCGGCGGACCACTCCTGAGCGAGGGTTTCGACGGCCGCCACGGCGGCCTCGACGAGCCCGGCGCCGAGCCACAGGTCGATGGCCTGCAAGGCCCGGCCCGCCTCCCAGTGGGCCTGTCCGAGGGCCTGCGACCACCGCGCGTACTCCTGGACGGTCGCCTCGCGCTTCAGGCGGGCGAGCAGGAAGTCCCGGAACAACGGGTGCAGGCGCAGCGTTCCCTCGTCGTCGGTCAGGACGAACACGTGGTTCTGACGCAGGTAGGCGATGGCCTTGGCGGCGCCCTCGAGGCCGAGGGCCGTCTCGCAGACGGCCGGGTCGATGGTGTCGAGCAGGCTGGCCCGCAGCAGGAACTGCTGGATCTCCGGGGCGTGCGCCGCCAGCACCTCCTGCTCGAAGTAGGCGTCGAGGAACTCGGCCCAGTGCAAGGGGGCCCGGTCCGGCGCGCTGCGCAGGGCCTCGCGGTAGAGAAGCAGGGCCGCGATCCAGCCCTCGGTGCGCTCGTGTAGCGACCGGGAGGTGTCCTTCGGGAGGTCGTCCAGGAGGTCGCCCACCTCGTCGAGCGACAGTTGCAGCTCCGCCTCTCCCCAGACCGTGAGCTCACCCTTGGCGCGCAAGTGGCCGATCTCGAGGTCGGGCACGGCCCGCGAAGTCATGACGAGCCGCACGCTCGAGGGCAGGTACTTGATGATCCGGCCCACGATGCGGTTGATCGCGGGAGAGTTGACCACGTGGTAGTCGTCGAGCACGACGAAGAGCGGCCCCACGAGCTGCTCCTCGAGGTCCTCGAGCAGAGCGAGGGTCGCCTGCATGGCCCGCGCGACCGGGTCGCCGTCGGGCTTGAGCAGCTCGGTCGCGCTGGTGTTGAAGTCGGGCAGGGCCTGGCGGACGGCCTGGATGAGGCCGAGCAGGAAGGTTTCGAGGTCCTGGTCCTCGGGATCGAGCATGATCCAGGCGGCCGGCTGGCCAGACCGGGCGATCGCGTCGGCCACCAGGGTCGTTTTTCCGTAGCCGGTGCCTGCAGCGAGCAGGAGCAGCCGGGTGGGAGGCCAGCGCACGGCCGCGAAGCGCTCCAGCAGCCCCAGGCGGGGTAGGAGGCGCTCGGGCAGGCTCGGGACCGAGAATTTCCGGCTTCGTCTCATGGGGCTCCCACGTCCAGACCCGATTATACCCGGCTTCCAACCCCAAGGGCTTGGGGGGCTTCAAGAACGGGAGCCGACCCCCGAGTTCGTTGCTCGTTCGTTGCTGGCCGATGGCATCTTGAAACCATCGGGTTCGCCGAAGGGAAAAAAACCGGAGGCGCCGCGTAAGGCCGGGGGATGGATGGGCTCCCATCACTTGGCTTTGCCTCGGGTCGGTCGGTCCAACCGACCCGAAACCGCCGCAGGGCTTGATTGGTCCGAATCAAGCCCTGCGGCTCTTTTTTTCTCCCATCCCGGTGTGCGGAAGGTCACACCCCGTCGTTGCCCGGTTGTTGCTCGCCGGGCGTACCGTCGACTCTCGTCACCGGCACCCCGAGCTACAAGGATCCATCACCATGAATACGTCCCTCTCGCCGCGCCTCGTTCCCTTCTGGGCCGCCCTCGGCGCGCTCGCGATCACGGCCGGCTGCACCGCCGTCCCCCCGGCCCCCCTCGCTGCCAACCCCGTCAACCCGACCCCTGACCAGGTCGACGTCTCCAACGACGCCCTGACGGTGCTGGCGGCCGACGCCGATTTCGAGGCCCCGCTCACGCAAGAGAGCGCTCAGCTCTCGAGCGCGGAGGACCTCGGTCTCGGCGACACCATCCAGGCGCTGAAGGTGCAGGACCTCTCGGGGGCCTACGGGGGAAACTTCCCGACCCCGTTCGGATCGACCCTCGCCTCCGCCCTGTCGGCCGGCAAGTGGGTCGACGTGTCCAGCGCCTCGGCGGCCCCCTGGATGAAGGACCGTTCGGGGAATCTGTTGTTCCCCAAGACGGTCGTGCACGGCACCTCGGGCAGCTCGGTCGAGCGCTACTACGTCTGCACGGCGACCGGATCGGCGGCGGTGAAGGGATTCGCCTACTCGCGGACCGCCACCCATGACGGCAAGACGGTCGAGGAGGTCATGAACCTGCCCGAGACGACCGGGGATCTGAGCCTCGTGCCGGCGCCTTTCAAGTCGCTCTCGGGCCTGCCCGCTCAGGTCAAGGTCCGGCGTGCCGCCCAGCAATTCTTCACCTACTGCAGCTCGGGCAGCTCGGCCATCGGCTACACCTGGAGCCTGCACGACGCCGCCAAGACCGGGACCCCGCTGGTCGCCTCGATCCGGTCCCTGCAGATCGCCCGGCCGGGTGGGGTCACCCTGCAACACTACGACGTGGCGACCCGGTACGGAACCGACTCGGGCCGGAAGATCCCCTTCGAGTACATCACCGACGACTACAACGTGACGAGCGGGGTCCGCAATCACCAGGACAAGACCTATGCGCCCGGCAGCAAGACCTGGACCGGGGTGGGCACCTTCACCGAGAAGAACGGGAACACCCGGACGGTAACCGAAACCTGGAGCACGGCAACGCTCTCCAAGACCCGCTCCACCAGCTGGACGAGCAACGGGCACAAGATTGCCTTGTCTCAGTCGTTCAACAGCGATCGCTCCGGCACCGGCACGATCTCGGTCGACGGGGCCGTGACCCAGAATCTCGCCTGGACCAAGGATGGCCAGGGTACCATGACGGACCTCAAAACCAACCGGGTCAAGAGCTACCGCACTCACTACTAGGTGGACTTGCCGAACCCGTCCTCGGCTCGTTGCTCGTCGGTTGCTCTCCGATGGCAAGCTGAAGACAGCAAAGGCCCATCGCCAAGAAAGGGAACCACCATGAAGCTCCATGCGTTGCTACTGGCCGCCGTCGTGGCGGCGACGGGATGCACAGCCATCCCGAACCTGCCTCGCGCCAGCGGTCCGACCGCGAACGGCTCGGCCTCGAGCGGCCAATCCTCCGCGCAGCGCCTGTCGTCCAAGAACGCGGCCCTGCTGAGCAAGAAGAGCCTCTCGACCCTCAAGAACGTCGTCGCGAACCTGAAGTTCACCGACAACTCGTCGCGCAAGAAGCCCGTCGGGAAGAAGGATTCCTCGATCCGGGTGCAGTCGTTCCGGGTCCAGGACCTCGCGACCGACTCGGCCGACCCGACCGCGACCGATTCGGTCGACCCGATCGCCGACAACACCTACGACCAGATCCAGTGGTTCTGGACCGAGATCGCGTCGGACTCCCACGACAACTTCTACTCCTCGACGACCCTCGAGGAGGGCCGGGTCAAGGCCTCTGACGGGACCGTCAAGGTCGTCGAGCGCTACCAGTCCAAGGCCGACTACACCGTCAACGTGGCTTCCTCGTCCGACCAGGTCGAGGTCGGCACCTACGAGCGCAAGGACCAGGTCCTCCTCTCCGAGTACCGCCGCCTGGGCACCTACGACGTGAAGGGGAGCTACACCAACTACGCCAGCGGGCAGAACCTGATCAACGCGACCCAGACCTTCACGTCGCAGGACGGGAAGACGACGGCCACCGTCCAGATCTCCTCGAGCCAGATCAACAACGTGAACACCTACAAGCTGACGGGCGGCTTGGCCGGCGGCGGATCGATCGATCTGACCTACACCAACATCGACAACACGACGGCCCAGCAGGACGCCAGTGGTTCCTTCCAACCCTGGAACGGCAACTACACGGCTACCCAGAAGGGAACGCTCGTCACGCCAGACGGTCTGGCCGTCCTGGTCGACATCAGCGACGTGACGACCTACGTGAACGGCCGGTGGACCGAGGCCGGCACCACCAACCTCACGCTCAAAGACTACCTGGTGCTCACCTTCAGCTCGACCTACGACGGCACCAATTACAACGTCGCTGGCCAGATGTACCTGACCGACATCGTCCACACCAAGATCGGGGACATCGCGGTCGATCAATCCAACTGGGATGGCACGGTGACCTTCTCGGACGGGTCGACGGACTCGATCAAGCTGCAGCCCATCTTCGACATCATCAACGCCTCGCACGATACCTAAGAGCACCTAACAAAACCAGGCATGTTACCTCTGTTTGGCCGACGTGTCGGCTCGTAGGAACAGATTTGTTAGGCGCTCTAAGCTGGGCCGTAAGGCAAAACGCGAACCGTCCCGATCGCCGATCGGGACGGTTCGTTGTTGGCCCGTTGTTGCCGGGTGGCATCCTGAAGCTCCGGGCGCCCCTTCCCTTCACGAGGTCCAGGGCATGTGGCCACTAGGCTTGGTACACGATCTCGGTTTGGTCGATCTGGCGGGCCAGCTCGGCGATGTGCGCGACGAGGGCGGGGCGATCGCCCGCCTCGGCGGCCGCCTCCAGGTCCCGCCCGAGCTGCGTCATGAGGTGAAAGCCGTAGGTGCCGCAGTTGCCGGCGAGGCTATGGCCGATGGCGGCGATGCGCGCGAGGTCCCCGGCCTCGAGCGCGGCCAGGAGGGCCGCGTGGTCTCGCGTCCGGTTCGCCATGAACTTGGGCATGTAGTCGCGGAAGGCCTCGTAGACGTGGGCCACGGGACGCTGTTCCATCACGACACCGGTAGGAAGTCGCCGGCGACCGCAAACCGGTTGCGTCCGCTCGACTTGGCCTGGTAGAGGGCGCGGTCGGCCGCCATGACGAGGCGCTCGGACGTTTCCAGCGGCAGGGGGACGTGGGTCGCGACCCCCAGGCTGATCGTCACGACCGGGGCCGTCGCCGAGGCCTCGTGGACGATCGCGAGGGCCTCCACGTCGCGCCGCATGGCCTCCGCCACGCTCTGCGCCCCGGCCATGTCCGTGTCGGCCAGGATCACCCCGAACTCCTCGCCCCCGAACCGGGCGACGAGGTCCCCGGGCCGCTTGGCGTGGGCCGCGAGCGTGTGGGCGACCTGCTTGAGGCACTCGTCGCCCGCCAGGTGGCCGTAGCGGTCGTTGTAGCCCTTGAAGTGGTCGATGTCGACCATGATGAAGGCCAGGGACGACGCCTTGCGGATGGCGCGCTTCCACTCGCGCTCGAGGAATTCGTCGAAGGCGCGGCGGTTGGCGATGCCGGTGAGGCCGTCCAGGGCCGAGAGGCTACGCAGACGGGCGTTAGCCGCCTCGAGCTCGGCGCTCTTGCGCTCGAGTTCGAGCTCGTGGGCCTTGCGGGTGTCCATCTCCTGCTTGAGTCGCAGGGCCGAGCGGACCCGGGCCATGAACTCGACCCGCTCGATGGGCTTGGTCAGGTAGTCGTTGGCGCCGGCGGCGAAGGCTTCCTCGAGGTCACGGCTCTTGGTCTTTGCCGTGACCATGACGACCGGGATGTCCTGCAGGCTGGGGTCGGCCTTGATGCGGCGGCACAGCTCGTAGCCGTCCATCTGTGGCATCATGACGTCGAGCAGGATGAGGTCCAGGGGAGAGCAGCCCCGGTCGTCTCGCTCGGCCAGGTACAGCGCCGCCTCGCCCAGAGTCGAGGCCGTGACGAGGTCGGTGTAGCCCGCCAGCCGCAAGAGCGTCGCGATGAAGACCTGAACGTCTTCGGAGTCGTCGATGATGAGGATCCGCAAGGCCACCTCGGAAGAGCGACGCAGCGCCACAGCCGTGCCACCGCGCGATCATAGCACAGACAGACCGCCTCCCGCCTACACCTTGACCGGAACCGTGCCCCCGTTGCTGATGATGCTGTCGAGCATCAGCTTGAAGGAGTCGCTCGGCATCGATTCGAGCCGCCCCCACGGGTTGATGTACTGGGTGTGCTCGACCGTGACGGGGGTTTTGCGGTTGGGAAGCTTGGTCACCTCGTCCTTGAAGCCCGTCACCAGGATGGCATGCCCGCCGCTGAGCTCGTAGTCGACCGACACCCGCACCGGGTCTTCGGGCGTCGCGCTGCCCCGCAAGGACTCCATCATCTTGTCCTTGGTCATGGCGATGCGCTCGCCGTCCCACGCCTCCTTGGGGGTCGCCTCCAGGGCGTCCTTGAGCTCCTGTGGGCTGTGGTAGATGATCGTGAAGTTCTCCCCCTGGAAGATCTTGGACATGAGCCGGGCGCTCTGCTCGTCGGTGAGGCCGCCCTCGTCGACGACCTTGTTGGCCTGGGTCGCCGACACGCCCTTGTCGAGCGTGTTGTTGTAGACGTACTGGTCCCCGATGCCGCCCTGCATGAAGGTCGGCTGCACGAGCTTGCTCGAGATCGTGCGGCCCTCGTTCCGGGCCTCGCCGGGCTTGAGCTGCTTGCCGGGGATGCGGTCATTGCCCGCCCGCCAGTCGGGCGCCCGGTGCATGACCTCTCCGTTGGGAAGCTTGGCCGCCCCTTCGGGAGAAGCCAGGCCGCGCACGTAGTCGAGGTAGTCGACAGGCTGCTTGATGCTCCACAGGATCTGGGCGCTCGAGGTGGCCGCGCAGGTCCCCTTGTGCTCTTGGCTCACGGCGATGGGGTCGGCGAGCTCCTGGTGGATCTCGGCGAGCAGGTTCGTCCGGTCGATCCCGGGGGCGAGGTCTTGCTTCGAGAGGTCCCCGAGGGCCGTGATCAGGTTGCGCTTGGGATCGGCGACCGATCCGACCGTCAGCTTGCCGTCCAGGAGGAGCTGCTGCAGGGCGAGCTGACCGTCGACGCGGCCCTGCATCATCTGCCCGAGGCTACGGTAGGTGGCCTGCTCCTCGGAGGTCAGGTTCTTCATCTCCTCGACGGCGCGCTTGAGCCCGACCGTCATCTCCTTGTCCATCTTGGCCGCCTCGGCGGCCGTGGGGATGACGGTGGGGTTGTGGGCGACCCGGATGACGTGGGGGTGCTCGGCAAAGTAGACCATGGCGTCGTCCGCCTTGGCCGCCGTCTTCTTGAAGACGTCCCGGCCCATAGCCGACGAGGCCTGGGAGATCGCCTTGTCGGCCACCTTGGCCATCTGCTTGTTCGCGGCCTGGAGGCCGTTGCGAGAAAAGCGCTGGGCGGTGTCCTGCGCGATTTTGGACGAAAGGCTCGGCATCTGTTCCCCCCCCTCTGGCGATCCGTTGCTGTTAAGGCTTATCAGCGGGCAGGGAGAGAAAGCTTCTTATCGGACGGTTAAGTCAAGGCAAAGAATCGGCGTGAACCGCACCACGAGAGGGTGTTGCTGCATCAACTCCCCGGCGGGGCGGGCCGCTCATACCGGGCGACCAGGGTCGCCCCGTAGGCGTAGGTGCGCGCGAGGAGCCAGCCGGCTCCCTCTGTGGGCAGGGACTCCCCCCGGGTGTGCTCGAACAGGGCGACCCCCTCCGGGGCGAGCAGGGGAGCGATCGCCGCGAGCAGCGCCTCCCAGTCCGCCGTGCGGTAGGGAGGATCGGCCACCACGACGTCGAAGGGGCCGGTCAGCCTCGAGAGCTGGGCGCTCACCTCACCGCGCACCAGGATGGTCTGCTCAGAGAGGCCGAGGGCCGCGCGGTTGGCCTCGATGATCCGCAGGGCTTCGGGCGCCTGCTCGACGAGCGTGGCCCGGGCCGCCCCGCGAGACAGGAGCTCGAAGGCGATCGCCCCGCTGCCCGCGTAGAGGTCGAGCACGCGGGCCCCCGCGATCCGAGGGCCGAGCAGGTTGGCGATCGCCCCACGCACCAGGGCGCTGGTGGGGCGGGTGGCCTCTCCGGCGAGGGTCTTGAGGGTCCGGCCCCGCAGGGCGCCCGCGATGATCCGCATCAGCCCGCGCCAAGGAAGCTCAAGTTGGCCTGGAAGTGGCGGAACAGGTCGGCCTTGAGCCCCGGGTGGCGTTCGAGCTCGGGGTCCGCCTCGATTACCTGGAAGGCATACTGGCGCGCCTTCTCGAGCCAGACCGTGTCGGAGGTGATGTCGGCCAGCATGAAGTCCGGCAGGCCGCTCTGGCGGGTGCCGAGGAACTCGCCGGGGCCCCTCAGCTTGAGGTCCTGCTCGGCGATCACGAAGCCGTCGTTGGTCGCGACCATGACCTCCATGCGCTGCCGGGTGGCCTCCGAGGTGGCACTCGAGACCAGGACGCAATAGGACTGGTCGGCCCCGCGGCCCACCCGTCCCCTCAGCTGGTGCAGCTGGCTCAGGCCGAAGCGTTCGGCGTTCTCGATCACCATGACCGAGGCGTTGGGCACGTCCACCCCCACCTCGATCACGGTCGTGGCGACCAGGATGTCGAGGTCGTGGCGGCGGAAGGCGTCGACCACGGCCTCCTTCTCGTCCGGGGCCATCTGGCCGTGCAAGAGCCCCACCCGGAAGTCGGGGAAGACCTCGTGCTGCAATTCCTCAGCTTCCTCGGTCGCCGCGCGGACGTTCTCGAGCTCTTCGGAGGCCTCGATGAGCGGGAACACGATGTAGGCTTGCCGCCCCTGGCCCAACTCGCGGCGGATGAGCTCCCAGGCCGCCTTGCGGCCCTTGGCCGTCACCCACGAGGTCTGGATCGGCTTGCGGCCGGGGGGCAGCTCGTCGATCACGGACACGTCCAGGTCGCCGTGCAGGGTGAGGGCCAGCGTGCGGGGGATGGGGGTCGCCGTCATGGTCAGCACCTCGGGATTCTGACCCTTCGAGCGCAAGAGGGCGCGCTGCTTGACGCCGAAGCGGTGCTGCTCGTCGATCACGACGAGCCCCAGCTTCTGGAACTCGACACCGTCTTGGATGAGGGCGTGGGTGCCGACTACGACCGGGGTGTAGCCGGTGGCGATCGCCCGCAGATACTGCGTCCGCTCGCGCTTGCCCTGCTTGCCGAGCAGGAGGGCGCAGGGAATCCCGAGGGGAGCGAGCCACTCGGCGAACTTCTTGTAGTGCTGCTCGGCGAGGATCTCCGTCGGGGCCATGAGGGCCCCCTGATACCCGTTCTCGACCGCCACGAGCAGGCTCAAAAGGGCCACCACCGTCTTACCCGAGCCCACGTCCCCCTGGACGAGCCGGCTCATGGGCTTGGGGGCCGCGAGGTCGGCGCGGATCTCGTCGAAGACCCGGGTCTGAGCGCGGGTTAGGGTGAAGGGCAACGCCTGGATCAGCCGGTCGGTCAGCTCGCCGTTGGCGGGCAGGGCGATCGATTCCGTCTGCTTGCGCTGCTGGGCCCGCCGGTAGGCGAGGCCCAGTTGCAGCCAGAACAGCTCCTCGAAGACCAGCCGCGCCCTGGCCGTGTCCTTCTCCGCCATCGAGGCCGGGAAATGCAGGCTCTTGAGCGCCGAGCGGCGATCCAGGAATCCCTGCTCGGACACCATGGCGGCGGGGAGGGGATCGGTCAAGAGGGGGCCGAAGGTTTCGAGCGCTTCGTGGATGGCGTTCCGCAGGGTCTTGAGGTTCAACCCCTCGGTCAACGAGTAGACCGGGACGATCCGCCCGACGTGGAGGCTCTCGCTGTCCTCGTCTCCGCCCTCTCCCAGGAGCTCAACCTCGGGACGGTCGAAGTGCATGCGCCCCGTGTACTCGTCGTGCCGCACCTCGCCGGATAGCAGCACCTGAGCTCCGACCGGAAAGCGCTTCTTTTGAAGCTCGAGCTGGAACTTGTTGGCCTTGCCCATGAACCAGCGGGCCGTCACGGTCCCCGAGCCGTCCGAGATGGCGACGGTGAGGATGCTCATGGTCGGCCGACGGGGCGGGCTGAAGGCCTCGACCTTGCGGATGGTCCCCCACAGGGTGACCTTGGCGCCCACCACGAGGTCGCGGATGGGGGTCCGGTTCTGGTAGTCGAGGTGGGTGCGGGGATAGTGGTGCAGGAGGTCCCAGACCGTCAGGATCCCGAGCTTCGAGAGACGCTCGGCCAGCCGTGGCCCGACCCCTTTGACGAACTGGACGCTCTGGTCCAGCCCTTCCCCCTTGGGTCGGGGGGCTTCCTTGGGCTTGCCGGCCGGTTTCTCGTAGCGGGGGAGCTCTTCCTGGACCCGGGGGACCCGCCGGGCCATGGCGGCGGGACTGAGCTCGCCGTGCGGGGCCGCGAGGGCGGCCTCGGTCCGCTCGGCGCCCAGGTAAGGCAGGAGGCCGACCATTCCCTCGACCAGGGCGGCCCGTTCGGGGGCGCTCAGGTCGTCGTAGCGGGCGAACCCTTCGGCGAGCTTGGTCAGCCGCCCCATCACGCTCGGGTTGGGGAAGAGGGTCAGCCTGAGGACGGCGATCTGCTCGCAGACGAAGTCCGCGAACCGGGCCGAGCGGCCCTGCAGGTTCGGGTAGTGCTGGCGGGCCTCGACGGCGAGCGCCTTGTGCAGGGTGGACAGCTCCGCGGCCATGCCACCCATGCTAGGCGTTCGAACAAATGAGCGCAACCGGAGTTCGGGCCTCGCTGAGGCCCCGCATGGGCTGGATGACTAAAGTCCGACCAACTTCCGCAAATCTTCGACCCGGCCGCCGAACGACCCGCCGATCGACAGGAAGTTGATGGTGAGCACCGACCCGTTCAGGGAGACGCCCCCCACGTCGGCCGACAGGGTGGGCGTGAGGGCCACCCTGGCCCCGACGTTCAGCGAATTGCCGGGAGTGGACCCGAGCAGGTCCATGTCCATCACCTCGAACGTCCAGTGCTCGAGCAACGGATACTCGTACCCGATGCCGGCCCCGACGTTGAAGCCGGTCGAGCCGAACTGGACGACGGGCATGACCGAGAGGTCCCCGGGGCCCAGCTTCCACAGCGACACGGGCAACCCTCCCATCAGGGTGATGGGGACCGAGCCGGTCGCACCCCCCCCGAAGGCGATCGGCCCCAGGTTCGCCCGGGCGGTGGCCGCTACGGTCATGGCGCCCGCCTGGTTCAGGACCTTCTTGGCGTAGGCGGCAAGGGGCAGGTTGAACGCTGGTGCCGTGCTGAGGGTGAGGCCTGCTGCGGCACCGACCTCCAACCCGTTGCCCAACCCGAGGGACACCCCGATGGGAGGAGTCAGGTTGTTCGGAGCCTGCTGCAAGACGATGGCCCCCTGATCCAGCACCTGGGCGCGCTCCATCCCCAGGAAGCTGGTGGGACGATAGGCATCGTCGCCCCGCGCGACGGCCCCGCCCCCGGTGGCGGGCGTGGCCCCTCCCGAGCTCGTGATCATCTCGGCTTCGGCCGGAAGGGCGCTCAGGGAGAGAATGACGGCAACTAGACCGGTAACGTGCTTCGACATGGCAGCCTCCTCGACTCTTGGCTGCCATTAAACCGTAGAAGCCCGAAATCGGCCAGGCTCACGAGAGCTCGATGGCTGCGAGCATGCGGCCCGATCGGGCCCCGTCGCGCCGATAAGAGAAGTAGCGGTCTCGATCGCAGGCCGTGCAGTGCCCGCTCACGTCGATCCGGCCCACCTTCGCTTCGACCAGGAGCTGACGGTTCGCCTCCTGCAGGTCCAGCCGCCAGCCGTCGGGCCGGTGCTCGGCGCAGGCCCCCCGATCGGGCAAGTCCTCTATGGCCGCGATCACCTCGTCGCCGACCTGGTAGCAGCAGCCGCGAATCGAGGGCCCGATGGCCGCGACCATGGCGGCCGGATCGACCCCGTACCGGTCCCGCAGGGCCGCCACGGCCGCCTGAACGGCCCTTTGCGCCGTCCCGCGCCAACCGGCATGCACGGCCGCGATGGCCCCCGGGCCTTCGATCAGGATGGGGACGCAGTCCGCCACGAAGACCCCGATCGGGGCCCCGGGGTGGTCCGTCACGATCACGTCCCCCTGGACCCCCGAGGCCAGGGGCAGTTCGTTCACCGTGGCGCCGTGGACCTGGTGGGCGACGGCGATCGCCCCCGAGAACCCGCCCGCCGCTCGGAACCGCTCCCGGTTCTCGCGGACCCGGTCCGCTTCGTCTCCGGCGGAAAGCCCCATGTTGAGGCGATCGAAGGGGGACTCGCTGACCCCTCCGATCCGGGTCGAGAAGGCGTGGCGCGCCCGCAGGGCCGTCGAACGGACCAGGTGGAGCCCGTCGGCCTCGACGACCTCGAAGGCCATCAGAGGGCCTTGTGGAAGACCAGGATGGCGCGCTTCTGCTCGAAGCCGACCCGCTCGTACATGGCCTTGGCCTGGTCGTTCTGCCCGTCGACGATGAGCTCGAGGGCCGGCATGTCCATCTCCTGGGCGAACTCGGCGGCCTTGAGCAGGATGTTGTAGCCCAACCCCTTGCCCCTGAACTCGGGCAACACGCCGAACTCGAAGATGCGGGCCGCCCCCTCCTGGGTGTCGACATCCATCTGGCGGTCGATCAGCACGTTCGCCACGGCCACGTCCCGCCCCTCGCGCGAGATGAAGAAGCACCCGCGGGGATTGAAGTCGGGACGCTGCTTCCAGCGGTCGAACTCGGCCTTGCTGACCGGCGTGAAGTCCCAGTGGTCGGAGAAGGATTGGTTGAGCAAAGCCAGGAAGGCCTGGTCGTCGATCCCCTGCCGGAAGGGCCGGAACGAGAAGCCGTCCGGCAGGTTCGGAGCTGGGAGGCTCGCGAGGTGCGCGTGGCGCAGCTTCCAGAAGTAGCGCACGAGCTGGAAGCCGTGCTTGACGAGGAAGGTCTGCGAGCTGACGACGCCAGCCGGGATCGAGATGCTCAGGTAGCGCCCCTGCCACTCGGTCGCCTTCTGGATGGCCGCTTCCAGCAGGTGGGCGCCGAGGCCCCCCCGCTGGACGTCGGGGTGGACGTGCAGCCCGTCGATGTTGATGCGGCCGTGGGTCATGAGGGCCGGATCCGTGTAGATGTGCACGTAGCCGCGCACCACCCCGTCCAGCTCGGCGACCAGGATCTCGCTCGTGAGCTCGACGGCCGTCTCGTCGGAGGGCGGCCGGACCCGATCGACCGTCATGGAGTAGAAATCGGGCGAGATGGCGATCGAGGCGTTGCGGATCTCGGCCACGTGCGGCAGATCGCCGATCTCGAACTTGCGGATGCGGACCTCGTCGGCCTTGCTCAGGGTCTCCATCGAACCTCCTCGGACGTCGTCGTCCTTCCGGGAAAAACCTTAGGAAAGCTGCGCCAGCACCTGCTCGCAGCGGTCACACAGGGTCGGGTGGTCGGCGTGGGTGCCCACCGCCCGCGAGTAGTTCCAGCAGCGCTCGCACTTGGCCCCCGGCGCGCGACCCACCAGCACGGCGAGGTCGACGTCGGCGATCGCCCCATCCGGCACAGCCGAGCCTGCCGGCATGACCACGACCTCCGAGACGATCAGCATCTTCTCCAGGCCCTCTCCAAGCGAGGTCAGGAGCTGTGCGTCCTCGTCCTTGGCCGGATAGAGCGTGACGGCGGCCTCCAGGCTGCTGCCGATCTGCTTGGCCTGCCGCGCGGTCTCGAGGGCCTTGTTGACCGTCTCGCGCAGCTCGAGCAACCGGGTCCAGCGCGCCGCGAGGGCCGCGTCCAGGTATCCGGCCTCGGGCTTGGGCCAGTCGAGCAGGAAGACGCTCGCGACCCCCGCTTTCTGGCTCGCCGGCAGGTACTGGTAGAGGTCCTCGGCCAGGTGGGACAGCACCGGTGACACCATGCGCATGAGGGCCTGGAGGATGTCATGCATGACGGTCTGGGCCGAGCGGCGATCGCGCGAGTTGGGCGCCGACGCGTACAGCCGGTCCTTGAGCACGTCGAGGTAGAAGCTCGACAGGTCGACCACGCAGTAGTTCTGGATGATTTGATAGAAGCGTGCGAACTCGAAGCGGTCGAACGCCCCCGTCACCTCGGAGACGACCTCCTGCAGCCGGTGCCGGGCGAAGCGATCGACCTCGAACAGGTCGCCGTGCGCCACGGCGTGCTCGGCCGGATCGAAGTCCGCGAGGTTGCTCATCAGGTAGCGGGCCGTGTTGCGGATCTTGCGGTAGATGTCCGCTTGCTGCTTGAGGATGACGTCCGAGATCCGGACGTCGCTCGTGTAGTCGACCGACGAGACGTAGAGCCGGAGCACGTCGGCGCCGTACTGCTTGATGACCTCGAGAGGCTCGACGACGTTGCCCAGGGACTTGGACATCTTGCGGCCCTGCCCGTCGAGCACGAAGCCGTGCGAGAGCACGGTGCGATACGGCGCCTGGCCGCGCGTGGCGACGCTCGTGAGCAGGCTGGACTGGAACCAGCCCCGGTACTGGTCCGAGCCCTCCAGGTAGAGGTCGGCCGGGTAGCTCAGCTCCGGACGCGCTTCGAGCACGGTCGACCAGGTCGAGCCCGAGTCGAACCACACGTCCATGATATCCTTTTCCTTGCGGAAGGCCGTGCCACCGCACTTCGGGCAGGTCGTGCCCGCGGGCAGGAGCTCGGAGACGCCGTGCAGCCACCAGGCGTCAGCCCCCTCCTTCTCGAACCACTCGGCCACGTGGGCGATCGTCTCGGCGGTCAAGAGGGGCTCGTGGTCGGCCTCGCAGTAGAAGACGGGGATGGGCACGCCCCAGGAGCGCTGGCGCGAGATGCACCAGTCGCCGCGGTCGGCGACCATGTTGGCGAGCCGCTGCTCGCCGAAGGCCGGGATCCAGCGCACCGTCTTGATCGCCTGGAGGGCCTGGGCGCGGAAGCCCGCGACCGAGGCGAACCACTGTTCGGTCGCTCGATAGATGACGGGCTTCTTGCAGCGCCAGCAGTGGGCGACGGAGTGGACGATCTCGTGATGGCCCAAGAGGACGCCGCGCTTGGCGAGCTCCTCGATGATCCCGGCGTTGGCCTTGGCATAGTGCTGGCCTTCGAGCCAGGGACCGGCCTCGGCCGTGTAGACACCCCGATCGTCCAGGGGAGCGAGGACCTCGAGGCCGTACTGCTGACCGGCGAGGTAGTCCTCCATGCCGTGTCCGGGTGCCGTGTGGACGGCCCCCGTGCCGCTCTCGGTCGTCACGTGCTCGGCCAGGATGACCGGGCTCTCGCGATCGAGGAAGACGTGACGGTAACGCGCCCCGGCGAGGTCGCGCCCCTTGACGGGCTCGGTGCGCCGCTTGGCGAGGAGGCCCGTTTCAGCGAGGACGGCGTCCGCCCGATCGGCGGCCACGATGACGAGGCCGTGCCCCTCCAGCTCGAGCCCAACGTAGTCGAAGTCGGCGCCGAGGGCGATCGCCAGGTTCGCCGGCAGGGTCCAGGGCGTCGTCGTCCAGATGGCGAGGCTGACGGGGCCCGCCTTCAGCCAGTCGGCCAGCGGCCCCGCCGGAGCCGAGACCAGCGGGAAGGCGACGGTGATGGCCGGATCCTTGGCGTCGTCGTACTCGACCTCGGCGTCCGCCAGGGCCGTCGTGTCATAGGCGCACCAGTAGACGGGCTTGAGCCCCTTGTAGATGTAGCCGGCCTGGGCCATCTCCCCGAACACCCGGATCTGCTGGGCCTCGAAGGCCGGATCGAGGGTGATGTAGGGGTGGTCCCAGTCCCCGAAGCCGCCCAGTCGCTGGAAGTGGGCGGCTTGGCTCGCCACCGACTTCAGGGCGAACTCGCGGCACAGCCGCCGCACGTCGAGGGGGGCGAGGTCGTGGTGTTTGGCCTTGAGCTCCTTGAGAGCGGCAAGCTCGGTCGGCAGGCCGTGGGTGTCGTAGCCCGGCACGTAGGGGGCGCGGAGCCCGCTGAGCGCCTTGTACTTGACGACGATGTCCTTGAGGGTCTTGTTGAGGGCGTGTCCGATGTGAATCGCCCCGGAGCTCGAGTAGGGAGGTCCGTCGTGCAGGACGTAGGACGGGGCCCCGCTGCGGCGTTCGAGCATGCGCTGGTAGATCCCCTGCGACTGCCACAGGGCCTGCAGCTCGGGCTCACGCACGGCCGAATTGGCCCGCATCGGGAAGTCGGTGGCGGGCAGGTTGACGGTCTGCTTGTAGTCCCGCGTCGCGGGCGACGGCGGGGCGGTCTGTTGCTCGTGTGTCACGGGACCTCGCTCGAACTCAGGGCGCCTGGGGGCGCCACGGACGATCCATTGTACGGCAAGATGGGGCGCGAAGACAGCCCTGGAGCCAATGCGCAGGCCTCCCGTCTCCGGGAGGCCTGCGCAAGTCGGGCGGATCTGACGAAGCGGGGCGTCAGAAAGGCCGCTTGAAGCTCCCGCTGCGCAGGAAGGCCGGAATGTCGGGCTGCTCGGCCGTCACCTCGACCGTGCCGTTGGTGGGCACCGGGGCCGCCGCCGGAGCTTGGGGCGCGGCCGTCACGGAGGGGGGCACCACCACGGCGCGCTGGACCGGCTCGCGCGCGGGGGCCGCCGCGGCCACCGGGGTGACCCGGCCGTCGAAGCCCGTCGCGATCACGGTGATCCGGACCTCGCCCTGGATCCGCTCGTCGAGCACCGCCCCGAAGATGATGTTGGCCTCGGGGTCGACCGCCCCGTAGATCACCTCGGCCGCCTCGTTGACCTCGACGAGCGTCAGGTCATGCCCGCCCGTCACGTTGAAGATGACGCCCGAAGCGCCGTGGATCGAGGTCTCGAGGAGGGGGCTGCTCACCGCCATGCGGGCCGCCTCGACGGCCCGGCCCTCGCCCGAGCCCAAGCCGATGCCCATCAGGGCCGAGCCGGCGTTGCTCATGACCGTTTTGACGTCGGCGAAGTCGACGTTGATGAGCCCCGGGATCGTGATGATGTCCGAGATGCCCTGCACGCCCTGGCGCAGCACGTCGTCGGCGATCTTGAAGGCCTCCTGCATGGAGGTCTTCTTCTCGACGACCTGCAGGAGCTTGTCGTTGGGGATGATGATGAGCGTATCGACCTTGTCACGGAGGGCGGCGATGCCGGCCTCGGCTTGATGGGCCCGGCGCCGGCCCTCGAAGGTGAAGGGACGGGTCACGACTCCGACCGTGAGGGCGCCCACCTCGCGGGCCACCTCGGCCACGACGGCCGCAGCCCCGGTCCCGGTGCCACCACCCATGCCGGCCGTGATGAAGACCATGTCGGCCCCGTCGAGGGCGGCGATCAGGTCGTCGCGGCTCTCCTCGGCGGCCTTTTGGCCGACGCTGGGGTTGCCGCCCGCCCCCAGCCCGCGGGTCAGCTTGGCGCCGATCTGCAACCGCCGCTCGGACTGGGCCATCGCGAGGGCCTGGGCATCGGTGTTGAGCGTCCAGAACTCCACGCCCGACAGCGTGCTCGCGATCATGCGGTTGATGGCGTTGGAGCCACCCCCGCCCACGCCGACGACCTTGATGTCGGCGCTCAACCCAGCCATATCGGTGATGTCGAACACGGTGCCTTTCCTATCGCCTTCCTTAAAATGACCAAAAACGGCCGATCAGCAGTCGGCGGATCTTGGCGAGGTTTTCGAAGATCCGCACCCCGAAGACGACGATGGCCGCAAGGTACAGGTCGATGCCCAAAAGGTCTCCCAGGTAGGTCAGCCCAGCGGCGAGCAAGGTATTGGCCGTGAAACCGCTAACGAAGACCGCCAAACCGAACCGCTCCTCCATGCCGGAGCGAATCCCCCCGAACCCCGTGTCCAGTGCGGCCAGGATGGCCACCGCGACGTACTTGGACAGGGCCTGGGGGATGCTGAGCGGGGCGAAGGCCCCGATCACAATCCCGATGGCAAGCCCCGCCAGAGTGACGATGACCCCCTTCATGGGCGAGAGTCCGTCATAACGGCGGGTTTGGCATAGCGATAGTGGCTCACGCCGCTATACATCGGGATCAAGACCTCAGTTTTCTTAGAAATGTTAACTTGGATTCCGTAGAATTGCAAGTACTCGATGATCCCGCCCCTGAGCCCCAGAGCGGCCGCCATGGTGTCGCTGTTGCCGATCGCGTGGATGACGAAGGGGGGCGCGACCCGGCTCTGATTGACCAGGATGGTTGAGCCGGCACAGGTGATCTCGCTGGTGTCGACCAGGCGCTGGTCGTTGACGGCGACCGCCTCCGCTCCACCCGCCCTTAGCTCGTTGACCAGGCGCAGCAGGTCGTCGTTGTGGACGATGGCGACGTTGGGATCTTCACCCTTCTGCAGGGACTTGGCCGAGTCCTTGACCACGACTTCGAGGCCCGGGCCCTTGAGGGCGACCAGGCCGGCCGCGAGCTCGGCCGCGCGTTGTCCGCTGCCCCCGCCGCCCTGCACCTGCTTGCGAAGGGCCGCCACCTCGCGGGTCAGGTCCTCCTTGGCGTGCTCGGCGTTCTTGAGCAGGAATTCGAGGTCCTCCACCCGCCGGCTCGGCAACGACTGGCGATAGTCCATCTGGTTCTTGAACTGGGTCGAGAGCAGGAACCCCATCACCACCGACACGAGCGCGACTGGGATTTGCCAGTTGGTTTTCATGTCAGCGCGTGGCCTCGGAAGTGCGGATGGTGGGCGCCTCGGGGAACCTCAAGTCGACATATTGTAGCGTCTTCCCGCTCTGACGCGCTAGGGGCTGGAGGTGGGCATAGACGGACAGCTTCCTGGAGAGGTCGGTGGGGCTCCCCAAGCCCAGCGTGACCCCGTCCATGGTGACCGACCATGACGCCGGGTCTCGCAGGTCCAGGGTTCCACGGCTGCCGCGCGGCCACGAGCCGAGTAGGGTGCGCAGAGCGAGGCGGGACTCGGGCGAGAGGCTCGCGGAGCCCAGCAGGGCCGTCACGGGCGGGGTGACCGGGGATCCCGGTAGGGTGAAGCTCTCGCCCCAGGCGTCCAGGTAGCCCCCGGTGCCCAGGACGGCCGCGCGGGGCATCCGCTCGCGGATGGCGATTTCGAGCCGGGGGGGGAACAGCCAGCGGCGGATCCGGACGTTCTCGATGGCGGAGACGGCCATGAGCCGGCGGCGGATGGCCTCGGGGTCGACCCGGTAGAGGGTCGCATGCGCGGGAAGACCCGCCGTGCGCTCGACGAAGGCGGGGCTCAGGCGATCGCACCCCACCACCTTGACGTCGCCCGTCCAGAGCCACTGCGGCATCATCCACAGGGCGACGAGCGCCCCGCCGACCACGAACGCCTCGACGAACCCCCAGAGCGCTCGGGCGAGATCAGGCGAGGCCGGGCGTTCGCTCAACGCGCGTCTCCTGCGGAACCTCGCAGCCGATGGTACGGACCTCGGGGTGCAGCCACACCCCGTGCTTGGCGTGCACCCGGTCGCGGACGGTCCCGATCAGGTCGATCAGGTCCTGGGCCGTGGCTCCGCCCATATTCACGAAAAAGTTGGCGTGGATGGGCGAGACCTGGGCACGCCCGATCGTCAGGCCCTTGAGGCCCGTCTCCTCGATCAGCTGACCGGCGGACTTGGGCCCCGGGTTGGTGAAGACCGAGCCCGCTGAAAGGGCCTGGGGTTGACGCTCGCGGCGCCACTTCGCGAGCTCCGAGACCTCCTTCTGGACCTCGACCTTGGGCCGGGACACCGTCTTGAAGGTGCCCGCGAGGGCGATCGCCCCCCGCTCCTCGAGGTTCGAGTGTCGGTAGCGGTAGCCCAGGGCCGAGACGTCCTCGGTGACGACCGAGCCATCGGGCAGCAAGAGGGTCGCGTCGGCCAGCACGTCCATGACCGAGGCCCCATGCGCCCCGGCGTTCATGAAGATGGCCCCGCCCACCGTGCCCGGGATGGTCGTCATGAACTCGAGCCCGCCCCGGTCGGCCTCGGCCCCGGTGCGGACCAGGATGTGGTTGGAGCAGCCGGCCGAAGCCTGGAGGCGATCGCCCACGAGCTCGCAGGTTCCCAGCCGGTCGGTCATGCGGATGACCAGGCCGTCGTAGCCCGCGTCGGCCACGAGCAGGTTGCTGCCCTTGCCGATCACGATCCAGGGCAGGCCCTGTTCCCCTGCCCATGCGACCCCGGCGCGAACCTCGTCGACCGAAGCGGGTTCGAGCAGGTAGCGGGCGGCCCCTCCGACCCGCCAGGTCGTCATGGGGGCGAGGGGAACGGCTTCGCGCAGGCCGGGGAGGCTCATGCCGGACTCACCGGGCTTTCGGCCGATTCCCGCCTGGCCAGGCTTTCCAGGACGGGCTCGGCCAGACGGTTGACGTTGCCCGCCCCCATCAGGAGGACGAGGTCACCGGGCTGGGCCAGGGCCAAGAGGCCCTGCTCGGCGGCGGCGTGGTCCGGCCAATACTGGACGTCCCACTCGGGGTGGGCGGCGCGCATGCGCTCGACCAGGTCGCGGCTGGTGACGCCGTTGGGGGCCTCGCCGGCGCTGTAGATGTCCATGACGGCGACCGAGCGGGCCGCCGCGAAGGACTCGGCGAAATCGGCCAGGAGGGCCTGGGTGCGGGTGTATCGATGCGGCTGGAACACGGCCCGGATGGGGCGATCGAGCAGCTGGGCCGCGGCGAGGGTGGCCTTGATCTCGGAGGGGTGGTGGGCATAGTCGTCGACCACCGTGACCCCGTCGGCCGTCCCCTTGATCTGGAACCGCCGGCCCACCCCCGTGAACTCCGCGAGCCCCGGCCGGATTTCCTGGGGCGCGAGGCCCAGGAGGCCACAGGCGAGGATGGCGCCCGCCGCGTTGCACACGTTGTGGTGCCCGGGCACCGCCAGCGTGTAGGGAACTCCGTCCAGCGCGAACGAGGCGCCGGTCCCTTCCAGGACCTCGCCTTCGATTCGATGCTCCGCCTCGGGGCCGAAACCATAGGTGTGGACCGGGCGCTCGATCCGCGCCAGGATCGCCTGGACACCCGGGTCGTCGGCGCAGCAGACCACGTGGGCGTCGGCAGGCAAACGGCCGAGGAACTCGAGCATGACCTCGTAGATCTCGTCGAGGTCCCGGTAGTGCTCGAGGTGGTCCCCCTCCAGGTTGGTGACGATGGCGACGTGGGCCGTGAGCCGTCGCACGCTCTTGTCGGACTCGTCGGCCTCGGCGACCAGGAGGTCGCTTTGCCCCGTGCGGGCCGTGCCGCCGATGGCAGGCAGGTCGCCGCCCACCAGCACGGTCGGATCCCGCCCGGCCGCGAGCAGGATCGAGGCCACCATGCCCGTCGTCGTGGTCTTGCCGTGGGTGCCGGTCACGGCGACTGAACGATGGGCCGCCATGAGGTCCGCGAGCATCTCGGAGCGGTGACGCACGGGCAACCCCTTGGCGCGGGCCGCCACGAGCTCGGGGTTGTCGTCGTGCACGGCCGTCGAGACGACCACCACATCGGCCCCTTCGACGTTGGAGGCGGCGTGGCCCACGGCCACCGGCACGCCCAGGGCCCGCAGGCGCTTGGACGTCGCGGAGTCGGCCTGGTCCGACCCGGTCACCCGCCCCCCCCGCTCGTGCAGCACCTGGGCGATGGCGCTCATGCCGACGCCGCCGATGCCGATGAAGTGGTGGGCGGATGAATTCAACGATCGGGTCCTCTCTCTGTCGGGGCGCGGGGATCCGGGAAGAAAATCCAGCTTACACCCGATTGACGGCCCTTGGCAAAGCAGGACCCGCCAGCGCCAGGGCTAGAATCCGGTCGGCGATCGCCCGAGCTGCCTCGGGCCTGCCCCACTGCCGGCTCGCCGCCGAGAGGGATTTCCGGCGCTCGGCATCGTCCATGAGGCCGGCGATCACGGTTCCCAGGCCGCTCAGGTCCCGGTCGTCACACACGACGGCGGCTCCCGCCTCGGCGAGGGCCTGCGCGTTGGCCGGCTGATCCTTGCCGCCGTGCTGGAAGGGCACCAGCACCATGGCCTTGCCGGCCGCGGTCAATTCGGAGACCGTGGTCGCCCCGGCCCGCGAGAGGACGAGGTCGGAGGCGGCGATCGCCACCGGCATGTCGTCCAGGTAGGGCACCAGGCGGTAGCGATCGCCCAAATCGAGGCCGGCCGTCTCGGCCGAGAGGTCCTCGAAATCCGTCCGGCCCGATACGTGCAGGACCGTCCAGTCCGGTCGGGCGAGCCAGTCGCGCGCGGCCCCTTTGACGGCCGTGTTGATCGAGCGGGCTCCCAGGCTGCCCCCGGTCACGAGCAGCAGGTGGGGGGGCGTGACGAAGCCCAGGCGCCGCCTGGCCTCGTCGCGGTCGAGCCGGTACACGTCCGGGCGGATCGGATTGCCGAGACAGTGGACCTTGGACGCCGGGAAGTAGCGGTTGCTGTCGACGAAGGTGGTCATGACCTCGCGGGCCACGGTCGCGAGCATCCGGTTGGCCACCCCGGGCAGCCGGTTCTGTTCGCACAGGACCGTCGGGATGCCGAGGGCGGCCCCGGCGAGGATGGCTGGCGCGCTCACGTAGCCGCCCGTCCCCACCACGACGGCCGGCTTCAAGGTGCGCAGCACCCGCCGGGCCGCCGAGACGGAGCCCGCGAGCGTCTGGCCGAACTTCAAGAGCTCAGGGCCCAGCTTGCGCGGCATGCCCATCACCTCGATCGGGTAGAAGCCGTAGCCGTGGGCCGGTACGAGGGTTGCCTCGATCCGGTTCGGCGTGCCCATGAAGGCGATTTCGAGGGACGGATCCCGCCCCTTGAGCTCCTCGGCGAGGGCGAGGGCCGGGTAGAGGTGACCGCCGGTGCCGCCCCCCGCGAACAGGATCACCACGGCGCTTCCTCCCCGGGCTGGACCAGGCGGAGCTGGACGCGGGACTGTCGGCTGACGTTCAGGATCAACCCCACCGCGAACAGGGTGATCATCAGACTGGTGCCCCCCGCGGACAGGAAGGGCAGTGGAATGCCCGTGGTGGGCAGGCTTGCCGTCACCACCCCGATGTTCACGAAGGCCTGGGCGCCAATCAGGGTCGTGAGGCCGATGGCCAAGAGCTGGTGGAAGGGCTGCTGCGATCGCCCCGCAATGGAGAAGCCGCGCTGTGCGAACAGCAGGAAGAGCACGATCAGGGTGACGGTCCCCAGGAGCCCCAGCTCCTCGGCCAGCACGGCGAAGATGAAGTCAGCGTGCTGGATGGGCAGGTAGAAGAGCTTCTGCTTGCCCTGCCCCCAGCCGGTGCCGAAGATCCCCCCCGAGCCGATGGCGAGCAGGGACTGCACGAGCTGAAAGCCGATGTCCTTCGGGTACTTCCACGGGTCCATGAAGGCGAGCCAGCGCACCCGCTGGTACGGCGTCGAGAGCGAATGGACCAGGACCCCGGCGACGCCCGCGATCCCCCACGCGGCCATCCGCCCGCCGGGCGTCCCATTGGCCCAGAACAGGGCGAAGCAGGTGACGGCGCAGATGAGGGTCGTGCCGAGGTCGGGCTGGAAGAGGACCAGGCCGAGCATGCCCCCGATCGGAAGGAGGATCTGGCGCAGCTCCTTGGTCAGGCGCCAGCCTTTCTCGGCATGCCGCGCGAGGAAGTCCGCGACGAAGAGCACCAGGGCAAGCTTGGCGAACTCCGAGGGCTGCACCTGGAAGGGCCCCACCTTGAGCCAGCGGGCTGCCCCGTAGGCGCTCACCCCGAGGTGGGGGACGTGGGTCGCGATCATCATGAGCCCGGTCCCGATCATCCCGGTCTTGGCGAAGGTCCGCAACCGGTCGAGCGGCATGGCCATGCCGACCACCATGGCGACCACACCGAGCGCTCCCCAGGCTACCTGCTTCTTGAAGAAGAAGAGGCTGTCCCGCAACTGGAACTGGGCGGTCGGCGCGCTCGCCGACAGCACCATCATGAACCCGACGACGACGAGCAGGCCGGTGACGACCAAAAGCGAGACGTCGGGGCGCGTCGAGGCGCTCTTAGGCGACGGGGTGGCCATCCGTGTGTGCCTCGCGCGGTTCCAGGGCCATCTTCCGGACCAGGTCCTTGAAGACCCGGCCACGCTCCTCGTAGTTGGTGAACATGTCGAAACTGGTGCAGGCGGGCGAGAAGAGGACGACCCCACCCGCCTCCGCGCGCCGGTGCGCCAGGTGGATGGCCTCGTCGAGGTCGCTGGCGAGCGTGAGGGTCTCATATCCGCCCGCGCGCAGCACCCGCTCGAAGTAGGGGGCGGCCTCTCCCAGGAGGACGACGTGCCGGACCCGGGCCTGGATGGCCTCGACCAAAGGAGCGATCGCCCCCCCCTTGTCGCGCCCGCCCGCGATCAGCACCAGGGGCTCGGTGAAGCTCTCGATCGCCTTGATGGTCGAGTCGTAGTTGGTGCCCTTGGAGTCGTTGAAGTACTGCACCCCGTCGATCGTCGTGACCGGCTCGATCCGGTGCTCGACCCCCTTGAACTCGCGGATGGTCCGGGCGATCGCCTCCTTGGGCAGGCCGAGCGCCACTCCGACGGCCGCCGCCGCGAGGCAGTTCTCCAGGTTGTGGGCCCCGCGCAGTTGGATGTCCGAAACGGGCAGGATCGGCTCGTCGCCCGCCTTGGAGCGATGGACCAACCAGCCTTCGGCCAGGACGAGCCCCTCGCGTAGGTCGCCGTTGCGGGAAAAAGGCAGGCTCCGGGTCGGCAGGACTCCGATCAGGGGGGCGATGGTCGGGTCGTCGGCGTTGAGGATGGCCCAGTCGTTGGGGCCCATCTTGGCGAAGAGGCGTTTCTTGGCTTCCCAGTAGGCTTCGCGCGAGCCGTGGCGGTTGAGGTGGTCGTCCGAGAAGTTGATCCAGACCGCCACGTGGGGCTTGAGGCTCGACACGGTCTCGAGCTGGAAGCTCGACACCTCGGCCACCAGGTAGTCCGCGTCGGTTTCGGCGAGGCTTACCAAGGGCACCCCGATGTTCCCCCCGACCGGGGCACGCTTGCCCGCCGCTTTCAGGATCTCGCCGACCAGGGTGGTCGTGGTCGTCTTGCCGTTGGTGCCCGTGATGGCGACCAACGGGGCGTGGGCGAGGCGATAGGCGAGCTCGATCTCGCCGATCACCTCGACGCCGTCGGCCTGGGCCGCCTGCAGGATCGGCAGGTGCTGGGGCACCCCCGGGCTCACGACGATGAGGTCCGCGTCCAGGCAGGCGCTGGAATGGCCCCCCGTCTCGACCTGCACCCCTTCCGGCAGCTGGGCGATGAGCTCGCGGAGCTCCGACTCGGGCCGGGCGTCGCTGACGATCACCTGGGCCCCCTTGGCGCTCAGCACCTGGGCCACCGCGAGACCCGAGCGGGCCATCCCCAGAACCGTGACCCGACGGTCGTTCCAGTCCGACATGATCCCCCCGTTACAGCAGGCCGATGGTCAGGATGGCCAGGAGCCCTCCCGCCAGGTAGAAGCGTTGCACGACTTTGGTTTCCGCCCATCCGGAGAGCTCGAAGTGATGGTGCAGCGGGCTCATCTTGAAGACCCGCTTGCCGGTGGACTTGAAGGAGGCCACCTGGATGATCACCGAGAGGGTCTCGGCGACGAACACCCCGCCCAGGGGGATGAGGAAGAGCTCGAGACGGCCCATGACGGCGCAGGCGGCGATCGCCGCCCCCAGGGCGAGCGACCCCGTGTCGCCCATGAACACCTGCGCCGGGTGCGCGTTGAACCACAAGAAGCCCAGGCAACCCCCGACCAGGGCCAGGAGGAAGACCGTGATGCCCCCCATCGAGGCGAAGCTCGAGACCTCCTGGATCATCCAGGCGAGGCCGGCGAGGGCAATCGCCGTCGTGCCCGAGGCGAGGCCGTCGAGACCGTCCGTCAGGTTGACCGCGTTGGTCGCGGCCGTCATGACGAGCACCAAGAGCGGGTAGTAGAGCCACCCCAGGTCCCACAGGTCGTGCGTGACGGGCACGAACACGGTGGTGCCGTGCCCCGTCTTCCAGAGGTAGAGGGCGAACAGGACCGAGACGGCGATCTGGGCGAGGAACTTCTGGCGGGCCGAGAGGCCCTTGTTCTTCTTCCGCTTGATGATCAGGTAGTCGTCGAGCCAGCCGATGCCGGCGTAGGCGAGCACCACCCCCATGACGGCCAGGAGGTCCGCCGTCACGGCACGCTGGGCCGCCTCGATCGCGAGGGTCGCGACGAGCGCCGGGGCGACGATGATCCAGCCCCCCATGGTCGGCGTGCCGGCCTTGGCATGGTGGGACTGGGGGCCCTCTTCGCGGATGCTCTGGCCGATCTTCCAGCGCTTCAGGTAGGCGATGAAGGGGCCACCCATCAAGAGGGCGATCGCCATGCTCACGGCGATGGTCAGGGACAAAGGAAGGATGGGCATCACGCAGGGGTCTCTCCGTAACGGGCCTCGAGGGCGGCCACGACCTCCTCCATGCGGGCCGAGCGTGAGCCCTTGACGAGCACCCGGTCTCCGGGGCGCAGCTCAGCGATGAGGGCCGCCTTCAACGCCTCTTGATCGGCGAACCACTCGGACTTGGCGGGCGCCTGCTCGGCGATCCAGCGGGTCATCTCGCCCACCGTGAATACCCGATCGACCGGGGCGTCTCGCAGCGCCGTGCCCACGCTGCGGTGGCCCGCCTCCGCGTAGGCCCCGAGCTCGGCCATCTCCCCCAGCACGACGAGGCGTCGCCCCGGGCTCGGCTCCGCACAGAAGCCCGCGATGGTGGCCAGCACCGATTCGGGGTTGGCGTTGTAGGTCTCGTCGACGATCGTGAGGTCCCCGGCCGTCACGACCCGCGCGCGCCCCGGCAGCTCGTCGGGGGCCAGGGTGATGGCCTCGGGCAGGCGGATGCCCAGGCCCCAGGCGACGGCGACGGCCGCGAGGGCGTTCGACTGGTGATGGGGCCCGGCCCAGGGCAGGCTGATCCGGGTCTCGCCGGCCGGCTGTCGCTCGCCCGCCGCCCAGGCGATGGTGAACGTGCGCCCCTCGCCCTCGGCCCAGACCGTCGCGCGCGGGCTCAGCCGGCTGTAGGTGACGACCTGCCCCAGGTGTTCGAGGCCCTGGGCCATGACGTAGGGGTCGTCGGCGTTGAGCACGGCCGTCATGGAGGGCCCCCCCACGCGCAGGAGCTCGCCCTTGGCCTTGGCGATCGCCTCTTGAGTCCCCAGGCGCCCGATGTGCGCCGTCCCCACGTTCGTGATGACCCCGATGTCCGGTCGCGCCACGCTCGCGAGGTAGGCGATCTCGCCGGGGCCGCGCATCCCCATCTCGAGGACGCAGGCCTCGTCCGAAGGGGTCATGGACAACAGGGTCTTGGGCACCCCGATCTCGTTGTTGTAGTTGGCGTGGCTCTTGGCGACCCGGATGAAGCGCGCGAGCAGGGCCGCGATCAGCTCCTTGGTCGAGGTCTTGCCCGAGGATCCCGTCACGGCGATCACCTGGAGCCCCAGGTGCCCGCGCCAGTGGCGGGCGAGGTCCCCGTAGGCGGCGAGGGTGTCCTCGACCCGCACGGCGCTCACGTTGCGGGGCGGCGTCACGTCGTCGCGCGCGACCAGGAGGCCCGCGGCACCCGACCGGACCGCCTCCTGCAGGAAGTCGTGCCCGTCGAAGCGAGCGCCCCGCAAGGGGACGTACAGGGAGCCAGGCTTGAGGGCCCGGGTGTCCGTGGCCACGTCCGTGAACGGCGCGGAAGGGCCCGCCGCGAGGAGGCGCCCCCCCGTGGCCTTGATGACCTCTTCGAGCGTGACGATCATACGGTCGCTCCGAGGTAGGAACGGGCCACCTGCCGGTCGTCGAAGGGCAACACCTGGGTCCCGATCGTCTGGGTCGTCTCGTGGCCCTTGCCGGCGATCACGACCACGTCCCCGGGGCGCGCCCGGTCGATCGCGGCCCGGATGGCCGCGGCCCGGTCGGCGATCGCCACCCCGTCTCGGGTCATGCCGGCCTGCACGGCCCCCATGATGGCGAGCGGATCCTCCGAGCGCGGGTTGTCGGAGGTGAGGAAGACCTCGTCGGCGAGAGTCGAGGCGATGCGGCCCATCTCGGGACGCTTGGTCGCGTCGCGGTCCCCCCCGCAGCCGAACACGACGATCAGGCGGTTGCGGGTGAAGGCCCGGGCCGTCTTGAGGACGTTCTCGAGGCCGTCCGGCGTGTGGGCGTAGTCGACCAGGACCGTGAAGGGATGGTTGGGATCGGTCACGACCTCGACCCGGCCGGGCACCCCGCCCACCTGGTTGAGGCCTCGGGCGATCGCCTCGGGCGAGAGCCCCAGGGCCATGCCCACCCCGGCGGCCGCGAGGGCATTGGAGACGTTGAACGACCCGGGAAGGCGCATGACCACCTCGGCCGAGCCCTCGGGCGTCACGAGGCACCAGCGGGAGCCCCCCGCGTGCAGGTAGAGGTCATGAGCCATGAGGTCCGCGGGCTGGCCCGTGGCCGAATAGGTGAGCTTGCGGGCCGGGCCGACCAGGAACCGGTCGCAGGCGGGGTCGTCCCGGTTCAGGACGGCCGTCCCGGTGGCAGGCAATTGTTCGAACAGGAGGGCCTTGGCGGCGGCGTAGGCCTCCATGGTGCCGTGATAGTCCAGGTGATCGACCGTCAGGTTGGTGAACACCCCGACGTCGAAGGCCGTCTGGGCGACCCGGCCCTGGTCGAGGGCGATCGAGGAGACCTCCATGACGGCCGCCTCGACCCCGACCCGCTGCATCTGGGCGAAGAGGGCCTGCAGCTCGGGAGCCTGGGGGGTCGTGTAGCCGGTCTCGACCTTGCCCCCGGCGAAGCGGCTGCCGAGGGTGCCGATGAGCCCCGTGGTTCGGCCTGCCCCCTGCAGGATGGCCTCGATCAGGTGGGTGGTCGTCGTCTTGCCGTTGGTGCCCGTCACCCCGATTACCGTCAGGTCGCGGCTCGGATGGCCGTGGAAGCGAGCGGCGAGCAAGGCGAGCGCCTGGCGGGTGTCGGGGACGGCCGCCGTCGGCACGGCAGGGGCGGGGTGATCCCGGAGCCAAGCTTCGTCGACCACGACGGCGCTGGCACCCTTGGCGATCGCCTCGTCCAGGCGATCGTGGGAGTCCTGCCGGGTGCCCTTGAGGGCAACGAACACGTTTCCCGGCTGCACGGTGCGCGTGTCGTAGGACAGGCCCGTGACCGGGACCCCGCGGGCGGGATCCCCATGGACGGGTAGGCCGGATAACAGGTCAGCGAGGTGCATCGGGAGGCTTCTCCACGGTCGTCGGCACGGTGGGGGGAACGCCCAGGTAGCGGAGCGTCTCGCCGGCCACCGCCTGGAACAGGGGAGCTGCGGTGCTGGCCGCGAAGTGCGCGTTCTGCGGGCTGTCGATCAGGGCCAGGATCACCAGTTTGGGTTTCTCGGCGGGAACGAAGCCCAGGAACGACGCGATGACGTTCGAGGAATAGCCGCCGCCCTGCGACTTGTTGGCCGTGCCGGTTTTGCCCGCGACATTATACCCCGGGACGCGGGCCGCCGTCCCGGTTCCACGCTCGACGACCGATTGCAGCATCTGACGGACCGTGCGCGCGACCTGGGGCGACACGACCTGGCTGGGGGTCGCGGGCGGAAAGGCCTGCAAGAGGTGCCCGTCCGGGGCATCGACCCGGTCGATCAGGCGCGGGACGTGGCGGCGGCCGTCGTCGGCGATGGCGCTCGCAGCGGCCAGGATCTGCAGGGGGGTGACCGAGATGCCGTACCCGAAGGAAATCGACCCCTGGCGCACGGCTGGCCACGGGATCGGCGACAAGAGGCCCTTGCTCTCCCCGTGGATCCCCGAGCCCGTGACCGAGCCGAACCCGAAGCGGACGAGGTGGTCCCGGTGCACGGTGTCCGGCATGCGCAGGCCGACCTGCAAAGCGCCGACGTTGGACGAGACCTGCAGGATATCCTCGGGGCTCAGGTGCCGGATGCCGGCAGGCGCCTCGTGATCCGAGATGGTGTGGCCCGCGAGCGAGTAGGTGGGCGGGCAGTCGAAACGGGTGGCCGGCGTGATGCGGCCGGCGTCGAGGGCGCTCGCGATGGTGAAGACCTTCATGGTCGAGCCGGGCTCGTAGACGTCGTTTGCGACCCAGTTCTTGATGCTCTCCCACGCCAGCCCCTTGTACTGGTTGGGGTCGTAGGTCGGCATGAGGGCGTAGGCCAGGATGTCGCCGTTCTCCGGGTTCATCACCAAGACGGCACCGCGCTTGGCCTGCAGACGCTCGAGCGAGGCCGCGAGCTCGCGCTGGGCGATGTGTTGGATCGTCTCGTCGAGGGTGAGAACGACCCGCGCCCCGTCGGTCTGGATGGAGCGCAGCGGCGAGCCCCCTTCGCGCAGGATCTCGCGCCCGTGGGCGTCCACCTGGACCTCAAGCTTGCGCGCCTTGCCCAGGAGAACCTTGTCGAAGTCGTGCTCGATCCCGGCGAGGCCCTGGTTGTCGGCGCCCACGAAGCCCAAGAGGGTCGCCCCCAGGGTCCCTTTAGGGTACAGGCGCTTGCTCTCGCGGACCACCCCGATGCCCGGGATCTTCATGGCCCTGACGGCGTGCCCGATCGACTCCTCTTGCTGGCGCACGATCCAGTGCCAGTGAGAGCCCGCCACTTCCTGGCGAACCTGATCGAGGGGCTGGTTGAGGACCGGGGCGAGGCGCTCGGCGATCGCCTCCGGCTTCATGGTGTAGTCGGACGGCTGGGCGTAGATGCTGGCCGCATCGACTGAAACGGCGAGCTCGCGCCCGTTGCGGTCGACGATCTCGCCGCGCACCGAGGCCAGGTTGACGTCGTGGGTGTGCTGCTGCTGGGCGAGGGCCGAGAGGTGGGGGGCCGCCACCACCTGCAGGTAGACGAGCCGCCCCGAGAGCCCTACGGCCCCCGCCACGAACAGGGCGTATAGCCAGCGGCTGCGGGACCGGATGACCTGAGGGCGCCCCATGACTGGCTCAGTAGGCCTCGCTGACTCCGAAGGAAGGCGCGGGCAGCCGCGCGATCCGGCGACCGTCGGAGGGGGGGGCTGGCAGGAAGAGCGCCGAGCTGGGACGGGCCATGTTGAGCCGCTGGACGGCCTGGTCCTCGACCCGATCCGGGGACTCGACCCGGGCGAGCTCGGCCCGCAGGCGCAGATTGTGCTGGCGCATCGTGTAGATATCGGCCTGCTGCCGGTTGAGACCCGCCTCCTGGACGACGGTCACGACGTACAGGGCGAGGTTCCCGGCGACGAGGGCCCCGAGCACGGCCGGCCAGATGGGCCGGCGCCGCTTCGGGCGGACGAGCGCGAGGCCGGGCTTGGTGGGCTGCCGGACCTGGGGCGGCAGGGGGGCGGTCCGGAGGGCCGGCAACGGGCGGCGATCCGCCGGCACCGGGAGCAGGGGTGAGGTCATGCGATCTTCCTCGCGACGCGGAGCTTGGCCGAACGGGAGCGGGGGTTGGCGCGGAGCTCGTCCGCGCCAGCCACGACGGGCTTGGGGGTGAGGACTTCCAGGGTGGGCGTGCGCCCGCAGACGCACTGCGGGATCCGGGGGGGGCAGACGCAGCCGCGCTCGCCGGAGCGCATGAACTGCTTGACGAGCCTATCCTCGAGGGAGTGGAAGCTGATGACCGCCAGGCGGCCGCCAACCTTGAGGCGCGCGACAGCCGTCGGTAGGGCCCGCTCGAGAACCCCTAGCTCGTCATTGACGGCGATGCGCAGGGCCTGGAAGGTCCGCGTGGCCGGGTTAATGCCGTCCTTGGAGCGGGGGACGATCCGGCTCACCAGCTCGACCAGGTCAGAGGTCGTCTCCAGGGGATGGGCTTCGCGCGCGCGGACGATGGCCCGGGCGATCGCCCGGGCGTGCCGCTCTTCGCCGTAGCGGAAGATCCAGTCGGCGAGCTCGGCCTCGGAGGCGGTGGCGAGCAGGGTCGCGGCCGAGACGGGGGCGGTCGAGTCCATGCGCATGTCGAGGGGGCCTTCACGCATGAAGGAGAAGCCCCGCTCGGCCGTGTCCAGCTGGTGGCTCGAAACCCCCAGGTCCATCAGGATGCCATCCAGGGGGGGCAGGTCCCAGTCGGCCAGCACCGTCTCGAAGTTGCCCTGACGCAGGGTGACGTTGCTCCCGATCGTGGTCAAGCGCTTCCCCGCCTCTTCCAGTGCCGCCGGGTCCTGGTCGATGCCGTAGAGGTGACCGGTGGGGCCGATGGCCGCCAGCAGGTCCGCCGCATGGCCCCCCCCGCCCAGGGTCGCATCCAGGAAGCGCCCTCCGGGCTGCGGGGACAGCCACGCCCTCACCTCGTTCGGCAGGACCGAAAGATGATAGGTCGCCGTCCCCACGCTAAGCCTTCCTCCTGTGCACGTCTGTGACCCGGCGCACCGCCGGGATCGAAGCTGGGGGCGAGACCGCGGTCCCGCCCCCGAGTCAGTGGGCCTGTAAGCCGAGTTCTGTCCCCCCGCGGGGGGGGCGATCATCTCTCTGGGACGGCGGTTGCCCGCCGCCTCAAGCGACCTTACCCGGGGAATCGGCGGGTCGCGTCCACTTCCCCTGCTTGGTCTTGCTCCGGACGGGGTTTACCGAGCCAGCCGGTCACCCGGCTGCTGGTGGGCTCTTACCCCACCTTTGCACCCTTACCCGACCCTTCCGGGCGGCTCGCCTGAAATCGCGCGGGCCGTGAGGCCAAAGCCGAGCGAACGCGAGCCGGAAGTGTCGGGCGGTTTCTTTCTGTGGCACTGTCCTCGGGGTTGCCCCCACTGGGCGTTACCCAGCGTCCTACCCTGTGGAGCTCGGACTTTCCTCGGCGCCCACCTGGCCGGATGGCCCGTGCCGCGCCGCGATCGCCCGTCCCACTGACGGGGGCAGTATAGCAACTTTGCAGCATGGAGGGCAAGGGGACCGGTCGAAGCCGATCCCCTCGGAAAGGGGCCAGGATCAGCGCGCCGACGGCCGCCGCAAGGCCTGTAACCAACCGAGCGCCAGCCGCAGCGCCCCGGGACGCTCAGCGGAGCGGGTCGAGATCGCCGTCAACGTCCGGGACACCTGGAGTAGGGTCAAAAGACCCACCCCCTGGCCCTTGGCGGCCTCGAGGCCCGACGATGGGGGGTGCGGCTTGACCATGACCGAAGGCCTCCCGCGCCATTGGCGCCTTAATGCTTCTTCATATCCTAACATAACGGACCAGGCGGTGGCTATAGCCAACCGGACGCTTGACAGGTTTGGAACCAATCCCATACAACTGTATGGAACCATACAAGCGTATGGATCTTCAACCCCCTTCCGGGAAGGAGAGACCTTGGACGACCTGTCCCCGCGCCAGCGCGAACTGCTCGGCCACCTGGTGGCCCAGGCAAGTGCTGGCGAGCCGATTCCGACCGTGCGCGAGCTGGCGGCGGTCATGGGGGTCAAGGCCCCCGGCACGATCCAGGACCTCCTGTCGGCACTCGAACGCAAGGGCTACCTCGAGCGCGAGGCGGGCGTGGCCCGCAACCTGCGCCTCACCGAAAAGGCCGCTCCGCCCGACCCGGTCCGCCTGCCCCTGCTTGGCCGGATTCGCGCCGGTCGGCCGGTCGAGGCGATCGACACCCCGGAGAGTTTGCATCTGGTCGACGATCTGCGGCTGGCGGGCACCTACCTGTTGCAGGTCAAGGGCGACAGCATGATCGAAGACCTCATCGCCGAGGGCGACTACGTCGTTGTCCACCCGCAGGACACGGCGCGCGACGGCGACACCGTCGTCGCTTTGCTTCCAGACGGCGAGGCGACCCTCAAGCGGTTTTACCGCGAGCGCGACCACATCCGGCTGCAACCGGCCAATTCGACCATGGAGCCCATCCGGGTGCCCGAGGTTCGGATCCAGGGCCGGGTCGTGGCCGTCATCCGGCCCATCCGCTGAGCGACCTGGAGGCACCCATGGCTATCGCCGTTCCCCATCCGTCTCGTCGCCGCCCGGTCCCGCCACCGCGGGTGCGGCTCCGCGTTCTGCGCCGTCGCCGGCGCTGGATCGAGCGCTTCTGGGATCCTCGGTGTTTGTTTGGACTCAAGGTCACCATCCTGCTAAGTTGCTTTCTGGTCGGAGCGGCTCTGGGGGCCTAAGCATGCCCGGAAGGGAATCTGGGCTTCCTTAGAACCCTCTCCCCTGGGGGATGAGGGGAGGGTGAGGGGGAAGAGCGGGCCCGGATGGCTCGCCTTCCCTGCTTAGCCGACCCATCGATCCGGCTCGAGCCCTCGCGGGTGGCGAGACCGCGCGTCACCCGCTACCATGGCCCCATCATGGCTGAATCCGAATTCGAACTACAGCTCGATCCCCCCTACGCCTCGATGTCCGACCTGTATCGAGACGTCGAACGAAACCTCGTGCTGGTCCTCGAGGCCTACGCGGCCGACGGGCTGACCCCGAGCTGCCAGCGAGGCTGCGACGCCTGCTGTCACCAGCTCGTCATGACGACCGTGGCCGAAGCCGATGCCGCCGCCGAGGCGATCCGGGCCTGGCCTTCCGCCGACCGGGCCTGGCTCGACGGGCGGCTCACCGAGTGGCTGGACACGACGGCCGACCTGCGCGATCGCCTCCAGGCCGAGAGCGACGGGGACATCGAGGCCCTGGTCGAGGACCTGGCCGCCGAATACTGGCAAAGGCGGGTGGCCTGTCCGTTCCTGCACGAAGGGGCCTGCCGACTCTACGAGTCCCGCCCGCTGATCTGCCGCCATCACTTCTCCCTCAGCGATCCTGCCCTCTGCGCCGAGGCCGAGGGCGAGGCGATCGAGCGCATGGAAACCATGGAAGACGCCTTCTTTTTCGCGCAGGACGCCATCCCGGCCGATCGGTCCGAGGTCGGGATGTTTCCCGAGCTGGTGGCCTTGGCACTGATCGGCGATCGCCCCTGAAAACGGGCGAGCCGCCGGTCCCCATCCGGAACCGGCGGCTCGCGCACCTGGGTCGATCAGGCCGTCCAGCGCCTTTCCAGCTGGCGCTGAGAGGTCGCCAGTTGGTCGAGCTGGTGCTGGATGAAGGCCAGGATCTCCGGGCGATCGGACTGGATCGCCACGTCCTCGCCACTATGCTGGGGCACGCTGAGGTGCGGCATGAACTCGCTGACGAGCTCCAACAGTAGCTGCACCTGCCCCGGGTTGAGATCGAGGGTGCTTTCGCCGACCGAAAAGGCCGGATTGGGCGTCTCCGGGTCCTTTCGGCGGCGATTGGCCGGCTGTTTGTTGCCCTGGGCGCGGGTCTGGCGGGTGGACTTGGCAGGTTTACGCTCTTGCACGGGAAATTCCTCCATCCATTCGGGGAATCGGTTCGCACGAGGCCCATCCTGACGACCCGTTATGCGGAGAGGGGTTTATCCATCCTCTCGACCCCACGTGCCGCGATTATAGGTCCTGAAACCGGCGCCTCAAAGGGATTACAATCACTTACAATGTAACGGGCGCGGCTAACGACGGCGTGTGAGGCACGCCTTCGGCTTAACCATCGCCAAGGGGCGCCTTCGAACCCAATTCGCGCCAGCCAAGCGAGCGCAAGGCGCGGTGACCGGTCCTGTTCCGGCCTTGACGAAGCTTTCTAAAGAAATCTATCCGAACGTTGCGCCGATCCGGGCCGGCAAGACGAAGCCCGCCGGTGTGTGCGTCCGGCGGGCTTCCCCAGCTCAGAGAGGTGACTGAGAATGGGTAGGGCCATGATGCCACCCCATACCGGGCGAGTCGAGGGGGTTGAAGGAACTAGAGGCCGATTGGGAGATCGGGCTTCCTGGCCTACCGAGCGGCCGCCTGCCCTCCGGCTCGCTGCTGGATGGCGTTCAGCGTCGTCGGATCGGCCCACTCGTTGACGGCCGGCCGGCCATCCTGGCCGACGTAGCTCTGATGAAGCCCTGCCGCCTGCTTGAAGGCGACGACGGCGGCGATCGTCTGCTGGTCGTAGGAGCCCGTCGCCTGGACCTGGTAGCCGAGCCGAGCGAGCGCGCCCTGCAGGGCCTGGATGCTCTGCGTGTTCGTGCTGCCGGGTCCGAGGGCCCCGTTGGTCTCGTAGCCCTTCATCTCGTTGCAGAAGGCATCCACGTTCGCCGAGGTGTTGAACAGGTGGTAGCGCGCGGCGAGGACCGGGTAATCGCGCTTGCCGTCCTGGAGGTCCCATGGGTTGCTTGGGCCCGCCGGCTGCTGTTGCTGCTGAGGCGCCTGATTGTTCCCGCCGCCCGCCTGGGCGGGAGTCTTGGCCCCGGCATTCTGGCCTGCCTGCTGACCCGCCTGCTGACCTGCGGATGGCTGGGCCCCGCTGCTCCTCTGGCCGGAGGGCGACTGAGACGCGCTGTTGGGCGACGACTGGATCGCGTTGATGAGCGCGCTCTTGAAGCTCTTGCTCTTGTTGAAGGGCAGCCACGACCAGAACGAGTTGAGCTTGTTGGCGAGCGCGGCCTGGAGCTGCGACGGAATCCGCGCCAACCAGGGCGCGCCGGGTGAGAGGCCGAGCGTCTGACAAAGGTGCTCGACGTCCTTCTTGGTCATGACCGAGATGAGCGAGTTGTAGAAACCCGGATCGTAGGTGACCCCCTGCGGCGGGTCCCCGAAGAGGGCTTGCAGGATCTGGTCGCGTGCCCCCTGCTTGCAGTCCTCGAGCATGCGCTGGACGCCCTTGGGATCGCCCCCGAACAGGCGGTTCAGCTCCTTGATCATGGCATCCGACTCGCCTTGCTGCCGGCTCATGTCGGCAATCTGCGCCATGCATGCCTGGTCTTCGCCGGTCGTGCGGCCGTCGATCAGGATCTTCATCATGAGGGCCTTCTGCTCGGGCAGCGAGGCGTAGAACATGTCGAAGTTGCTGGAGACCAGATCCCGCACGGCCTTGTGGTCGGCGTGCTTCAGGTAGTCCCAGAGCTTCTGGACATTGGGATCGTTGGGATCCTTCTTGGGCTTGTTGGAAGCGGGATCGGTCCCGTTGGCCCGGTTGGGATTGTTCGCGCCGTTGGCTCCATTGTTGCCATTGGCCCCGTTGGGGCTGGTCGCCGAGCCCACCGGGCTGTACGCGCCATTGGACCCGGGGTTGCCCGGAGCACCCGGCGTGCCGCTTGCCTGGCCGGAGCCCTGGGTGGGCTGCGCCGAGTAGCTGTCGATTGTCTTGGCCGTGTAGACGGCGATCTCTCCAGGCCGCTGCGTGTAGGTGCCCGAGTTGTCCGAGTAGGTGATGGTCCCGTCCGGGCCGGGCTGGCCCTGGCCGGAAGGAACGGACTGAGCGGCCGGAGCGGGCGTCATCGGGACCTGCTGGGACACGGGCGCGGACTGGCCAGGCAGTTGACCGAGCGATTGGGCCGACCCGGCTTGATTGGTCGATGCTGGATTGGGTCCGGGCCCGGGCAGGGGCTGCACCGCCGGCGTGATGATCGCTGCGGGTGTTTGGTTGGCCGCCGCATTGGGATCGGAGGCCGGAAGCTGCCCGATGGGCTGCTGGGTCCCGGGATCGTCGCCGCCGCCCCTCACCCCGTTGGCGCCTTGGGGAGTGGCCACGGCCGGGGTCGCGGGCTGCTGGATCTGGGTGAGGGCGAAGGCCATCACCTGCAACTGCTGATTGGCCACGTCCTTGTCGGGACCGTCGGGCATCGCGCCCACGGCCTGCGCGGCGTCGGTGTAGGCCGCCACGGCGCGCTGCAGGGCATCGGCCTGGAAGGCCTGGATGTCCGCAGACGGCAGCTGGCCGGCGACCCGGGAGGCGTCCTCGTAGGCCTTGACGGCCGTGTTGAAGGCGTCGCCCGCGGCCTTGAAACGCTGTTGCTGATCGAGCCCCGGCGTGGCGTACTGGGCGTTGAAGTCGGCGATGAGCTTGGCGACCTTGTTTTCGTAGGTCGAGCGTTCCGGATCCGAGCCGGGGATCAGGGAGAGCATCTTCTGGGAGGAGTCGACGACCTTCTGCGAGACCTCGCGACCGCGGCCTCCGGCGGCGTCCGGGGCGACGATGGCGGCCTGGTCGAGGTATTGCTTGGCGGCCGTGACCACCTTGTTGGAGACGATCGTCGTCTTGGCGGGATCGATCGGGGTCGCGTCGGGAGCCCGCAGGCGCACCGTGTCACCGGGGTAGATGAATCGCCCGTCCGCCGCACGCTTCTTGCCGTTGGAGTCGGTCCCGTCCTGGAACAGGGAAGGGTTCTGGGCCTTGAGCTGCTCGATGGGGATCTGGTAGCGGGCCGCCAGCTGGCTGATGGTATCGCCGGACTTGATCGGGACGGTCTCGGGCAGGGCGGACCGGGTGTCCCCGGTAGGGGTGACGGGAGCCGCCGATGGGGCGATCGCCGACGCCACGAGGGCATCGGCGCGGGCGGAGGGTGCGGTCGAACTGGCCGAGGGGATCAGCGGCAGCGCGCCCCCCGTGTTGTTCGCCGGACTGACCATGCCGTGGCTCCTTTCCCGCTGGAGTGGGCCCTTCTGTTATCCTTCCCCGGCAAGGCTCCCTTGTCACTTTAAACGACATTTAACCTTCGACCAAGCCACTGCGGCCCAGGCCGGCGGGCCGTCGATGGGAGTTGCAAGCCGAGGCGTCCCGGGTATGGCATGGACGCCTGGTTTGAAGGGAGATCGATCCGTCGTGTCCTTGGTGATCCTGGTCGTGATCTGGGTGGGATCGGCCTACGGGCTCATCCACCTCGTGGCGCGGGTCTGGTCTCCGCCCCCGCTGCCGGAACCGGAAGCCCCCCTGACGGAGGTGGACGAGTCGCCTCCGATCGATCCGGAGATCAGTGAGGAATACGGCCTCGCGAAGCTGACCATCGGGCTCGCGGCCGCCGAGGTCAGCGAGTTGCTGGGTCCCGCCCTGTACAACAACCAGCTCCCCCAGAGCGAGGAGGAGTGGCGCTACCCGCTGGGTACCGTCGATGAAAACGGGATCCCCTCGGAAGGGGTGCTCGTCCTGAGCTTCCAGCGTGGGCGCCTGGTCAGGAAGGCCCTCGAGCAGGACGTGCGGGTGGTCCCGGAGGCCGCCGAGCGCCCCAAGGGCTGATCGCCCCTAGTGCATCTCCTTCAGCCACTCGAGCATCCTCTCGGCGGCCGGATAGGATCCCCCCTTGCGCTTGATGGCGTCCTCGAGGTTGTCCATGGCGTCGTGCAGGCCATCGTGCCCGCCGAGCCGCACGGCCTCTTCGAGGGTCTGACGCACGCCCTTCTCCTTGAACGTCAGCTGCGCGAGCGCAAGGTTGTAGCGGCCCTGCGCCGTGCCCTTGGCCTTCTTGGAGAAGGCGATCGCCTGGTCTTTGTGCTCGAGCATGAGGTGGAGCCAGCTCAGGCTCACGAGGATCCGCGCGTCGTTCGGGGCTTCGAGGTGCATGGTTTCGAACTCGGCGAGCACCTCGTCGAGGGGGGCCCCCTCCTCGTAGCGTTTGAGGCCGGCTTCGTAGCGACTGGACAGGGTCTCGGCGGTCATGGGCAAACCTCGTGGAAGGGGCGGAGCGGTTGGCATCATAGCCGGCGGGGCCCCATCCGACAAGTCGGTCGCTTGTTCAAGAATCGGTAACCGAGTTGTGACGAATGTCCGTTAAAATCACGCTCGCGGTCGGTATAATCCCCTTGGAATCAAGCAATGGACGCCCTGTGCGGAGGGTCTGCGATGCCACACGTCGGTCGCCAACTTCGCAATGCCATGGGCGTCCTTTTGGCTGGCATGGTGCTGGTCCTGACCGATGCGGGCTTCCCGTCCCGCGCGAGCGGCACCGACTGGACCCACCTCAACCCCGGGGTGCCCGAGGGGGCGATCGCCAAACCCTCCGTGGTCTGGCTGCCCTCCCCCAACTACGACGCGCGACCCGAGGGCACCGCGATCGACATGATCGTCATCCACGACACCGAGAGCCCGGGCGTGCGGGACGTCAAGACCATCTGGCACCACTTCGCGTCGCCCCGGAGCCACGTCAGCGCCCACTACATCATCGGCAAGGACGGCACGATCGCCCAGTGCGTGCCCGACGAGCTCAGGGCCTGGCACTGCGGCGAGAGCTACTACCTGGGCCGCGACCACCTCAACGACTGCGCGATCGGCATCGAGCTGGTCAACGCCCAGACCGGGCATGACCCCTTCACCAACGCCCAGTACCACTCGCTGATCAGGCTGGTCAGCTACCTGGTCGCCGAGTACCACGTCCCCATGGACCGGATCGTGGGCCACAAGGACATCACGCTCAAGCCCGAGGTCAAGAAGGACCCGGCGCCCAACTTCAGCTGGTCGCGCTTCCTCGGAGGCGTCCGCGAGCAGCTCGCGATGGGCTCGGTGCGCCAGGCCGCGGCGGGGCGTGGCGATCGCCACCTCTGATCTGGCCAGCCTCGTTTCGGACCGGGGCCTGCCCCACCCGCGCGCTAGCTCTGGATGACCCCGATCGCGACCAGTCGCGCGAAGCCGTAGCCGTAGACCAGCACCAATCCCACCAAGAGGCCGGCCACCGTCCAGCGCCGCTGTTCGAGGGTGGCCTTGGTCGTGACGGGGCGTCGGTTCGGGCGGCGAATCGATCGCCTAGCCCCGGGAACCGGACCCATGCGACGGACGGGGGCCCGTCCGGGGGGGAACTCGGGAAGGGTGTCGGGGAGCTTGGGCATGGCTAGACCTCCTCGTCGTCGGCCAGATCGCCGTCGTCCAGGCGTGGCACGAAGGGCAGCTCGTCGGTGCTCAGGCGCCTCGTCAGGCGGGCCGGGCCAAAGCGGCGCGTCAGGCTGTCGGGTCCGAGCGGGGCGGTCTGTGGGATGCGGGTCACTCTCGGGGAGCGCATGGGGCCTCCTCTCGTGGTGTGTTGACGAGAAAAAATATAAACGTTTTTTGGTTAAAATGCAAGCATGGGGTGGGGGAGGGGAGACTCACGGCGCGTGAGCCGCGGATGGCGGGGTATAAGGATCGGGCGCTCACGCTGCCGCAGAAGGACAGGTTTGGATGCCGATCAACATCCCGGTCAAGCAGAACCATCGTCTCGAGCAGTTGCTCGCCACGATCGATGCTGATGAGGAGCTCGCCCAGTACTGGAAGTGCGCCAACGTCAACGCCGTCGATCGCCTCAAAATGAGCGATCACGGCTACGTCCACGTCAAGATCGTGGCCAACATGGCCCTCAAGCTCCTGCGGCTGCTCACGGAGGCCGGGATCGCCCCGAGCGTGGTCACCGAGCATCACCTGACTCAAGACGAGGCCGAGGTGATCGTCGTCCTGGGCTCGCTCCTGCACGACGTGGGAATGGCCATCCACAGCGATCGCCACGAGACCTACAGCCTGTTCATCGCGAATCGCACCCTGCCCCGCCTGCTCGAGTCCCTGTACGAGCGCGCCGAGCGTCTGATTGTCATCAGCGAGATCCTGCACGCCATCATCGCCCACAAAGCCGAAGAGCGCTGCCTCACCCTGGAGGCCGGTGTCGTCAAGGTCGCCAATGCCCTCGACATCTCGCAGGGCCGGACCCGGATCCCGTTCGAAGCGGGCAAGATCAACATCCACTCGGTGTCGGCCATGGCGATCGACAAGGTCAACATCAAGCGCGGTGAGAGCAAGCCCGTCGCCATCGAGATCCTGATGAACAACTCGGCCGGCATCTACCAGCTCGACGAGCTGCTCAAACAGCACCTGGCCACCAGCGGGATTGCCAGCCACCTCGAGGTCGAGGCCCGCATCGAAGGCGAGACGGACAAGAAGCTCATTCGCCTCTACAACCTCTAGCAGCCAAGCGAGCAGCGCGGATCGGCGTCTCCCCGAGCCCCGGGGCGATGGCTCGTGGCCTCGCTCACGTGACGTCCCCTGGTCCTTTTGTTAGGATGGAACGGTATCTTTGCGGGGTCCAAGCCGGTACATGACCGCTCGAAGCCGTCTCGCCGCCTGGAGCCAAGCCGAAAGGAGTTCCCTGACCCCGATGGCCCTCAGCAACCAGCAATACTTCCTCCTGAGGAAGCTCCATCAATTCACCGGCGCCTTGCCGCTCGGGGCTTACCTCTGCATCCACCTGCTCGTCAACTCCTACGCCCTCCAAGGGTCGACCGCGTTCGACGGCAAGGTCCAGATTCTCGAGACCTTGCCGTTCCTATTCGTCTGGGAGTTCCTGCTCATCTACCTGCCGCTCGTCTACCACGCGGCCTTCGGCGTGTGGGTCGGGTTCGTCGCCAAGAACAACCCCCTGCGCTTCCCCTACGCCCGCAACTGGAACTTCGCGATCCAGCGCTGGACGGGCTTCTTCATGCTCGTCTTCCTCGGCTACCACGCCTGGTACATGCGCTTCCAGGGCACGCCGATCGGCCACACCGTCCAGCAGTTCGGCTTCTCCGACTCGGGCTACGGCAAGGTCGTCATGCACCTGCAGAACCCGGCGATGGCCGCCTTCTACGCAGTGGGCGTCATCGCGACGGCCTACCACTTCGCCAATGGCCTGTGGGAGTTCCTGATCGACTGGGGCTTCACGGTCAGCATGAAGGCGCAGCAGTGGTCGCAGATCGCCGTCATGGTCGTGTGGATCGCGATCAGCGGCCTCGGCCTCTCGGCCCTCTACGCCTTCGCGACCAGCCGCGAGTTGCCGCCTGGCATGGGCGCCAGCACGCACGCTCCCCAGGCGGTCACGGCGATCGCCTTCCAGAAAGGGACCTCTCATGGACGCTAATCGCCTCATCGTGGTCGGCGGCGGGCTCGCCGGCCTCATGACCGTCATCAAGGCCGCCGAGGCCGGCGTCCACGTCGACCTCTTCAGCCTGGTCCCGGTCAAGCGCTCGCACTCCGTCTGCGCCCAGGGCGGCATCAACGGGGCCGTCAATACCAAGGGCGAGGGCGACAGCCCCAACGAGCACTTTGACGACACGGTCTACGGCGGCGACTTCCTCGCCAACCAGCCCCCCGTCAAGGCCATGTGCGAGGCGGCCCCCGGCATCATCTACCTGTTCGACCGGATGGGCGTGCCCTTCAACCGCACCCCGGAAGGCCTACTCGACTTCCGTCGCTTCGGTGGCACCAAGCACCACCGGACGGCCTTCGCCGGCGCCACTACGGGCCAGCAGCTGCTCTACGCCCTGGACGAGCAGGTGCGCCGCTGGGAGGCCGAGAATCGGGTCACCAAGTACGAGGGCTGGGAGTTCCTCTCAGCCATCATCGACGACGCGGGCGTCTGCCGCGGCGTCGTCTGCCAGCACCTCAAGACCATGGAGATCAAGGCCTTCACCGCGGGCGCGACCGTCCTCGCGACGGGCGGCAACGGCATGATCTTCGGCAAGAGCACCAACTCGCTCATCAACACTGGCACGGCCCAGTCGGCCGTCTACCAGCAGGGCGCCTACTACGCCAACGGCGAGTTCATCCAGGTCCACCCGACCTCGATTCCGGGCGGCGACAAGCTGCGCCTCATGAGCGAGTCGATCCGTGGCGAAGGCGGCCGGGTCTGGGTGCCGGGCAAGGATGGCAAGCCCTGGTACTTCCTCGAAGAGATGTATCCGGCCTATGGCAATCTCGTGCCGCGCGACATCGCGACCCGCGCCATCTTCAAGGTGTGCGTCGAGATGAAGATGGGCGTCAACGGCGAAAACCAGGTGTACCTAGACGTGAGCCACCTCGACCCCCACATGCTCGAGCGCAAGCTGGGCGGCGTGCTCGAGATCTACGAAATGTTCGTGGGCGACGACCCCAAGCGGGTCCCCATGAAGATCTTCCCGGGCATGCACTACACGATGGGCGGTCTCTGGGTCGACTACGACCAGATGACCAACATCCCCGGCCTGTTCGCCGTCGGCGAGTGCGAGTACCAGTACCACGGCGCCAACCGCCTGGGGGCCAACTCGCTCTTGTCCACGGTCTACGCCGGCATGGTGGCGGGCCCGGCGGCCGCCAAGTTCATGAAGAGCCAGGCCAAGGTCGAGGTGCCTTCCTCGGTCGTGGACCTCGCCGTCAAGCAGCAGCAGGAGAGGTACCAGTCTCTCCTGGGGATGAAGGGGACCGAGAATCCCTACCTGATCCACAAGGAGCTCGGCGAGTGGATGACGAACAACGTGACCGTCGTCCGCTACAACGACAAGCTCGAGAAGACCCTCGGCCACCTCGACACCCTCACCGAGCGCTGGAAGCGGATCAACATCGATGACATGGGCGGCTGGAGCAACCAGGCCGTGCCCTTCACCCGCCAGCTGTGGAACATGATCGAGCTCGCCAAGGTGATCACCAAGGGGGCCCTGTTGCGCAACGAGAGCCGTGGCGCCCACTACAAGCCGGACTTCCCTGAACGCGACGACCCCAACTTCCTCAAGACGACCAAGGCGCGTTGGACGCCCAGCGGGCCCGAGATCACCTACGAGGAAGTGGACGTGAGCCTCATCAAGCCGCGCCCCCGCAAGTACGACGTGGACAAGCAGGCCTCGGCCACCACGCCGACGCCCACGTCGGTCGAGGCCGTCACCTCGGCCCACGGGATGCACTCCGAGGATCGCAAGCTGAGAGAGGAGTCGAAGTAGCATGCCTCCGTCCACCGTATCACTTCGCATCAAGCGCCAGGACGGTCCTCAGGCCGCGTCCCGCTGGGAGGAGTTCAAGGTCCCCTACACCCAGGGCATGAACGTGATCATGGCCCTCATGGAGATCCAGCGGAACCCCGTGAACGCCCAGGGCCAGAAGACCACTCCGGTCATCTGGGAGGCCTCGTGCCTGGAGCAGGTTTGCGGCTCGTGCTCGATGGTCATCAATGGCAAGCCCATGCAGGCCTGCAGTTCGCTCGTACAGAAGCTCGCCCCCAACGGGGAGACGATCACGGTCGAGCCGATGAGCACCTTCCCGATTGTGCGCGACCTGGTGGTCGACCGGACGCGCATGTTCGAGGCGCTCAAGCGGGTCCACGCCTGGATCGACATCGACGGAACCTACGACCTGGGGCCCGGGCCGCGTCAGAGCCCGGAGACCCAGGAGGTCGCCTACGCCCTGTCGCGCTGTATGACCTGCGGGGTCTGCCTCGAGGCCTGCCCCAACGTCAACGACCGCTCCGACTTCATCGGGCCGGCGGCGGTCAGCCAGGCCCGCCTGTTCAACCTGCACCCCTCGGGCCACATGCACGAGTCGGAGCGGCTGGACGCCCTCATCGGGCTGGGCGGGGTCAACGACTGCGGCAACTCCCAGAACTGCGTCCGGGCCTGTCCCAAGGGCATCCCGCTCACCGAGTCGCTCGCGGCCATGAAGCGGGACACGACCTGGCACGGCCTGTTGTCCTTCCTGCAGCGCCCATAGCGGGCCGGGGATCCCCGTGAACGGCAAGAAGCTCATCTCGAACGGGTTGATGCTGATCGGCATCATCCAGATGCCGTTCGCGCTCTACCTGGGCATCACCAAGGGGATGGGCCCGGAGCTGAGCACGTTCGTCATGGGGGTCCTCTTCTTCTGGGGCGGGTTCTACCTGCATCGGGAGTTTGGGGACTGACCAGGTCATTCCTCCCGTCTTCCCGGCGAAAGCCGGGATCCAGAGTCGGGCATGAGCCTAAGCTCGAACGGGTGGCCTGACTCCATCCATTCGAGGTAGTCTCATGGCCGCTCCTGGATTCCGGCTTTCGCCGGAAAGACGGGTAGCGGCCTTTTCTGAAGAAGCTTGTATGGGGAGAGATTCATGTCGAGCCAACTGGCCGCCCCGCGGGGCACCCGCGACGTCGTCCCGCCCGAGTCCCTGCTCTGGCAGCGGATCGAGCAGGTCTGCCGGGATCGCTTCGATCGCTACGGCTTCCGCGAGATCCGTACCCCGGCCTTCGAGGGCACCGAGTTGTTCACCCGCGGCATCGGCGAAGCGACCGACATCGTCAGCAAGGAGATGTACACCTTCGTCGACCGGGGCGATCGCTCCTTGACCCTGCGCCCGGAAGGGACGGCCGGCGTGGTCCGCGCCTACCTACAGAACAAGCTGGCGACTAGCCTTCCTCACCCCGCGAAGCTCTGGTATGGCGGCGCCATGTTCCGCTACGAGCGCCCCCAGGCGGGCCGCCAGCGCCAGTTCCATCAGATCGGGGTCGAGCTGCTGGGTTCGGCAGACCCCATGGCCGATGCCGAGGTGATCACCCTCGCCCTCGACGTCTTCAAGGCCCTCGATGTGGGCGGGCTGCGCGTCGAACTGAACAGCCTGGGCGACGAGACCTGTCGGCCGCTCTATCGGGAACGTCTCGTCGCCTTCTTCGTGGAGCGCCGGGCCGACTACTGCGAGACCTGCCTCGAGCGCATGGAGACGAATCCCTTGCGTGTGCTGGATTGCAAGGTTCCGGCCTGCAAGGCCGTCAACGCCGAGGCGCCGAGCCTGCAGGACGTGCTGTGCGACGACTGCCGCCAACACCAGGCCACCCTCTTGCGTTACCTCGCGGCCGTGAACATCCGGACCGTCCTCAACCCCCGCCTGGTCCGCGGCCTCGACTACTACACCCGCACGGTCTTCGAGATCGTGGCCGAAAGCGGCCTGGGTAGTCAGGACACGGTATGCGCCGGGGGGCGCTACGACCACCTGGTCGAAGAGTGCGGGGGGCCGCCCACCCCGGCTGTGGGCTGGGCCTTCGGTGAAGAGCGTCTCGCCATCCTCCTGGCGAACCAGATGCCCGCCATCAAGACCGATCTCGTGATCGCGACGATGGGCCCATCCGCGGCGGAAGCTGGCTTCAAGCTCGCCCACGACCTGCGCCAGGCGCTGCCCCTGCGGATCGAGACGGGTTACGGCGATCGCAAGCTCAAGAAGCAGCTGGAGCACGCCGAGCGCCTCGGGGCCGAGTGGGTGATCGTGCTCGGCGAGGACGAGCTCGCGGCCGGGGCGATCGCCCTCAAGCACCTGCCCACCCGGCAGGAGCAGCGGGTTCCCATGAGCGTGGAAGGCGTGTCGGGGGCGATCGCTCGGGCCTCCGGGGTGGCCGCGGGCTAATTCTCAGCTTTCTCTCAGAAACTTCTCACCCGCTTCTCAGGGCGTTGAGGGATACTCCTGACTCAGAAGGCCACCCACAGACCGGGAGGCAAGGAGAGCCAAGGAGATGAGGAGGAAGCTCGCGGTCGCAGCGCTGGTCCTCGGGGTCGTAACCACCTCGCTGCTCGGTGCCCACGCGTTCGCGAAACCCTTCCTCGCCTTCCCGACCCCCAAGGTCGAGAGCAAGGCCGTGAGGAAAGTGAGCCTCAACACGGCCACGCTCAAGGAGCTCCGGACCCTCCCCGGGGTTGGTGAGCTGATCGCGCAGCGGATCGTTGCCGGCCGGCCCTACCACTCCGTCTCCGATCTGAAGCGGATCAAGGGCGTCACGTCCAGCCGCTACAAGTCAATCGAGCCCCGGGTGACCCTTTGACGTCCGTCCCCCCCAACTGCAAGGAGAAACAGAGTATGAAGAAGTTCGCTCTCGCCGCCGTCCTCGTCGCCGCCCTCGGCACCAGCGCCTTCGCCGCCGAGACCACGACCGCTGCCGCTCCCGCCAAGGTCGGCCACAAGGTCGAGACCAAGGTTGCCGCCAAGAAGGCCGACAAGAAGGTGGCCAAGAAGGCTGCCAAGAAGGCTGCCAAGAAGGGCGCCATGAAGAAGGGCGAGAAGAAGGTGGAGAAGAAGGCCGAGTCGACCGAGAAGAAGTAAGCTTCTTCAGGTCGATTTCCTTTTTCGGCGGGCCCCGTTTCGGCGGGGTCCGCTCCTTTGGTATCATGACGTCCAGTTCCCCCCTCTGCGCAAGGAGTCCGTTCCGATGAACATCCGCCTTTCGACGCTCGTCGTCGTCGCCCTGGTCGGGGCGGCCGTCCCCAACGCCCTGGCTTGCCCGGTCGACAGCTCCAGTGCCCCCCACCACGTGGCGGCGGGCGGCGGTAAGATGAAGCACAAGGCCGCCTGCTACCGGGACGTCAAGTTCGAGGTCATGGGCATGGAATGCGCCGACTGTGCCAACAAGGTTTCGACCAGCCTCAAGGCCCTCAAGGGGGTTGAGGCCGTCAACATCGACCTCGACAATGGCGTGGCCTCGGTCAACTACTGCTCGATGGAGATCAAGGATACCCACGTCCTGATCGAGGCCATCAAGAAGGCTGGCTATGAGGCCAAGCTTGCGGCCGCTGAGCCCAAGACGGCGACGCCCTAGCCCCTTCTCCGAGGCGCAAAAAGGGACCGGCCACTGGCCGGTCCCTTTTTCCTGCCTCTAAAAGCCAGCCCGCTCACCACTTCGTTCCGGCTTCAACCACAAGAGGTACTCCTTACTTCGGCCTCCGAACGCCGACCTTGAGGCCCGGCGAGAAGATTGACCAGCCGATAGCCGCGCCTTGTAGCCGCCACCTCGCCTGTGCTAGATTCCGCCAGTGGCCGCGTCAGAGCGAGTGCTTCGAAAGGAGACTGCAGGTGGCGGGCAGGGCCTTAATGATTGCTGCCCTCAGCGTCGGGGGGATCGGCTGGGCCCTTCCCAGCTTCGCCCAGGAAGTCAGCATCGTGAAGCCGGTCCGGGGCCCCTCTCGCTACATCGTCCCGGCCAGCATCCTTCCGGTGGGAACGGGCATCACCTCGCTCAATCTGCGGGCGAACCTGGTCGCCCCGCCCGCTCCATCTGGGCCAGGCCTCGGGGGCAACGCCGTCTCACTGAGCAACCACTCGGCGTGGAGCGACCTGTTCCAGCTGAGCACGGGGATCACGACCTCTGCGGCCCCCCCGTGGCAGGGGCGACTGGACCTGGCTGGTAAGCTTGGCCTCATGCAAGAGAAGCTGGGATCCCTGGCCTCCGTTGCCGGGATCGCGCGCGTGGCTCTGAATGTCAACGCGAACGGGGTGCCCAGCCCGGCTTTCACCCTCGGGATCCCGATCGAAAAGACCCTGAGCTTCGCCTCGATGAACCGCTTGACGGTGACGGCCTATCCGAACTGGGGGACGGACCTTGTCTCACCGGGAGCCGGCCTCTCCCCACCGACGAGGTTCGCCTTGGGTCTGGGCGGTGCCGTGGCGTTGAGCGACACCCTGGCCCTGATCGCGGATACCAGCTTCGTGACGGGACCCACGCTGCTCAACGAAGGCAGCGACCTGGGGGTCCGGTTCGGGCTCTCGCCCAGCGTGGCCTTCGACCTGTCGGTGGGACTCAGCGCGAGCGCTCCGAGCGGATCGAGGCCCATCAGCGTCGGGACCGGGATGAGCTGGTTCTATTAGCCATGCCCAAAGGGACCGGCCGATCGGCCGGTCCCTCCATTCAGGCGTAGACGTCGCTGCGCTGCATGTAGGCCGCGCCCTTTTCTGAATAGGGGATGACCAGCCGATCGAAGTCGCTCGGCACCACGATCCGGTCGAAGATCGGCTTGGCCTCCGCCACCATGTCCCGTGCGTGGTGCCGGAAGCTCAGGTGGGTCAGGGCCAGCAGCTTCACGTCCGCCTCGCGGCCGATCTCGGCCGCCTCGGCGGCGGTCGAATGCATGGTGTGCCGAGCGCGTTCGTGCTCATCCATGGTGAAGGTGCAGTCGTGCACCAGCAGATCGGCCCTCCGGGCCGCCTCCGCCACCGTGCGGCAGGGGCGCGTGTCCCCGGTGACCACGATCGTCCGCCCCGTGCGGGACTCCCCCATGACCTCGCTCGGACGCACCTCGCGATCGCCCACCCACACGCTCTGCCCGTGCTGCAGCCGCCCGAAGTCCGGCCCCGGCGTCACGCCGAGCTCGCGGGCCCGCTCCGGGTTGAATCGGCCGGGCCGCTCGTGCTCACTCAGGCGATAGCCGATGCTGTTGATCTTGTGCTGGGTCGCGATGCCCTCGATCTGGAAGTCGTCGAAGGGGATGAGCCCGCCGGGAGCCATCTCGTGATAGGAAACGGGGTATTCGGTCTTTCCGACCAGCCGCTTCATGACGTCGAGGAAGTCCAGAAACCCACGTGGCCCGTACACCGTGACCGGATCGGTCCGGCCCCAGAGTTGCCAGGTCTTCATCATGCCGGGCAGGCCGAGGTAGTGGTCGGCGTGCAGGTGGGTCAAGAGGACGTGGGAGATGTCGTTGATCCCGATCCCGATCCGGATCAGCTGGCGCTGCGTCCCCTCCCCGCAGTCCACCAGGAAGCGATCGCCCCCCCGCTGGACCATGGTCGCCGAGAGCCCCCGGGAGGGGGTGGGCACCGACCCGGCGGTGCCCAGAAACAGGACGCTCAGCTCCATCTAGGCGACGGGTACCTTGGCGTTGGCGTACAGGGCGTCGATCGCCTCTTGGTAGCGCTTGAGGATGTTGCGGCGCTTGAGCTTTAGCGTCGGCGTCAGCTCGTCGGCCGCCTGCGTGAACTCCTCTCCGAGCACCAGGAAGTCCTTGATGTGCTCGTAGCGCGCGAAGTCGCGCGTCTGGTCGTCGACGGCCTGGCGCATCAGCTGCTTGACCTCGGGGCTCTCGGCGAGCTCCTGGTTGGTCTTGGCCGTCCAGCCCCGTTCGGTGGCCACCCGTCGTACCGTGTCGAAGTTGGGCACGACGAGGGCCGTCACGTAGTTGCGGTTGTCGCCGATGACCATCGACTGGGCGATGTGGGGGCTGAGGGCGAGGGCATTCTCGATGGGGGCCGGAGCGACGTTCTTGCCGTTCGACATGACGAGGATCTCCTTCTTGCGGTCGGTGATGCGCAAGAAGCCGTCCCGATCGAGCTCCCCGATGTCGCCGGTGTGCAGCCAACCCTCCGGATTGATCGCCTCGCGGGTCGCGACCTCGTTGTTGAAGTAGCCGAGCATGATGTTGGGGCCACGGGCCAGGATCTCGCCGTCATCGGCGATCTGGACCTCGACCCCGGGCAGGGGACGGCCCACCGTGCCGAGCCGGTTGTGCTCTGGGGTGTTGACCGCGATGACGGGCGAGCTCTCGGTGAGGCCGTAGCCCTCCAGGAGCGTGATCCCGATGATCGTGAAGAAGACGCCCACTTCCTTGGGCAGCGGCGCGCCGCCCGAAACGACGTAGCGCAGCCGGCCACCGGTGCGCTCGCGGATCTTGGAGAAAACGAGGCGATCGGCGATCGCCACCTGCAAGGCCGTGAAGGGATCCGGGGACTTGCCTGCCTGCTGGAGCAAGACCACCTTGCGCCCGACCTCGTGGCCCCAGTTGAACATGGCCTTCCGGAAGGCGGGGCCGCTCGAGACCGACTCGAGCACGCGCGCGCGGATCTTCTCGAAGAGGCGCGGCACGCTGCACATGAAGGTGGGCCGCACCTCGACGAGGTTCTGCGGCACCGCGTCGATCGACTCGGCATAGTTGATGAGCGCCCGGGTGTAGAAGAACAGGTAGTAGGCGACCCGCTCGAAGACGTGGCAGAGCGGCAGGAAGCTGAGGCACGAATCGTCGGCCTTGATCTCGATGAGCTTGGCCGCCGTCGTCGCGTTGGAGGCGAAGTTGCGGTGGCTGAGCATGACCCCCTTGGGGTTGCCCGTGGTGCCCGAGGTGTAGATGATCGAGACCAGCTGATCGGGCGTGATGGCCTCTTCACGGGCCTTGAGCTCGTCGGCGTGACGTTCGACGACCGACTCGCCTTTGGCCACCAGCTGGGCGAGGGTCGTGGCCGTGACGGAGCCCCCCCCGGAGGCCTCACCATCCATGACGACCAGGTGCGTGACCGAGTCGGCCTCCTGGCAGGCTTCTTTCAGCTTGGCGAGCTGGGCCTGGCTGGAGACGATCACGATCTGCGGCCGGCAGTCGTTGAGGATGTAGGCGACCTGCTTGGGGGTGAGCGTCGGGTAGATGGGCACGTTGACGGCGCCCGCGCGGATGATGGCGAGGTCGCCCTGCACCCATTCGGGCCGGTTCTCGGAGAGCAGGACGACGCGATCGCCCGGCCTCACGCCCAGATCGATCAGGGCCGAGGCGAGCGCCGTGACCCGCCGGTCCATCTCCCGGTAAGTGATGTCGTGCCAGCGGCCGTCCGCCTTGTAGCGGAAGCCTACCTTGTCCGGCTCGGCGGCCATCGTCTCCCGGTAGATGGCGACGATCGTCTCCAGCATGCAACCTCCCTCGACCGGGGGCGCACCCCCGACCGATTACTCGTTGAGCAGGTCCAGGTAGATGGGGGCGCGCTGCTTGGAGGCCGCGGCCCGGAGCACGGTGCGGATCGCGTTGATCGTGCGGCCCTGCTTGCCGATGACCTTGCCGACGTCCTCGGGATCGACCTGGACGCCCAGCCGGACGGCGTCCGGATCGTCGGTCCGCTGGATCGAGAGCGCGTCGGGGCAGGTCACGACGCCCCGCAGGATGGTTTCGGCCAGGGTCACCGGATCCATCGGGGGCCTACTTCGCCGCGATCTTCTCGAAGGCGCCGATCTTCTTGAGCAGCTCGCGCGCCGTTTCGGTCGGCTGGGCGCCGGTGCGCAGCCACTTGAGGGCGGCCTCTTCGTCGATGCGGATCTCGGCCGGGTTCTTCTTGGGATCGTAGAAGCCGATCTCCTCGATCACGCGGCCGTCGCGCTTGACGCGGCCGTCGGCGACGACCATGCGGTACTTGGGGTTCTTGGCCGCGCCGATGCGCTTGAGCCGGATCTTGACCATGGGGTTGATTCTCCTTCGTTGGGACTATCGTTTGGACGGTGGAAAGGGAAACGGGAAGTTGCCGGGCATGGCGCCGGGAGGCATCTTGGGCATGCGCCGGCCCATCTTCTTGTCGAACTTGTTGAACTGCTTCATCATCTGGCGCATGTTCTCGAAGTCCTTGAGCAGCTTGTTGACCTCGGGGATGGTCGTGCCCGAGCCGTTGGCGATGCGCCGCTTGCGCGACATGTCGATGATGGCGGGGGTGCGCCGCTCCTTGACGGTCATCGAGCCGATGATCGTCTCGATCTTCTTGAGGTGGGCCTCGCCTTCGGCCAGCTGCTCTTTGCTGAGGTCGATGCCGAGCATCTTGCCGATGGGCAGCATCTCGAAGATCTGGCTGATCGAGCCGATCTTGCGCACCTGGCGCATCTGGTTGACGAAGTCTTCGAGGTTGAACTCAGCCTTGCGCAGCTTCTGCTCGAGGGCCTTGGCCTCGTCCTCGTTGATCGTCTCTTGGGCCCGCTCGATGAGGGTGAGCACGTCGCCCATGCCGAGGATGCGGGTCGCGATGCGGTCGGGGTGGAAGGGCTCCAGGGCATCGAGCTTTTCGCCGGCGCCCGCGAACTTGATGGGGGTGCCCGTGACGTGCTTGACCGAGAGGGCTGCGCCGCCCCGGGTGTCGCCGTCGAGCTTGGTGAGCACGACGCCCGTGAGCGAAAGGGCCTGGTGGAAGTGCTCGGCGATGTGGACGGCGTCCTGACCCGTCATGGCGTCGACGACGAGCAGGATCTCGGCCGGGCTGAGTACCGCCTTGAGCCGGCGGATCTCGTCCATCATGGCCTCGTCGACGTGCAGGCGACCGGCCGTGTCGACGATGACGTAGTCCTTGCCCAGGCGCTTGGCCTCTGCGAGGGCCTCGGTGGCGATCGCCACGGGATCCTGGCTGCCCTCTTTGAGGAACACCGGGATGTTGATCTGCTTGCCGAGCACCTCGAGCTGCTTGATGGCCGCCGGGCGGTAGACGTCGCAGGCGACCAAGAGGGGGTTGCGGCCCTTCTTGCGCAGGAACAGGGCGAGCTTGCCCGAGGTGGTCGTCTTGCCCGAGCCCTGCAGGCCGGCCATCAGGATGACGGTGGGGCCGGGGTGGCTCTCGGCGAGGGGGGCCCGCTCGCCGCCCAGGAGCTCGACGAGCTCGTCGTGGACGATCTTGATGAACTGCTGACCGGGGTTGAGGCCCTTCAAGACCTCGGAGCCGAGGGCCCCGGCCTTGACCTTGGCGACGAATTCCTTGACCACGGCGAGGCTCACGTCGGCCTCGAGCAGGGCGCGCCGCACCTCGCGCAGGGCCTCCGAGATGTTGTCCTCGGAGATCGTGCCCTGCCCGCGCAGTTTCTTGAAGACGTCTTGGAGCTTGTCGCTCAGCGATTCGAACATCGGTCTCCGATGGGGACACCCCACCCTGGGGCGACTTAGTCAAGATTTAAAGTATAGCGGATCGCCCCGGGCTTGGCTAGGCGCCAACCCAGCTACTCCGTCGCGCTGGTGGCTATCCAGCATTGGATCGGGGCCCTCGTACCTCCGGATTGGTGTCCTTCTGGCAAATGGGGCAGCTCCTTTGGTCGACGCCAGGTGCATGCTCCCTGTTTTCAATGCCTCGGAATTAGTGACCGTGCTGTCATCAGGCTGATCCATGCGAAGCGTTGTTGCTAATAATGGTTAAACTTAGGTTATTTGTATCTACATCTCGATTCGTGGGGTAGATTGGTAACATCCATGGGAGGGGCCCATTGAGACCGATCCGTTGTTCGTATGAGAAGTCCGGGCGCCTTCATGCAGACAACCCGAATCACCCCGGGGTGACGGAAGACGATGTCCGGGCGGTGCTCACCAACCTAGCCTACGTCGAGGTCGATGCCGGAAAGGTTTGGAAAAAGTACGCGACGGGCGTTTGTTCCGGAAGGTACCGCTTCCTAACGGTCGTCTACGTGGACAAGAAGTCGGAACTGGTGGCAATCACTGCCTACCCGGCGAGCGCTCGGTCAAGGCGGCTCTACCGACGGTGGATCGCGGGGAAGGAGGAAAGCAAGTTATGGATACCTGCCAGACCCACGGAGTAGAGAAACTCGAGGTGGATGGAGGTACGACCATCTGCCCCATCTGTGAAGCAGACGAGACCGAGGCGCTCGTCGCTCGTGGCGAAGAGCCCGCTACCGTCACGCCCGGGTACATCGCCATCCCGGCTGAGGGTACCAAGCTGGTTTCCATTCGGTTCGACAAGCGAGACCTTGAGCGAGCCAGGGTTCTCGCCAAGGCTCGGAAGATGCCTTATCAGCGGTACGTGAAGACCTTGTTGAGCGAGGCGCTTGATCGTGACGAACGGGAGATCTTTTCCCGCCGGGTCGGTGGTGAGTAGCAGAAGGGGGCGTTGAGTCGGTATGCCCTCGCCGGGGCCTTGGCCGGGTGGTAGAATGGGCCGATCGATCAAGGAGGTGTCTCGATGCCGCAGACTTCGTCGTCCCCGGACCGCTTCGCTCCCCGTGCCGCCGAGGGCGGATCCGTCACGCCGACCGTGCCGACCGTGACAGCCGAAACCAAGCCCAAGCAAGAGTGGGAGTATGAGGTGCTCGAAGACCTGGGCTCCGATCCCAAGGCCAAGCTCAACGAGCTCGGCAAGGAGGGCTGGACCCTCGTGACGGCCAACCCCTTCATCTTCCGTCGGCCGCTCGAGAAGGAAGAGGGCAAGGCCAAGGGCCGCGTGGGCTTCGCCCGCGAGTAGTTTCAAACCCCCGAGCAAGGGAACAAGATCCCCCAGCGCGCGCGTGCTGGGGGATCTTGGCATGGACCAGTCCGGGCAGCCCCCGAAGCGGGGCACCCAACCGCTTTCGAAGCTCAAGGGCCGCTCGGATTCCTTCGTGTCTTCCGGGGCTCAATTGCCGCCTCAGCATGGCACCCGGCCGCTCCAGATGCCCCCGCCGGCCTCCCTGCAAATCATCGTCCCCCAGAAGCTGGAAGAGGCCGGCAAGATCGTCACCTATGTCCGGCACCTGGTGGCCCTGTTCGAGGGCCCGGTCACGCTCCTCCGGTACGCGGTCTACCTGACCATGCCGCCCCCGCCACCTCCGGAGCCCGTCGAGCCGCTCCCCGCCGAGCCAGCGCCGGATACCGATTGGGCCTCCTCACCCGATCTCGCCTTGGCGGAACCGGCCCCCTTGGAAGAATCGGTCGATCCGCCAGCTCCATCGATTCCCCCCGAGTTCGAACGGCTTAACCCGGCTCAGCGGGAGCTCGCCGAGCGGTGCGCCGAGGTGATCGCGCAGGATCCCAGAGTCAAGCAGCGGGCGCAGGTGACCCTGACCCAGTACGACGACGCGGCCGAGGCCTTGCGGACGGCCATGGCCATGCTAGACGACATCTACCAATGTTCATACGAGGAGGCCTGGGACCGGCTCGGCGAGCTGGGGATCGAGCGGCTCAAGGGCAAGGCCTATCCGATCAGCGGGTTTTACGAGAATTTCAAGAACGACCCGGCGCTCAACCACATCTTTCCGGCTCCGAATCCCGCGAACAATCCCACGGCACCGCTCGGAGGCGGGGGGCCCAAGACCAGACCGCTCACGCAGCCCTTGCAGGCTCCCGTGGTCCATCCGGTCCAGCAGGCGCCGGCTCCCGAGTCCGGAGGGTTGCTGGGGAAGCTCAAGGGGTTGTTCGGCAAATAGGTGGCGGCTACTGGTACCGGCGCGGTGCCTGCGGCAGCAAGGATGACCCCCCCTCGCCCCCCCCTGGCTTCGCCAAGGGGGGAATTTTTTGAGGGTCAGTTTCCGCTCACGGTGGCCGGATCGTAGAGGGTGACCCGGTTGCGGCCGCCCCGCTTCGAGACGTAGAGGGCCTGGTCGGCATGCTCGATCAGCTCGACGACGGTCCTCGCGTGGGTCGGAATGCTCGCCACCCCGATCGAGACCTCCACGTGCAGCACCTCGCCGTTGGGGCCCGGTAGGTCCGTGGTCTCGATGGCGTGCCGCAGCCGCTCGGCCAGCACCATGGCGCCCGCCGCATCGGTCTCGGGCATCATGACCAGCATTTCCTCGCCCCCGAACCGCCCCGGAATGTCCAGCTCCTCGCGGATCCCCTCGCGGATCACCCGCGCCACCAGCTTGAGCACGTCGTCCCCAGTCGCGTGCCCGTAGGTGTCGTTGAACTTCTTGAAGTGGTCGATGTCCATCATCATGAGGGACATGGTCGTACCGAACCGGTTGACGCGCCGCAATTCGGCCGAGAGCCGCTGCTCGAAGTACGAGCGCACGTAGAGCTTGGTCAGGCCATCGATGGTCGCTCGCTCGTAAAGCCGGGCGTTCTGGATCGCGACCGAGGCCTGGCTCGCGATCGAGCGCAACAGGTCGAGGTCCCGCGGCCCGAACGTGTGGACCACGGCCTGGGAATCGACGTAGAGAACGCCCAGGGCCTCTTGCTTGACCACCAGGGGCACGCACATGACCGTCCGCAGGTTGAGGTCCAGGATGGATTGCTGCGCCTGGAACAGTTCGTGGTCCCGGGTGTCGAGCACACACTCCGGCTCGAACGTCGTGAGCACCCGGCGGGTGATGCTGCTCGAGACCTTCTCGCCCGACTCGCCTATTACCTGGCCGCTCCGATCCTTGGCCAGGTGACAGCGCAGGGCCTCGCCGTCGTCCGTCAGCAGGATGAAGGCTCGATCGGCCTGGGTCAGCTGGAGGGTGAACCCGATGATCGAGTCGAGCACCTCCGAGAGCACTAGGGTGGTCGAGACGGTGCGGGCGAGCGTGTTGAGCATTTCGAGCTGGTGCGAGTGGGCCTCACCCTCGGCATAGAGCCGGGCGTTGTCGAGCGCCTGCGCCGCCTGCAACGCCAGCATCTCGACCAGGCGCTTGTCCGGCTCGCCGAACTGGCTCTTGACCAAGCGCCGATCGACGTAAATCACCCCGAGCCGCCGGTCCCGGTTGATGAGCGGCACGCAAAGGACCGTCCGGATCTGGAGGTTCATGACGCTCCTGGCGGCGTCCGCCCCTTCGGCCGCATCGGCGAAGAAGAGCGATCGCCCCTCCGAGAACACCCGCTCGACGATCGACTCGCTGTACTGCCACTGACGCGGGTCGCGGGTCGCCGGGTCCACGGTCGAGGCCTTGACCCGGAGCTTGCCGTCCTCTTCCAGGATCACGAACCCCCGCTCGGCCCCCGCGAGCTCGACCACCTGGGTGACGATGAGCTCGAGCAGGGTCTCCAGGTCGGTCAGGTTGTGGGTGTCGGAGGCAAAGGTGACGAGGCGCTGCAGCTGATGGTGGGCGAGCTCCACGTCGCCCAGGCGCTGGTGCAGGGCGCGGGCTTCCTGCACGGCGGCCAGGTACTTGCTCTCGGCGATGGCCCCGGCCGCCGCCGGGGTCACGTCCGGCGAGAGGTCGCCCCGATGAGCCCGCCACAGCTCGTCGAGGGCCAGGATGTCCGCTCGCCGCTCGGCATCCTGGGTGCCCTCGAGCAGGGCCGTGACCGCGTGGCGGACCAGGTTGAGCTGCAGGTAGCCCTTCGGCGATCGCCCCTCGACCTGTGCGAGCCCGAAGCGGGCCACGACCACGAGCCGCGGGCATGAGAGCTCCTCGGCGCGGGCCATGGCTGCCGAGAAGGTCTCGGCAGCCGGCCGGGCATACCCGAGCCGCAACAGCCCCTGGCCGCGCAACCAGTGGCCAAGGGTCACCAGGTAGCCGGCTCCGCAGGCCTCGGCCTCGGCGATCGCCGTCTCGATCACTTCGATCGAGCGTTCGGGCTCGTCACGGCGGACCGAGAGCATGGCGAGGCCCAGCGCCGCGCGGGCCTTCCAGCCCCGGGCGTGATTGGCGATCGCCCACTCGGCAAGACCCTCGAGCAGGGACGTCGCCGCCTCCCGCTCGCCGAAGCGCACGAGCAGCTCGGCTTCCAGGGCCAGCCGGCGCGGGCGGTACTCGGTGATCCCGCTCTCGGCTTCCAGGGCCTCGGCCCGCGCGCAGCGGGCCATGGCCACCGTCAGGCGACCCAGGAGCAGCTCGACCTCGATCCCATAGGTCGCGACCAGGACGGCCATGTAGGAATTGGCGGAGCTCGCCGCCAGGGCGTCCACTTCCTCAAGGACCCTCACGGCGTCGTCGAAACGCCCGAGGTGGGCCTGGGCAACGGCCTCGATGGCGAGCCCGATGGCCGTGTAGAGCGGATTGCCCGAGACGCGGGCCGCCGCGTGCGCCTCGGCCCCAAAGCGGGCCGAATCGGCGAAGCGGCCCAGCTCGTAGGCACACATCCCCAGGTTCAAGAGGGCACAGGTTTCGTCGTCCCGGATGCCGATCTCGACGCACAGGGCGTGGTTGCGCAGGAAGGAGGCGAAGGCCTCGGAATAGTGCCCCAGAGCGAGCTGGGCATTGCCCAGGAGGCTGGTCGAATCCGAGAGACCGATCTTGTCGCCCAGTTGCTCCTTGATTTCGCACGATTCGAGCAGGTAGGTGAGGCCGGTTTCCAGGCGATCGGGAGCGCCCTGCACGAACAGCAGGCCCAGGAAGCCCAAGGCCGAGCTCATGGAGGCCAAGTCACCGATGTCGCGCGCCAGGGCGAGGGCCTCTTCGTGGACCGTGATCGAGGCGGCCGGATCGCCCGTGAAGTGGTGCAGTGCCCCGAGGCGCAAGAGGGCGCGCAGGCGCTCGGGGGCATGAGCCGGGTCGCGGGTGAGGGCGAGGGCCTCCTGGACCCGGGCGATCGCCGCCGGATAGTCGGTCTTGATCTGGTGCAGGATGCCGAGGTTGGTGAGCAAGGTCGCCTCGGTCCCGGGCTGCGCGAGGCTGCGCGCGAGCCCGAGGGCCTCTTCGTAGCGGCCGCGCGCCGAGTCGAGGTCCGAGGAGATCCGGGCGATGTCACCCAAGAGCGTCAGGTAGCCCAGCCGGTCGGCCGGGCCCGAGACGTGGGGCAGGCCTGCCTCCAGCATCTGCTTCGCCTGCGGCAGGCCGTACAGGGCGTAGCTCTTGCGTGCGGCCGCGAGGGCGAAGCCGACCCCCTTGGCCGGATCGGCGCTCGCCAGGTGATGGCGCGCGAGCTCGAACAACGACTCGAGGCGATCGTCGTCCCCGAGCTCCTCGACGAGCACCGCCGCGATCCGCGTGTGAAGCTCAGTACGGCGATCTGGGGCGATCCGGCGGCCGATCACCTCGGCGTGCTGCCCCCCGGCAAACCTCAAGACGCCTTCGTCCTCGCGCAGGATGCCCTCGCGCGCGAGCTCGACGATCGCCTCGAACAGCCGATCGTCGTCGGCATCCAGCAGCCGCCGGATCCGCCCGAGCGGGAAGGGGTGGGCGAGCACGGCCGCGAGCTCGGCCAATTCCTGGGCCTCGCGTGACAGGTGCGATAGCCGCCTGACGAGCAGATCATGGACGTCGGCCGGCAGGGCCGAGGCCGACAAGACGAGGCCAGCCGTGTTCCATCGGCCGTGCGCATACCGCAGCACGCCCTCCTGCCACAGGTGCCGGATCGCGCGTTCGACGAAGAAGGGATTGCCAGCCGTGGCCTCGCCGAGCTGCGCGACGAACCCCGCGTCGAGGTGGTCTCCGCCGAGCATGGCCCCGGCCATCTCGGCCACCTCGGGGCCTTCGAAGGGCGCGAGGGCCGTCGAGTCGTCGGTGGCCTCGCGCCCGGCGAGCACGAAGGTGACCAGTTGGCTGGATAGAGACCGTTCCAGATGGGCGATCAGTTCCTGGCTCCCCGTATCCGCCCATTGCCAGTCATCGATCAAGACGAGCAGACCGTCGCCGGTGACACCCGACAGCAGGGTTGCGATCGCCCCGTGCAACCGTGCCTTCTCCTTCTGGGGATCGAGCTGGACGGCCTCCCCGTCGGTCGAGAGGTCCGGCAACAGACCCGACAGGGGGGTTCGGAGCGGATCCAGGACCTCGGGGGTGGCCAGGGCGATCGCCCCGCGCAGGATCCCGAGCATGGCGCCGTAGGGCAAGCCATCCTCTGCGGCTCGGCCCCCCAAGACGGCCCGCCCGGAGAGCTGTCCGCGGAATCGGAACTCTTCGAGCAATCGGGTCTTGCCCATGCCGGCCGCCCCGGACAACCGCCAGATGCCTGGAGTCGAAAGTCGCCGATCGAACTCGTCGAGCATGGCTGAGCGCCCGACGAACGGACTTGCGAAGAGGGTGCCTTCGCTCTCGCCCTCTGGGACGGCCCCGAGGGTGACCAGCACGTCATCGGTTGACTGGAATCGGTGCAGCGGGTCCTTGGCCAAGAGGCGCAGGACGACCTCTTCGAGCGCCGCGGGGACCTGCGGGCAGAGCGGGATCAGCGGCTCGGGCGGGGTTTCGACGTGGGCGCGCAGGACGGCCATGGGGTCGTCGCCAGGAAACGGCACGCGACCGCTGAGCAGGTGATAGAGCACGGCCCCCAGCGAATACAGGTCTGAGCGCGCGTCCACCTTGGATCGGCGGGCCGTCTCCGGCGCCATGTAGGCGAGAGTCCCCTTGATCGCCCCTCCGGACTGGCCCGCCGGGCTCATGAGGCCGAAGTCCATGAGCTTGATCCGGCCGTCCGGCATGAGGCGGACGTTTTCAGGTTTGAGGTCGCAATGGACCATCCCCTGCCGATGGATGGGCGAAAGGGCCCGGCAAAGCTGCACGGCCACTACCTGGGCGGTAGCAGGATCGAGGGGCAGGCACTCATCGAGGCCGCGGCCGGGCACGACCTCCATGGTGAAGTAGGGGGTGCCGTCCGATAGCTCGCCGAAGTCGTGCACGGCTACCAGGTGCTCGTGCCGCAGGCGGGCCATGGCCTTGAACTCTTGGCGGAAGCGCAAGAGGGCGTCGTGGCGATCGCCCGCCTGCTTGAGCGACAGGGTCTTGAGGGCGACCTGCTCACCCGTGGTGGCGTCTTCGGCCAGGTAGACCGTCCCCATGCCGCCCTGGCCGAGTTGGGCCAGGAGGCGGTACCGGTTGGTCAATTGCTCGATCATGGGTCCCCGTTCGCCGACGCGCGGGCGCCAGGCCCCGACGGAACGGCGCTCTTTGCCCGGTAGGATGGTAGCAGATCCGTTCGGGGGCTGCAAACTCACGCCCGGGGCGGCTGGACCGGGTGCTCCTCGATACGGACCTCGCTGACCACGAAGCCGAGCGTATCCTCCAGGAGCCGACGCAGCTGGTCGAGCGAGACGAAGCCCGGGTGGAACTTGACCGTCGCGACCCCCACCCCGCTCGTCGAGCAATCGTCCTCGCACAGGGCGGACGAGACCCGCACGGCGACCACGCCGTCCAGGGCCCGCAGCCCATCGAGCGCCCGCCGCACGCACACCCGGCAGCTGAGGTCTGGGCTGAAGAAAGATGCCTCGGTGAGATGGATCATGCCCTGCCCCCCTTGCCACTCAGGGGTGGCCAGCCAGCTTGACCAGCACCCCGGCTCCGATCACCCCGGCCTCTCGGCCAAAACTGGCCGGCCGCACATCCAGATCCCGGCACATCTCCCGCAAGGCCCGCCGCCGCAGGCTCGCCTCGGCCTGCTCGATCAGGCCTGGCACCCCGCGGATCACCCCGCCCCCCAGCACGAGGACTTCGGGATTGAGCGTATTGACCAGGCTCGAGAGACCGGCCCCGAGGTACTCGGCGGTCTCGGCGATCGCCCGCTCGGCGAGCGCGTCCCCCTCCGCGCCCGCCTCCCCGATGAGCTCGACCGTGAGCTCGTCGAATTCGGCGAGGCTCGAGCGGGCCCCCTGCTCCAGCTCGTGGCGGACGCGGCCGATCATGGCGGGGCCCGAGGCGTAGGACTCCCAGCAACCGCGGTTGCCGCACGGGCACGGGGGGCCGTCCCAGTCGATCGTGAGGTGCCCCACCTCGCCCGCGAACCCGTTGGCCCCCTCGTACAGGTGCCCCCCCAGCACCAATCCGGCCCCGATCCCGCTGCCCACCGAGACGCAGACCATGTCGCGCGCCCCCTTGGCCGCCCCGAACTGCCACTCGCCGAGGGCCGCCATGTTGATGTCGTTGTCGACGTAGACCTCGGTCCGGAGGCGATCGCGCAGCATCTGCCCGAGCGGGACGTCGTGCCAGCGGAGGGCCGGGCTGTAGAGCACCCGACCGGAGCCGGGCTCGATGACTCCGCTTCCCGCGACCCCCACCCCCAGGACGGCCTCGCGGCCCAGCCCTTCGGTCAGCCGAGCCACGGAATCCACCAGCTGGTCGGCAACCCGCTCGGGCCGGTTGGCCTCCTGGGTCGGCACCGATTCGCTCTTGAGGATGTGGAGGTCGGTGTCGAGCAGGGCCGACGCGATCTTGGTGCCGCCGAAGTCGATCCCGACGATGTAGTAGCCCACGTCGGCCCCCTTCCCCTAGTCCCAGGTCATGATCACCTTGAGGCGGGCATGGGTGCTGGGATCCTCTCCCTCCAGGTCCACCGCGAGCGGCCGACCGTTGTCATCCTCTTTGACCAGGACCTTGGTCGCGCAGGAGACCTCGTGCATGAAGCTGTCCGTGCTGCCCACCCGCCCCACTTCGATGTCGACGCTGCAGGCCTCGGACCCCTTCAGCTCGGGGGCGATACCGAGGAAGGGGCCGTGGTTGACTAACAGCTGGTCCCCGGTGTCGGCGCCGATCACCTCGACCGTGACGGGACGGTTGAGGCAGCGATCGCTCAGCTCCGCCATGACGGTGTTCCACTGACTCCGCTCGATCTCGCGCGTGCTCATGCCTCCTCCTCCCGGCCCTCTCCGAAGCAAGGAAGGCTCGCCATCCAGGCTCGCTTTTCCCGATTGGGCATGCCTAGGGAGCAGCAGTCCCTCGCCTCGTTACATTCCGTAACATAGGCCCTGGCATGGAGGGAGTCAACGCGAAAGCAGGGCTCGACGCCCGTCGAGCCCTGCCGAAACGCCGGATGATAGCCGGTTAGGGGTAGAGCCCTCTCAGGGCAAGGGCCTCGGCGACCCGCCCGACGGCCTCGACATACGCGGCCATGCGCCACGAGAGGTGGCGCTTCTCGACGTTGGTCCCGATCCGGCCGAAGGCCCGCTCCATGACCGAGCGCAGGCGTTGATGCACCTCTTCCTCGGTCCAGAAGAGCTGCTGGGTGCCCTGGACCCACTCGAAGTAGCTGACGATCACCCCGCCCGAGTTGGCGAAGATGTCGGGCAGGACGACCACGCCGTGCTCTTCGAAATACCGGTCGGCCTCGTAGGTCACCGGCGCGTTGGCGCCCTCGACGATGATGGAGGCCTTGACCTTGTGGGCATTGCCGGCGTGGATCTGGCCGCCCAAGGAGGCGGGGATCAGGACGTCGCACGGAAGGTACAGGAGCTCTTCCTCGGAGATGGTCTGGGCCTCGTGGTAGCCCTTGAGGAATCGGTGGGCCTTGGTGTAGCCGAGCACGTCGGGTACGTCCAGCCCGTCCTCGCGGTAGATGCCGCCCGTGAGGTCCGAGATCGCGACCACCTTGGCGCCGTGCTCGTGGGCGAAGCGGGCCGCCACCGAGCCCAGCTTGCCGAAGCCCTGGATGGCGACCTTGAGGCCCTTCCAGTCGCGGCCGATGTGGGTGAGCAGCAGGTCGAGGGCCATGGCGACCCCTCGGCCGGTCGCGTTGGAGCGGCCGACGGTGCCGCCGATCGCGACGGGCTTGCCCGTGACGACCCCGGGGGCGGCGTAGCCGTGGTTGACGCTCCAGGTGTCCATGATCCAGGCCATCTCGCGCGGGTGGGTGTTGACGTCGGGCGAGGGGATGTCCTTGTGGGGATCGAAGACCTGGACCATGTCCGAGGTGTAGCGGCGGGTGAGCCGCTCGAGCTCGGCCAGGCTCAGCTGGTGCGGATCGACCGTGATGCCGCCCTTGGCGCCGCCGTAGGGCAGGCCCACCAGGGAGCACTGCCAGGTCATGAGCATGGCGAGCGCGGTCACCCGGTCGATGTCGACGGCAGGGTGGAAGCGGAGGCCACCCTTGTAGGGCCCCAGGATGTTGTTGTGCTGGACGCGATAGCCCGGGAACATCCGGATCGAGCTGTCGTCCATCCGGATCGGGCTGTAGGTCTGGATGACCTTGTCGGGGGTGCCCAGGCGATCCAGCATGCTCCGGCCGAGCCCCAGGAGCTCTCCGCAGCGCTCCAGCTGGAGGCGGGACTTGTCCAGGTAGTTGACGGAATGGTGCTGGGTTTCGGTCGCCATCGACACTTCCTTCGCGCAAAGAGGGAAACGGCGACCATTGTAGCACCTCCGGCCCCGTTTACAGCCCCACCGGGGCGATGGCATGATGAGGCGAGAGGTCTTGCCCATGCCCCTTCCAGCCCTTCGTCTCGAACCGGCGACCCTGTTCCTCACCCTGCAAGAGCTAGCCATCGCCCAATCCCTCGATCTCTGGGTCGTGGGCGGCTGGGTGCGGGATGCCTTGCTCGGCCGGACCTCGATCGACCTCGACCTGATCGTCTCGGCCAAGCCCGAGGCGTATGCCCGGGCGATCGCCCGCCCCCTCAAGGGCCACGCCGTCGTGCTCGACGCCGAGTTCGGCGTGGTCCGGGTCCATGCCCCCGAGGGCCGGGTGATCGACGTGGCCCGGCTCCAGGGCGAGTCGCTCGAGTCCGATCTGAGCCGGCGGGACCTCACGATCAACGCCCTGGCCGTGCCGCTCGTCCAGGGTGGCCAAGCCCTCGCGACCCCGGAGGTCTGCGACCCGACGGGGGGACTGGGCGACCTCGAACGGCGGATCTGCCGGGCCATCCATGAGGACAACCTGGTGGCCGATCCCGTCCGCCTCCTGCGGGTGGTCCGGATCGCGGCCGAGCTGGACTGGGCGATCGACCCAGAGACCACCGGGTGGCTGGATGAGCACCGCCGTCGGCTACTGGACACGGCCTTCGAGCGGGTTTCGGTCGAGCTGGGCAAGATCCTGGCCGTGCCGCGCGCTTACCCCTGGCTCGAGCGCTTGTTCGGCCTGGGGCTGCTCGAGGTGCTTATCCCCGAGCTGGCCCTGATGGCGCGTCTGCCGGCTCCGACGGGGACCGGCCTCGCGGGGATCGCCCAGGCCCTCGAAACGGCCCGCCAGGCGGAGTCCTTGTTGGGCTCCCTGCCGGATTCCCTGGCGCCCTGGCGCTCGGAGATCGCTGCGGCGCTGGACGCCCCCATCGAGGGGGAGTGGAACCGTCGTGCCCTGTTCAAGTTGGCCTCCTTCCTACTTTCCGTTGGCAAGCCCTTTTGCCAGACCTTCCTGCCGGACGGCTCCATCGCCTTCCAGGATGACGCCACCGAAGGGGCCAAACGGATCGAGGCGATCGCCCGCCGCCTCAAGCTCAGCAACCGGGCCCGAGACTGGCTCGCCACGCTGGTGCGCGAGCAGTATGTCCCCGACCGCCTGGCCCTCGATCCGGGCGATCCTGTGGCCCTCTACCGCTTCTTTCGAACAGCCGGGGACGCGACGGTGCCCACGCTCCTGCTTGCCCTGGCGCAGCGCCGCCTGGCCCAGGGGGTTCGGGAAGGGGCCAGGCTGGAAACCGCTGCGCCCGCCGTTCTCCAGGCCTACTTCCGACCGGATCGGGCCCTGACCGAGCCCCGGCGGCTGCTGGACGGAAAACGGTTGATGCAGGAGTTGAACCTCGCGCCCGGAAAGCAGGTCGGCATCCTGCTGGAGGGGATCCTGGAGGAGCAGTTGCGGGGGCGCGTGACATCGCCCGAAGAGGCGATCGCCTGGGCGAGAACGAGACAGGAGGCACTGGGATGAAACGGTTTATGGGGCCCCTCGTGGCTATGGTGGTCCTGGCGGCGGGGCCCCGGGCGATCGCCGCCAGCGGCCTGACGGTGGCGGCCGCGTCGAGCCTGACGGACGCCCTTCAGGCCTCCGAGCGGCTGTACGATCGGGCCCGGCGCTCCCCGTCCGTGACCTTCGCCTTCGGGGCCTCGAACCAGCTGGAGCGCCAGATCGAGGCCGGCGCGCCCGTCGACGTGTTTGCGAGTGCCTCGGATACCGAGATGGATCGCCTCGAGCACCTCGGTCGGCTCTCCCCGGGCACACGCCGCCCCCTGGCCCGGAACACTCTGGTCCTGGTCGTTCCGGCTGCGTCCAAGGTGACCTGGCGCGCCTGGACGGATCTCAAGCGACCCGACCCCATCCGTCGCGTGGCGCTGGGGGCGCCGGGGGTGCCGGCCGGGGACTATGCCCGGCAGACCTTGCGCCACCTCGGGGTGAGGCTGGGCGATCGCGAGGTGCCCGGCGAGAACGTCCGGCAGGTCCTGGCCTATGTGGCGCGCGGCGAGGTGGACGCGGGCTTCGTGTTCCGCACGGACGCCCAGAGCCCAGCCGCCCATGGCGTGCGCGTCCTCGCGGTCGTCCCGGACTCCTGGCATGCCCCCATCCGCTACCCGATCGCCGTGCTGCGCGGCCCGCATGAGGCGGCGGCCAAGGATTATGTCGCCTTCCTGACCGGCCGCAAGGGTCAGGCGATTCTGCGGCGCTACGGCTTCCAGACCGCCCGCTAGCGTGGACTCCGGGATCTGGTTCTCGCTGCGCCTCTCGGCCCTGGTCGCCATCCTGGCTGCCCTGGTTTGCGCCATGGTGGGGATTCCCCTGGCCTACGTGCTAGCCAAGAAGCGCTTCTGGGGCCGCGAGCTGCTGGACGGTCTGGTCGCGATCCCCCTCGTCCTGCCGCCCACGGTCACCGGGTACTTCCTGATCCTGCTCTTGGGCCGGCAGGGATGGATCGGTGGGCCGATCTACCGTCTCACTGGCTGGAGCCTGCCCTTCACGTGGCAGGCAGCGGTCGTGGCCGCTGCCGTCGTGGCCTTGCCCTTGCTGGTACGCGCGGCCCGGGCCGCCATCGCGGCCGTCGACCCCGATCTCGAGCGGGACGCCATGACCTTGGGGCTGGGGGAATGGGCGATCGCCCTCACGATCACCCTCCCACTGGCCTGGCGTGGCCTGCTCGCGGGGCTCAGCCTCTGCTTCACCCGCGCCCTTGGCGAGTTCGGGGCGACCCTCATGCTGGCGGGCAACATCCCCGGCCGCACCAACACGCTGCCCCTTGAGGTCTACCGCGCCTTCGAGGCCGGGGATGACGATCGGGTCCGCCTGGTCGTCGTCCTGCTCACCCTGCTTTCATTCCTGGTCCTGATCGTGTCGGAGCGCCTGTCTCGGGCGACTGACTAGCTCCACTCGACAACGTTAGTCCCCGAGGATGTCTTGAACGAGGCCGAAGACCTTTCGAGAAATCCCCCTTATCAACGAGACGGCCCCCGGGATTTCCGGGGGCCGTCTCGCTGGGTGGGGTGGGGTTGGGTTGGGTTGGGTTGGGGTTGTGGAGGGTCGGGGGAGACTTAAGAGGCCTTGCCCATCTGCTTCTGCATCCAGGCCATCAGGGCCATGAGGGTCTGGCGGTCGGCGTATTCGTTGACCGCCCAGTTGCCGTCCTGGGCCTTGTAGGTCTGGTGCAGACCGTTCGCCCTCTTGTAGGCGATGACGGCTTGCTGGGTTGCGGCGTCGTAGTTGCCGCTGGGGGTCACCTGGTAGCCGAGCTTCTGCAGGAGGGTCTGCAGATCACTCACGGCCTGCTTCTGGGCGCTGCCGGGGCCGAGGGCGCCGTCGGTCTGGTAGCCCTTCACCTCGGCGAGGAAGGCGTTGACGTTATCGGGCGTCGCGAAAATGTGGTACTGATTGGCGATCGCCTGGACATTGGGCTGACCGGGCGCCGGCTGGGGCTGCTGGACCTGCTGAGGCGGCACGGGCTGGGGAGCCGGCTGCGAGACAGGCTGGGGAGCGGGGGCGCCGGACTGGAGCCGCTGCATGATTGCCTGCAAGGTAGTGGCGTCCGCCCACTCATTGACCGCGAAGTTGCCGTCACGGCCCTGGTAGCTCTGGTGGATGCCGGAAGCCTGCTTGAACGCGACCACCGCGGCCACCGTCTGCTGGTCGTAGGCACCCGTCTGCGGGATCTGGTACCCGAGGCGAGCGAGCGCACCCTGCAGGTCACGGATGGCCTGCGTGTTCGCGCTGCCGGGGCCGAGGGCGCCATTGGTCTCGTAGCCCTTCATTTCGTTGCAGAAGGCGTCCACGTTCGCTGAGGTGTTCATGATCTGGTACTGCTGCGAGATGGCGTAGTAGTCGCGCTGACCGGGGGCCACGTCCCAGGGGCCGCGCAGGTTGTTGGCCTGCACGGGGGCGGGCTGCGGCGCGGGCTGGGGAATCGGCTGAGGCGCGGGCTGAGGAGTCGGCTGGGGCTGCACCGAGGTGGGCTGCTGAGGGGCGGGCTGACCGGTCATCAGCGCCTGCAGCTTGGTCATGATGATCTGCAGCGTCTGCTTGTCGGCGTACTCGTTGATCGCGAACTTGCCGTCGGCCGCGTAGTAGCTCTGGTGCAGGCCGTTCGCCGACTTGAAGGCGATGAGCGCCTGCTGAGTGGTGGCGTCGTATTGGCCGGTGGTGGGCACCTGGAAGCCGAGCTTGCTGAGCGCGCCCTGCAGGTCGCTGATCGCCTGGGTCTGCTGGCTGCCCGGCCCGAGGGCGCCGTCGACCTGGTACTGCTTGACCTCGGCGAGGAACGCGTTCACGTTCGCCTCGCTCGGCTGCAGCCGGTACTGGGCGGCGAGCGCCTGCCAGTTGGCCGTGCCGGTCGAGGTGGGCTGAGTCGGCTGCGTGGGCTGCGTCGGTTGGGTCGGCTGAGTGGGCTGCCCGGCCATCCCTGCCTTGGTCTTGATGACGGCCTGGGTCGCCATGTCGGCGTACTCGTTGATCGCGGGCTTGCCGTCCGCGGCCTTGTAGGTCTGGGTGATGCCGTTCGCCGACTTGAAGGCCAGGACGGCCTGCTGGGTGGCGGCATCGTAGGAGCCGGTCACGGTCACGGGGAAGCCGAGCGCCTTGAGGGCGTTCTGAAGGTCGGTGACGGCCTGTCCGGTGGCGCCGGGGCCAAGCACGCCCGAGTTGGGAGCCTGGTAGCTCTGCACCTCGGCGAGGAAGGCCTTCACGTTGTCCGCCGTGGGAAGCAGCTTGTACTGCTGGGCGATCGCCGCCGACTGCGGGTCGAGCTGGCCCGCGGGCTGGGTGGGCTGCGTCGGCACGGTGGGCTGGGTCGGCACCGTCGGCTGCCCCGTGGGGGGCAGGCTGGTGGGCGTCGTGCCCGCTGGCGGGGTCGTCGAGGTGCCCTTGTTGCCGCCGAAAAGGTTCGCGAAGAAGGAGATGATGCCCTTCAGCATGTTGCCCAGGGCGTTGAACAGGCTCGCCATGACGGTGCCGAAGGTGCTCTGCTGACCGCTGGCGGGAGCCACGGGCTGCTGGGGTGCCGGCATGGGCGATCCGAAGGTCGGGACGGGCGCTTGGGTGCCGTCTCCCGCGCCGCCGGCCCGCACGGGGCTCGGACGTTGGGGAAGCCGGGACTGAGGCACTCCACCGATGTTCATCGCTCGTCCTCCTTACTGGGTCGTCTGAAAGTTACCAACGCGGGGGATCGTTCCCTGCTGGTTTATCGCGGGGAGGGCGCGAGATCCGATTAAGCCAGCGGTAAACCCACGCCATCGACTCGTTAACTTTTGACCATGGCCATCAAAAAGCCAAATCCCCCCGGCCATGCCGAGGGGAGTAGTGGGGCTGATAATCAGTTGCCTGACCGCGTTCCTGGCCGCTCCTGGATCCCGGCGTTCGCCGGGAAGACGAGAGAATTAGCTGCCAAGCAAGCTCTGCAGCTTCTGGTAGCTCTGCTTGTCGAAGTACTCGTTGATGGCCCAGTTGCCATCGGCCGACTTGTAGCTCTGGTGCAGGCCGTACTTGGCCTTGAAGTTCATGACCGCCTGCTGCGTCGCGGCGTCGTAGGATCCGGTGGCCGGAACGTTGAAGCCCACCTTGGCGAGCGCTGCTTGCAACTGCTGGATGTCAGCCGTGTTGGTATAGCCAGGGCCGATCACCTTGTAGCCGCTCGCATCCGGCGTCTGGTAGGTCTTCACCTCGTTGAGGAAGGCCTGGACGTTGTCGGGAGAAGGATAGAGCTTGTACTGGGTGGCCATGGCCTGCCAGTTGGCCACTCCGGTCGTCCCACCCGTCGTTCCGCCAGTGGTCCCGCCCGTCGGGGGTGTGCCGCCGGTGCTCGCCTTGGCCTGCATCGCCCTGAAGGTCTGAAAATCGAGGTAGGGGTTGACCGCCCAGTTGCCGTCCGCCGTTTTGTAGGTCTGATGCAGGCCATTCGCCTGCTTGAACGACACGACGGCGTTCTGGGTCGCCTGGTCATATTGGCCGGTCGGCGACACTGGGTAGCCCCAGGCCTGTAGCTGGGCCTGGACCTGCTTGATCGCGTCTGACGGGGGCGAACTGGGCCCGAGGGTCTGGTAGCCGCCGGGGCCGGGCACGCTGTAGCCTTGCGTTTCCTGCACGAAGGCGTCCACGTTTTCCTTGGTTGGCAACAGGTTGTACTGGATCGCCAGCTTGTGCATGGCGTCGTCCGGCACCGTGCCGGTGGTGCCCTTGCCCGTGATCTTGGCCCAGAGGTTCTTGAACCAGTCGCCGATCGCGGAGAAGATCCCCATGATCGTGCTCATGACCCCGTCGGTCCCGCCTCCCGCCTGCACGACGGGCCGCTTCGCCACGCTCACGGTGGTGGCCACCGGGGCCGCTGCCTGGGTGACGGCGAAGGGGCGCGACTGGAACCGCTGGGGGGATGCGCCGAGACCGCTGACCATGGGTGTCTCCTCTCGTCCTGGAGCCTAGTGACCCGTGAGCTTCTGCTGCATCTTCTGGTAGGTCTGGTAATCCAGGTACTCGTTCACGGCGAGCGTTCCGTCCGCCATCTTGTAGGACTGGTGCAACCCGTTGGCCCGCTTGAACGCCTTGACCGCGTTCTGGGTGGCCGGGTCATACTGGCCCGTCTGGGTGACGCCCGTGGCGCCCAGCATGGTGAGGGCCTGCTGGAGCTGCTTGATACCGGCCGTGTCGGTGCTGCCGGGGCCGAGCGTTACGAACCCGCCAGGACCGGGCTGTGAGTAGCCCTTGACCTCGTTCAGGAAAGCCTGGACGTTGTCAGGCGAGTTGAGAAGCCCGTAGGCCTTGGCGATCGCCGTGTTCTGGTCGTCGACCGGATTGCTCTTGTGGCCCGTGATCTTGGCCCAGAGGTTCTTGAACCAGTTCCCGATGGCCGAGAAGAAGCCCATGATCGTGCTCATGACGCCATCGGTGCCGCCACCGGCCTGGACGCGCGGGGTCGAGCGCCCCACGTAGCTGTCGGGGGCCATGCCGGGGGCATTGGAAGTACCAGCCGCCTGGGCCGTCGTCGTAGGACGGTAAAGGGTCGGGGTGCTCGCGACGCCGGTGATCATGGGTCGCCTCCTCTCAGAAACCGGGGGTTCCTGGGGAGCTTATCCCGGACGTTCGAGGGCGACTTGTTCCAAATCCGTTAAGCGACAGCAAAGCCTCGCTTAAATTTCAGGAATCGGCCGGCTTGAAGAAGGTCTTGGTGATCTGGTAGATGACCGGGCGCGGCAGCAGGGTCCCGACCCGCGCGGCCAGCGCGTTGAAGAAACCGGCGATCTTGACCACCTCTCCGCCCGCGAGCGCCTGCATGCCGGCGTCGACGACCGCCTCGGCCGTCATGAAGGGGGCCTTATCCGACAGATCGGAATCCATGCCGGCCACTGCGACGAACTCGGTGCGGGTCGGCCCCGGGCAAAGGGCCACGACCTTGACCCCCCGGTCTCGCACCTCCTCGGCCAGCGCCTCGCTGAACGACAGGACGAAGGACTTGGTCGCGGCGTAGGCCGTCATGAAGGGTACGGGCTGGAACGCGGCCGTTGAGGCCACGTTGAGGATGAACCCCGCGCGCCCCTCCAGCATGCCGGGCAGGTAGACCCGGCAGAGCGCCGCCAGGACCGAGATGTTCAGAGTCAGCATCCGGTCGATCTGGGGCGGGTCCTGGCGCTCGAACCGGCCCATGGCCCCGAAGCCGGCGTTGTTGACGAGGCCCGTCACCGAAAGCCCCAGGCGGGTCGTCTCGTCGAACACCCGCTGGGCGGCGCCCGGCTCCGTCAAATCCTGGGCCAGGACGTGAACCTGACGGCCGTGCGCGGAGCGCAGGCGCTCCGCCAGGGCCTCAAGTTCGGCCTGGCGCCGGGCAACGATGACGAGGTCGTGGCCTTCCTTGGCGAAGCGCTCGGCGAAGACCTTGCCGATCCCGCTGGAAGCGCCGGTGACGAGCGTGGTGGGCATGGGGGGCTCTCCTGACGAGGCTCGATTTTCGGGTCGCCCCTCACGATACCACGCCCCAGTCGTCAACATGCTCTAAGATGGGGGCATGGCTTCGCCCCGCCCTCCCAAGGCCCTGCGATCGGCTCTGGTCGCGATCGCCGCCCTCTTCCTGCCGCTCCCCGCGATGGCGGGCACCGTCTTCGATCCGACGGCTCCGTGGCGATCGCTCGAGACCCCTCACTTCCGGATCAACTACGACCAGCGCCAGGAGGCCTTTGCCCAGCGGATCGCCGTCTATGCCGAGGACGCCTACCGCGAAGTGACGGCTTTCCTGAAGAGCGCCCCCCCCGGCAAGACCGAGATCGCGCTCATCGATACCGAAGACACCTCAAATGGGGCCGCCCTGCCCTACCCGACCGACATGGTCTACCTGTACACCACTTCCTCGGACGAGGACAGCCTGGAGGGGCGCTACGACAGCTACTTTCGGCGCCTCATTACCCACGAGTTCACCCACATCTGCCACTTCGAGGCGACGGGGGGCCTCACCGACACGATCAACCGGTTCTTCGGGCGTGCAGTCTACCCCAACTTCTTCCAACCCTACTTCCTGATCGAGGGGCTCGCGGTCACCTCGGAATCCCGCCACTCGCCCGGAGGACGGGCCAAGGAGGGGGATTTCGACATGATCCTGCGCTGCGCGGCTCTCGCTGACCAGTTCCTGACGATCGATCAGGCCGGCAGCTATGCCCACTCCGAATGGCCGGGCGGCATGAGCCCCTACATCTACGGGACGGCCTTCTACGAGTACCTCATGGACCGCTACGGCGCGGACGCCCCGCTCCGGATCGCCCACGCCTACGGCGAGTTCCCGTGGCTCGGGGTGAACGCCGCGATCTCCCGGGCTCTTCCAGGCAAGACCGCCTACGGCCTGTGGAACGAGATGCTCGACCACCTGCGTGCCCGTGCCCGCCGGCAGCTGGACCGGATCGAGGCCCATCCGCTCACGGCGAGCACCCCGGTCACGACCTCGGGCTACTACCACCGACATCCGGCCTGGACTCCCGAGGGCAAGCTCATCTACGCGGCCTATGGACCCAACGAGCGGCCAGAGATGGTGCTCGACGACTTGAACGGTCAGAAACCCCGCCGCCTGTTCGGAAAGTCGCCGTTCGGGGCGGTCTCGATCTCGGCGAACGGCTTCCTCTACCTGAACGCCAGCCATGAGGCCGGGGCAGCTCGCAGCTGCGAGGACCTCTACCGCTATGATCTCAAGACCAAGCGCCTGGATCTGCTGACCAGCGGCAAGCGTGCGACGGATCCGGCCGTTTCCCCCGATGGCCGCTGGGTGATCGCCGGCCTGAATCGCAACGGCACCCGCAACCTCGCCCTCTTCGACAGTGGCGGCACCTTCGTCAAGGACCTGACCCGCTACGACGACGAGTCGGAATTTTCGGGCACGACCTGGTCGCCGGACGGGCAGTGGGCCGCCTGTTCAGCCTGGCGCAAGGGGTCCCGCGACCTCTACCTGTTCAAGCCCGGCGAGACCGAGCCCCGCCCCCTCTGGCGCGATGCGGCCGTCGACGTCGACCCGCATTTCTCGCCCGACGGCCACCTCCTCTACTTCGCCTCGGACCGCATGGGCGGGGTGTTCAACCTGTTCGCGTACCGCCTTGCTGACCGCAAGCTCTTCCAGATCACGAACGTGCCAGGGGGGGCCATCGAGCCCGCTCCTTCGCCCGATGGCAAGCGCCTGGCCTTCACCGAATACTCGGCGAAGGGCTGGGACATCCGCCTCATGCCGATCGATCCGGCCATCTGGCGCGAGGTGGCGCTCGACCAGGTTTCGGTGTACGACCCGGCCACGGGGGACGAGCGGCCGGCGCCCACCGTCCCCGCCAAGATGGAGCTGCCGGGCCTCGAGAATCCCTTCGCGAGCCACGCCTACAATCCGTGGCCCTCTTTCTCGCCCAAGACGTGGAGCCCGGTCGCCTACGTGGACGAGAGCAGCTACCTGGTGGGGGCGACCACGATCGCGGACGATGTCCTGCTGCAGCACTACGCCTTCGTCAACGCCGGGGTGAGCCTGGGGGGCGATCGCCCCTACTACTCGCTCTACTACTCGAACGATCAGCTGCCCCCGACCCTGGCCGTCTCGCTGAGCGACCTGCCGATCCTGAGCGCCGTCTCGACCAAGGGGCCCGGCGGGACGCGGAGCCTCTACGACCTGTGGCAGCGGCAGATCGGCGGGTCGGTCTCGGTGACCTACCCGGGGGTGGCGAGCAAGCTGCTCGGCCTGAACTGGATCACCGGCCAGTCCCTGACCCTGGGCTACGGCTGGCAGGCCGTGGGCGACCTCGGCATGCGCGACACGGGCACGGCCGAGCGGCTGCAGCCCGTCAGTCAGACCCTCCTCGCCTCATCCAACAAACCGCCGGCGGGCCAGACCAATAGCATCTCCCTGACTTATCAGTATGCTGATAATTACAAGTCTGGATACGCGGCGAGCCCGGAATCGGGCGGCCTCGCAGGCTTGAGCTACCAGAAGGCGGGGCCATGGTTCGGGGGGACGATCGCCTTCGATCGGCTCTCCTTCGATGTCCGGCGCTACGTACCGTTGCCGGCCCCCCACCAGACGCTCGCCCTGAGGGCGGCCGGGGGGGCGAGCTTCGGCGGCGCCACCGGGAACTTCCTGCTCGGGGGATCCGACTCGACCGATCTGGTCAACATCATCGACCAGCGCTATATCGGAGGGGTGGGTGGCTCCTACCTGCGCGGCTATGGGGCGGCCTCCCTCGCGGGGAACCGCATGGTGATGGGGACGGCCGAGTACCGGTTTCCGATCCTGGAGGTCCAGCACGGCTTCGGGACCGTGCCGCTCTTCGTCACGCGGCTCTCGGGGGCCCTGTTCGCGGACGCCGGGATGGTCGGCCGCGACGCCTTGAGCGGTGACCCGCACCTGGGGCTCGGGGTGGAGGCCCGCATCGGGCTCGACCTCTTGAACGTGCCATCGGATCTACGGGTGGGGCTCGCGCGCGGCACCCACCCGACGGACGGTCTGCTGCAGTCCTACGCCGCCCTGGGCATCAGCTTCTAGTCCCGTCACTCCTCGATCCGGGCGAACATCTCCCGCAGGAAGGCGATCCCGAAGCCCGTGGCCTGCCCCTCCTGGACCTTCGGCGGGAAGGGAACCTCATTCGGCTCGACGACGGCGTCCACGATCGCCGGTTTGCCGCTCGCGATCGCCGCCCGGATCGCGTCCTTGACCTCGCGCGGGTCCTCGACCTTGACCCCGAAGCCCCCGCAGGCCTCGGCCAGTTTGGCGAAGTCCGGGTTGGCGAAGTGGATCCCGAACTCGGGCACCCCCGCCACCTCCTCCTCGTACTTGATGAGGCCCAGCTTCCCGTTGTTGAACACGGTCACGACGACGGGCAACTCGTACTTGACGGCCGTCGTGAACTCGCCGAGGCACATGACGAGGCCGCCGTCCCCGAGCCCGCACAGCACCTGGCGCTCGGGACAGGCGAGCTTGGCCCCGATCGCGTAGGGCAGCCCGCACTGCATGGTGCCCATCAGCCCCGAGCCGATGAAGCGCTGAGTCCCGTTCACGAAGAAGTTGCGGGCCATCCAGACGCAGTTCGCCCCCGAGTCGGTCGTGATGATGGCGCGGTCGTCGGCGCACTCCTGCAGGGCCCGCGCCACCACCTGGGGCCGCATGGGGGTCCGGGGGTCCGAGGCCTGCTTCTCCATCAGCCTGTTCCAGGCATCCCGTGCCTTCTGGCAGTGCTGCAGCCAGCTGCGATCGCCGTGCCGCTCGCAGCGCTCGAGGATGGCCGGGACGGCCTTGGCCACGTCGGCCGCCACCCCCAGGTTGACGGGATAGCGCTTGCCGATCTGGTGCGGATCCTGGTCGATTTGGATGACGACGCACCCTTCGGGCCGCGGCAGGAACTCGTTGTACGGGAAGCTCGTCCCCAGCATCAGGAGCAGGTCGGCGTCGGCGACCGCCTCCACCGAGGCGCGGGTCCCGATCAGGCCCAGGCCGCCCAGGACGTGCGGATCCCAGTCCGAGATGGCCTCCTTGCCCCACAGGGCCTTGATGATGGGAGCGCCGACCTTCTCGGCGAGCCGCACCACCTGGGCCCCGATGGGGTTGCAGCCCCGGCCGACCAGGAGCACCGGGTGTCGGGCCTGGTCGATCAGCTGGACCGCCCGGGCGATCGCCGCCGGATCGGGGGAGTGCGTGGGCTTCGCGAACTGGTGGTCGGCGTGCGGCGCGTCCCCCGGCAGGACCTCGAGGCCCACGTCGACGGGCACGGACAGGAGGGCCGGACCGCTGCGCGCATAGGCCGAACGGATGGCGTTCGCCGTGACGATCCGGGCCATCCGGGAGCCGGCGAGCAAGCCATTCCAGACCGTGCAGGCCGCGAAGGCGAGGTCGGGCTTGAACTCCTGGACCTGGTCCGTGCCGAGATTGTACGACTCGGTGTTGCCGGTGAGACACAGCACCGGCACCTTGTCGTGGAAGGCCTCGAAGAGGCCGTTGTAGAGGTGGAAGGCGCCCGGCCCCGCGATGGTGAGGCAGGCGGCCATCTTGCCGGTCAGCTTGTAGTGGGCGACGGCCATGAAGGCCGCGTTCTCTTCGTGGCGGACCAGCACGAAGCGGATCTTGTCGCGGTGCTTGACCAGCCCGTTGATGAGCCCGTCGGCGTTGTCGCCCGGGATCCCGAAGACGGTGTCGATGCCCCACTCGATCAGGGTCTCGATGACGGCCTCGCCGGTCGTCTTCTGCAGGCCGGAGCGGATCTGGGCGAGAGGCGAGCGGGAGATCGGCATGGCCACCCTCCAAGAGGGCGATCGCCCCGAGACGATCGCCGTGCGGTTCGCCTCCAGTCTAGGGAGGTCCCCGGCGCTCTCGACTGGCCAACTTGCCCGAACCCCGCTCGCGGCGTTCCTCGCTCGACTGGCTAACCACCGGGCTCTTCGCCCGGCAAGGGATACCGCTCGGCCTCGAACGCGAGGCGGGTGGCCGCCTCTTGCTCCCCCTCCTGCTCCCGAGCGATCTCGGTGTAGCCGGGGGTGTGGGACGAGAAGTCCAGGGTTTCGTCGGATTCGGCGATCGCCTGCCCTTCCTGCTCGATCACCTGCTGCAGGTGAAGGTCCCCCGTTTTGCGGGCGTCGAAGGTGACGTAGACCCGGGCCAGGTTGGGGTCTACGACGGCCGAGGTGACCCCCGGCTCGGCATCCAGCCGCTGGGCTAAGCGTTCGGCCGTGGCCATGTCGGGCTTTTGGCGCAGCTGAAAGGTCGCATCTCCCATGGCGTCCTCCTTCCTCCCATGCGCAGGATAGCGGAGGGGGAGGAGCCAGGAAACAGGCGAACGGGCCCTATTCGCCGCTATGCGTCCTTGATCCGGAAGAAGGTCTTGCCCATGACGATCTCGTCATCCAGCTTGAGCACCTGCGGGCTGCCGGGCAGGAGGCGTGGTCCCCGGTTGACGTAGGTGCCGTTCAGACTGCCGAGGTCCTCGAGGTAGTACTCGCCGTCCTGGACGTAGATCCGGGCGTGTTTCCGCGAGATCTTGGCCTCGGGGTCGTCCGCCGTGAGGTCGACCTCGGGGAAAGCGCCTCCATCCGGGTCCCAGCGCCCGATCTGGGTCTCGCCGCTCCACTCGAGCGCGAACTCCTTGCCGACGGTGCCGCCGCGGGTGATGACGAGCTTGGCGTGCGTCTTGGCCGACCCGGAGCCCGCGCGCTCGGGCGGGCTCTTGGGGGATTCCCCCCCGACCGAGGCCGCCACCGTGGCCGTGAGGGCCAGACGATCGCCGCACTCATCGCAGAACAAGACACCGGTCTCGTTCTCGTGCCGGCAGGATGCACAGACGATCATGGCTTCCCCCTAAACGGCCTGGAACTTGAAGAAGGTCTTGCCCATGACGACCTCGTCACCTTCCTTGATGGTCTGCGGGCTGCCGGGGAGGAGGCGCGGACCGCGGTTGACGTAGGTGCCGTTCAGGCTGCCGAGGTCCTCGAGGAAGAACTCGCCGTCCTGGACGTAGATCCGGGCGTGCTTGCGCGAGATCTTGGCCTCGGGATCGTCCGCCGTCAGGTCGATCTCGGGGAAGGCTCCGCCATCGGGATCCCAGCGGCCGATGTGGGTCTCGCCGGCCTTCTCCACCGAGAATTCCTTGCCGACGGTCCCGCCGCGGGTGATCACCAGCTTGGGCGCGGCGACGGCCGACACGGCCTCCGGGGATTGAGTGGTCTCGCTCATGGTGGAAACTTCCTCCTCTTAGGTGTATTCGGCCAGGTTGACCAGGACGACCGTGATGTTGTCCTCGCCCCCCCGCTGGTTGGCCATGTTGATGAGCTTGCGGGCGGCGAGATTGGGGTCCGATGCGTTGATGACCACCTCCAGCAACTCCTCGTCGGCGACATGGCCGGTGAGGCCGTCGCTGCACAAGAGCAGCCAGTCGCCAATCTTGATGGGGCGCTGGTAGAGGTCGACCTCGACGTTGGGATAGGTACCGAGCGAGCGGTAGATGAGGTTCCGCTGGGGATGCACGGCCGCCTCTTCCGGGGTGATCTGGCCGATCTCGACCAGACGGCCCACGAGCGAGTGGTCACGTGAGACTTTCTCGATCCCCTCGCGGTTGATCAGGTAGGCCCGGCTGTCGCCCACGTGCCCGACGTAGACGTTCTGCCCGAAGACGACGGCGCTCGTCAGGGTGGTGCCCATGCCCGACAGGTCGGCGTTGTAGCGACCGGTCTCGTAGATCCGCGAGTTTGCCTCCTTGATGGCAGCCTGCAGGGCCGAGCGGATCTCGCCCGCCGCATCCTCGGTCGAGTCGCTCAAATTGGCGAGCGCCGATTGGATGTGCGAGGTGACGGCGTCGACGGCGAGGGCCGAGGCGATCTCGCCCGCGTTCACCCCGCCCATGCCGTCCGCGACCACGTACAGGCCGAGCCCGGACGAGTTGGACTGGGTCGTGAAGTTGAGGTCGAAGACGGAGAGGCTGTCCTCGTTGCCGGCCCGGCACAGGCCCACGTCCGAGCAATGGCCGACGCGGCGCTGCGGGTTGTTGATCAGCTGCAGGAGCTGAGCCTTGAGCTCGTGGACGCTCGTATAGCGCTCGTCGGGATCGGGGCTCAGCATCCGCCGGACGATCCGCTCGATCTGCGGGTGGATCGTCGGCAGGAAGGCGCTCACGTCCGGGAAGTTGAAGCGATCGTCCGGATTCTGCCAGTAGCTCTCCGGCGGGTTCCCGGTGAGCAGGTGATGCCAGATGGCCCCCAGGGCGTAGACGTCCGAACGCTCGTCGACCCGCCCACGCAGGTAGCCGAACTGCTCGGGGGGCGAGTAGCCCGGAGTCGCCTCGGGCGTGAAGTCGCACGGCAAGATGACGGCCCGGTGGAAGCCCGTGAGGCGTACCCGCTGCCCGTCCGGGGTCACGACGATGTAGCGCGGCTGCAGGTCGAGGTGCAGGAGCTGGCGCCGGTGCAATTGCCCGATGGACTGGCAGAGCTGGATCATCCAGTCGAGCGACTGCTGGACCGCGATCTCGGTGCCGCTGCGCAGCACAAAGGCGAGGTCCCGCCCCTCCAGCTGCTCGATGACGAGGTAGGCCCGGGGGCCTGACTTGAAGACGTCGAGGGCCTTGACCACCGTCGGGTAGGAAACCGAGCGCAGGATGAGGAATTCGTTCTGCCAGGGGTTGTCCCAGGCCTTCTCCGCCCACTCGCTCTCGGGCATGGAGTTCGCCGTGACGGCGTCCTCCTTCTCCTTGATGATGACGGTCAGGTTGGTGGCCTGGTCCAGCGCCCGGTAGAGGTTGGACCCGTTCTTGTACTCGAGGAACCGCTCGATGACGTAGCGCTCCGCGAGCGTCGTCTCGGGCGCGAGCGGTGCGAGCGGGCCGATCTCCGAGCCCCGATCGAGCCGAGAGGTCGTCATGGCGACACCTGCGTGCCAGCCGCCGCGTTCGAGGGCGCGTGCCCACCGGCACGGGGAAGGGCCCACCAGAGCCCGAGCCCGATGATCACGAGCGACGCCGCGGCGGCTCCCAAGGCCCACCAGCGCCATCGCTTGAAGGCGAGGCCCGCCCTGCCCGTCGGGGTGGGGGCCGTGAGGGTGGAGGTGGCCGCCCGGTAGATCTGGTTGCTGGTCGAGGCGTGGTGGGCCGCGATGTAGTTGCGGCAGTGCGGGCAGAACTGGCGGCCCTTGGAGATCTGCTCGCCGCAGTGCGGGCAGGTGCGCACGGCGTTGGAGGCCTCGCCCCCAAGCCGGATCAGCTCGACCAGCATATCGTCGGCGCTCGCGAAGCGCCGCTCGATGTCGGCATCCAGCGCCCGGAGGATGAGCGCCTCGACGTCGGGGGAGACTTCGGGGTTGAGTTCGCGCACCGGCGGGAAAGAGAAAGGAGGTTCGTTCTGCGGGTCGCGGTTGGTCAGCATGTAGTGCATGGTCGCGCCGAGGGCGTACAGGTCGGTGCGGGGCTCGACCTGGCCGCGGTACTGCTCGGGCGGGGCGTAGCCCTGGGTGCCGATCATGGTGCCGCGCTGCACGGGGTTGAAGAAGCGGGCGATGCCGAAGTCGACCAGGTAGATCTTGCCGAAGTTGGTCAGCATCAGGTTAGCGGGCTTCATGTCCCGGAAGATGATGGGCGGTTTCTGGTGGTGCAGGTAGCTGAGCACGTCGCAGACCTGGATGGCCCAGCCGATCACGCTCTTGTCGTCGAAGGGCTTGCCCTGCTCGTTGATGCGGGCCTCGAGGTCCGAGCCGTTGATGTACTCCATGACGATGTAGTGCCGGTTCGCCTCGGTGAAGCGGTCGAACACCTCGGGGATGGAGTTGTGCTTGAGGTTGGCAAGCAGATCGGCCTCGCGGTAGAAGTTTTGCATGGCCGTCTCGCGCTGCTCGGGGTCGCTGAAGTGGTCGAGCATCTCCTTGACCACGCAGACCTTGCTCGAGAATCGGGTGTCGTTGGCGAGATAGACGGCGCCCATGCCCCCCTGGCCGACCAGCTGGGTGATGCGGTAGCGGTCTTGCAGCAAGGAGGATGGCGAGAGCAGGCCGTTGGAGCCCGAAGAGCCGGCCGGCTGGGTGACGTGCGTGCTCACGGTCGAGGCCGTCACGGCGGCCTTGAGAGGCTTGCCGCAGTCGGCACAGAACCGGTTGGTAGCCTGGTTCTCCGCCTGGCAGTTGGAGCAGAGCAACTTCTTGAGACCCTCCATGGGCGTTACCAACTGAACAAGTCTAGCATGAACTTCTGATTGTCCGCCTCGCCCAGGTTGCCGTTGCCAAGCCCTTTTCCGGTGATGTTACCCGCCGTCCAGGCTGAAGAATCCCCGAGCCCGATGACCATCCCCTGCCCATATACCCGAACGGCGGCCAAACATGGCCCCGTCGTGAAGTCGGTCTGGATCCGGTAGCCATCGCTGCCCGCGAAGGCGAAGCCGACCGCAGGCGGCGGCACGAACAGGGAGCAGCCGGCGAACAGCTCGATCCCGTTGGCCACGGGCGTGGGTTGGGGGAACACGGGGTTGAAGCTCGGGATGGAGAGCCATTCGGGGTGGACCGCGTTCCCCGGGCTGCGCACCAGATCGGGGTTGAAGGCGAGGCCGTAGGGCCGGGCGAGCCGGTTCAAGGCTTCAGGGGTGTAGTCGAAGGATCCGCCCCACTCGCCGATCAGGATCAGCTTGCCGCCGTTCCAGACGAACTGGCGCAAGGCCTCGACCTGGGCGTCCGACACGCTCGCCGAGGTGGGGCTCGCCACGATCCGGATGCTCGCGGTGGAGGGGGTCGCCTGGTAGGTGAATCCAGCCGCTTGCAAGGCGGAAATCAGTGGCTGGAAGGCCGTGCCAACGGTCGTTCCCCCGTAGGATTGGCCGACGTTCTCGAATTCGAAGCTCGGGGACGCGGAAGCGCTCGTGAGGCGGACATCCGCGAGGGTGGCGTCCGATCCCGACAGGGTGACGCTGGTGGTGGTGGGGACGAAGCTCGTGCGGGCGATCGCCACCGTGCTCGCCCCGCTCGGCAAGCCGCTCAGCGTGTAGTGACCGGTCGAGTCGGTCGTGGTCCCGCAGTTGCCGCTCGTCACGCGGACCCCGGCCACCGGATTGCCGTTCCCGTCGAGCACCCGCCCGAGCGCGCGTCCGGCCTGGGCCGACATGGTCACGGTCTGGGTGTTGGTCGCCTTGGGGTCGACCGTGACAGTGTTGACGGCCTGGGTGACGTAGCCCGGGGCCGAGACCAGGATCGAGTAGGTTCCCCCTTCGATCGGGTTGAAGGCGAGCGAAGTGCCACCGGCGGTCGTTCCCCAGCCGGCAGTCGGACCCGCGAGGGTGACGGTGGCGCCGTCGAGCGGGGTTCCGTCCGGCTTCTTGACCGCGACCGTGAGGGTCCCGTTCACGATGGCCGTCCCGCTCTTGAAGACCTGGGCCGTCGAGGTGGGGGCCGCCGTCGGAGTCGGGGTGGGCGTCGTGGGCGTTGGAGAGGCCGTCGGGGTCGGGGTGGGGCTGCCCGAGGTGGTGGGGTTGCTGGGGCAGCCGGCGAGGGTCGAGGTGAGGGCGATCGCCGCCCCCACGCCCAGCGAGGTGAAGGACCAGCGGCTCATTGCAGGCTACCGCCCGGCGTGGTCCACGCGAGGGCCTTGGCTGGATTCACGAGACCGTACCCCCAGTCGTTGCTGAACGTGCCGGTGCCGAGGGGCGTAGCGGTCGCAATCAGCCGCTCGCGGACCTGCGAGGGGGTCATGCGCTGGCCGTGCGCCTTGGCGTCCGCGATCACGAGGGCCGCGACGCCGCTCACGATGGGGGTCGCCATCGAGGTCCCGACCTGGATCCCGTAGGCCCGGGTCTGGCCGTGGTGGTCGACCCAGCAGTCGTAGGTCGGCAGGGTCGAGTAGATCCCGACGTTGGGGTCGGTCTCCTGGCCGTTCGACAGGTCGCCGCCCGGGGCCACGACCGTGACCTCGGGGCCCCGGTTGGCGTACCACGCGACGGTGTTGGGAGCCGCTGAGGCCCCGGTCACGGCCCCCACGGCGACGACTCCGGCGTAGGCGGCCGGGAAGTAGACCGGGGAGCCGCTGCCGTTACCGGCCGCGATCACGACGGTCGAGCCAGAGGCCAGGTCGTAGGCGATGGCATCGGCGAGAGTCTGGCTGGGCGCCGCTCCGCCCACCGAAAGGTTGATCACGTCGGCGCCGGCGTTGGTCGCGTCGATGAGGCCCTTGGCGATCGCCGCGTCGTCCCCCGATCCGTCGGCCCGCATCGACTTGACGGGCAGGATCGAGACGCCGGGCGCCACCCCCACGATCCCGGCGCGCCCCGAGACCGCGGAGCCGTTGCAGCCCGTGGTCCCGACGTTGTAGCCGATCGCTCCGACGAGACCCGCGCAGTGGGTCCCGTGGCCGTTGCCGTCCCGTCCCGTGAAGTCCGTCGAGCCCGTCTCGAAGGCCGTATCGGCGCCCACCTCGTCGATGAAGCGGATGGCGCCGGTCGAGGTGGTCGCGATGTGGGCCGCGAGGTCCGGGTGGCAGGTGTCGATGCCCGTGTCGACGATGGCGACCGTGACGCCGGAGCCGGGCGCCGCGCTGTTGGTGGCCGCGACGAAGCTCGCCGTCGCCCAGGCCGCGTCGACGTTGATGCCGCGCGAGGCTCCCAGGTACCACTGGTTGATGGCCGGATCGGAGCGCTCAATGGGGGTGTAGGCCGTCACGTGACGCCGGTAGTTGGGCTCGGCGTACCGGATCGCCGGAAGACCCGTCAGGGCCTTCTGGACCGCCGACGCATCGCCGGTGAAGCGCCACCGCTCGATGTCGGGGAGCAGTGGGTCGGTCGAGGTCACGTGGAAGCGCTGGCGCAGGTCGGCGCGGGTTTGGGCGGAGGCGTCGGGTTGGAAGCGGACCAGCAGCTCGCCCGGGATGCTCGTGATGGCCTCGGCCTGGCTGATCGGCGTCCGGGGCTGCGTGGGAGCCCCTTGGCAGCTGATCAAGGCCAGCAGGGACACGCCCCAGAGCCCGCTCTTGACGAGCGAGACCGGCCGGATGCGGGATCCCTGAGCCACGGGGGGCCTCCTGAGGAGCGAACGACGCCACCCCCTGTTTACCCGGTTCGCCTGGTGTTTAGCAGGGAGGGCTCGCTTCGACTAGCACCGGCTGAGGAAGTCGCGGGCATGTTGGACCTTCTCCTGCAAGCGCACCCGCTCCTCTTGAAAATCCTCCGGAAGGCTGGCGAACAAGGGACCTTGGACCAGCATGAGGGCCACTTGGTAGAACAGGGCCGCCGCTTCCGAGATCCCTGTTTCCTCCAAGGTGCGGGCCTTCTGATACAGGGCGTCGAATTCGTGGAGATCGCAGTAGGCGATCTCGTCCCATTTCAACCGGTAGATTCCTCCCGACGACTGCAGGAGATGCCCCGCCCCGAAGGTCTTCAGAACCTGGCGAAGGCTCGAGGCGACCGTATGCAAGGAGTCCAAGGGATCGGCCGGCTCACATTCCTTGAAGAGCTTGGCGATCAGGAGATCGCTGTCGAGCCCGCTCGGGCACAGCACGAGATGGGCGAGCATCAGGAGGGCCCTGCGGCGTGGCCAGCGGGGCGCAGGCAAGTCGTTGCAGGTGAAGGATAGATCCCCCAAGGCGCGGAGCCGATAGATGGGAGGAAGCGTTCGTAGCCCAATCCGTTGCAGCAGTCGGGGATTGCTCTCCCAGAGCGGCCTGCCATCCGGCGTGTCGAGAAGCGATCGGATCTCGCCGAGGGCCGAGGCCTCTCCCTGGCGGTGGCGGATCCAAAGGAGACAAATCAGGGCCAAGGCTCGGTCTCCGGGTATTTGGGCCTTCTCAATCCACCCGCGAAGCGTCTCCTCCGCTTCGGAATAGCGACCGGCCATGATCAGCATCGTGGCCCAATCGATCTCGATGCCGAACAGCAGCCTCTGACTTCTTGTCCGAGCGTGTAGCCGATTGCGGATGATCTCGGCTTTTGGTCGGTCTTGGTTCGCCCCATGGGCCCTCATCAACCAAGAATCAAGGACCTGGGCGAGGTAAGTGGATGTGATCGCCTCGGGGGCCTGAACGTAATGGCTGAAGAAGCGGACCGACAGATCGGGATCGGCCAGGAAATAGAATCGCATCCCCAGATTGCAAAGGTAGGACAAGTGGTCCTGCACGGAGTGACTGAGGAAGGCCTCATCGGGCACCTCGAGCAACTCTTGGATGGGAAGGTGAGAGAGCTCTTGCGCCTGGAACATCAAGCAGGCGGTGCGGGCCGAGTGGCTCAAGAGCAGATCCCGCTGAAAATGATGGCTTGTCGCCATCGCCACCATGTGCTGCGCCCAGTGCAAGGCTTCCGAGATATCCAGCGATTCGAACGTCATGCAATGCAGTTGCCAGAGGGCGCGGTACTGGTCGTAGAGGACAGCGCGATCGCCTGACGCGGGGAGGCTCAACACCCGGTTCCAAAGGTCTTCCGCCCCCTCCATCCCGTCTGCGAAGAAACTGCGCTCAAGTCCCTTCAGAAACAGGAAGCGAACCTGCTGGGGCAGGCAGGCCTCGGCCTCCTGGAATCGTCCGATGAATTCCTGGGCCGTGGCGCGGTCCCGGCTCCAAAGGGCCACCTCGATCATTCGGAGCGTGAGACCGCGTTCCACGTCAATCGGCGCCGGGTTCAAGGCGATCGCCCGAGCGTAGCAAGCTTGCGCCGCCGAGTACGCCCCGGCCTCCAGGAGACAATCCCCCTCCAGCTGCAGAAAAAGGGGGGTCTGGCTACGGACTTCCGGGGGGATGCGATCCAGGATCGCCGGGATTTCTTCTTCTCGGACGGTTCTCAGATGGCGCTGTCCAAACCTCCTCAGCTCCATGGCCACGCCTTCCCAAAGGCCCGGCGGCAGCGGGTGGGACAAGGCCAGTTCAGCTGCATCTTGCCAGGCGGGACGCAGGTGATGCAGCGACTGGGGCGAGTGCCAAGCGATGTTGCGTCGGACCAGCTCCCACCCATCTACAGAGGGCTCCGCCTCCCCCACGACATGGAGCGTGAGCGCCTTCGCCAGCAGGGTGGCGGGTAAGCGACACAGTTCGGTCGCCCCGGGCCGTTCCGACCACACGGGATGATCCGCTCCCCACACGTCCAGGGGTTCCCTTCCCAAGACGGGGGGGTGGTGCCTCGATGAGACGACCAGGGTTCCCGAGGCGGGAAAGAGCCGGATCGACGCCAAGAGACCGGGCTCGAGGGCGGTGCCTTCGATGAGGTGGAAGTCGTCCAGGAAGAGGCAAAAGTCGGGATGGGCCTCGGCGATCGCCATTCCCAAGCAGGCTCCCCAGGAAGAGGAGAGGTGCTCGGCCTCAAGCGTCTCGTAGCACGCCCGAATCCCTGGCCAGTCATTGAGGAAGCGGCGGAGAAAGAGCCGTGGTTCGGCATCTTCGGGGGTGAGCGCCAGGAACTGGGCGGGAGCGGAGCATTCCGAACGCCAACGCTTCAAGAGGGCGGACTTTCCGGCGCGCGGTCCGGCACTCAGGAAGCGGGTAGTCGCCGGCAGCGCGGGAGAAAGGCTCGGCATGACGCCATCTTAGCAAGTTTCCAGCGGTGGATTGAGAAATGTCGGCGTTTGTCGGTGATTGTCCGTTTCATGGCTCGGAGGTTTGTGGAAGGTTGCCACTAACGATCGCTTGCTACGCAGCGTCGACGGGATCCGGGAAGGCGGGAGGGCAGGTCATTGCGACGATTCGTCACGCTCGTTCTCATGCTCTCGTTGCTCCTAGGGTGTCACGTCCCGTCCCTGCTTCCGACGGTCTCTCACCTGCCGGTCCCCACCCTCGATCGCTCGGCCGCCCAGAGCGCTTCCTTGACCCTCGCTGGCACCGTCTCCTTCCTCGATCGCCACGTCCAGGCCACCATGACCGACGTGGCCAGCGCCTCCACCGTCTCGCTCATCGACACCGGCACCTCGCAGACGGTGGCGACCACCGTCACGAACGGCAGCGGCCAGTTCGTCCTCACCTTTCCGAACGGCTTCGTGCCGTCCAGCACCACCACCTACTACCTGGAGGCCGTCAAGGGCCTCAGTAGCAACCTGCCCGGAAACTTTTCAGCGCGCGTGCGCACGATCGCTAAGTTCCAGAGCGGCTGGACCACCATCACCAATGCGACTCCGAATGTGGGCATCACGGTCGATCGCGGAACGACGGCCCTTGCGATCGGTGCCGCCTTGCGAAACGGCAACCCCACCGCCTTCAACTTCACATCCCTGATAGGCAGCCTGGCGGTTGGCAGCCCGGATCTCTACACCCCGGTCGCCAGCATGTCTCAGTCGGACTACTCGACGATCCTAGGCCTGGTGAATCAGGCTTTGGCGAACAACCAGGACCCGGTGGCGGGGGTGGCCCTCAACGTGTCAACCAACACCTGGACCCAGGTGAACCAGGTGAACCAGTCCGGGTCGTCCCTCTCCGTCACGTCCTTCACCCCTGCCAGCGGGACCGTGGGGACGGCCGTCACGGTGGCCGGGACGGGCTTCAGCACGACGCCTGCCAGCAATTCCGTGAAGTTCAACGGCGTGTCCGCCGCCGTCACCGCGGCGAGCGCCACCAGCCTCACCACCTCCGTGCCCTCGGGGGCCACCTCGGGCCAGACCACTGTCCAGGTGGGCAATCTGGTCTACCTGGGGCCGATCTTCTCGGTGACAACGGTGGTGTCGGGCTTCACCCCGGCGTCGGGCAGCGCGGGGGTCAGCGTGACGATCACCGGATCGGGCTTCGATCCGTCCACCCTTGCCAACAACTCCGTGACGTTCAGCGGGGTCTCGGCCACGGTCACGGCGGCCTCGGCCACGAGCTTGACGGCCACGGTGCCGACGGCGGCCGTGACCGGCCCCATCGCCGTGTCGGTGGATGGTAGCACGGGCACGAGCGGCAGCAACTTCGTGGTGCCGCCCTCAGTATCGAGCTTCAGTCCGAGTGCCGGAAGCGCGGGCGTCAGCGTGACGATCACAGGCTCGGGCTTCAGCGCGACGCCGGCGAGCAACTCCGTGACGTTCAACGGGGTGGCCGCGACGGTGACGAGCGCGAGCGCGACGAGCCTGACGGTAACGGCCCCCACTTCGACCAATGGCCCCATCGCTGTGACGGTGGCCGGTCAAACGGGGAGCAGTTCGACCAATTTCGTCTACTCGCCGCTGCTCACCGCCCTCTATCAGCCCTTGGCCAACTCGGGCAACACGATCCTGCTAGAAGGGGTCTTCGGCTCCAGCGCGACCGTGAACTTCCCGGGCGGTTCCTCGGCGGCGGCGACCGTCCTGGGCGGTAATCGCCTCCAGGTGACGGTCCCGGCGGGGGCGACGGCCGGCAACCTCACGGTGACGTCGGGTGGGAACACGTCGGGAGCGCTTCCGTTCCGCAGCACCTCCTTCGGGCTGGGCCTCCAGCAATTCTATCAAAACTACGATCAAGCGTTCAATTCAGTCCCATCGATTGCCGCGAGCAGCCTGGTCACCGCCCGTCGGGGCCACGCCAACGTCGTGATCGGAAACTACCTCTACGTCGTAGGGGGAATTAACAGTTCCGACCTGAACAGCGTGGAGCGGGCGACCATCAACGGTGACGGGACCCTGGGCGCCTTCTCGACCGTCACCGGCGTCACCCTGGTCACGACCCGTCGTAACTTCACCTGCGCCGTGATCGGCAGCTATCTCTACGTCATTGGGGGAACCGACATCAGCGAACTAAACAGCGTGGAGCGGGCGACCATCAACGCTGACGGAACGATCAGCACCTTCTCGACCGTCGCCGGCGCTACCCTGGCCACTGCCCGTCAATACCATACCTGTGCTGTGGTCGGCAGCTACCTCTATGTCGTCGGGGGAGTTAACGGCAGCACCACACTGAATAGCGTGGAGCGAGCAACCATCTACTCCGACGGGACCATCAGCACCTTCGCGACCGTCACCGGAGTTACCCTGGCCACCGCCCGTTACGGCCACATCAGCGCCGTGATCGGAAACTACCTCTACGTCGTAGGGGGAATTAACAGTACCGACCTGAACAGCGTGGAGCGCGCGACCGTCAACGGTGACGGGACCCTAGGCGCCTTCTCGACCGTCGCCAGCGTCACACTGGCCACCGCCCGTCGTGTCCCCACCAGCTCCGTAATCGGCAACTACCTCTACGTCATTGGGGGACTTAACGGCAGCAGTTATCTCGCCACCGTTGAGCGGGCGACGATCAACGCTGACGGGACAATCGGCAATTTCTCGACCGTCACGGGCGTCGCCTTGGTCACGGGCCGCGCTGGCCACACCAATGTCGTGATTGGCAACTATCTCTATGTCGTCGGGGGGAATGGCGGCAGCTCCCTGAACAGCGTGGAGCGGGCGAATCTCAACGCCAACGGAAACATGGGCACCTTCTCGACGCTCGGCGGGGTCACCCTGGTCGCGGCTCGTCGCGAATTCGCCACCGTCGTGCTAGGGAACTACCTCTACGTCATCGGGGGAATAGGCAACAGCGGCACCCTCAATTCCATCGAACGGGCGACGATCAATGCCGATGGAACGATCGGTACCTACTCGACCCAAGCCGGCACCTTGGTGTCACCGCGAAATGACCTGGCTTGCGCCGTGATCGGCAACTACCTCTACGTCATCGGGGGATCAAACGCCGGCACCGGTATGAACAGCGTGGAGCGGGCGACGATCAATTCCGACGGGACCATCGGCGCCTTCTCGACCGTCGCCGGCGTCACCCTGGTCGCGTCTCGTGGCTACCACACCTGCGCCGTGATCGGAAGTTACCTCTACGTCCTCGCCGGATTTACCGGCACCAGCTGGACCCCCGTAACCAGTGTGGAGCGGGCGACGATCAACGCCGACGGAACGATCAGCACCTTCTCCACGGTGAGCGGGGTCTCCTTGGTCACGTGGCGAGGAGCCTTCGGCAGTGCCGTCATCGGCAACTACCTCTACGCCTATGGGGGTTATAACGGCGGCGGTCTAAACAGCGTTGAGCGGGCGACGATCAACGCCGACGGGACGATCAGCACCTTCTCGACGGTCTCCGGCGTCACCCTCACGGGGGGGTGGTACTACATGCCCAGCGCCGTGATAGGCGGCTACCTCTACGTGGGCGGTTGTGCCGGCCCAGGCGCTGGTGTGACTCGAGCGGCGATCAACTCCGATGGGACGATCGGCAACTTCACGGCCATCGGGAGCACCCTGGTTACCGCGCGTTACGGCTATGGTTACGCCGTGATAGGCAACAACCTCTACGTCATCGGGGGACTGAGCGGCGGCAATCTGGCCAGCGTGGAGCAAGCGGGCCTTCAATAGTTCAGGGGAAGATCGGGTGCGGTACTCTCGGTCGCTTTTGAGCGCCTGCTTGGCGTCCTTCCTGTCGCTGGGCCTGACCGGCTGCCCCGGTGACCAGGACGCCGCCACGGGCGTCGTGGCGACATCCCCGCTTGGACACTTGAATGCGGGGGGCGCGGTGAACGCCTCTGATGCCGTCGGGGGGGGGATAGCTGGTAACTCCACCGCCGCATCGGCCGTCCCGACTCCCAAACCTCCCCCTTCTCCAACGCCGGCCCCCACGCCCACGCCGGTGCCCACGGCCCTGCCCCTGGTCTCCGTTGCTGCCGTGGCCACGAGCAAGGCCTTCATCACCCTCTACCCGCCACCCGCCAACATGTCGGCCAACCTGGGGCTGCCCACGCAGTACCAGCTCAGCGCCTACGCCCAGCGGACAGACGGCACCCAGGGGGGAGTCCGGTTTACCGATCGTTCGAATGGGCAACTCGGCGTCACCCCCGGGGGCATGGTCACGGTCAGCGCGGCTGCTACGCCTGGCATCTACTACGTGAGGGTCCAATCTCTCGATGATGCCAACGTCTACCAGGATGTCACCGTGCAGGTCGGCTCCACCGGCGAGTTGGACGCCATCCTCCAATGAAAGGTCCGACCATGAACCGCGCGATCGCCATCACCCTGGCCCTGTGCGGCACGCTGCCCGGTTGCCAGACGCTCCTGCCCGATAGGCCCGGGGCGGTTGAGAGAGGCGCTCGCGGGACGCTCAGCGTGAGGCTGCGGTGGCCCGAGCGAAGGGTTCAGACCATCCCGATCAGCACCCAGATCATCCGACTGAGGGTCTTGAAGAATGGCGTCGTCGTCTCCGAGCTGCCGATCTCCCGCCCTTCCAGCACCAATCCCAACCAGTCGGCGCAGGGCAGCCTTCAGCTCGACGCCGGTACCGGCCTGACGGTTCAGGCGGAGGCCTTCCGAGCCAGCCCGATCGCCTCCGGAGACGTCCCCATCGCCTCCGCCAGCGTCACGGGCGTCGGCATCTTCGTCAACCAGAAGACCACCGTCACGCTCAACCTGGTTCCCGTCTTCGTGCCGACACTCACCGGCCTCTCACCGAGCAACGGCGGTCCGGGGGTTGCCGTGACGCTGTCGGGAGCGTTCGGGGGAAGCGGCTACTACGGCATGGGCCTCGCCGGCCTCATCAGCTCCGGCCGCGCGAGCGGCGGCGCCATCGTGGCGACCGTGCCCTTCAGGGCCACCACGGGACCGGCGATCGCCCTGGCGGACGGGGTCCCTTCCGCTGGCGGCGCGACCTTCAGTGTCTTGGCGGGGCTCGGCCTGACCCCGTCAGCCGGGGCGACCACGGTGGGCAACACCGTTCAATTCAGCGTTCCCACCGGAACCGACACCTCGAGCCCTAGCCTGACGATCGCGAACCCGACCATCACGGGCTGGGACGTGGTGGATCCCGCCCAGCTCGTCTCCCCGAACGCCCCGACCAGGAACGTGGGAAGCATCGACTCCAACGGCTTGTTCACCGCAAAGGCGAGGGGAACGGTATGGGTGAGGGCCTTCTCGGGCTACCTGGTGGCCACCGCCTCCATCACCGTCAACTGACCAGTCGACATCCGGGAATCCGCCGCTCGCCCCCTATTCGGGAGGCGGGGACGAGCGCTACCAGAGGAACAGATCCCGGACGAAGGCGCGATTGCTCGCTTCGTCCAGGTTGCTGGCGTTGCCGTTGCGCGTGCCAGGCGTCGTCCAGGCCGACGTGTCGCCCAGGGCGATCACCAGGCCCCGACCGTAGGGCCGCACCACTCCCACCTTGAGGTCGCCCGTCATGATGGTCGCGATCCGGAAGCCCCCAGACCCCGTGCTCAGCAGGGGCTGCGCCGGCGCGGGCGCGAAGATCGAACAGGCGTCGAACATCTGCACCCCCGAACCGATCGCCACCGGCGCCGGCAGAACACTGCCGACCGTCGGGAGCGACAGCCACGCGGCGTGTGCCGAGCCGGCGTTGATCTGGACCAGGTCCGTGTTGAAGCCGATCCCGTAGGGGTGGGCGATGGCGTTGAGCACGCCCGGACTGTAGTCGCTCGCGCCGCCCCACTCGCCCAACAGGACGAGCTTCCCGCCCGCGAGCACGAACTGGCGCAACGATTCGGTCCGAGCGGTCACGTCTCCCGCCCAGCTCGCCGTCGGGCTCGCCACCACCCGCACGTCAGCTGCCGCCGCTCCGTTCTGCAGGGTGAAGCCATCGGGGATGATCGCGTCGCGCAGAGCACCGAGCGCCGTCCCGATGTTGGAGCCGGCGAAAGACTGGGTGTTGTTCTCGATTGAAACGACCTTCGTGCCCATGGCGAGGTGAACGTCCCCCACCGAGCTATCCCCCGACCCGATCGTGACGGCTACGGAGGCGCTAGCGTAGCCGGTCTTGGCGATCGCCACGCTTTGCCCCCCGCTCGACACCCCCGTGAGCCTGAAGGTGCCGTCCGACCCGCTGAACGCGTAGGCCTCGCCCAGGTTGACCCGGGCCCCGGCGAGCGGATTGTTGCTCGCATCCAGCACCCGTCCTACGATGTCGCCCGCGTCGGGCGCGAGGGTCACGACCTGGGTGAGGGGTGTCTTGCTGTCGAGGGAGAGGGGGCCGATGAGCTGCGGAATGTAGCCCGGCGCCGAGACGCGAGCGTAGTAGGTGCCCGGATCCAGCGGCTGGAAGGTCAGATCTAGGTTGCTCGGGGTCGTGCCGCCGCTCGGTGTCGGACCGAGCAGGGTGACCTGGGCGCTGGCGAGGCGATCGCCGCTCGCCTTGACCACGCGAAAGGTCAGCCGGCCCCCGGCGATCGCCGTGATCGACTCGAACACCCCTCCGGAATTGGGATCGAGGACCTGGTGGGCCGTGAAGTCGCGCCCGCGGCCGATGGGGGAGAGCTCGACCGGGGAGGAGGCGCAGCCAGAGAGCAGCGCGAGGAGGCCGACCGAAAGAGACAATCCCCACCTCATAGCCCCGCCCCATCGTGGGAGCCCCACAAGAGCGCTCCCTGCGGGTTCAGCATCCCGTAACCCGACGAGTTGTGATACCCCGACCCCTCGATTGACGTCGCCGAGGCGAGCAAGCGAGCCCGCACTTGCTCAGGGGAAAGGGATTGGCCCTTGAGGCGGGCCTCGGCGATCACGAGGGCCGCCGCGCCGCTCACCATGGGCGTCGCCATCGAGGTGCCGGCCTGAACGGCGTAGTTATGGGACTTGCCCTCCTCCTGGTTCAGCACGACGTCGTAGGTCGGAAAGGTCGAATAGATCCCGCGCGCCCGGTCGGTGGGCGAGTCGCCGCCCGGCGCCACGATGGCGAGCTCCTTCCCGCGGTTGGAGTAGCTCGCGACCTGCCGCTGGTTGTTCACGGCCCCCACCGAGATGACCCCCCGGTAGGCGGCCGGATAGTAGACGGCCTGCCCGGCGTTGCCCGAGGCGATGACGACGACGGCCCCCTTGGAGAAGTCGTAGGCGATCGCCTCGGCGAGCACCGGGCTGGGGTCCGGCCCCCCTACCGACAGGTTGATGATGACCGCCCCCGCATCGGCCGCGTCCTTGAGTCCCTTGGCGATGGTGAAGTCGTCCCCGTCACCCGTCGAGCGCATCGTCTTGACCGGCAACAACTTGGCCCCGGGGGCCACCCCGAGGATCGTTCCGTTCGCCGCCACGATCCCCGCGACGTGGGTACCGTGGCCGTTCCCGTCCTTGTTGTGGTAGCTCACGTCCGAGCCCTCGACCCCGTCGCCCACCTCATCGATGAAGCGCTTGTTGCCGCTGGCATCGGTCGCGATGTTGGCCGCGAGGTCCGGGTGGCTGGTGTCGATCCCGGTATCGACGATGGCCACGACCACCCCGTTTCCGGGCGGATTGGCGGAAGCGGAGGTCCAGGCCGTCGTGATGTTCAAGCCGGCCTGCGTGGCCAAAAACCACTGCTGGCTGGCGGACGGTGGGGTCGGGTAGGTGCAGATCCGCCGCAGCCGGTCGGGTTGCGCGAACTCGACGGCGGGGTCCTGGGTGAGGGATTGGGCGATCGCCTCGAGATCCGTCCCGCCGGCCACGTGCCAGCGCTCGACTCCAGGCAATAACTCCCCGCCGGACCTGGCTCCCCACCGCGCGCGCAGCGCCTCGCGCTGGGCGTTCGTCGCGTCGGTCTTGAACTTGACGGCAAGGTCGCCCCCCACTCCCTTTGACAGGGGTGGCGTGACAGGGGCCTGACAGCCTCCGGCGAGCGCGAGGCCCGCCGCGAGCGTCAGGACGAGACCTGGGCGCTTTGGACCGAGGGGCATAGGCGTAGAATCCGGGCGGCGGTATCGGGGGAGGTCTTGAGGTTGGGAGCCAGGTGCAAGACGCCGTCCGCGGCCGGGCCCAGGGGGCGCATGCCGTAGACGAGCGCCACCAGGTCCGGGATGGCTCCGCTCACGAAGCGAACCTTGACGCTGCCAGTCGCCGTCGATCCGGGAAAACCCGGCCGGAACGGGCGCATCCCGGGCAGGCGGGGAATCGAGATGCGGCGGTTGGGCTCGGCGTACTCGACCAGGCCGCTCGCCTTGTAGATCCGCTCCATCTCCTCGACCGAGCGATCGGGCGGCAGTTGCAGCTGGTAGACCCCGATGCCCGTGATGTGGCCCTTGATCGTCACGCCGTACTGGGCGTTGAAGGCGTCGATCTGGTCCTGCGTGACCCCAGCCTTGAACTTGACCAGGAGCTCGCCTGGAATGTAGCTGGACGAAGGCGCCGAGTCCTCGTGTTGACTGGGTGAGGGGGAGACCTGAGCGACGTATGGCAACGAGGCGAAGAAGGTGGCGTAGTCGTTCTGGGTGCCCCGCTCGCCCACGGGGAAACGCCAGGTGTCCTTCATGCGCATGGGCTCGGCGGCCTTGAGGCCGAGCACGAGGTCGACCACCCGGGGGAAGTAGTCGCCCACGTTGGGCCGGAAGGTGACGACGACGTGGTCGTCCTTGGGCGCGGGATCGCTCACGGGGGCGCCGCTCGTGACGGCCAGGACGGGGCGGACCAGGAGGCCGAGGGCGATCGATAGCCCCAGAGCGCCACCGAGCGCCAGCAGACGTGACATGGCCATGCGAGCCTATCCTTTCTCGACTCCCAGTCTACCTGAAGTGAGCCCTACCGGATCTGCGCCTGGTAAACGGAAAAGTTGACCGCGTCGTCCGACACGGCGGGGGGGATGTTCCCGGGATTCAACACGGTGGGTCTGAAGTGCTGGTCCTGGGTCTGGGCGTTGGGGGTCGTCGAGATCGTGAACCCGATGTCGGTGTCGGAGAGCGTCCAGCGATCGATGATGGCGCCCTGGGTGGTGGCCGTGATCAGGTTGGCTTGCACGACGCTCCCGGCGCCCGGTGTGACGGTCACGCCTCCCGGTACCGGGCTCGCGGTCGTATTCTGGTTGTAGACACTGCCGTTGAGCAGGGACGAGAGCCGGATCAGGATGGTCAGCTGGTTGCCGCTACTGATGAACCAGTCCTGGTTCTGCAGGAGCGTGCCCGCCGTGGGCACGATCAGGGTCGGGTTGCTGAGTGGCTGCGGGTGCTGGCCGTGGATCATCTGCAGGGTGCCGAACTCCGGTGTCAGCACGAAGTAATCGGTCCACGTGACGGGCAGAAGCGGCGTCGTGCCGGTGAAACTGATGGTGCGACGTGGGTCGCCCGTCGCCCCGCCGCTCAGGTAGAACGGGAGGTCCCACCCGTTCTTGGGCTTGTCGAACTGGAAGGGGCCATAGGCCCGCGGGCCTGCTTGTACGCCGACTGCCGGGAGGACTCCGGCGTTGCTCGCGGCCTCGGCCGACGCCGACGAGACGCCAGGGGCGTCCGCACTGGTCGCCGTGTTGAAGACGACGTAGTAGCGGATGTTGTTTTTCGTATCGATCGGCCCCTTCATCTGGATGATGAGCTTTAGGATCGGCTCGGGTCTTGCCGACGAGGGGTTGTTGGCACAGCTCCAGAGGGCGATCGCCACGACCCCGCCCCACGCTGCCCCCAACATCATCCAGCCACGGTTCATATTAGTCTTGACGCCCTTTCTGCCGGCCAGGTTCCGTTGTTTCGTTCTGAACGGATCCCGAACTCTGCGCCTCCAAGGGCCGATATGGCCCGTCTCCCCGGCGAAGACCGGGATCCACAGCCAGTCATCGGCCATGCCCCCTGGCTGTGGATCCCGGTCTTCGCCGGGATGACGGACTGTGGGTTCCGGTAGCCGCCGGCTCTCATCGTTACTGGAACCCGAGCTGACTTCCCAGTTGGGCTCCCAGTTGGCCGGGGGCCCCCACCCCGCCGAATGTCTTGTTCGAGAGGTTCACCAGGTCCGTCGGGAAAGCCACCATCGAGATATCCAGGGTGTAGCTCTGGAGCTGCATGTTGTACTTGACCGAGAGAATGAAATCGTGCAGGTCCTTTTGAATGCCAAGGTCCAGCACCTGGTAGTGATGCGTGATGGGGTCCATTTGCCCATCCGTGACGACCGCCCAGTGGTTCTGCCATGTGGTGCCGGTATCGAACGAGAGCCGATTGGTAAGGGTTTGAAACTGTGAAGTGTCGACCGCGTAGACGGCCGTAATGTCCAAGCTCCAGCCCGGCGTGAGGTGGTCTTCGCCGTACACGCCCCCGAAACCCGTGTCGGCCGACCGCAGTTGCAGGGTCGTGTTGATGGGCGACCACTTACCAGTGCCGAACTCCAAATAAGGTTTGTCCGCGAAGGTATAGCCCGTGTTGACTGTCATGTTAATGCGCGGGTTGGGTGTGACCGTGATACCTGTGCTGTAGGGTGTGTAGCGCTGGATCTGATAGTTGTAGCCCAGGGTATTGTTCCAGGTGAAGGCATTCCCCACCACCACGTTGCCGGCTCCATTCAGCGTATTCTGGCTTAACAGGGCAAGGCCCTCGAACTGCTTGAATGGTGAGCCGTTGATGCCCGTGAATCCCGCGGGCGTGAAGGGAAACTTGTAGGGATTGGCTGTATCGGACGGTGGCGAGTAGTCCTTATGGTAAGTCAGATTGGTATTGACATACTGGGTGAACTTGTTGGATAGGCTCACTTGGCCCGTGAGCTGGTACTCGGCGTCGCCAGTCGAGTAGAAGCGCTGCTCGTAGCCGGTCGAACCGAAATTCAGGCTGGCACTTGCCCCCAAGTCGATCTCATGGGCGGTCAGGGACGGCTTCAGCTTGAGCCGGCTCACGGGATCGAGCCGTGCTACCGGATGAAGGGGAAAGCCAGTGTTTGTGTCAATCTGAGCGCCGGCCACCGGATCGTATGACGTATCTTCCACGTAGCGACCATAAACGCCCTGGAACGTGATGGGCTGGTAGTTTTGGAAGATGGGGTTGGTATCAAGCGTGAGCTCGGGCAGCTTGTCTACGGCGCCCAGACTGGCGATCGCCTGATTGGCCTCGATCACGCTGGCCGTGGCCGGAATGGCGAGGTTGAAGGCCTTGAAGGCGTCGAGGCGCAAGTTTCCCCAACCCAGGGTCTGGGTCAGATTGAGGGCCTGATCGAGGCGCTCAGATCTTGGGCTGCCGGGGGGATCGGTCCGAGTATGGTTGCTGGTGGACGATCCCTTCAGGTCCGCCGAAAAGTCCTGATTGATCGTGAGGTTGTTGTGAAGCGAGGTGTTGGGCTGGATGGTCGCATTCGGATCCGTGACGGCGACGCCATTGACGACCGAGGTGTATTGGGGTAGCTGCGGGTTGTCCGTGCGGCCGGTCGTCTCGGTGAAATGGGTTCCCCCGTAGGCCCCGCTGACGTTGGCATTGTCGCCCACGGCGCGAATTCGCTGGTAACCCCGGTCTTCCCGGAAGTTATGGTTGTACCCGTAGGACAATCCGAAACGGTTGTCGGTTACACCGGCGAACCAGGCGTAATGGTCGTCCCGGTAGATGGTCCCGCGCGGATTCTGCTGGTGGGAGTCCAGGGTGTAGGTCGGAGTGATGCGGGTCAGGTCGTAGATGTTCCTGTCTTCGTACCATCCGTCGACAGTCATCGTCCCGAACAGCCTCTGCTGGTGCCGGATTCGGTAGTAGTGATCCTGGAACGGCTGTGGATTGGCCGGGTTGAGCCCGTGGACCATCCAGGGATCGTCCAGAGTGTATGGGGTCTGCGCGTTGTAGTCGGCCAGATCGGGCAGGGGCAAGCCGTAGAGGGTCAAGGCCGACATCGAGTTCGGCGAGTTGTCCCAGACGTGGTCGAAGCCGACGGCGCCCGGTTTCTTGAACTCCAGCCCGCTCAGGAACAGGGTCCCGTAGTTGCTGGCGTTGAGCCGGTAGGGGATGGCCGACTTGATGAAGATGCCTTCCACGCTGTTCCGGCCGACCTGTACGGCCGAGTCGTAGCGGCGCAGGGGGATGTAGAAAAAGGGGAGCCAGAAGACCGGACGGTTCTCGATGAAGACGATGGCGTTGGGGCCCTGGGCGTGGTCGTCCGGGACATACTCCATGGAGCCAGTTTGAACGTGGTAGTGCGGAGTCTCCTGCTTGGCGACAAAGTCGCAGGTCGTGAAGGTCCCCTCTTTGATCTCGAAACGCTTGCGGGCGTATGAGATGATCTCCTTGCCGTAGATGTAGACGACCTGGCCAGGCGTCTGGGCAGCCAATTCCAGGTGGGCGTTCTTGACGGTGGCCGTCTCGGTCCCGAGGTCGTAGCTGAGCCCGGTGCCCGTGATGGTCTGGATCTTACCCTTGTCATCCTTCTGGACGAGGGTGAAGGAGGCGTCCGTCGAGACGACCTTCGTGTTCTGGTCGAAGGTGAGGTGGTCGGTGGTGAGAACGGCTCCCTCGACCTCGAGCCGGACCCCGCCGACGGCATGCGAGATGCCGGTGCCGCGGTCGGTGTCGACGTGGTCGGCGCGCAGCTTGACCCGGACCTCGGCCTGGGCCGGCGCGACAGGCAAGAGTTGCAGGCAAAAAAAAGCGGCCACGGCCGCTCTGGCTAGCTGGGTTCCGAGTCGCGAACAGGGCTTCATCGAGGCTCACAACAGGGCGGCGACTACCGAGATTCTACCGGTCGGGAACGACTTCCGACAGGGGCCACAGCCGGCCCTCGCTCCCCGAGGACATGCGGCTAACTCCCGGTCTCTCGCGTCAGCAGGTGTTCCCCCAAACCGGCTCGTTCCAGGAGATTGATGATCTCACCAACCACCTGGCTGGCCTTCTCGGGATCCAACTTGGCGTTCCGCTTGGCGGACCAGCGCTGAAGGCCTTCGATGATGAATTGACGAGCCAGGTCCGTCCTGGTGACGCCGAGGTCGGCAGCGGCGGCGGCCAAGGTCGACCGCTCAAGGCCGGTCAATCGCATCGAGAAGGGCAAGGTCCGGGTCGTGTCGGCGATCGCCTCGCTGGCCGTAGGGACCTTCCGTGCCGCCATGTCCTCGCGAATGGCGCGTTCTTCCGCCGCGATCCGCTCGAACTCGGCCCGAACTTCCGGCGACTGCTTCTCCAGGAACTCTCGATACCTATCCATAGTCGGCCAACTCCTCCATGGACGCTTCTCGGGCGCTGCTTACGAAGATATCCCCTTCCTCTTCGGTGTAGACCACGCGAAGCAAGACTCGCTCAATCGACCAGGACGCTGTTACAGCAGTTTGGACGGTCGCCCCTTGGAAGGGAGGAGCCCACCCGAACAATCGAAAAACCGGAACGGCAAACCCCGGGTTGATCCGCTCCATGAACGCCGCTGGATCGTTGAAAGCCGCTTCCAAATGCTCATCGGTAATGGCCGGATCGACTGCACCAGGCTCCGTGTTCCGATAGAAAGCCATGCGAAAAATGTAGCTCATTCGAGCTACAAATACAAGTCACGGCTGGAGGTCAGGAGGACCGGTCGACCCGCCACAAGAGGTAGATCCCGACGGCCCCGAAGACGTAGTTCTCGAACCAGGCCCCCGTAATAGGGTCGATCATCCCGGCGTTGCCCATCGAGCGACAGATGGACATCAGGACGTAGTAGACGAACACGCAAGCGATCGTGAGGGCCACCCCGATGAACGCCCCGAGCCGCGCGAAGCGCAGGCCGATGGGGGCCGCGAACAGGGCGATGAAGAAGGTCGCGAGGGGCAGGGAGTACTTGAGGTAGTAGTCGACCTCGATCCCCTTCGTGTCCACCCCGCCCGACTTCATCGTGTCGATCTGGGTGCGGAGCTGCTTGGCCGTCTGCTCCTGCGGCGACAGGTCCCCCTGCTTGAAGAATGTCTCGGGATTCTGGTCGACCGTGACCTCGTAGTTCGAGAAGGGCTGCTCCTTCTCGACGAAATCCTCGTCCCCGTACTCGTGGACGATCCCGTCCGTCAGCTTCCAGTGCTTGCCCGACCAGGTCCCCTCCTTGGCCGAGATGACGACCTGCTTGGGGCCCGTCCGGTCGATGATGAGCACGCTGTACATGACGTTCGTGCGCTCATCGACCTGCTTGACGTAGAAGTAGCGGTTGTCCTGGCCCTTGAAAAAGACGTTGTCCTTGTAGACCGGCTTGGACTGGCGCAGCATGATGGTCCGCACCAGGTCCACCACGTTGCGGTTGGCCCAGGGCACCACCTGGTCGTTGAACCAGAAACCGATCCCGCTCCACAGCAGCGATCCCAGGATGATGGGGACGCACAGACGTCGAAACGAGGTGCCGCAGGCCCGGAGGGCGGTGATCTCGGTGTCGCGACTCAGCCGGCCCGTCGCGAGCAGGGTGGCGAACAGGAAGGCGACCGGGAAGGTGATGACGGCGATCGCCGGCAGGTTGAACCCCAACAGCTTGAGCACGATCGGGATCGGCACGCCCGAACTCACGATCAGGTTCGCGTAGATGTAGAGCAGATTCGCCAGGTTCATGACGATGAAGCCGAAGCTGCCCGCGAAGAAGGGCTTCTGCAGCTCCATGATGATGTAGCGGTCGATGATCGTGAGGCCCCGCGGCAAGCGCGCCGACCAAGAGTTCAGGGCCTTGAAGGGCGATCGCAGGACGGCCATGGCTAACGGCGGTCCACGCGCCAGAGCAGGAAGGCCCCGATCGCCCCGAACAGGATGTTCTGGGTCCAGGCCGCGACGAAGGGCGGCACCACCCCGGCGTTCCCCATGGCCTGGAAGGTCTGCATGAGCACGTAGTAGACGAACACCAGGATGATGCTCAGCGCCACCCCGATGTAGGCCCCCATCCGCGAGAAGATCATCCCGAGGGGCGCCGCGATGAGCGCCGCGAAGAACGTCGCGAGCGGCACCGAGTACTTCATCAGGAGCGCGACCTCGAGGGCGTGGGTGTCGCCGCCCACCTTCTTCACGTTCTTGAACTTGTTCTGCAGGTCCTTGCTGTTCTGCGACGCCGGGTCCATGTCGTCGTCGCTGAAGAAGGAGCCGTTGGGTCCGGTCAGCGAGAATTGGATGTTGAGCGTCCCGTACTTGATCTCGTGGTCGACGTAGCCCGCCTCGTTGTACTTGTGGACCGAGCCGTCGGACAGCTGCCAGATGGAGTTGCCGTTGCCCAGGTTGATCCAGTGCGCCTGCTTGGCCGTGATGACCTGCGGGGGCCCCGACTGGGTCTCGTCCAGGATGAAGATGTCCCGCATGAGGCCCGTCGTGTTGTCGACGTCCTTGACGTAGAAGAAGCGGTTCTCGGTGCCCTTGAAGAAGACGTTGGGCTTGATGAGCGGCTTGGAGACGCTGAAGGCCAGCTCGCGCTTGATGCGGTTGGCCTGTTTGTTCGCGAAGGGGACGATCTGCTCGTTGAACAGGAAGTTGCCGACCGAGACCAGGATCGAGCCCACCATGATGGGGATGATGATCCGCTTGAAGGAGACCCCGGACCCGCGCAGGGCGATGATCTCGAAGTCCTTGGTCATGCGCCCGATGCCCAGGAGGCTCGCGAACAGGTAGGCGACGGGGAAGGTCAGGACGATGATGGAAGGCAGGGTGTAGAGGAGAAGCTGGATGACCTCGCCCGTGGGGGCGCCCGCCGAGAAGATCAGGTCGGTGAACTGGCTGAGCGCGGCCGAGAGCGCGATGACGACGAAGCCCAGCACCCCGAAGAAGAAGGGCCGGAACATCTCTCCGATGACGTAGCGGTCTAGGATTCGCATCTGGGGTCCCGCGGGCTCGTGGCGCCATTTTGCGCGCAAGGTGCCCATGGTAGCACACATGATAAGATCCCCTGGGCTGCGGACGGCCCACCCGCCCCCGAGCCGAGCAGAAGGATTGAGCCCCTGTCGATGCCCACTCCCGCCCCCGGAACCCTCGATTCCCCGGCCATCCCCACCCACGTCCCCTTCGCCCGGCGCCTCGTCGCTCCCGGCGTCGCGCTCCTGAGCGGAGGGCTCTTGTCCCTGTCCTTTCCGGGCTGGGATGCCGGATTTCTCGCCTGGTTCGCCATCGTCCCCTTCTTCATCCTGCTCCTGGCCCCGCGCAAGGGCCGCGAGTATGCGACGCTGTCGGCGGCCTTCGGGTTCGGTTTTTTCGGAGGGGTGAATTACTGGCTGCTCGCCATGCACCCCCTGACCTGGCTCGGGGGCGGCATGACCCTCGGCGTCAGCCTCGTGATCGTCCTCTTGGCCTGGTCCCTGATGGCCCTCATCCTGAGCCTGAGCGCTATCCTGGCCTTCACGGCGGCGGGCCTCGTGCTGCGGCGCTTCAACTCGCAAGGGAGGCTCAAGGGGTGGCAGGCCGTCCTGGTGCTGAGCAGTTTCTGGGTCGCGATGGAGTACTTCCAGGCGAACGGGACCTTCGGCTACGCCTGGGGGGTGCTCGCTTCTTCCCAGTACAAGACGCTTCCCCTGCTCCAGAGCATCGCCCTGGTCGGACCCTTCCCGCTCTCCGGGCTGATTGTGGCCGTGAACGCGGCGATCGCCTGGCTCATCACCCGCCGCGAGTGGAAGCCCCTCGCCGGCTGCCTCGCGATCACGGTCGCGGCCTCGGTCTTCGGGGCATGGTGGCTCTCCAGGCCGGTCCCGGGGTCGCCGCTCAAGGTGGCGCTCGTCCAGGGCGACATCTCGCAGACCGAGAAGTGGAAGAAGGGCAACGAGTTCCGCATCCTGGACACCTACCTCGGCCTCAGCAACCAGGCCAAGGACGCCCAGCTCGTCGTCTGGCCCGAGTCGGCCCTGCCCGTCCTGCTCGCCCAGAATCCGACCCTCTACAACCGGCTGTCCCTCGAGACCCGGGCCCGTCACCAGTACCTCCTGACCGGGACCTTCAACTCGCGGTTCGGCCCCAAGGGGCAGATGCAGTACTTCAACGCGACCACCATGTTCGATCCCCTGGGGGATGACATCGGCTGGGACGCGAAGAAGCACCTGGTGCCCTTCGGCGAGTACCTGCCCTGGCGCGACACCCTGCCCGCGATCTGGGCCCAAACCTTCGCCCAGCTCAACCTGTTCGAGGTGGACATCACCCCGGGCGATCGCCCCATGCCCTTCCCGACGAATGGCGCGGCCGTCGGAACCAACGTTTGCTTCGACTCGATCTTCCCGGACGTCCTGCGCAAGACCGCCCAGAGCGGGGCGCAGCTGTTCGTGCTCGTGACGAACGACTCCTGGTACAAGCGCACCTACGCCCTGCAGCAGCACCTCGCCCACGGGGTGCTGCGCGCCGTCGAGAACCGTCGCCCGTTCCTGCAGGCGGCGAACACCGGGGCCACCGCCGTCGTCGATCACACGGGACGCATCGTGGCGATGGGGAAGACCTGGGAGCCCCTCGTCGTCCAGGGCAGCGTCACCCCGGTAAGTGAGCTCACGCCGTACACCCGGTTCGGGGACTGGCTGAGCTGGCTGATGACGGCCGTGGCCGGTCTCTTCGCCCTCTATGCCTGGAGAGGTCTCAAGCGCGCGTGACCACCCCCCTCAAGCCGCGACTGAACCTGAACACGCCGCGCCGCTGGCCGGTGGTGCTCGTCATGGTGCTGATCGTGGTGGTGGGAGTGTGGCACCTCAGGCGCCAGCCCGACGTCAAGAGCCCCATCCTGCCCGCCGCCGTGGTCAAGATGGAGCCGCACATCGAACTGCAGTTCCAGGACGTGACCATGCAGGGCCGCGACAAGGGCACGGTGCGCTGGCGCATCACGGCGAAGCAGGTCTCGGCCTCGCAGAATCAGCAGTACATCTACTTCGAGAAGGATCCCCAGGGCAGCTTCTACAACCTCAAGGACTGGAACCCCAAGGACGGCGCCCCTCCCAAGAACAAGAGCGTCGACTGGAAGGCAACAAAGGCCGAGTACGACAGCCTCATGGATCAGATGACCATCACCGGCAGCGCGAGCTTCACGACCGAGGACCAGGACCACCTGTTGACCGAGCAGGTGATCTACCGGGCGCGGCAGCACCAGGTCTACATCCCGAACCCGGTGGAGCTGCGGACCCACGACAAGATGACGCTCAAGGCGCACGAAGCGACGGCGGATACCCAGATGGAGCAGATCGAGCTCGCGGGCAACGTCGAGCTGATCTCGCCTCTCAAGAGCAAGGACAACCCGCTATGAGGATGCCGCTACTCGCCATGCTGGGTCTGACGGCGGGGGCGATCGCCCTCGCGACCCCGAGCCTCGCCCGCCAGACCCCGCCCCCGGTGCCCAAACCGTCGATGCCGCGGATCGAAACGCAGACCATCCACCCCGTCCCGATCCCGACCCCGCCGTCCGTGCCGACGCCGCCCGGCGGAGGCTTCGGCTGGGGGGCGAGACCGTCGCCCACCCCCTCGTTGCCGCCCTTGAAGGGGGGCTCCGTCGCGGGCGCGGTGCGGATCCTGTCGCAGACCCTCTCCTACGATCGCAAGGCGTCCCTGGCGGTGCTCAGGGGGAACGTCCGGATCTACCAGGAGGACACGACGATCGAGGCGGCAGAGGTCCGGCACGATTCCAAGAACAAGATCTCGACGATCAACGTCCCCTTCAAGCTGGTGCAGACGAAGCCTCCCGACCCCCCGACCACGTTGAAGGGCGACAACCTGGTCTTCTACCACAATGAGAAGCGGGTCTTCGTGAACGGGCACGTGTGGCTCTTGCGCGAGGGTGTTCCGGGGGCGCGGCCGCAGGGTCCCAGCAAGAAGGACAAGCTCAAGGCCGCCTTGAAGCACGAGGACACCCAGATCACGAGCCAGGAGATGACCTACTGGACCGGCAAGAAGGACGCCGACTTCAAGGGGACGGTCGTGGCCGAGCAGAAGGAGAAGAAGGCCGAGGGCGACCACGCCTTTCTCGACAACACGAAGAAGCACATCTACATGGATGGAAACGTCGTGTTGACGCAGATCAAGGGGGACTGGCTGGTTCGCGAGGGGATCGTGGACACGTCGAAGCCCGATCCGGAGCGCGATAAGGCCATCCAGGAGAAGTCGGTCTCGAAGGGCGACAAGCTGGACATCGACCAGACGACGAACGACTCGGTGCTGACCGGGAACCTGGTCACGATCGACCAGAAGGACCGGCACGCGACCGGCAAGAAGGCCGTCTACAGCGACTCGCAGCAGACGATCACGCTGACCGAGAACGTGAGGATCCTGCGAGGGCCGGGGGACTGGATCAACGCGGACCGGGCGGTGTTCCACACGGATAGCGACCGCTTCGAGGCCTTCGGCGAGAAGGGGAACCAGGTCGAGACCGAGTTCATCCTTCAAGATGAGAAGGGGAATCCGAAGTAATCAGTGAGGCCTGGGCGGAGCCCCCGCCCCCTGCCCCCGCCCCGAAGGGGTGGGGGACTTTCCCGGCGCTGGACGCGCGGGAAAGGAGCGTGCTAAAGCGCGCATATCGAGCGCCGACTCTCGTCAATCGATCAGCCTCACCTGCCGCGCGCAGCGTCGGCCTCCTTCCCCCACCCCTTCGGGGCGGGGGTCAGGGGGCGGGGGCTCCCGCCAAGTTTGCGCTTGAACCGATCGGAACCCTACCAGCTGATGAAGTCGTCCAGGCTCTTCTTCTTGCCGAGCTTCTGACGCAGCTGCTCGAGCGCCCGTCGGTGGATCCGGCTCACCCAAGACTCGGATAGCCCCAGCTTCTGCCCGATCTCGTTGAACGACATGTGGTGGAAGTAGTAGCAGCGCAGCGTCGTGCGCTCTTGCACCGGCAACTGCTCGATGGTCAGCCGCAAGAGCTGCTGCAGCTCTTCGAGCTCCATCTCGTGCTGGATGGTGTCCGAGGCCCCCAGTTGATTGAGCAGCGAGAAGCTCTCTTCGCCGTCCGAGCCGGACGGCGCGTCCAGGGACAGGATGTAGGAGTAGGTCAACTGCGTGATCTGGTTAACCATGACGGCCGCGTCGCTCTCGGCCTGCTCGCCCTCCTCGAGGGGAGCCTCTTCGTTCTCGGCCTGCGCCTGCGCCGCCGCGGCCTGCACCCGCTGGCTCTTGGGGATCGTGGGCAGCTTGGGCAGGTTGTCGAGGATCGCGCCCTTGATGTAGTAGGTGGCGAAGGTCTCGAACTTGACCCCGCGCTCGGGGTCGAACCGATCGGCCGCTGCCATCAGGCCCATGACGCCGTCCGAGATCAGGTCCTCCATGTCGTAGTGACGCGGCAGCTTCGTCGAGATCCGCCGGGCGATCGCCCGCACCATGGGCATGTACTGCTTGATCTGGGCGTTGTCGAGGCTGCGCTTGCCTGAGGTCGTGACGGGCTTTCTCAAGACGGGCTCCTACGGCGCGGTTGGCCTGGTTGGGGTGGCCTTTTTCTTCGCGGGGTCGAGCTGACCCACCATCGACTCCACCAGACGGTCCCCCCCGTGCGCCGCGAACTGCTTGCCGATGGCCTGGTCGAAGAAGTCCATGAACATCCCCGACTGCTCCCCCGAGAAGAGGCCGCCCTCTTCCTGGTCGGACGGATCCGGCCGCATCTGCGAGAAGACCTGGGCGAAGAGGTAACCGACGAAGTCTACGGCCGCATCCTTCACCGTACCTTGTTGTACCTCGCGACCAGGCGAAGGTAACATGGCCGCCCCTAAGGCCAGGCCAGGAATCGACTGTTGGGGCCCGATTTCCATGCCTTCCCTCCCGCTAGATGAGTTCCAACGTGGCGTTCAGCGCGCCCGCCGCCTTGATGGCCTGCAGGATCGAGATCATGTCCCGGGGAGTCGTCCCCAGGGCGTTCAGGGCTTTGACTAGCTGGCCCAGCGTCGTTCCGGACTCGAACACGACACTCTTGGCCTTCTCCTCTTCCGCCGAGACCTGCGACTCGGTCGTGACGGTGGTGCCGCCGCCCGTCAGCGCGTTGGGCTGGCTCACGGTCTGCTTGGTGTCGACCTTGACCACCAGGTTGCCGTGGGTGATGGCCACGGCCCCGATCCGGACGTTGGAGCCCAGGATCACGGTGCCCGAGCGCTCTTCGACCACGACCTTGGCGATGGCGTCCGGCAGCACCGGCAGCTGCTCGAGCCGGGCGACCAGGTCGACCAGGTTGTCCCGGAAGCCCGAATTGACGTACACCCGCACGGTGGCCGCGTCGACGGCCTGGGCCGTGCCGAGGTAGGCCTTGGAGATGGTCGTCGCGACCCGCGACGCCGTCACGAAGTCCGGCGTCTGCAGGTTGATGTACATGAACCCGTTCGAGTCGAGCATCGTGACGGGCACTTCCTTCTGGACGATGCCCCCGTTGGGGATCCGGGCGACTAGCGTCTGGTTCTTGCGGACCTGCGACCCGTTCGCCTCGACCCCGAATCCGCCCGTCGACAGCGGGCCCTCCGCCGTTGCGTAGACCTTGCCATCGGGACCGCGCAGCTCGGCGCCGATCAGCACGCCGTCGGCGAGGCTCTTGGCGTCGCCGATCGAAGCCACCGTCACGTCGATCTTCTGGCCGGGCTTCATGAAGGGGGGCAGGTTGGCCCGCACGGCCACCACGGCCACGTTCTTGGTCTGGATCTGGTTGGCCGTGATGTAGACGCCCGAGTTGGCGATCAGGTTGCGGACCAGGCGATCGGTGAAGCCGGTCGAGATGGTGTCCCCCGACTGGTTGAGGCCGACCACGAGGCCCAGGCCCTGGATCTGGTTGTCGGTCGCGCCCTGGACGGTCGCGATGTCCTTGAGCCGGACGGGCGTGCCGTTGCGGTAGGCCTGGGCGAGGGCGCCATGGGGGGCGAAGACGAGCCAGACGACCGCCAACAGGGCCAGCCACTTGCCTCCGCGCCTACCCATGCCCAGGACGGATCCTGGGCTTCCTTGGTCCCTCTCCCCTGGGGGAAGAGGGGAGGGTGAGGGGGAAAACGAGCTAGGATGGCGAGCCTTCATTGTCTAGAACAGCCAGTTGAAGAGGCGCGTCAGCACCCCGGGAGTCGCCTTGGCCGAGGCCGTGCCCGCCCCGCGGAAGTCCACCTTGAGGTCGGCGACCTTGGTCGAGGTGACCGAGTTGTTGAGGTCGATGTCGTAGGGCCGCACGATTCCCGAGACCAGCACGGTCGCCTCTTCGTCGTTGACCCGGAGCTTCTTGTTGCCCGCAATGCGCAGGCTGCCGTCGGGCAGGACCTCCTGGATGGTCGCCGAGACGAGCAAGGTGATGGTATCGGCCCGCTTGGTCACGCCGTCGCCCTGGAAGTCGGTTTTGCCGTCGAGGTCGATCTTGCTCGCCCGGACGCTGGGCAGGATCGAGCCGAAGTCCCAGCTCGACTGGACGTGGCCTTCCTTGCTCGCCTTGGTCGACCCGCCCGAACTCGCTACCATGTTCTCCGTCACCATGACCGTCACGATGGCCCCGGGCCCCAGGGTCGAGCGCTTGTCGCCGAGGCGATCGCCCAGAATCCCCCCCTGGTCCTCGGTATACAGGCTGTCGGCCAGCGCGGGAGCGGCCGCCCAGGCGAGCGCCACCGCGAGCAGCACCGCGCCCAATGCCTTCGTTCGCTTGCTCATGGCCCCTCCTCCAGCTTCACCTCGACCGTGTCGGCCGCGACGACCTTCGCCAGGTAATTCTTGTGGGTGTCCGGATTGATGACCGTGATCAGCTGCCCGCTCGAGCCGTTGCTCACGGCCAGCCCTTGCGTCACGATGGTCAGATCCCCGCTCACCAGCTTCACCGTCACCATCTGTCCCGAGCGCACCAGCTGCGGCCGTTCGAACATGTCGTCCACCAGCACGCTGCCCTGGCGGATCTCGCGGCGGGCCTTGGTCCCGACCAGGTCCTGCAGCCCCGTGATTGCTGCCCCCAGGACCTGATCCATGGTCCTGCGATCCTGGTGGGCGAGGCTCGGGTCGAACAGGTCGTCTCGGTGCATGGGCCGGTTCAGTACCCAGACCTCCTGCCAGACCTTGATCTCGAGCTGCGGGAACACGGTTCGAAACCGCTTGCCGTCGACTTCGATACGGATGGGGACAGCCACCAGCCCGAACATGCGAGGCGTCCCCTCGATCACGTACCCGATCCGCCCCTCGGGAACTGACCCGTAAATCAAGCTCTCCAGGCTCCGTCCCTTCCAATGGATTTCGACCTGGTCCCGTCCGACTTGATACCGTTGGGCCACCTGGTTGGCGACAAATTCGACGAGGTCGCGTTCCCGCAGGGGACTCGCCAGGGCGGGAGCCATGGCGAGCGTCAACCAGGCGACAAGGAACAGGGCGAGCCGGGTCAAGGGTCCTCCATCGGCCCCAGAGGCGCTACCGCACCAGCTGGTTGGCGGAATCCATCATCTTGTCGGAGACCGTGATAGCCTTCGACGAGGTATCGTACGCCTTCTGGGTGGCGATCATCATGACCATCTCGCGCACCAGCTCGACGTTGGAGGCCTCGAGCGCCCCCTGTCGGATGAGGCCCATCCCGTTCAGGCCGGGCTGCAGCGGCGTCCCCGTGCCGGAGGCCGACGTTTCTTGGAGGAGGTTGTTCCCGATGGCCTGGAGGCCGGCCGGATTGGGGAAGCGGACAAGCTGCATGTTCCCGATGGGCTGCTGATCGGCCTGGCCGGGAGGCTGCGCGACCACCGTGCCGTCATCGCGGATGTGGACGTTCTGGGTGCCCGGTAGAATGGTGATGGCCGGGGTGACCAGGTAGCCTTCCGAGGTGACGAGTCGGCCGGTCGAGTCGAGCTTGAACGACCCGTCGCGGGTGTAGGCCGTCTGACCGTTCGCGAGGGTCACCTGGAAGAAGCCCTCGCCGTCGATCGCCAGATCGAGCGGGTTGTTGGTGATCTGCAGGTTGCCCTGCTGATAGAGCTTGGTCACGGCGACGGGACGCACGCCCAGGCCCAGCTGGACGCCGGCGGCGTCGGTGCCCGGCTGGTCGATGGTCTGGTACAGCAGATCCTGGAAGTCCACCGTCGAGCGCTTGTAGGCGGTCGTGTTGACGTTCGACAGGTTGTTCGCGATCGTGTCGATCCGCATCTGCTGAGCCTGCATGCCGGTCGCGGCAGTCCAAATGGCGTGGATCACGGGGGCTCCTTTCTACTGGATGCGGCCGAGGTCGTTGGCGGCCTTCTGGAGGATCTGGTCGTGGGCCGTGACGACCTTCTGGTCGAAGCCGAAGGTTTTGTTGGCCTCCATGAGCGCCACCATCTCCATGACCACGTTGACGTTGGAGTGCTCGAGGAAGCCTTGCTGCATCTGGGGGTTGGTCATCGCGGTGAGGCCCGGGGGGGCCACCGGAAAACGGGTTTCGAGGGCGGCTTTGGGCGGATCGACGACCATCAGGCTGCCCTGGATCGCCTCATTGACCGCCACGTTGCCCCGCTGGTCGATCTTGAGGGTCGAGAGATTTCCCTGGAGGGTGATGGGGCGGCGATTCGTGTCGAGCACCAGCTCGCCGTAGCGCGTGACGAGCCGATTGAGCTTGTCGACCTGGAAGTCTCCGTCGCGGGTCAGCTTCTCGACCCCGTCGCTGCCACGGGTCAGGAAGTACCCGGGGCCCGTGAGGGCGACGTTGAAACGGTTGTCGGTCTGCTCGAGGTGGCCGGGTGTGTCGAAGCGGGCGATCCCGTCCGCCCGCACCCCGGTGCCCACCGTGGCCTCGGTACCGGGCGCCTGGTCCATGAACTGGACGACCAGGTCCCCGAAGCTGGAGCCGAGGAGCTCTTTGCGCTTGTAGCCGTTGGTGTTGACGTTGGCGAGGTTGGCGGCGATGAGGTCGACCTGCTGCATCTGGAAGGTCATGCCGCTCGCGGCCGTGTAGATCCCTCTGAGCACCCTTACCTCCTCTGAATCTGCTTGCGCTTCTCGGCCACGTCGTCCATCTGGTAGACGTAGCCGAGCACCTCGGCGATCGCGGGCAACATCTCGGGCGGCACCGCCTGCTGGACCAGGAGCCCCTCGAGGATCTCGGCGACGGCCGGGGGCATCGGGGTCCCGGGCCTCGCCAGGGCGCGGGCGGCGTTCAGGCGTTTGGGTTCGGCCATGGGGATCAGATCACCCCGATGGCCCGCCCCAGCCGGCGCGGATCGCGCCGTTTGGGAAGGAGAATGCTGATGGAGCGGAGGCTCCCCGTGTCCTGGCACTGGATGGTCGCGACCTGGTAAGGCGTCCGGAAGGTGAGCCGGTGCCGGAGATCGGGCAGGCCGCGCTCGAGGAACTGCTTGGTCGCGAGGTCCTGGGTCTCGATCTTGACGGCCAGCTGGCCCCGGATGGCCGTGAAGTCGATGGTCATCCGGCCCAGGTTGCGGGTGTCGACCGAGATGGTGACCTGGGCGAAGCCGGCAGCATGGGAAGCGGCCGAGTCGTCCGTGGTGACCAGGAGCTCGCCTGGGAGGGGCTGCTGGTCGCGCCACTGATAGAAGGGCACGTAGACCGAGGTCTTGGGGTCCCGGATCATCATCTGCTGGGCGTGCAGGAGCTCCTTGAGCTGGGCGAGCTCGCTCGAGAGCTCGGGGGGTAACTTGCTCGGATCCAAGGTCGAGAGGGAGCGGCCCAGGTTCCGGTAGATCTGCTGGAACGCGGGGAGCTCGGCCCCCAGCTGCTCGGGGCCCGTGCCCAGCTTCCAGAAGGTGTTGAGCATGCCGCGCAGCTCTTGCAGCTGCGCGCCCCCCAGCTGGCCGTTCTTGAGGCTCATGGTGAGCTGGGCCATCAGGTGGCTCATGGGCCCGCCGCTCAGGAGCTGGGTCATGGCCGAGATGTTGCCGGGCGAGGCCTCGACCCCCTGGGCGAAGAGGGCTAGAAGGGCCTCTAGCTCGGCGAGATTGGCGCCGCCCAGGCTCTGCCAGAGCTGCCGGAAATGGTTGAGCGCGTCGGGGTTGAGGGGCACCCCGTACCGCAGCATCTGCATGGCGATGCGCAGGTTGATGGGGTTGGGGGCGATCCCCTGCTGGGCCAGCCGGGCGCCTACGGAGGCGTCGTTGTGGAAGCCGAAGTACTGGGGACCCTGGGGGCGCTGGGACGCGGCCTGCTCGAGGGTGCTGTCGGGGCCGGAAACGCGCGAGGCACCGGAGAAGCCACCCTGGCCCCCGGTGCGGATGTCGGGATTGACGTTGCGCCCAATGTTGATTCCGGCCATCGCCCCGTCCTGGCCGCGCAAGCGGCGTCGCTCGATCCTACCGACGCTAGCATGCTATACCCGCGATCGCCTGTGACGAAACACCCTCTTAACAGGGACTAAAAACGGGCGAGCTTGGGTCCCAGGAGCTAGAGGTTGAATCGTACCGGCTTCGCGTTGCTCCGGAGGTCATCGAGCCAAGACTGGACCCGGCCAGGAGGGAGGCCGCGTTCGAGTTCAGCAAGGTTCGCCGCCATTTCGGCCGCGCCTTCCCGTTCAATAGCGGCCATGCTGCTGTCGACCGCTCGATCCTGTTTGGACTTCAGGTAGCCTATGAAATCCGCTACTTCAGCCAAATTGCCTGGTTCGAGACCTCGCGCCAGCTCATTCAGATCGATCCATTCGGCGCCCATGGCGTTCCCTTTCGTTGATCGTTCTCCATGGATCATACCCGCTACCTTCCAAGAAACGATCCATCCCCCCTCCGAAATCAGGACGAAGGGGGGATGAGAGTGGCTCAATGACTGGAGACAGGGAGAGGGACTAGGCGATCGCCACCCGATCGAAGGCGACGTTCAACCGGACCTCGCGCTGGAGGTCTTGGGGCGGGTGGGCGAAGAACTGGCTTTGGCAGCGGTGGGAGCAGAAGTGATAGCGCAGGCCCCGGTAGGTCACGGGCCCCAGGGCCTCGGACAGATCGAGGGTAGCGCCGCAAACCGGATCGAACGTCACGCCATGGACGCGGAGCGAAGAAACATGCGTCATTGCAATTCCTTCCAGCACATGATGAGGCCGGCGGAGGCCGGCGGTTGGAAACGGGAGACGATCCGAGCATAGCACGCCTTAACCTAAAATTGAAGCATTGTTAAGCAAAAATTTCGAGATCGCGGGACGTATGTCCTGCCAAAAGCGTGACGAAGCTCGCGTTTGGATCATGGGGGCCACCGGGAAGGCCATGACAGCACCCCAGGGTGGCCCCGGACGGCCTCCCACACCCAGGCCGGGCGATGAAGCACCGGTCCTTTCGAAGGAGGTTCCCCATGATGAGCAAGCCGAAGCAGGCCGGCTTCACCCTGATCGAACTCCTGGTCGTGGTCGTCATCATCGGTATCCTGGCCTCGGTCGCCATCCCCAACTTCGTCGGCGCCCAGGACAAGGCCAAGAACTCCGGCGTCCAGTCCAACGGCCACCAGGTCCAGATGGCCATCGAGCAGTTCGCAGTCGACAACGCCGGCCAGTACCCGGGCAATATCTCGGCCATCGTGACCCAGACCCGGTACATCAACGGCTTCCCCAAGACCCCCTGGAATCTCACCCAGTCTTCCGGAAACGCCAACATCGCCCTGCCGACCGTCGCCTTGAACCAGGTGATCGCCGCCGGCACCATGGCCATTCCGACCTCAAACACCCACTACGGGGCCATCGAGTACACGATGTCCGGCAGCGCCAACGAGCGCTACCAGCTGATGGGCTCGGGCAAGTCGGGCGCGAACGCCATGCTGGTCTTCAGTGTCCAGAATTTCTAGCCAATTCCATGACCTGAGCCCGTCCGAATCCGATCAAAAAGTCAGGGTTTAAACCGGAGTCCAACCGGGAAGGCATGGGTAGGTTCGCAGGGCGGCCGGCTGAGGCGCCCCGAACGAAGCCCCCGCGCCCCTTGCGCCACCCCTATGAGGAGGAACCATGAATCGGAAGAAGAAGCAGGCTGGCTTCACCTTGATCGAGCTGCTGGTGGTCGTCGTCATCATCGGTATCCTGGCTTCGGTCGCCATCCCCAACTTCGTCGGCGCCCAGGACAAGGCCAAGAACTCCGGCGTCCAGTCCAACGGCCACCAGGTCCAGATGGCCATCGAGCAGTACGCGGTCGACAACGCCGGCCAGTACCCGGGCAACATCTCGGCTATCGTGACCCAGACTCAGTACATCAACGGCTTCCCGAAGACCCCCTGGAATCTCACTCAGTCTTCCGGAAACGCCAACATCGCCCTGCCGACCGTCGCCCTGAACCAGGTGATCGCCGCCGGCACCATGGCCATTCCGACCTCAAACACCCACTACGGGGCCATCGAGTACACGATGTCCGGCAGCGCCAACGAGCGCTACCAGCTGATGGGCTCGGGCAAGTCGGGCGGGAACGCCATGCTGGTCTTCAGCGTCCAGAACTTCTAAGTTCGTCAGGTCGTCTCGGAATGAAGGTCGGGTGTGGCGGTCTTGACCGCCACACCCGACTTGTGAAGGGGTGCCCCATGGGCAAGCAATCCGGCTTTACCCTCCTCGAATTGCTGGTAGTGGTCGTCATCATCGGCATCATCGCCGCGGTGGCCATTCCCAACTTCGCCGGGGCTCAGGACAAGGCCAAGAATTCGGGTGTGCAGGCCAACTGCCACTCGCTCCAGCTAGCCATCGAGGCCTACCGGGTCGATCACGGCGACAGCTACCCGGCCAACCTGTCTCAGGTGTCGACGGATACCAACTACGTCCGTTCGACCGGTCTGCCACCCACACCCTGGAAGACCCAGCAGGCCTCCAACCAGGCCAACCTGCCCTGCCCTCCGCAGGGCTACGCCCAGACCATCGCGGCCGGGGCCATGGTGCCGCCCACCGACTCGACCCACTACGGGGGGATCTGCTACACGATGTCCGGCACGGCCAACGAAAAATACGTGCTCGACGGGGTGGGAAAGTCGGCCAACAACGCCCTGCACGTGTTTCACACCCAGAATTTCTAGCGGGCGGCCGGTTAGGGCCTGGCCATGGCCTGGTATAGTGCGATTGATCGATGAGGCGATCCACTGGCCTGAGGAGCGACATGCCACCTGAACCGATCGTGGGCCTCCGCCGCTGGCGCGAGGCCCTTTTGATAGGAGCCCTGGCCCTCCTGGCCATTGTCATCCTGTTCGCTGCCCAGCAACCGGGAGTGTTCGGGCTCTACAACGACGACGGCGACTACCTCAAGGGGGCCGAGGCGATCGCCCACGGATACGGCTACCTCGACTTCAACGACCCCAAGTTGCCCCAAATGCCTCGTTATCCCATCGGGCTGCCGGCCTTGCTCGCCCCGCTGGCCTGGGCCTTTCACGATTGGTGGGCCCTCGTCTTCTCAGCCAAGATGTTGATCGGCGCCATTGCGATCGGCTTCGTGTTGGCCTGTTATGCCTACCTGCGCCGGTGGGCAGGGGCCAGCCCCATGGTGGCCGGCCTTGTCACTGCCCTGGTCGCGGTCAACACCGCGTTCATCGAGTTCGGCACCAGCATCATGTCGGACCTGCCCTACGCGTTCCTCGCCGTGCTGACGATGCTCGCGGTCGAGCCCCTGCTCGAGCGGGAGGGTCGCCACCTGGGCCACGAGCTGCTCGTAGCCACCATGGTGGTCGCGACCTGTTTGGTGCGCTACGCGGGGATCGCCCTGGTCGTGGCGGTGGTGGTCGCGCTCCTGCACCGGAGGCAGACCGCCCGACTGGGGCGGGTTGCCGCCATGGGTGCCGTGCTGTGGTTGCCGTGGGCGCTGTACCGCATGGGCTTCAGCATGGCGACCAATTACGGTCTCGAGTTCCTCACAGCCCAGCACGATTCCCTCAATTCCGCCCGGTTCTGGGTGAATGCCTCGGCCTCGGTGTTCCACCTGTGCGTGGAGGGCATTCCGGCCTTGGTCTTGCCGCTCGAGGCGCTGCACTATCTGATGCCGACCTTGCCCCCCATGGTCTGGGTCGGTCTGGGCCTGGTGATCGCGGCCGCGGTGATCCTTGTGGTCTGGAATTGGCTCGTCGAGCGCTTGGGCGAACCCGGCCGGTCGATCCTGTGCCCTCTCTACGTGGGGACGACCCTCGCGATGGTCGTCGTGTGGAACTCGGCCTACACCGGGCTCGGGGTCTGGCAACACGTCCGCCTGATGCTGCCTGTCCTGCCATTTCTGCTGTTCCTGGGCATCCGGGATCTCGACCGCTTCGGAGGGCTCCGCCGCTGGGGCATGGCCGCCGCGACGGCAGGGCTGCTCCTGGCCTTCGCTTGGCAGGCCAAGGGGGTGATCGACAACCGCAACAACCCGGCGACCCAGACCTGGGACGCCTACGAGCAGATGACCGCCGCGGTCGATCGACTCACCCCCAAGGACGCCGTGGTCCTGACCTGGTATCCGCCGCTTTACAACCTCTTGGCCCATCGCCGGGCCATCCAGTTTCCGGATTCGCCGAAGGAGCTCATCGCGCGCCTGATGGCCTTTCCCATCACGTTCATCGTGTCCAGTCCCAACTACGAGCTGAACGGCAACGATCGCAACCACGAGATGGTTTCGGGGCTGCAAGCGGCGCTGCCAGGGGTGTTGCGCCTGGTGGTCAGCAACCCGCGGACCCAGCAGGAGCTGTATCAGATCAACCGCAAGGAACTCAGGAAGAAGGTTCTCGAAATGAGCCGCCACAGGAGGTCCCATGATGCCGTCTGAGCCCGCCGTCGCGATCTCGAACCTGACCAAGGTCTACCCGCCGCAGATCGGTCAGCCCGCCAAGGTCGGCCTGTCAGACGTGTCGCTCACCGTCGAGCACGGCGAGACCTTCGGCCTGCTTGGGCCCAACGGGGCTGGCAAGACCACCCTCCAGAAGACCCTGCTGGGTCTGATCCGCCCCACGTCGGGCACGGCCCGAGTGCTCGGCTCGGATCCGTCAGATACTCGGGTGCGGGCCCGCATCGGCTACCTGCCGGAGAACCCCTACTTCTACACCTACCTGACCGGTCAGGAGTTCCTTGCCTTCTGCGGTGGTCTGTTCGGCCTACATGGCAAGCCTCTCGCCGAGCGAATCGACCAGCTGCTCGAGCGGGTCGGCATGACCCACGCCCGGAACCTCGCCCTGCGCAAGTACTCGAAGGGGATGCTGCAGCGGATCGGGGTCGCCCAGGCCCTCATCAACGACCCCGAGATCGTCATGCTCGACGAGCCGATGAGCGGTCTGGATCCGGTCGGGCGCAAGGAGCTGCGCGAGCTGATCCTGGGCCTCAAGTCCGAAGGCAAGACCATCTTCTTCAACACCCACATCCTGTCTGACGTGGAGGCCCTCTGCGAGCGGGTCGGCATCCTGGCGAACGGGAAGCTCGTGGCCTACGGCAAGGTTTCCGAGCTCGCCCAGGGCCGGACCCTCGAGGACGCGTTCGTGGAGGTGGTCGGAGGGACCCGGGCATGAGGACCCTCCTGAACCTCGCGAGCAACACGTTCCGGGAGACGATCCGGGACCGCATCCTCTACGTCCTCCTGGTCTTCGCCGGCGTCATGATCGCGGCCTCCCTGTTCCTGGGGACCTTCACCTTCGCGCAGGAGCGGAAGCTGGTGCTCGATCTGGGGTTGGGGACGATCGAGCTCTTCGGGGTGGCGATCGCCCTCTTCCTCGGCACCAGCATGGTGTTCAAGGAGGTCGACAAGCGGACGGTCTACATCGTGCTCACCAAGCCGGTGCCCCGCCCCATGTTCCTCGTGGGCAAGTTCCTGGGCCTGTGCATGACGCTCGCCGTGCTGCTCGTCTTGATGGGGCTCGCCTTCTGCGGCCTGGCCGTCGCGAAGGGCTGGTTCGCGTGGCCGCTGGTGGGGGCGATCGCCATGATCGGCCTTCAGCTCGCCGTGATCGTCGCCATGACCATCCTGTTCTCGACATTCACGAGCCCCCTGCTCAGTATGATCCTGACCTTCTGCCTCTACCTGATCGGCCACAACACGACCGCCCTGCGCCTCGCGGCCAAGAAGGCGGCGCCGGCGGTCGGGCACCTGATCACGGGGCTGTACTACGTCCTGCCGAACCTCAGCACCTTCGAGGCGAAGAACGGGGCGGTCTACGGCGACCCGGTGAGTGCGTGGCGCTGGGTCTGGGCGCTAGGGTATGGGCTCGCCTACACGATCGCGCTGCTCGCGACCGCGGCTGCGATCTTCGAGCGGCGGGAGTTCTAGCGATGCGGCAACCATCCCCTTCCTTGGACGCCCCTTTCCCCCCTCGAGGGGGGAAAAGTTGCAGTGGGTAGCGGCATGGTCAGAGTGATCCTGGCCCTATGCCTGGCCGTCATCGCCTGGAGCTCCCAGGCTCTATTACTGCGCCACCTGGGCCAGCTCGACGCCGGGGCGGCCACCCACCTCATGGTCCCCCGCGCCGACGTGGCCAAGCTCATGGCGACCGACTTCGAGAACGTCGGGGCCGACGTCACCTGGATCCAGGCCCTCGTGTTCAACGGAGAGCAGCTCCAGAAACAGAAGGGCGTTCCCCGAGACTTCACCGGGCTCGCCGACGCCTTCGATCTCGTCACCGAGCTCGACCCCCGCTTCCACGACGCCACCCTCTTCGGATCCTGGGCCCTGGCCGACGCCGACCAGGTTTCGGCTTCCGAGCGCCTCGTCGTCAAGGCGATGAACCGCTTCCCGGAAAAGTGGGAGTACCCCTTCCAGCTCGCCTTCATCGAGTTCCTGTACGGCCGCGATGCACGATCCGCGGCCGACCACTTCATGCAGGCCTCGCGCCTGCCCGACTGCCCGCCGAACGCGGCCCACATGGCGGCCGGGCTCTACGCCAAGGGCAACAAGACGGATCTGGCGATCGCCACCTGGCGCAACATCTACGAGCATGGGGACGACCGGATCCGCGGGATCGCCCGGCGGGCCCTGGAGCACCTGGGGGTAAACCTCCCCGATTGATCATGTGCGCCGCTCACCGCCGGAAGCCGCGCCCCGCCCTAGGATGGGGAGACCCTCGGGTGATAGGTTCATCAGGCGGCTGGGTAGAAACGTCACATGGCGCCAAACCAGGCATGGAGTAAGGATTAGCGGCGGATGACGACCGACCTCGGACAACTTCCTTGGGCGTTGGTCGCGGGGGCCGTTTTCCTGTTCGGTTGCTTGGTCGGCAGCTTCCTCAACGTCGTCATCTACCGGTTGCCCCGAGAGGAATCGATCGTCTGGCCGGGTTCGCACTGCCCGCACTGCAACGCGGCGCTGCACTGGTGGGAGAACATTCCTTTGGTGAGTTACGCCTGGTTGCGGGGCCGGTGTCGGTCCTGCCAGGAGCCCATCTCCTGGCGTTACCCCCTCGTCGAAGGCACGACGGGCCTGTTGTGGCTGGCCCTCTTCGCGTATGAGGGCCTGGGAATCAAGTTCGGGGCCGAGGCGTTGCTCGTCTCGGCCTTGGTCGCCATCTTCTGGATCGACCTCGACACCATGCTGATCCTCGACGCCATCACCTGGCCCGGCATCGCCCTGGGTCTCGTCTACGCCTGGCTCGTCGCCCACGCGATAGGTCCCCATGCCGCCGCCGCCGCGGGCGGCTACCTCTTCTTCCGCCTGATCGAATGGGGATCCGAAAAGGCCCTCGGCGTTCCCGGCATGGGCCGGGGCGACGCCAAGCTCGCCGCCCTCATGGGCGCCTGGCTGGGCCCCACGGGTCTTGTGGTCGGCCTGATGATCTCGTTCGTCCTCGGCTCGGTGATCGGCCTCGCCCTCCGGGCCCGGGCCGGCGAAAGCAAGCCCTTCCCGTTCGGTCCGTCGATGGTGATGGGGGCGCTCACCAGCCTTTTCGGGGGCCAGGCCATCTGGGGATGGTACCTGCGCCTGGTGCTGGGCTAGGCCATGGCGATGGACTTCAAGACCCTGCTCGACAGCCTGCGGGCGCCCTTCAAGAAGAGCGTCAAGGTCGGGCTCGACATCACCTCGGACACGATCGTCGTGGTCGAGCTCAAGAAGCAGCGCAACCAGATCCGCCTCGAGAACATCGCCGTCGCGAGCACCCCGCTCAACGCCGTGCAGGACGGCGAGATCATGGACCCCTCGGCCGTCGCCGAGGTGATCAGCGAGCTCATGCAGGAGAACGGCATCGAGGCCAATGCCGCCCTGTGCGCCGTCGCGGGCCAGAGCACGATCGTCAGGCCCGTCCGCTTCCCAATGATGCCCGAGGGAGAGCTCCGGGAGGTCATCACCTTCGAGGCCGAGCGCTACATCCCGTTCTCCATCGAGGACGTCAACATCTCCTTCCAGGTGGTCAACGAGATCGAGGAAGACGGCGCCCCCAAGCAGGAAGTCATCCTGGTCGCCGCCCAGAAGACCCTGATCAACTCGCTCCAGCAGGCCGCCTCGGAGGCCGGGCTCGAGCTGACGTGCGTCGACGTGGCGAGCTTCGCCGTCATGCGGGCGATCGCCGACACCGACCAGTGCAAGGACAACCAGACCATCGCCCTCGTGCACATCCAGGGCTGGACGACCGACATCAACATCCTGGTGGGCGGCATTCCCCGCTTCTCGCGCTCGATTCCCATCGGCTACAGCTACTTCCTGGACTCGATCATCAACTCCCTGGGCCTTGATGAAGAGACGGCGCGTTCGGTGCTCGACGAGATCGACGTGGACCCGCAGAGCTACGAGTCCGCCGCTCCCCAGATCGAGCAGGCGACCGAGATCATCCGCCCGGCCCTCGCCGAGTTGACGGGTGAGATCGGGCGATCGCTCGACTTCTACCTCTCCCAGGGCACCGATCCGATCGACAACGTGCTGATCAGCGGCCGGGGCGGCAACCTCAAGAATCTCGACCGCTTCCTCACGACCCGGCTCGGCCTGCAGGTCGAGCTCGTGAACCCCTTCAGCAAGATCGAGGTGGACCAGGACGCCTTCGACCCCGAGCTGCTCTACCCGCAGGCCCCGACCCTCGCGACCGCGATCGGGCTCGCCATGCGGGGGGTCCAGGGCGTATGAAGATCATCAGCATCAACCTGGTCGGCGAGCGTCCCGTCACCAAGCTCGCCCTGGCCGAGGGGCTCAACGTCGACCCGATGCTGATCCTCACCGTGGGCGTCGGCCTGATCGCGGCCCTGTCCGTGCCGAGCCTCCTGGGTTTCGTCCTGGACTCCTTCCTGATCAACCCGACCCAGGCCCAGATCGACCAGATCAAGCAGAGCATCGGCACAAACAAGGGCAAGGCCTCGCAACTGGCGGTCATCCAGAAGCAGGCCCAGGCCCTCGAGGGCGACTACAACACGCTCTTGACCCTGGCTCGCCAGAGCGGCGAGTGGAAGACCGTGCTGGAGGAGATCCGCGACCTCACGCCGACCGACATGTGGCTCACCCACCTCGAAATCGACGGGGGCAAGAAGCTCAAGCTGGAAGGCTCCGCACTGGACTACCGGGCGATCGCCTTCTTCTACACGAACATGCAGGGGGCTTCCCACTTCAGCCACCCCGTGCTGGGTGGACTCGAGGCCCAGGAGGCCCAGGCCGGCCAGCCCGTGATCCGGTTCACCCTCGACTGCGACCTGCAGGCGGCGGCAGGAGGGTAGCGTGGAAGGCATTACCCTGTTCGGCCGCACCTTCACCACCGAGCAGCTGAGGCTCGGGGCGATCGCCCTGTCGATCCTGATCGGCCTCATGCTGTTCCTGCAGAACGACTTGCCGAAGATCCAGCAGTACCTCGATCTCCGGGCCGAGGTCGAGAAGAACCAGAAGGACCTGGAGGCCGCTCAGGCCATCACCCAGACCGAGCCCCAGATCCGCGCGCGCCTCTCGCGGGTGCAGACCAACCTGGCCGTGCTGCGGGGTCGCTTCCCCCCGCGCAACCAGATCCTGTCCGTGCTGCTGGTCGACCTGTCGCAGATCTTCGCGAGCTCGCACAACCAGCTCTTGAGCTTCCAGCCCAAGGAGTTCACGACCCTGACTCAGGCTTCCTTGCGGGACCTCGGAAAGATCAGCATCGACATTCGGGCGCGGGGGAATTATCCTTCGGTTATCGCCCTCTTCGACGCCCTCAGCCGGTACGAACGGGTGTTGACCATCGAGAATCCCACCCTGACGCCCACGGGGGCCGCGGGGAACGGGAGCCTCGGCAACGATCTGGAGGTCGACTTCACGTTGACCACCTATGCGCTCAATCAATAGGGGGGCCGCCATGGCACGGACCATCAGCTTTCAGCAAGTCATGATCATCCCGACGCTCACGACGTTGGGCTTCGGTAGCCTGCTGTTCGCGCAAGGCGTGTCGCTACCGAGCCCCGTGAACGCCGCCCCGCTACCCCAGCAGGCCATGCCGGCGCCCGCCGCTGCGGCTCCGATCAAGCTCGCGGCTGCTTCGCCCGCGCCCGCCCAGCCCCTCAACAATCCCGAGTTCGGCACCCGTGCGACGATGCCTCTGGAGGCGAGCACGATTCATGCGACGACCAAGACCGATCTGGTCCGCCTGGCGCGCGAGAATTCGGGCCGCGAGGACCCCTTCGTGGCCCTCATCAACCCGGCTCCGGATGTGGTGCAGCCCCTGCCCATCGTGCCGACCCTCAAGACGATCAAGATCATCCCGCGCACCCCGCTCTTCAGGACGCACGTGCCGACCTTCATCAACAACCAGGGCAACGCCGAGGTCGTGATCGATCCGCCCGAGCGGGGTGACGAACCGGCTCGCGGCCCGCTGATCGTGCCCAGGTGGAGCGTGGCGGGGATCCTCAACACCGGCCGCGAGCAGGTCGTTCTTCTGGAGATGAACGGCACGAGCCGCGAGGCGAAGCTGGGTGAGGTCCTCGAGGACGGCTCGCGGCTGGTCAAGATCACGAGCACAAAGATCGTGCTGATGATGAACGGGCGGCGCTTCCCCAAGCAAATCGGAGGGACGGATACGGCCAATGAGTAACGTCGCGCGCTCCCGGACCGGCACGCGGGCCCTGCTGGCCGCGACGTTGCTGCTCGCGTCGGCCCCCGCCGCCTGGGCGGAGGGTAACTTCGCGGCGGTCGTCGACAAGAGCGTCCAGTCCTACAAGCCCAAGCTCATCACCAACCCGACCCTGCTCACGCTGGGCCTGGCCGATGCCCAGGTGCGGGCGGTACTCGAGACGATGGCCAAGAAGGGCGGCATGAACGCCATCATCGACGAGTCGGTGCAGGGCACCATCTCGCTCAACCTCAAGGCCGTGCCCCTCGACGACGCCCTCAACCTGGTCCTCAAGATGAAGAGCCTGTCGGCTCAGCGCCTCGGCAACACCCTGCTCGTCGCGACGGACGAGGTGTTCAAGAAGCGCGGCTTCTCGGGCACCGTCACCCAGCTCTTGCGCTTCGACAACGCCAAGATCGACGACGTGGAGACGATCCTCAAGGACGCCCTGAACCCCAACACCGGTGCCACGGGAACCCCGGGGGCCGCATCGACGGGCCCGGGCAGCGTCAAGATCATCAAGGACTCCCGCACCAACTCGCTGCTCATCACGGCGACCGAGGACGTGGTCGAGAACGCCATCAAGCTCAAGGCCCTGCTCGACGTACCGACCCCGCAGGTCGAGATCGAGGTCCGCATGATCGAGGTCTCGGAGGACGGCGAGAAGGACCTCGGCATCAACTACGGCTTCGGTGGGGCCAAGTTCGGGGCGGGCTTCAACAACTCGCAACCCGATGTGACGGCCGGCGGCCAGGGCCAGCAGGCGGGCAACCCGAGCACGAGCGACGGCGGCATCTCGCTGACCTATTCGGCTCTGGGCAACTTCACGGCCAACTTCAACGCCCGGCTCAACGCCCTGATCCGCGAGAGCAAGGCGACGGTCATCGCCAACCCCAAGGTGATCGCTCAGGACAGCAAGGCCGCCACGATCGCCATCGTCAACAAGCACCCGGTGATCCAGACCACGACGACCACGACGGGCACGACCACGAGCGTGCAGACGATCGACGTGGGCCAGAACGTGACGATCACCCCGCGTATCGACACGTCGGGGTGGGTGACGCTCGAGGTTCATCCGGACATCAGCGTGGAGAGCGGGACCGTCAACCTGAACGGCAACCCGGTGCCCATCGTCAACTCGCGGTCGGTGACGACCACCATGCGGGTGCGGGACAACGAGGACATCGTGATCGGCGGCCTCAAGCGCGACAGCACCCAGACCTCGATCTTCAAGGTGCCATTCCTCGGGGACCTGCCTCTGGTCGGGGCGGCCTTCCGCACGACCTCGACGGCCAGTCAGCGGTCGAGCATCCTGATCATCGTGACCCCGCACATCCAGACCCGCCTGCAGAAGTCGGAGATCCTGCAACCGTCCAGCGGTCCGGACCAGGGTCAGCAGCCTGGCGGTCCGGGCGCCCCGCCGCCCGGTGGGCCCGCGGGCGGGCCACAGCCGCCGAGTTTCTAGGGCGTCAAAGCTCGGACGGAGTCACCCACTTGCGTCCCAGATCGGGCGGTTGGAAGGTTTCCATCCGCCCGATCAGCTCTTCCGGCGTCGAGCCGAACAGACAGAGGCCTTCATGGCTCTCCGGCACGAAGCCTTCCTCCACGCCGTGGCGAAGCATGGCCTGCAGGGGCCCGTAGTAGCCAGCCACGTCGAGCAAGCCGACGGGTTTCCGGTGGATGCCGAGCTGCGCCCAGGTCACCACCTCGAACAGCTCCTCGAACGTGCCGAACCCTCCCGGCAGGGCGATGAAGGCGTCGGAGCGCTCGGCCATGAGAGCCTTGCGCTCGTGCATGGTGCGCACGACGTACAGCTCGGACAGCCCCCCGTGGGCCAGTTCGCGGGCCACCAGGCTCTCGGGGATGACTCCGATCACCTCGCCTCCCTTGGCGAGCACCGCGTCGGCGACGGCGCCCATCAGGCCGACGCTGGCCCCACCGTAAACCAGGCCGTAGCCCTTGGCCGCCATGAGCGTCCCGAGGGCGATCGCCGCCTCCCGATAGGCGCTTTTGGCCCCCGGGCGCGATCCGCAGAACACACAGATCCGTTGCACTCCGTCCCCTTTCAGGCTTGGCGGGCATTCGCCCGCCAAGCCATTATCCCATGCCGCTTGCCTTGACCCGCCCTGGGGCGCGGCGTACAGTTAAACGGGAGATAACCAAGCTTTTTAGGAGGGTGCTCAATGGCCACCAAGATTGGCATCAATGGCTTCGGACGCATCGGCCGCCAGGTCCTGCGGATCGGCCTCAAGAATAAGGATCTCAGCTTCGTCGGCATCAACGACCTGACCGATTCCAAGACCCTCGCGCACCTCTTCAAGTACGACTCGGTACACGGCACCTACCCCGGCACCGTCGACCACGTCGAGGGGGCCATCATCATCGATGGCCAGCGGATCGAGATCTCGGCCGAGAAGGACCCGGCGCAGATCCCCTGGAAGAAGTGGGGCGCCGAGGTCGTCATCGAGTCGACCGGCCGCTTCACCGACGCCGAGAAGGCCAAGGCCCACCTCGCGGCGGGCGCCCAGAAGGTGATCATCTCGGCCCCGGCCAAGGGCGAGGACATCACGATCGTCATGGGCGTCAACGACCAAGCCTACGACCCGGCCAAGCACCACGTCCTCTCCAACGCCTCCTGCACGACCAACTGCCTGGCGCCGGTTGCGAAGATCCTCCACGAGAACTTCACGATCACGAGCGGCCTCATGACGACCGTGCACGCCTACACCAACGACCAGCAGCTGCTCGACATGCCCCACAAGGACCTGCGCCGCGCCCGCGCCGGCGCCATGTCGATCATCCCGACCACGACGGGGGCCGCCAAGGCCGTCGCCCTGGTGCTGCCCGAGCTCAAGGGCAAGATCAACGGGATGGCTATGCGCGTGCCGACTCCCGACGTCTCGGTGGTCGACCTCGTGGCCAACGTCGAGAAGCCCATCACGGCCCAGGACCTCAATAACCTGCTCAAGGAGGCCGCCGGTAACGGGCTCAAGGGCGTCATGCAGTACACCGACGAGGAGCTCGTCAGCATCGACTTCACGGGCAACCCGCACTCGTCGATCGTGGACGGGCCCTCGACCATGGTGATCGGCGACCGGATGGTCAAGGTCGTGGCCTGGTACGACAACGAGTGGGGCTACAGCAACCGGGTGGTCGACCTGGCCGCCATGGTCGGCAAGAAGCTCACGGCGGGCGTGCGCTAGCCCATGGCCAAACAGAGCTTGAAGGATCTCGGCCCGGCCGAGATCCAGGGCAAGCGCGTGCTGGTGCGGGCCGACTTCAACGTGCCCCTCGATGGCTCGACCATCACGGACGACACCCGCATCCGCGCCACGCTGCCCACCATCCAGTACCTCGTCGAGCGGGGCGCCAAGGTTCTCTTGGCGTCCCACCTGGGCCGGCCCAAGGGCAACACCCCCGAGCTCACGCTGCGCCCGGTGGCGCAGCGCCTGAGCGAGCTCCTCGGCAAGACGGTCAAGATGGCACCCGATTCGGTGGGCCCCGAGGTCCAGCAGATGGCCTCGAGCCTCCAGCCGGGCGACGTCCTGCTCCTGGAGAACATCCGCTTCCACCCGGAAGAGGAGAAGAACGACCCCGGCTTCGCCAAGGCGCTCGCCTCCGAGGCCGATCTCTACGTCAACGACGCCTTCGGCACCGCCCACCGCGCCCACGCCTCGACGGCGGGCGTGGCGGACTACCTGCCCGCGGTGGCCGGGTTCCTGCTCGACAAGGAAATCTCGGTGATGGGTAAGGCCCTCTCCAATCCGGAGCGGCCCTTCGTCGCCATCATCGGCGGGTCCAAGGTATCGAGCAAGATCGGCGTGCTCGAGAACCTGATCGGCAAGGTCGACACCCTGATCGTCGGCGGGGGGATGGTCTTCACCTTCCTCAAGGCCCAGGGGCTCGAGACCGGGCGATCGCTGGTCGAGGCCGACAAGATCGACCTGGCCCGGGACCTGATGGCCAAGGCGCATGCCGCGGGCACGACGCTGTTGCTACCCAAGGATATCGTGACGGCCTCGGACATCAAGGCCGAGAAGGCCAGCGCGACCATCCCGGCTGACCGGATCCCGCCCACCGAGATGGGCGTGGACATCGGGCCCCTCTCCATCGAGGCGATCCGGCGTGCCCTCGCGGACGCCCGGACCATCGTCTGGAACGGGCCGATGGGCGTGTTCGAGAATCCCGCCTTCGCGGAGGGGACCCGGGCCGTCGCCGAGTTCGTCGCCGAGCGGACCGCGGCGGGGGCCACGACCATCGTGGGCGGGGGTGATTCGGTCGCCGCCGTCGAGCAGATGGGGCTCGCCGACCGGTTCACCCACGTCTCCACGGGCGGGGGCGCGAGCCTCGAGTTCATCGAGGGCATCGAGCTGCCGGGCGTGAAGGCCCTGAAGGACAAGCCATGACCACCCGCACGCCGGTGATCGCCGGCAACTGGAAGATGTTCAAGACGACGGAAGAGGCGCGCGAGTTCGCGCGCCAGCTTCCCGCCGAGACCAAGCGCACGACCGATCCGGTCGTCGTGGTTTGCCCGCCTTTTACGGCGATCGCTGCCCTGCGAGAGGCCCTCGGGCCCGACAGTCAGGTCCAGCTCGGCGGCCAGAACGTGCATTGGCTGGACGAGGGGGCCTACACGGGCGAGATCTCGCCGGTCATGCTCAAGGAGGTGGGCGCCTCCTACGTGATCATCGGGCACTCGGAGCGACGCCAGTACTTCCACGAGACGGACGGCACGGTAAACCGCAAGGTGGCGGCCGCCCTGCAGTGGCAGCTCACGCCGATCATCTGCGTGGGCGAGACGCTCGAGGACCGCGAGGTCCAGTTGACCGACAACGTCGTGATCGTGCAGACCCAGCGGGCGTTGCTCAACATCCCGCCCGAGCTGGTCGCGACCTGCCTGTTCGCCTACGAGCCGGTCTGGGCCATCGGGACGGGCAAGACCTGCGCGCCTGAAGAGGCCAACCGGATCGCCCAGATCATCCGTGAGACGGTGGGCCGCATGGCGGGCAAGGAGGCGGCCGACGCCGTGCGCATCCTGTACGGCGGCTCGGTGAAGCCGGATACGATCGCGAGCCAGATGGCGCAGAGCGACATCGACGGGGCCTTGGTGGGCGGGGCGAGCCTCGATCCCAAGAGCTTCGCGGCGATCGCCGCCTTCCGCACGGCCCCGACCCGCTAGGAGCGACCATGCCCCACCACACCCCGCTCGTCCTCATCGTCCTCGACGGCTGGGGCATCAACCCCAGCCCCAAGGGCAACGCCATCGCTCAGGCCAAGAAGCCCCACTGGGATCGGTTCATGCGGACCTATCCCTGCGTGCCGATCGCGACGTCGGGCGAGGCGGTGGGGCTGCCTCCCGGGCAGATGGGCAACTCCGAGGTGGGGCACACCAACATGGGGGCGGGCCGCATCGTCTACCAGGACCTGGTGCGGATCAACAAGGCCGTCTACGACGGGGACTTCTATACCAACCCCGTGCTCGTCGAGGCGATGGCCGCGGCCAAGCGGAACGGCACCCGGGTCCACCTGATGGGGCTTTGCTCGGACGGGGGTGTGCACAGCTCTCTCGAGCACCTGTACGCCCTGATCGAGCTGGCGGCGCGCCAGGAGGTGCCCGAGCTCTACGTGCATGCCATCACGGACGGGCGAGACACGGCCCCCACCTCGGGCGGCCGGTTCGTGGCCAACGTCGAGAAGCGCCTGGCCAACTACAGCTTCGCGCGGGTCGCGACCGTCGTGGGCCGCTACTACGCCATGGACCGGGACAACCGCTGGGAGCGGGTGGAGATCGCCTACCGGGCGCTCGTCGACGGCGAGGCCGAGCACCGGGCGTCGTCCGGGTCGGCGGGGATCGCCGAGGCCTATGCGCGGGGCGAGACGGACGAGTTCCTCAAGCCGATCCTGGTCGCCGAGGAGGGGCGGATCCGGCCCGGGGATTCGGTCGTGTTCTTCAACTTCCGGCCGGATCGGGCGCGCGAGATCACGCGGGCGATCGCCCTCCCCGACTTCGATCACTTCGCCCGGCCGCACTACGGGCCGCTCGACTACGTCTGCATGACCCAGTATGACGCGACCTTCGGGCTGCCGATCGCGTTCCTGCCGCAGAGCCTGGATCGGATCCTGTCGCCGGTGCTGGCGGATGCGGGGATCCGGCAGCTCAGGACGGCCGAGACCGAGAAGTACGCGCACGTGACGTTCTTCTTCAACGGCGGGGTCGAGAAGCCCTATCCCCTCGAGGAGCGGGTGCTGGTGCCGAGTCCCAAGGTGGCGACCTACGACCTGCAGCCGGAGATGAGCGCCTTCGGGGTGGCCGACGTGGCGGAGCAGTGGATCCGCGAGGCCAAGGCCGATGTCATCATCATGAACCTCGCCAACGCGGACATGGTGGGGCATACGGGCAACATGGAGGCCACGGTCCGCGCGATCGAGGCGCTGGACGAGTGTCTGGGGCGGGTGATCGGGGCCGTCGAGGCCCGCGGCGGGACGGCGATCATCACGGCCGACCACGGAAACGCCGAGATGATGTTCGATCCGGCCACCGGAGAGGTCCACACGGCCCATACCCTGAACGACGTGCCGCTGATCCTGGTGGGGCACCCGGCCAAGCTGCAGCGGGGGCTCCTATCGGACATCGCCCCGACCATGCTGGATATTCTGGGGATCGAGCAACCCTGGCAGATGACCGGTCACTCGCTGCTGGTGCGCGATCCGATCAAGGTGGGCTGAGCGGCGTCGCCTCAATGCTTGGCGGGTGGGGCTCGGGCGCCCCTCGTGAGGCTTGGGCGGGGCCCCCGCCCCCTGCCCCCGCCCCAGAGGGGTGGGGGCCTCTCCCGGCGCTGGACGCGCGGGAAAGGAGCGCGCTGAAGCGCGTTGGAGGTCGCGTGACCCTTGCCGCGCGAAGCGTCGGCCATTCTTCCCCCAGCCCTTGGGGCAGGGGATCCAGCCATTCTTCCCCCACCCCTGGGGGCGGGGGTTAGGGGGCGGGGGATCTGGCCGTAGGCCGTTCCTTAAACTCCCAGGTAGCGAGGAGCCCCGGTGGTGCGAGCGCGCGCGCCGAGGGTCTTGCCGAGCGGGCTATGGCCCTTGACCATGCGGACCATGAAGGCCACATCCTTGCCGTAGACGACCGGGAACAGACGAACCTCTTTGTCGAGCAGGCAGATGCGGTGCGCGAGGAAGTCGTGGGTGACCCCCTGAGCCATCAGGGTGCTCGGACGCGTGGGCTGCTTGGTCTGCGGATCGACGAAGACGGCGCAATCGGTACAGACGTACTGCTCGCAGACCGCGCAGGCCTCGTCGAGACTCGGTGCCCCGCAACGGCAAACCGCCTCCTGCTTTTGGGGCAGGAAGACGACCGATCGGTTCGGGTTGATCGTCCTGTGGCGCACGGGGCGTCGTTCCTTTCCGGTACGGGCGGGGGGCCTGTCAATCCAAGACCGGTCAACCGACCAAGCTCAAGGTCCATGGATACCGCCCCCGTCATCCTCTGGGATCGGTGGGGCGCCCAAGGATCTTTGGCGATCGCCACGCGGCCCACCGGGTCCGGCGACGGAGTGGCAACCGGGTGTCAAGTATAGCTCCGAACAGGGGTTGGTCGCAAGGTATCTTAACGTTGCCTTGTCCCCGCCATCAACTCGAGCGCTTGTGCCGGCGCGCCGAGCCCCCTATGATGGCCCCCATGCGCCTGCTGGGAATCGATCCGGGAACGGCCACCGTGGGCTACGGGGTGGTCGACATGCAGCCCGATTTCAGCTGCCGGATGGTCGCGTGCGGCGTCGTCTCGACCGCCGCCCACCTGCCCATGGCCGAGCGGCTGCGGATCATCCACGACGACCTCGGGGAGCTGCTCGCCGGCTACCGGCCGGGGGTGGTCGTGGTCGAGAAGTTGTTCGCCTTCCGCAACGTGACGACCGTCATCAGCGTGGCGCAGGCCCGGGGGGTCATCCTGCTCGCGGCGCACCGGGCGGGCTGTCGGCTCGCCGAGTACACCCCGATGGAGGTCAAGCTCACGATCACGGGGTACGGGCGGGCTCAAAAGGGAGAGGTGCAGGACATGGTCCAGGATCTGCTCGGCCTCGAAAGCCGACCGCGCCCCGATGACGCGGCCGATGCCCTGGCCTTCGCCCTGACCCATGCCCGGTATCTGGAATCGCTGGGAACCGAGGAGGACGAGGGGTGATCATCCGACTGGTCGGAACGCTCGCGCTGACGGGCCGCGACTACGCCCTGATCGACGTGCAGGGGGTGGGCTACCAGGTCTTCATGGCCGACCGGGCCCTGGCCCAACTGCCGGCCACCGGGCAGGCGATCACGGTCTTCACTCACCTGGCCCATCGCGAGGACGCCATGCTGCTCTATGGCTTCCCATCATTGGAAGAACGGGAGCTGTTCCTCATGCTCACCTCGGTGAGCGGGGTGGGGACGAAGACGGCCCTGGGCATCCTGTCGCTCCTCTCGCCGGAAGAGGTCGTGTCGGCGATCGCCAACTCGGACGCGCGCGGCCTCGCTCGCGCCCCGGGAGTCGGCAAGAAGACGGCCGAGCGATTGATCCTGGAGCTCAAGGAGAAGCTCACGGCGAAGCGGTCGACCTTCAAGGCGAGCGCAGAAGCGGGCCCCCTGGGTCACGTCGCACCCGAGCTCCAGGAAGCGGAGCTCGCCCTGCTGAGCCTCGGCTTCGAGCCGGATGAGATCAGCCGGACGCTGACGCGGCTTCCGGCAGGGACGGCAGTCGAAGACGCGATCCGGACCGCCATCCAGACCCTGTCCGAGGTCTGAAACGCCCGGGCGAAAGGCGATCGCCTGCCGTGGTACAATTGTTCGAACGAGCCCCGCAGGAGGTCCCGATGGCCATCATCCCGTCGATCGGCAAGCCGGATGCCCCCGTCGAGCGCGCCATCCTGAGCCCGGCCTCCGCCCCGCAGGAGGCCCCGCTGGAGCAGTCCCTGCGCCCCCGGACCCTGGCCGAATACACCGGCCAGGCCGCCCTCAAGGACAGCCTGCAGATCGCGATCGACGCGGCCAAGGGGCGCGGCGAGCCGCTCGACCACCTGCTGTTCTACGGGCCGCCAGGCCTCGGCAAGACCTCCCTCTCGCTCATCATCGCCCAGGAGATGGGGGTCTCGATCCGCATCACCTCGGCTCCGGCTCTCGAGCGGCCCCGGGACATCGCGGGCCTGCTCGTGAGCCTCAAGCCGGGCGACATCCTCTTCATCGACGAGATCCACCGCCTCAGCCGGCTGGCCGAGGAGATCCTGTATCCGGCCATGGAGGACTTCTCGCTCGACATCACGATCGGCAAGGGGCAGTCCTCCCGGATCAAGCGGCTTGCCCTCAAGCGTTTCACGCTGATCGGGGCGACGACCCGGGCCGGGGCCCTCTCGAGCCCCCTGCGGGACCGGTTCGGCCTGATCCAGCGGCTCGACTTCTATCGCCCCGACGAACTCGCCCGGATCCTGGAGCGGGCCGCGTCCCTGCTCAAGATCGACCTGACCGCAGGGGGCGGGAGGGCGATCGCCCAGCGCTCCCGCGGGACGCCGCGTATCGCCAACCGCCTGCTCAAGCGGGTGCGCGATTTCGCGCAGGTCAAGTCGAACGGGCAGGTGACCGAGGAGGTCGCGAACCAGGCGCTCGATCAGCTGAGGATCGACCCCTTGGGCCTGGATCCGACCGATCGGCACCTCCTCGATCTGATCATCCGCCATTTCGGCGGGGGACCGGTCGGGATCGAGACCCTGGCCACGGCCATCAGCGAGGACGTGAGCACGATCGAAGACGTCTACGAGCCTTATCTCCTGCAAAGCGGTCTCCTGTGCCGCACTCCGCGCGGTCGGACCGTGACGGAGCTCGCCTATCGCCACCTGGGCCATCCCCTTCCCGGCGGAGCCATGCCGCTCTTCGACGGCGATCGCCCGTGACCCCGGGGGCCCTCCTCCCACCGCTCGCCACCGCCCTGAGGACCGCCCACGCCGAATGGGTGCAAACGGCCCAGCTGGTCATCGAGGACGGCTGGGCGCGTCCTCTCACGGCCCACAGCTACGAAGGTCTGCTGACTCTCGTCGGCGGAGAGAACTGGAAGAGCCTGGATGCCGTCGCCGTGCGCCTCCAGGGTCCACTGGGCGCCGATCCGGTCTGGCTCGAGGACGTGGCCGCCACCCCGCTGGAGTTCACGCACTTCCTGGGCACGGCCTACGGGACGTGGCGACTGGAGTATCAGCTGGCCCCCCTGGAGGCCGGATCCCTCTGGCTGCTCAGCCTCACGGCGCCGGACTCGCTGCCCGGACCGCGCTCGGTCGAGATCCGACCCGTCTTCGATCTGCGCCACATGTACGGGGAGAGCAACCCGGAATCGCTGACCTTGCGCCGCTTGCCGGGGGGGCGGGTGGCGGTCGAAGGGGCGATCACCGCCGTCTGGCAGACACCGGAGGGCGCCGAATTCGTCTCCGAAAGGCGTCTCGTCGACCTGAGCCACCCGATGGGCAGCGGGTTCCGCGAGGAAGCGGGTGAGCGGATTCACTTCACGGCCGAGACGACCCGTGGCGTGGAGTTCGGATGGTGGGCCGTCCCGATTGACCCGGGTCAGACGGTGACCGTGCGGCTCTCGGTGGCCAGGAGCACTGATGAGGCCCTGGGCCTGCTCGACTCGCCCGGCGTCCAGGCGGCGCTGGATGAACGGGCGCGACACTGGGAGGCCTGCATCCGGCTCGTGGGCGATCGCCCTGGCCTCGCTGAGCGGTGCTTCGTCATGGCGCACGGCTTCGGGATGGACGTGGCTGGGACGCGCCTGCCCGAGGCCGGTGGCTGGTGGTTCCGGACGCCGTGGTTTCGCGACGTGTTCGAGGGACTGCTGTCCAACTGGCGGACCTTGAAGGCTCTCGGGCTCGAGGATCGGGTTAAAGGGGCCCTCGTGGCGGCTGCCCGGTTGCAAGACCCTCTCTCGGGGCGCATTCCCAACCGCCTCCCCGAGCATCGGGCCGACACCGAGGCCTTCGAGCGTGATGGGCGCTTGCCGGACGAGTACTACCATGCAACGGATGCCACCACCCTGTTCTTCCTCCTCTTGAGCGAGAGCGGGATCTGCGATCCGGAGCTGTCGCGTCTGGCCGAGCAGGTGTATCGGAGGGCGATCGCCGCCTTCCAATCCGCCGATCCCGAGGCGATCGACGGCCCGGCCGTGCTGGATGCGTCCACCGGCTTGTTGTGGTCGGTCCCGTGGCACACCTGGACAGACGGCAAGCGCACCCTTGCCCATGCCGAGGGCCTCCTGACCGATCTCCCCCTGCGCATGCCCCGTGCGTGGCAGGAGGAGGCCCTGGCTTCGGGCCGGGATCCCGAAGAGGTCTGGCGCGAGAACCACCGACCAGTGGTCCTGCTGCCCGAGATCAACGCCCAGTGGCTGCGCATGCTCGACTGGGGCACCCGGAACCTGCCCGAAGGGGATCCCGAGCGAGAGTGGTCGGTCCGGACCCTGGCGCGCGCCCGGGCGGCCTATCGGGACACCTTCTGGGACGGGATACGCCTCGCCAACCTGGTCCATCGCGACGGTCGGATCGACTGGACACCGGGTTCGCCCGCCGTCGTCTCCCTGGCCGTGACCCTGCCCCTGGACCTCTTCACTCGATCCGAGCGCCGGGAGGCGTGGCAGTACCTCGCAGCCGCCTTGCTCGTCCATCACCGGGGCCGTCCCTTCGGTCTGCTGGTCAAGGATTCGGACGAGCGGGTCTACCTGGGGGACGCGCAGTACCACGAGGCCGTCGTGTGGCCCCGCGATACGGCGTACGGGCTCAGGTTGTTGCAGGACCTAGGGGACGCCGAGACGGTCCGGGCCTTGCGGGAGAGTAACCTCGAACACCAGCAGCGAGAGGGCGTGCTATTCTATAGCCATGAGCTTTTCAGCCTGATGCCACCCGGAAACGGGCCGCATCGGCTGGAGGCGGGCCACCACCTGGTTCCGGTCAAGAACCCGATGCAGTGGTGGTCGCAATGGTGCGACCCCTTTTTCCTCGACCCTCCGGGGCCGTCGGGAACGGAAAGGTAATCGACATGGCGAAACAGCTGGCCTACTTCAAGGGCGGGATCGTTCCGCTCGAAGAAGCCAACATCAACATCATGTGTCACGGGTTCAACTACGGGACGGGCTGCTTCGAAGGCATCCGCGCCTACTGGAACCCGGAGCAAGAAGAGCTCTTCGTCCTGTTCCTCGAAGAACACTACAAGCGCATGTTCAAGTCGGCCAAGATCCTGTTCATGGAGGTGCCGCACTCGCTCGACGAGCTGGTGACCATCACCATGGATCTGGTGAAGGCCTGTGAGTACCGCCAGGACATCTACATCCGCCCGACCCTCTACAAGGAAGACCCCATCGTCGGGGTGCGCCTGCACAACCTCAAGGACGCCTTCCACATCTACGTCGCCCCCATGGGCGAGTACGTCGACACGGCGCGCGGCCTCAAGTGCGGAGTCAGCTCGTGGCGCCGGATCGACGACACCATGATCCCGGCCCGGGCCAAGGTGATCGGTGGCTACATCAACTCGGCCCTGGCCAAGACCGAGGCCTATCACCGGGGCTTTGACGAGGCCATCTTCCTCAACGCGGACGGCCACGTCTGCGAGGGCTCGGCCGAGAACGTCTTCATCGTCCGCGAGAACACCCTGGTCACCCCGGGGCTCTACGACAACATCCTCGAGGGCGTCACCCGGCGGGCGATCATGGAGCTCGCCGAGCGTGAGCTGGGCCTCGAGACCGAGTGCCGACCGATCGATCGCACCGAGCTGATGGTCGCCGACGAGATGATGCTGTGCGGCACCGGGGCCCAGATCGCCTGGGTGTCGAGCGTCGACAGCCGCCTGGTGGGCGACGGCAAGGAGGGTCCCATCACCCGGAAGATCCGGTCGCTGTACTACGACGCCGTGCGGGGCAACCTGCCGCAATACAGCCACTGGGTCAAGCCGGTCTACGGCACCCGCCGGGGCGCCGCCCCGGCCGGATCGGCGGCGGTGTCGCCCGCGTAAACGGCTTCCAAAGACTCGAGCGAACAGGGCAGGCCTCCGGGCCTGCCCTTTCGTTATAATCTCCCCCTAACCAGGGCTTTTCGTTAATTTAGCCCCCGCCACGCAAGATCGGCGTGGGCCCTCCCGATAACGGTCCTAGGCTATTAACAGACCTTTAATCGGGGAAGGGACAGGTGAGTCAGGTGAACGCACGCCGCATTCGCATGCTCGTGATGGGATTGGTTGCCGCCTCGCTGCTGACCGGCTGCGGGTTGCACACCAACATCCCCCCACTCGACCCCGACACCACCGGATCGACGGGCAACGGCTTCTCTCAGGTGCCCCAGCTGCCGACCGGCACGGTGACGGGCCGGGTCGTCGATTCGCGCACCGGGCTCGGGGTGCCGGGGGTCCAGATCACCCTGATCGGCGCCGCCACCACCACCCAGCACACGGTCGTCACCAACGGCGCCGGCGAGTTCACCCTGTCCCAGGTGCCCGCCGCCAAGCAAAAGCTGAGCCTCTTCAAGCAGGGATACACCTACCTCTCGAGCAATGGCGACGTGATCGTGGACGTGCTCGCGGGCTCGACCGTCACGACGCCGGACATCAAGCTCACCCAGAGCCTCGACGCCCTGACCAACGCCTTCTCGGCCGCCTTCTCGGACGTGCGGCTGCCGCAGCACCTCGCCTACGACTCGGTGAACGGCTACATCTACACGGTTTCCAAGACGAACTGGAACCTGGGCAGCGTGCCCACGCCCAAGGAGCTCTGGCAGGTCAACCGCTTCGATACCAAGGGTGGCCTCCTGGCCTCCTTCGGGGCCAGCTTCGATTGGCTGCTCAACGAGTACCAGCACATCTTCCAGCCCATGGGCATGGCCTGCGACACGGGCGGGAACCTGTACCTGTGCGATCCCATCGGCACGATTTCCCCGCAGAATCCCATCAAGCGGTATGACCTGCAGGGCAACATCACGGTGCCCAACGCCAACTTCCAGACCTTCCCCGGCGTCGGTCAGCCTTACGACATCAAGGCGATGCGCGACGGGTTCGCCATCATCAACAAGTCGGGCAACCTCCTGATCGAGAGCTCCGGCCGGCAGCTGATCAAGCAGATTCCCATCTCGCCGGCCGTCACCTCGATCGCGGTGGACGCCAACGACAACATCTACGTGGTCGACAACGGCTCCCAGACAGCCGTCATCAAGAAGTACGACCCCAACTCGCCGACCTACCAGCAGCCGGTGCTCTTCTTCGGCAGCCTGAACGGCCGTGGGGCGAGCCAGTTCCAGAACCCGACCGACATCGCGGTCGACAATCGCAACGGCGACTTCTACGTCTGCGACTCGGGCAACAACCGGGTGGTCCGCTTCAGCAGCCAGGGCACCTACCTCTCGGAGTTCGGGGGCATGGGCGCCGCCCAGGGCCAGTTCAACCACCCGACCGGGATCGTGGTCGACAAGGACGGCTACGTCTACGTCAGCGATACGAACAACAACCGGATTCAGAAGTTCACCCCGTCGCCCTTGCGGCCGGTCGGCCAGACACCCTAACCGCCTCGGTTTCAGGCCTCCCCCATCCCCCTCGTCCCGGACGAGGGGGATGGGTTTATTCGGCTCTTAATAAAACCGCGGGGGTTCGTTAAAAAACTCCCAATGGAGTCCTTCGGCCCCGAGAAGGCAGCCTTGACTAGCGTTTCCGGATCGGGGTGAAGCCGTCACGGGATCTGGGGCGATCGCCCCCCGTGTGATCGGCATCACCGACCGATCGGCGCCCGCCCGGAGCCGGTCCGCGGGGGAAGAAGTATTGGGTTTTTGTTAAATCCGGATCGAGTTTCGATAAAACGCTGTTAAATCTTCGATCCCGTCATTGACCACAAGGACCGCTCGGCCGTATGCTGAGCTCATCAGGTTAAGGGAACGTTGTGCCCAACCTAATCCCCTTAACCGGATCTGAAACGCGCCTCCATTTTTCCCATAAGTCGCCCAAAGGGGTTAAGGCGGAATGCTTGCCCCGCATCTCAAGGAGTATTGCTGCGTGAAGACCAACCTGTTTGCCGCTCTCTCGTCCACCGTCGTCGTCGCCGGTGTCCTGGCTGGTTGCGGTGTCAACCCCGGCCTCAACACGGGCCTGACGAGCCTCTCGACCGGTCACCACAACGCCCTGGTCGCGGACGGGAACGGCGTGAAGCGTCGCTTCGGCTACAAGCTCGGCCACCATCGTCCGGTCGTGGCCCCTGGCTTCAACCTGGGCGGCGGTTTCACTGGTAACCTTCCCTCCAAGGTCGACCTGCGCACCACCGGCAAGATCAGCCCGATCTACGACCAGGGCCAGCTGGGTTCCTGCACGGCCTTCGCGATGGGCAAGGGCCTCCGCGAGACCCTGACCAACATGTCGGGTGCCACCGCGGCTCCGGTCAGCGCGCTCTACGTCTACTACAAGGAGCGTGAGCTCGAGAACTCGGTCGATCAGGACTCGGGCGCCACGATGGGCGACGGCATGAAGGTGCTCCAGAACAACGGCGCCTGCCTCGACTCCACGCTGCCCTACGACATCAACAACTTCACGCAGAAGCCGTCGGCCGCGGCCGAGACCGAGGCGGCCAACCTCAAGATCGACAGCACCGTGCCCCTGGCCGACCTCAACGCCCTCAAGGCTCAGCTCGCTTCCGGCAAGCCCGCCGTGTTCGGCTTCACCGTGTACGAGAGCTTCATGAGCTCGCAGACCGCCAAGACCGGTGTGATGCCGATGCCCAAGCCCAACGAGAGCGTGCTCGGTGGCCACGCGGTGTTCATCGTCGGCTACAACGATGCCAAGAAGCAGCTGATCATCAAGAACAGCTGGGGCGACAGCTGGGGCGACAAGGGCTACTTCTACATGCCCTACGCCTACGTGACGGCCGACAAGGTCGACGAGATCTACGGCGGCGAATCCCACAACTAAGCGCCTCAAGCGCACCTGACCCGGAAGGGGTGGAAGCGATCGCTTCCACCCCTTCCGGCCATGTGGGCCTCCGATCCCCCAGACGGAATTCCCTTACGAATTGTTGCCCTTTCGGCCCCTCTGCGCGCGCGGAGGGGCTGAAAGGGCGCTAACCAAGCCTTTTTGACCCTGCTGTGGGTCGCTTGTTTGGTAAACGGGCCCGATCGGTATAAGGCTGCTGACAAGAGAGATATCCCTCACGATGCCCTAACGGTGCGGGTTTCAGCGATCGAGTATCCTCACGATTAGCTTACCAAGCCGATCTTCCCTTCACTATCTTCACGGTTTCCTCATTGCTCCTGGGTTTCGTGAGGCTCCGATGATCCGCACGGGTGCGTTCTCGCCCAGAAAGGACTCCACGATGCGATTGAATTTTGCCCGCCCTTCTTCGATGGTGCTCGCCGCGACCGTTGGCCTGCTGGGCTTCGCTGGGGCGGCCCACGCCGAGTCCGGAGGGATCGATCTCGGTGACCTGATGAAGAAGAACACCTCGACCGAGCAGCAGGTCAGCACCATCACCCACGGCTCACTGGCCGCCAACCGCGTCCCGGCCACCGTCGAGGTCATCACCGACGAGCAGATCGAGGACCGGGGCTACGCGAACCTTGAAGAGGTCCTGCACGACCTCGCCGGGTTCGACTTCTCGCGGGCCTACGGCGAGGAGTACTCGACCATCTACATGCGCGGCTACCGGGGGCTGGGGGCCACCAATCGTTTCCTCTTCCTGGTGGACGGAGTCCCCGACAACGACCTGTGGAACAGCTTCGCCTGGATCGCGAATCAGTACTCGCTTTCGGACATCAAGCGGATCGAGGTGACCTACGGTCCGGCTTCTGCCCTCTACGGCGGCAATGCCTCCCAGGGCCTCATCAACATCATCACCAAGAAAGGTGATGAGCAGAGCGGCGGCAAGATCCAGGTGGGTGGCGGCCAGCTCGGGACGGGGTACACCGACTTCTCCTACGGCTCGTCGGCGGCGGGACCGGACATCACCATCGCCGGCCGGGTGTTCCACCAGGATGGCCGCCCCGACGGAACCCAGGTCTCGGGCAACAGCTACGGAACCGCCTCCCTACCGGACGGCAACACGCCCGGGGTGGGCCTGACCAAGAACGACTACGGCTTCCGGACCAAGATTGGCATGAACGGAGGCTTCACCCTGGGGGCGGCGACCTGGTCTCGCAAGGACGCCCAGGGTTATAGCTTCTCAGGGACCGGGCGATCTACCAACGATGGGGCCAACTGGGACCCGACGGCGACCAACATCTATGGGCGCTACCAAACCAAGATCGGAGAAAACGCCAACTTCACCAGTCTCCTGAGCTATCGATACGACAACCTGAACGGCAGTTCGACCTACTTCTTCCCCCGCACGACCACGGCGAACGGGAAGACGACCACCACCTGGGTCGAATCCTGGAAGAACTACGTCGCCAAGGAGTTTTCGATCTCCAACCAGCTCGAGCTCGACCCCTGGTCCAACCTCACGGTAGTCGGCGGTCTCGATTTGGCCAACGACATGGTCCAGGGAGCCCTCTTCACCGGAACCCAGAGCTACCCGGAGCAGTCCGGCAACATGCTGGGCAACACGCCGGTGACGGGAACCCTCAACGGCACGACTGGCCAATGGGAGCGCTTTACCCCCGGGGCCGGAAACTTCTACGACATCACCCGCGGCAGCCTGTACGCTCAGGGCCTCTACACCCCCTGGGAGCCCGTGACCCTCACGCTGGGCGGCCGCTACGACTACCGGCTCAACCGGGAACTGCCCGGCTACGGGGGCCAAGGGGGAGTCTTCCAGCCGCGTATGGGAGCGGTCTACGCCCCCACCGATCACTGGACCTTCAAGGCCCTCTACGTGACGGGTTTCACGGATCCCGACAACGCCACCATGTTCGCCAACTCGAGCAGGACGACGCCCAATCCGAACCTCCAGCCCGAACAGCTTCACGGCTACGAACTGGCCACCGGGTACAAGGTCAACGAGAACCTCAACAACGAGCTGTCGATCTACTACAACGAGTACGCCAACGTCTTCGAGAACGTTCAGGTCACTCCGACGCAGACCTCGGTCGAGAACTCGGGCTCCCGCTACGTCACGGGGGCCGAGTATCGCCTGGCCTACACGATCCTTCCGGGGTTGAAGTCCTACTTCAACTATACCTTCGACAGCTCGCTCAACCAGCTGGGGCTCCCGGCGGGCGACATCGCGCCCAGCAAGGCCAACGTCGGGCTCGACGGGCGGATGGGCAACTTCCGTTGGAGCCTGCGGGAGAATTGGATCGGCCCCCGCATCACGGTCCCGACCAACCCCGTGGGGGCCGTGCCTTCCTACTTCTTGACCAACGCCTCCATCGGCTACGTCAACCTGTTCGTGCCGGGCGTCCGCGCCGACTTCACGGTGGACAACCTGTTCGATACGTCTTATAACGATCCTGGCGTCAACCTGGCAAACGGCAGCACCTACGCGACCCTCCTGCCCCAGAACGGCCGGACCTTCCTGGGCCGTATCACGTACAGCTTCTAGCGCAGAGAGGAACCGACGATGAGTTTCAAGCGCACCCTCGTCCGCGTGGCCCTCGTCGCTTCGGCTGGCATGGCGATCGCCATGCCAGCCGCGGCGGCCGACCTGCCGCCCGCCCTCCTAGCGAAGTTGGTCGTCAAGATCCTGCCCTACGATCAGAGCCTCGCGTCCCGGACCCACAGCATGAAGGTGCTGGTCCTGTTCAAGTCCGGCAGCGTCGACTCCGAGGACACCGCCAAGGCGATCGCCTCCGGCCTCAGGGAGTCGGCCGGCACCGCGATCCAGGGGACCCCCCTCTCCGTTTCCAAGGCGGCCTACGAGGGGGCCGATTCCATCTCGCAGTGCGCTGCGGTGTTCATCGCCCCGGGGCTCGCGGGCCAGGCCGGGGCGATCGCCGAGGCCGCCGCCGCCAAGGGGGCCATTACCTTCAGCGGGTCGCTGGCGGCGACCCGTGCCGGGAGCGTCGTGGGCCTGGTGGCCGAGGACGGAACCCCCAAGATCTACATCAACCTGCCCTCGGCCAAGCGGGCCGGCGCCGAGTTCTCGCCCGGCTTCTTGAACCTCGCCCAGGTCCTCCGCTAACGCCAGAAAGGATCCTGCCATGCGTCGATGGTACCAGGGCCTGCCCACGGCTCTGCGGCTGATGGTCCCCCTGTCCGCCCTTGGGCTGGCCATCTCTCTATTCTTCTTCCTCTACGTGCCCAGCCTGGTCGAGCACGAAGCGAGCGAGGCGATCGAGCAGCGGGCCACCACGGCCGCCCTCATGATGGCCGAGAACCTCGGGCCCATCATGGAGTTCGAGGATCACAAGGCGGGAGCTCGGCTGTTCGCCAGTAACAAGGCGATCAAGGACCTCCTGTTCGCGGCCTCCGTCACGAGCAACGGCAAGGTGTTCGAGGGCCTCAACCCGGAGGAGGCCCAGGCGAAAGGGGCCTTCGATACGATTCCCGACCGCCACGCCCACGGAAGCTCTTGGGGCGTCCAGCCGGCCTACGCCGAGTCCCTCGGGGACCTGCTCAACACGCCCATCAAGGACACTCCGAAGACCGAATCCAAGAAGCACGCTGCGGAAAAGGCCGACGAGGCGGAGGCTCCCCCCAAGAAAGCCCAGAAGGCCCCCAAGCACGAAGACCTGCCCCAAGCCAAGGAGGAGAAGGTCGTCAAGGCGCGCAAGCACCCGGCCGTTTCGGCCGAGCCGAAGCCCGTCGCGCGCGACGAGGAAGCGGCCGTCACGAAGCCCGGGGCCCCGACCGACGAGACCCCGGCCCGGCGCGCCGATTCGGTTACCGACGAGGGGAGACCCAAGGCGGCCGAGACCGGCGCTCCGACGACGACCGCGACGGCCGAGCCGATCGCTCCCGCCCAACCGGTCGCAGCGCTCAACGCTCCGCTCATGGCGATCGAGACCCCGCACGTCGACACCTGGCGGCGGAACGGCATCCTGTTCGCGAGGGTTCCCGTCCGATCCAACGGCAACATGCTGGGTCAGCTCACGATGGGCTTTTCCCTCGACGATCTCAACGCCACGGTGATGCGGACCCGCCTCATCGCCCTCGGCATCTCCCTGGTGCTGTTCCTCGGGGTGATCGGGGTGTCCTGGTGGGTGGCCAGGGCGATCGCCCGGACCGTCTCGGATCTCGCCAGGGTGTGCGAGGCGATCGCGGACGGCGCCTTGGGGGATGCCGACGAACGGTTGCCCCAGCAGTTCGACGAAACGAGTCGGGACGAGTTCATGCGCCTGACGCAGGTCTTCCGGCTGATGGTCGACAACCTGCGCGGGATCATCGCCAAGGTGAGGGCCTCGACCGGGTCGGTGGCCCAGGCCGCCGACCAGGCGAGCTTGGCCGTCAACGAGACCTCGAGCGCCATGAGCGAGATGAGCGCGAGCATCCACCAGGTCTCGGGCAACTCCCGGTCCCTGGCTGCCAAGGTCGAGGAGACCACGGGCTCGATCACCAAGATGGCGGCCAATGTCCGCTCGGTGGCCGGCCACGCCGATGCCCTGTCCGACTCGGTCCACCAGACCTCGGCGAGCATCGAGCAGATGGATCACAGCATCAAGCAGGTGGCCGAGAACGTCCAGGAGGCCAACGGTGCGACCGATCAGGCCTTCCAGGCGGCCCAGGAGGGCAGCAAGGCGGTCGACCAAACCATCGCCGGCATGGTCCGGATCAACCAGGTCATGGGGCAGGTGGTGACCGTGATCGAGGGCCTCGGCCAGAGTTCGGCCGAGATCGGCAACATCATCGAGGTGATCGACGACATCGCCGAACAGACGAACCTCCTGGCCCTTAACGCGGCCATCGAGGCGGCCCGGGCCGGGGATGCCGGTCGGGGGTTCGCGGTGGTCGCCGACGAGGTCCGCAAGCTGGCGGAGCGTTCCGCCAAGGCGACCGGAGAGATCGCCCAGCTCATCAAGGGGATCCAGAAGGAGACCTCCCAGGCCATCGCGTCCACCAAGGAGGGAGATGCCGCCATTCAAGAAGGGACGAAACTCGCTCAGGGGGCCGGTACCGCCCTGCAGCAGATCGTTTCGGCCGTCTCCCACGCCTCCGAGCTCATGGCCCAGATCCAGCAGTCGACCCAGGAGCAGGCCAAATCGTCGAGTCTCATCACCGAGGCGGTGGTCAGCATGAACCACCTGACCCAGCAGGTGTCGGGGGCGACGCGCGAGCAGGCCGAGGGGTCGGAGCAGATCCTCCGCACGGTCGACGTCATGAACCAGATGACCCACCAGGTATCGCTCGCGATGAACGAGCAGCAACTCGGTGGCGAGCAGGTGGTGCTGGCGCTCGAGAACATCAACCAGATGTCAGAGGGGCTGCGGAGTCAGGCCCAGGCTCTGATCGAGGCGATCTCCTTCTTCCAGGAGACCCGAGTGGCGCCCGAGCGAGCCCGAACGATCCCTTCGCGGCCCGATCCGCTCCTATTGACTCATCGGTAGGGCGCGCGATTCCGCCCATTCGAGCCCCCGGGAGGTTCCCGGGGGCTCGGACCTTGGGTATCATGGGACAGCAGACCCTTACCAGAGAGAGCGGATGGAGACTGAAGGCGATCGCCTCAAAGCCGACCTGATCGACCCGGCCACCGGGCGCCTGTTGCTGTCGGAGGGCGCCCCCATCACCCCGCTCGTCACCCAGCGCATCAAGAGTTTGGGCCTCGATCCCGAGACTCTGGAGCCGCTGCCGGCGACGACCCTCCTCTCACCGGAGACCGCGCCGGCTCCCGAGCGGCCAATTCCTCCGACCCGGACCTCGGCCCTCAACCGGCTGCTGTTCTGGATCGCCATGGACATGCCCCTGGACGACTGGGATGGGCTGGTCCACTGGGTCGAGGAAGCGATCGGCGAGCTCGATCCCTTTGACGCGTCGGTCGCCCACGGGGATCGGGTGCCGGGCGACCACGAGCGGACCCACCCGGTCAACGTCATGCTCCTATCGGTTCGGATGGCCCAGGCCATGGGGTTCCCCGCCACAGTGGTGCGCGAGGTGGCCATCGGAGCCCTGCTGCACGACCTCGGCAAGCTCCAGGTCGAGCCGGAGATCCGCTTTCGTCCGGGGGGGCTGTCCCCCGAGCAGATGCGCCGCATGCGCGAGCACCCGCGCCTCGGCCTCGAGCTCTTGCGGGTTTGGGGCTTGATGGACCGGGTCTCGCCCCTGGTCCTGGACGCCGTGGGTGGGCATCATGAGCGGGTGGACGGCCGGGGGTACCCGGCGGGGCTCGCCGGGGCCATGGTTCCCGAGGTGGCCGGGATCGTGGCGATCGCCGAGGCCTACGACTCCCTGGTATCGGACTGCCTGTACCGCCGGCGCTTCCCGCCGGGGTTCGCCTACCAGCTCATCCGGCGGGGCACCGGCAGCCGCTTCGCCCCGCACCTGGTGAAGGCCTTCGAGCGGGCCATCTGGCCCTATCCGCCGCACTCGCAGGTTCGCCTCGCCGACGGCACCATCGCCAAGGTGGTGCCCAAAGAGGTCAGCTCACCGTTGCAGCCCTGGGTCCAGCTCCCGAATCAGCAGATCCTGCTCGCGACCGGACGCTTCGCCATCGTGGATGCCCACGTGGCCCGTTCGGCCGAGCGCTTCCCGATCCGGATCCCGGCGAGCATCACGGTGAACGGGCTCGACCTGTTCCGCAGCGAGACGCTCGACCTCAGCCAGACCGGGGCGCGGCTGCTGGACCCCCACCGCCGGGTCAACCCCGCGACCGACGTGGAGATCCTGCTCAAGCCGCCCCACGGGACCCCCACCCCGATCGAGGGGCGGGTCGTCTGGATCAAGCCGCTCGAACACGGCGGCATGCCGTTCGGGGTGCGGCTGGCGCCGAGTTCGGCCCTGTCCCAGGCCGACCTCAAGCGGTTGTGGAAGCCTCAACGGCGCTGAGGCAGGGCAGCGGCGCGAGCGGGCGCTGCAGGGCGGCGATCGCCACCCCCTCGCGCAGGGCGAGGAGGGCCCCGGCGGCGGCCAGGTAGGATTCCACCTCGATCACGTTCGTGAAGCCCAGGGAGCGCGGATCAGCGCTCGTCGCGACCAGGTTGTCGCGCACGGCGATGAGGGGGATCCCGGCTGCTTGGGCGGCGAACATCGGGAGGCCCCCGCAGGCACCCCAGGGGGCGACCACCGCGCCCACCTGGTCGAACCCCACCCAACCGTGCTGAACGTCCCCCCCCATCCAGGGGGGAAACCGATCAGGGCCGGAGGCTCTGTCGGTGCTCCATGCCAGGTCCGGCGCCTTCGCGAGTCCCTGCAAGACGCACGGCAAGTAAGTGTACCCCACCGATTCGGCCGCCGCCCTCGGATCGACCCGCCCGACGAATTCCGGCGGCTCGTAGGGGGCGTGGGCACAGGGCACCTGCAACGCCAGGGTGAGGACGTGAGAGAGGATGGCCTCGAGCCCCCCGATCGGGTCGGGGCCATGACCCCGCAGGTAGGCGTCCACGGCCTCCTCGGGCGCCTCGGGCATGCGGGTGACGAGGGCGATCGCCGTCGCCCCCCTCTCCAGCAAGAACCGTCCCCCGGCCACGAGGGCCTCGGGGTTGGCGAGCTCCCCGAAGGACGTCCCATCCACCCCCAGCACGATCCGACTATCCACGCGCTCGGGGGTGGCGTGCCAGCCAATCAGATCGACCCCGTGCACGGCCCGGCAGGCATCGGCGGCCGTCAGGAGGTGGGTGAGGCCCTCGGGATCGGCGTCGGCGATCGCCCGGTCGATCAAGAGGCCGATCCGCTGGGTGCGCGAGGGACGCAGGCGCCACGCGCCGAGGCAGAAGCGATCGAGGGCGGCCCCTTCCACGTACCAGACGTTTTCCCGCCGCGAAAACAGGCTCGCGGCGTTGAGGGCGTTGGGATGGGTGATGAGCAGGTCACAGGCGCTGGCGAGCAGGTTGGTCGCGGGCGCTGCGTCGCCCGCGTAGCCTCCGATCGAGGCTCCGAGGCCCGTGGGAACGATCGAGACGGCGACGAGGCCAGGCCTCATGACCGGACGGCCGCCTCGATCCGGAACCCTGCGGTTTCGATGGCGACCACCGCCCAGCGCAGTGGCACGGCACCGGCTTGCTCGGCGATCGCCCGTTCCAGGGAGGCCGGATCGATCGGACCGTTTGGCCGAGGCAGGGTCAGGGAGACGTGACGGATCCGCTCAGCCATTGGCCCGCGCCGGGCGGGCCGCCCGGGCGTCCGAGATGCCGAGGTAGCGGTTCATGGTCGTCCGCAAGCGCAGGGCGGCCTGGGTGTGAAGCTGGCAGACGCGGGACTCGGAGACGCCCAGCACCTGGCCGATCTCCTTGAGGGTCAGGCCTTCCTGGTAGTACAGGCCCAGCAACTGCTTCTCGCGCTCGGGCAGGGAGTCGATCGCCTTGGCGAGCTGGACCTTGAACTCGCGCTCTTCGAGCTGGGCCGCGGGCCCCGGGCGATCGTCCACCATGGTGTCCAGCCAGTTGATGCTCGCGCCGTCGTCGCCCACCTGCACGAGCTCGTCGAGCGACAGGAAGGGCGAGGTCGAGGCCGAGAGCGTGCCCGCGAGCTCCTGCTGGCTCACGCCCATGGCCTTCGCGATCTCCTCCTCGCTCGGATGGCGGCCCAGTTCGCCCTCCAGCTGGGAGATGGCCTGGGAGACCTCGCGGGCCCGGGCCCGCACCGAGCGGGGGACCCAGTCCTGGCTGCGCAGCTCGTCGATGATGGCCCCCCGGATCCGGGTCATGGCGTAGGTCTCGAACTTGACCCCTCGCTCGGGGGCGAACCGCTCGATGGCGTGGATCAGCCCGATGATCCCGTAACCGTACAGGTCGTCCTGGTCGATGTTGGAGGGAAGCGTGACGGCCAGTCGACCGACCACGTAGCGCACCAGGGGCGCGTATTGCAGGATCAGCTGCTCGCGACTGGCCTTGTCTCCGTCGGTCGTGAACTTCTGCCAGAGCGCCGCGGTGTCCGTGGCCGCCATCCTTCCTCCTTGCGCCGACGCGATCCGCGCCGGTCCGGCCTGTGGGAAAGGCCGGCACTTCCTCGATTATACCCCAGCGCCTGGGCTTTCAGCTTTCGTCCGATCCGGCCTCGACCCGCGCGACCCGGTCCAGATCCATGGGGACGAACTCGCCGCCCTCCGAGGCCCGGGCCGGGTCCATGCCGGCCTCGGCCTCGGGCAGCACCACGTCGAATCTACTCCCCAGGGTCGGTCCGGTCGGTGACGCACTCGCCCCCAGGTAGTTGAAGCCCATCCCGACGAACCCGCCCACGGCCGCGGCGATGATCGCCCGCATGACGGCCGTCTCGTCCGAAACCCCCGAGGCCAGGGCCACCCCGAAGATCACGAACCCGCACAGGACCCCCATGACGATGCCCCAGTTGCGGCCCTTCACCTCAGGGCTCCTCGCGGGAGTTCTTGACCCGACGGGCCTGCTCGCGTTGCATGGCGAACACGTACCGGACGAGCTTGCTGCGCAGCCCCTCGACCATCGACCCGAAGTCGAGCCCGCACGAGTAGCGCTGGCCCTTCGGCGTCTGGATGGGGGCGCAGCGCATGACCTTGCCCAGCAGGCTGATGACCCCTTCCTCGGGGAGGTCCATGGTGACCCGGAGGCGATCGCCCCGCTTGATCTCGACCGGGCTCACGAGCGAGCACCCGCCCCCCGAGATGTCGGCCAGGGGGGCCTTGAAGGGAGGCCCGAAGGCGAGCGAGTCCAGTTCGAGCTCGGGTTCGACCAGGACCTCGAGCGAGGTCGGGACCCGCACGAACTCGCGGCGCTGGACCCGCTGGACCTCCTCGGGCTCGGGCATGCCGAGGGTGACGCCCTCCTCGTTGACCTTCACGACCGGGCAGCGGAAGGTGTAGACGGCATCCGGCAGGGTCAGGGTCAGGGTCAGCTGATCGACCTCGACCGGGATCTTGAGGGTATGGCGGTAGGGGCGCGAGGTGTCGAAAGTGCGTTCCCCCACGTCCACGACGACGGCCACGCATGGCACGGTGCGCGGTCCGACCGGGATCAGGACCTGGACCGATTGGCCGACCGTGAGGGGAAGTTTCATGACCCTATCAATGCCCAGGCCGGATCCTGGGCCTCTGCTAACCCCCACCCCTCGGGGCGGGGGCAGGGGGCGGGGGAATGCGAGCCCGGATGGCGAGCCTTCATTTGCCTAGACGTTGATCACCCCGAGGGAGCGAACCTCGGTCGAGGTGGGCACGACCTCATTGTAGGCCATCACCGTGAGGTTCGGGAACTTGCGCTCGATGAGCCTCCGGAACACCAGACGGACCTTCGACGAGCACAGCACCACCGGGGTCTGGCCGGTGGCCGCCAGCTGCTCGACCTGCTCGGTGACGCTCTTGACGATGCGGCTCGCCATGCCCGGCTCGAGGGCCACGAACGCCCCTTGCTCGGTCTGCTGGATCGAGTTGGCGAGCAGATTCTCGAGGTTGGGATCGAGCGTGAGGACCGCGAGGGCCCCGTCCGGACCGAGCGCCGCCTTGCAGATGCTGCGCGCGAGGGCCGCTCGGGCGTACTCGGTGAGCATGTCGAGGTCCTTGGTGATCCGGGCGTTGCTCGCGAGGCTCTCCAGGATGGGCAAGAGGTCTCGGATCGAGACCTTGTCGCTGAGCAGATTCTGCAGGATCTTCTGGATGTCCCCCACCCCCAAGAGGTCGGGGACCAGCTCGGTGACGACCCCGGGGGATTCCTGCTTGAGGTTGTCCAAGAGGGCCTGGACGTCCTGACGGGTGAGGATCTCGGGGGCGTGGGCCTTGATCACCTCGGTCAGGTGGGTCGCGACCACGCTCGAGGCGTCAAACACCGTGTAACCGGCCATCTCGGCCCGCTCCTTGAGGTCTTCGGTGATCCAGACGGCGGGCAGGCCGAACACCGGCTCGGTGGTAGGGATGCCGTCGATCTCCTCGAAGGCCATCCCGGAGTTCATGGCCATGTAGTGGTCGACCTGAATCTCGCCGTGGGCGATCTCGACCCCCCGCAGGTTGATCCGGTACTCCTTGGGCTTGAGCTGCAGGTTGTCGCGCACCCGGATGGGCGGCAGCACCAGTCCCAGCTTGAGGGCCGTCTGGCGCCGGATCATGGTGATGCGCTCGAGCAGGTCACCCCCCTGCGTGGCATCGACCAGGGGGATCAGTCGGTAGCCGATCTCGAGCTCCATGGGGTCGATCTTGAGCAGGTTCATGACGTTCTCGGGGCCCTTGGGCACCGCCGCCTGCTCGGCTTCGGCCATCTTGCCGGTCTCGACGGCCACCGCCGCCTGGCGCTCGCCCCGCATGAGGAAGAAGGCCAGGGCCCCGACACCCGCCCCCACGATCATGAAGGGCAGGGTTGGCAGACCCGGGATCACGGACATGGCGAGCAGCATGCCGGAGGCGATCGCCAGGGGCTTGGGGTAGGCTGTCAACTGCCGGGTGATGTTCTGGCCGAGCACCACGTCGGAGGCGGCACGCGACACCAGGATACCGGTGCCGGTCGAGATGAGCAGGGCGGGGATCGCCGAGACCAGACCGTCGCCCACGGTCAGCAGGGTGTAGGTCTGCAGCGCCTGGACGATCTCCTTGTGTTGCTGGAAGACGCCGATGGCCAATCCGCCCAGGATGTTGACGGCCGTGATGATGAGGCCCGCGGTGGCGTCACCGCGGGTGAACTTGGTGGCACCGTCCATGGTCCCGTAGAAGTCGGCCTCGCGCTGCAGGGCCTTGCGCCGCTCCTTGGCCTCCTGGTCGTTGATGAGGCCCGTGTTGAGGTCAGCGTCGATCGCCATCTGCTTACCGGGCATGGCGTCCAGGGTGAAACGGGCCGCCACTTCGGCGATGCGGCCCGACCCGTTGGTGATGACCATGAACTGGATGACGATCAGGATGAAGAAGATGATGATCCCGACCGCGTAGTTGCCCTGGATGACGAAGTTGCCGAAGGCGTTGACCACGTGGCCCGCCTCGCCATTGAGCAGGATGAGCCGGGCCGTCGAGACGTTGAGGGCGAGCCGGAACATGGTGAGCACGAGCAGCAACGGCGGGAAGCTGTTGAACTCGACCGGCTCCCTGACGTACATCGAGATGAGCAGGACGAGCAGGCTGCCCGTGATGTTGAAGACCAGAAAGATGTCGAGGAGGGCCGTGGGCAGCGGGATGATCAGCATGGCCACGATCACGACCATGATGATCGCGAGGACCAGGTCGCTCTGCTTGAGGAGGCGATTGAACCCCGTCTCCGGGGCGGCGCTCATCGTGCGGGTGGCCATACCGTTCTCTTACGCGGGTTCCGGGATCTCTAAACCGCCCGCTCGCCAAGCCCAGGGCCGATCGGACGCTTGGCCGATTCTACCCGCTCGACGTTATGGTAAGGTGCGACCTCCGTCACAACCGGTTGACGTGGAACACCCGTCCGCGCCCGTCGGGACGGGCTTCGGACCGTCTCCGACTCGGATCAGCGCACGACCTGTTTCAAGGCCAGGGAAATTTCGGACAGGGCCAGGACCCGATCGACCCAGCCGGCCTCGGCGACCGCCCGTGGCATCCCGTAGACGACGCTCGATCCCTCGTCCTGGGCCCACACGGCGGCCCCGCGCGCCTTGAGGGCCGCGGCCCCGGCCGTGCCATCACTTCCCATCCCCGTCATGACGACGGCGAGCGCCTTTGCGCCGACCTCCTGGGCGACCGAGGCGAAGAGCACGTCGACCGAAGGTTTGTGCCAACTCGGCGATCCCGACGCATCCAGCTGGCGGCACTCGTATCCCGTGCCATTCCGGCGTACGGTCAGGTGCTGACCCGCCGCCGCGATGACGGCGCGCCCGGCCCGGATGGCCATGCCTTCGGCCGACTCGCGCACCTCGATGGGACAGTGGCGATCGAGCCGCTCGGCGAGCGGTCGGGTGAAGCCGGGGGGCATGTGCTGGACGATCACGATCCCGATCGGGAAATCGGCGGGCAGGGCCTCGAGCAGGACCTGCAGGGCCGGCGGGCCTCCCGTCGAGATGCCGATCGCGATGAGGTCCGGCCGCTCCAGGCGCGGAAGCGTGCCAGGCCTCACGGGTTCGGGCGGCATCACGCGGGCGGGCGGTACGGGGGCGATCGCCACCGCCGGCCGTCGCCGCCCCGCCGCCGCTCGGACCTTGGCGCGCAGGTCCTGCTCGACTCCGAACACGTCGATCATCGAGCCCTCGGGCTTGGGCACGAAGTCGAAGGCGCCCGACGAGAGGGCAGTGACGGTCGCCGTGGCCCCGTTCTGCGTCAAGGTGCTCATCATGATGACGGGCAGGGGCGTTTCGGCCATGAGGCGCTTGAGGGTCGTGAGGCCGTCCATGACGGGCATCTCGATGTCGAGGGTGACCACGTCGGGCCGGAGGGTCTTGACCGCCTCGAGGGCCTGCTGGCCGTCGGCCACGCTGCCGACCACCTCGATGCCGGGCTCGGCCGTGAGCATGCGGGCGATCGCCCGGCGCATGAAGGCCGAGTCGTCGACCACCAGGACGCGAATGGCGTCGCTCATGCGCGAGCCCCCACGGCCTCGTCGAAGGGCCGGTAGTAGACCATCGCCCGGTGAACCGGATCGGGCAGGAAGCGAGTCCCCATGGTCAAGAGCGACTCCGAGTGGCCCAAGAGCAGGTAGCCTCCGGGATTCAGCGCCTGGTAGAAGAGCTCGACAAGACGCTTCTGGGTAGGCGCGTCGAAGTAGATGAGCAGGTTGCGGCAGAAGATGGCGTCGAATTGCCGGAACTCGGGCCAGCGATCCAGCTCAAGCAGGTTGCCCTGCCGAAAGGTCACGGTCTGGCGCAGCCGCTCGGCGATCCGGAAGGCGTCTCCCTCGGGCCGGAACCAGCGCTGCAGCTGGGCCTGCTCGGTGGCCCGGAAGGCGCTGGGCGGATAGAGCCCCGCTCGGGCGACCTCGATGGCGACCGGATCGATGTCGACGCCCAGGAGCTCGACCCGCCACCCCGTGAGTGGCACCGGGGACTGCTCCAGCAGCATGGCGAGGGTGTAGGGCTCTGCCCCCGTGGAGCAGGGGGCGCTCAGGATGCGGAGTGAGCGCCTCCCCTGGTTGCGGCGCACCAGCTCGGGCACCAGGTGGGCCCGGAAGACCTCGAGCTGGCCCAGCTCCCGGAAAAAGTAGGTCTCGTTGATGGTCACGAGCGGGATGACGGCTTGCCAGGCCTTGCCGGGACCGAAGGCCATCTCGCGCATGAGCATGTCGCACAACCCCGCCAGGTCGGCGCAGCCGACGGTCGGGAAGACATCCGGCAGGCGCAGCCCCACGGCCTGCAACTTGGAGGGCTCCAGTCGCAGGCCTGCGTAGGCCTGGACCAGATCTCGAAACCGGAGCAACTCGCCGGTCGAGACGGACTCCATCGGCCTCACCTCAGACCGAGACGGCGGGGCGGTCCGCGTGTCGGGTCGGGTGGCTCAACTCGGTGAGCAGGGCGTTGATGTCCAGGATGAGGGCCACCCGGCCGTCTCCAAGGATGGTCGCGCCGGCCACGCCCGGGATGTCCCCCAGGTAGGTGCCCATCGACTTCACGACCACGTCCTGCTCGCCCTCCAGGCGATCGACGATGAGCCCCACTTGCTTCTTCTCGTCGCCGACCACGACCACGCTGCGGTGTCGACCCGTGGTCAGGCCCCGGTCGTAGCCGAAGGCCTCTTGCAGGGAGAGCAGAGGCAGGACCGCCTCCCGCAGCTGAGCGACCGAGCGGCCATGGAGGGTCTTGATGTCCCCCACGGCGAGCCTCAGGCTCTCTCGTACGCTCTCGAGCGGGATGGCGAACAGCTCGCCCCCCGAGCTCACGAGCAAGGCCTTGGTGATGGCCAGGGTGAGCGGCAGCTTGACGATGAAGGTCGTCCCCTTGCCCCGCTCCGACTCGACGTGGATCGAGCCCTTGAGCTTGCGGATGTTCTGGTTGACCACGTCCATGCCAACCCCGCGGCCCGAGACGTCCGTCACCTGGTCGGCCGTGCTGAAGCCAGGCAGCATGATGAACTGGTGGATCTCGGCCTCCGGGTAGGTGAGGTCCCGGTTCGCCAGGCCCAGCTCGACGGCCTTCTTCAGCACCTTCTCCGGGTTGATCCCCCCTCCGTCGTCCGCGAGGGCGATCACGATGTGGTTGCCCTCGTGCCGGGCCGAGAGGTGCAGGGTGCCGCCGCGTGGCTTGCCGGCCGCCTCGCGGACGTCGGGCATCTCGATGCCGTGGTCGACCGCGTTGCGCAAGAGGTGGACCAGGGGGTCCTCGAGCTCCTCGCTGACGGTCTTGTCGACTTCCGTTTCCTGCCCGGAGAGCTCCAGCTTGATCTCCTTGCCGAGGCTGCGCGCGAGGTCCCGGACCAGGCGCGGGAAGCGGTTGAAGACTCGCTCGACCGGGATCATGCGGGTCGAGATCACGGTGCGCTGCAGATCTCCCACCATGCGCGCGAGCAGCCCCAGGCTCTCATTGAGCTGCTGGACGGTCGCGTCGTGATCATAACGGTGCTCCAGGGCGGCCCCCAGCTGGGCGAGACGCGAATTGCCGATCACGATCTCGCCGACGACGTTCATGAGCTCGTCGAGGCGTCCCACGTCGACCCGGATGCTCTGCGACACCTCCTTGGTCGGTCTGGTCTCGGGCTTGGCCGGCGGGCGCTCGTCCTGGACGGCCGCCTTGACGACCGGGGCGGCGGGGGCCGCAGGCGGGTTCGCCGGATCGTAAGTCAGCTTGAGGGCCTCGCCATCCAGGGGGACGAGCATGGCCATGATCGACGGATCGGCTGACGACTGCACCAGCGCGAAGCCCTTGATGGGAAAGGCCGTGTCGGTCCCCTCGGGGGGCACCGGCGGGTCGGATTGCAAGGCGACCAGCTCAGACAGGGCGAACAGACGCTCCAGGACCGGATGATCGAACATCCCGTCGCGGTAGGTGCAGCCATCCAGATCGAGCGTGGCTTGATAGAGGTACCGCCCGGCCCGCATGGCGCAGCGCGCCGCATCGATCGCATGGGCGTTCAGGGCCGCCTCGAGCGCCGCGGGCACCGGAAAGGGTAACTGCGAGTCCCCGGCGTTGCGCAAGGGTTCGGGGGTGCCGGCCGCCAGCTGTTTGAGGCGCAGCACGGTGTCCACCGGGTCCGTGACCGTCTGGTGGTCCGCCCCCGAGACTTCGACCATGAGGGTCCCCAGCACGTCGACCGCCTGGAAGAGGGTTTCGAGCAGCTCGGAATCGGTCCCGCGCTTGCCCTCACGCATCTGTCCGAGCAGGTTCTCGAGCTGGTGGGTGAGGCCCTGGATGGCCTTCAAGCCCAGCATCCCGGCCGCCCCCTTGATCGAATGGGCCGCGCGGAACATCTCGTTGACGAGCGCCAGGTCGAGGGGCGCGCTGAGCTGGTCCTCCAGAGTCAGGAGGCTCTGCTCGAGGGTGCGGAGGTGGGCGCGCCCCTCTTCGATGAAGAGCTGGAAGTCCTCGTCCGAAAACTCGAGGCTCACTTCTTGAGCGCCCCCTCGACCGCCGCGATGACGCGGTCCTTCTGGAAGGGCTTGACGATGAAGTCCTTGGCGCCCGCCTTGACGGCCTCGACGATCATGTCCTGCTGGCCGACCGCGCTGCACATGATGATGCGGGCGGCCGGATGGCTGGACATGATCTGCTTGACGGCGGTGATGCCGTCCATCTCGGGCATGGTGATGTCCATGGTCACCACGTCGGGGGTGAGCGAGGCGTACTGGGCCACGGCCTCGTTGCCGTTGGCGGCCTCGCCGACCACCTGCCAGCCCTTCTCGTCGAAGAGCTTGGCCAGGGTGCGGCGCATGAAGGGGGCGTCGTCCACGATCAAGATGCGGATGCTCACGTTATTCTCCTTGCCGGATGCCGACCGTGACGGTCATGACGCCCGCGCTGAGGGTGAGGGGGACGGACATGGCCCGGATCTTGTGCCAGGTGGCCGTGATGTCGCGTCCCATCAGCATGGTGGGCGGGGTGATGTCTGTGCGGAGACCCAGGTCGTTGAGGAAGAAGCGGGCGTTGCCCGAGATCATGTTGGCCAGCTCCTGCAGGGCCGAGATCGACATCTCGTCGAGGACCGCGACCGTCTCCATCATCATGGCCGAGGCGATGCCGAGCGCCGTCGCCTGGGTCATCCCGAAGTTGACCTGGCCCTGCACGTCGCCGGTGATCCCGACGTTGACGTTGACCTCCTGCAGGGTGATGGCCGCCCCCGACTGGAAGCTGGGACTGCCCTTGCTGGGGGCCTCGCCGATCACTTCCTGCATGACCCGTTCGGCGGCCGAGACGAAGCCGCGGACGTAGTCGAGGTTGGATCCCGCGCGGGTTTCTTGGGTCACTGGTGGTCCTCTTTCTTGCCGGCGACCAGGGCCGCCGCCATGGGGGAGCGTTGCAGGTGAGTCAGGAGGATCTCGAAGGAGCGCTCGAACACCTGGGTGGACAGCCGGCCCTCCAGCAGCTTGTTCACGAGAAGAAGGGCCTTGTCGATGTCCGCCACTCCGGCCAGCTGCCGCAAGAGCAGGCCGAACTTGCGGCGATCGCCGTTGAACGTCCCGACGCAGACGCCGTAGGCCTCGATCAGCTCGGGATCGGGCAGGAGCTCGTCGAGCTCCTTGATCTCCTCGATCGTGGCGGTGGGGGGCTCGCTGTTCTGGATAAGCTCCGACAGGGCGTTCAGGCAGACGACCATGCTCTGCTCCGGGGCCCGGTCGATCAGGAACTCGTCGAGCGGCTTGTGGTCTCCCTTGTACCAGTGGAAGGTCCGCTTGAGCCGGAAGAAGCGGTAGAGGTGGCCCGGCTCGGGGCATCGCTCGCGCAGGTGCATGATGGAAAGGCGGTTGAGCGGAGCGCCGAACTCGGCGGCCGAGTTGAGCATCCCCTCGAGCCAGTAGAGGTCCTCGATGTCGCGGATAAACTGCTCGGCGAGCGCCTCGATGTCGGTCCGATCGAGCTTGGCTTCCTTCAAGAGGTTGGCGGCCGTCTCGTAGCGCTTGAGGATGCTCCGATCCGTCAGGGTCTGCACGAGGTGCTCCGCCCGGTCGTAGGTGAGGTTGCCCATGTCGAGCCGGTACCAGAGCTCGCCCACCAGACCCAGCATCTGGCTGGCATCCTCGGACTCCGCCCGCTGCAGCACGATCTGGTCGATTTCTTCGGTGGTCAGACCAAGCCCCGAGAAGCCGCGAGCCGCCGACACGAACCGGGTGACGGCCCCGATGTCGGGGGCCCACTCCTTGAGCTGCATGAGCGTGAGGCGATCGGTTTCGCGGCCCAGCTCCTGCATGCCCCTCAGCGCCCTCTCCAGCCAGTCGATCTCGTCGTGGGACTTCGCGAAGCCCAGGGGAAAGGCGTCCAGCGCGCCCGCCTTGACCCCGTACTCGTCGAACAGTGCCAGAACCCGCGCCAGGCGGCGCACGGTGATGCGATCCTTAATCTCGTCCAGGATCTCCCGAACCTGATCGAAGTTGCGGAAGCTCTCGGCGTGGGTCATCAGGATGTCGACCAGGGCAGCCGCGGCGGCCAGGGCCTCTTCGTCGAGCATCCGTTCCAGGAGCACGGTGTCGAGCCGGTCGTCAATGATACCCAGCCCCTTGTAGGCGTCCATGCAGGCCACGAACCCGGTCGTGTCCACCGGATTGTTGGCGAGGTGACCCCGCTGCGGGGCCAGCATGTCGAGGGCGAGCACCAGGTTGGACAGGGCGAGCGGACGCTTGAACTGGTGGTAGACCTGGGCGACGACCCCCAGGGCGTTGACCCGGATCCGCTCCCGGTTGACCCGCAAGACCTCCTTGGCGGCGTCGAGGTCCTCCCGGGTCCTGGGCTTGATGAGCTCGAACACGGCGTACAGGCTGGCCGCCGGGATACCGATCTCGACCCAGTCCTTGATCTGCTCGGCGTCGAACTCGAAGCCCATCGAGCCGAAGAGCGAGATCAGTTCGACGACCACCCGGTAAGAGGCCTCTTCGGACAGGTACTCTTCGAGGGCCGTGACGTCGAGGTTCCCCTGGAACTTGCCGGCGAAGCTGGACTGGATCAGGGGGAGCAGCGACTCGGCCCGCTGCTGGGCATCTTCGGTCCCGACCTCGCGGCGATCCTTCACGGCGAACCAGCCCCGGCGACGGAGCATCGCCGAGAAGTTGGAGGTGACGCGCTCGAACCAGTTGAGGACGCCCACGGGACCGGATCAGGCCGACTCGGCGAGGGCGACGACCTCTTCGACGGCGAGGAGGTGCTGCAGGTCGAGCAGCAGGATCAGGCGATCGCCCACCTGCCCCACCCCCTTGAAGAAGGAGGCGTCGAGCCCCGTGGCGACGAGATCGGGAGTGCCCGAGATGGCCGCGCTGTCGAGGCGCAGCACCTCCTTGACGGCGTCGACGATCAGCCCCACGGTCTGGCTCGCGACCTGGGTGATGATGATCCGGGTGGCCTTGGTGGCCTCGATCGGCGTCAGGCCGAAGCGTTTGCGCAGGTCGATCACCGGGATGATCTTGCCCCGCAGGTTGACCACCCCCTCGACGAACGCCGGGGCGCGCGGCACGCGGGTGATCGAGGTCATGCGCACGATCTCCTGGACCGCGGCGATGTCGACGGCATACTCCTCGGCGTCGAGACAGAACGTTGCGAGTTGCAGCACCGACTGTCCCTCGCGCTCCAGGGTCAATTCCGCCATGGGGGTCCTCCTTGGCTCAGGGGGGCTACGAGGAGCTATACCACGGGTGGCGGGCGTTTAACCCGCGGCTCGGCAGGACGATGGTCCTGTCGAGCCGCTAGAGCTCAGGCCCGGAGCGCCCGGCGGTCTGCCCGCGTGACGGCCACCAGGATCTCGGCGACGACCGCGTAGAAGTCGGGCGGGATCTCCTCTCCGATGTCGACCACCCGATAAAGAGCCTGGGCCACCGGCTTGTTCTCGATCAGGGGGACCCCGGCCTCGCGGGCGATGTCGCGGATCCGCTTGGCGACCAGATCGGTGCCCTTGGCCACCACGACCGGCACCTCCATGGTGGCGCGTTCGTACTGGATGGCGATCGCGTAGTGGGTCGGGTTGGTGATCACGACGGTCGCCTGCGGAACCGCCTTCATCATGCGCCGGCGGGCCGCCTGGCGCATCCGTTTTTTCTGCTCAGCCTTGGCCTCGGGGTTCCCTTCCTGAGCCTTCGCCTCGTCCTTGACCTCTTGCTTGGTCATCTTGAGGTTCTTGAACCAGTCCCAGCGGTTGTAGGCGTAGTCCGCCAACCCGAGGAGGAACAGCATGATGGCCGATCGCCAGGCGATGTTCCAGGCCGTGTCTGCCAAGAGCGCCCCCAGGTGCTGCCGATCGAGCCGGAGGGCCGTCACGAGGGTGACGTAGCGGTCGTGGATCACCTGGTAGGCGAAGTACCCCACGATCGCGATCTTGAGGATGCCCTTGATCAGGTTCACCCAGCCATTCATCGAGAACAGGCGCTGCAGGCCGGGCAAGGGGTTGAGGCGGCCCAGGTTCAGCTCGAGGGCGCTCGGGTTGAACATCAGGCCGACCTGGGCGACGCTCGCTACCAGGCCGACCAGGAGCAGGACCAGGATGGTCGGGGCCGAGGCCATGGCGACCTCGCGGATCAGCTGCAGCAGGATGATCTGGCAGGCCTGGATCGTCAGGTCGTGGTGGGGAAATGCGCTCAGGTTCTCGACCATGCGGTTGCGCGTGATCGAGACGATCGTCGGCCACTGGAGCAGGATCATGACCGCACCGGCGAACAGGGCCACCGCCCCCGTCGCGTCGACGCTGCGCGGGATGTTGCCCTTCTTGCGGGCATCCGCCAGGCGTTTGGCTGATGGCGCCTCTGTCTTGGATTCCTTGTCCTCGGCCATGCTAGAAGAATCCTACCAGACCGGCGAGCATCCTCTGCAGGAGGATCTCGACCGTCTCGCCGAACAGGGGCAGGATGGCGGCCAGGCTCCACAGGCCGATCAGGATCTTGATGCCGGAGCTGATCGAGAAGACGTTCATCTGCGGCATGACCTTGTTCAGGATGGCGAGCGTCAGGTCGATGATCGCGAGCACCCCCACGATCGGCAGCATGAGCGTGAGGGCCGTGTCGAAGATGCCGGTGGTGGCGGCGAGCACCTTCGAGATGAGCGGGCCGTGCGGGGTGAAGGTGCCGAGGGGCACCGTCTGGAACGAGCGCCACACGGCGAGGATCAGCCAGTGATGGCCGTCGATCGCGAGGAAGGTCATCGAGGCGAGCAGGCCCAGGAGGACCGAGATCTCTTCGGACTGGCTGCGGGTGTTCGGGTCGAACATCTGGCTCATCGAGAAGCCCATCTGGACCGAGATCATGTGGCCGGCCATCTGGATGCCCTGGAAAACCGTGGTGGCCACGAAGCCCAGGATCAGGCCGACGGCCATTTCCCGCAAGACGGCGAGCGTGAGGTCGTAGGTGCCGTCGAGGTGGGGGCGCGGGGCAGCGAGCTCGATCGGCAGGATCAGGACGGTGATGAAGATGGCGAGCCCGACCCGTAGGCGAACGGGCACCTGGAGGTTGCCGAGGATCGGGGCCGTGACGAAGAGGGACGAGATCCGGATGAGCACGAGCAGGGCAACCGTCAGGCCACCCGGCGGCAACTGCATGAGGGCCTGCAGGTCCACGCGGGACTACCTCGCGTAGCGCGGCAGGTCGACCAGGAGCTGGGTCATGAAGTCGATGATCGATTGCACCATCCAGGGGCCGGCGAAGCCCAGGACGGCCACCACGGCCAGGATCTTGGGGATGAAGGTGAGGGTCGCCTCGTTGATCGAGGTGACGGCCTGGAAGATGCTGACCAGGATGCCGACCCCGAGGCTGATGAGCAGCACGGGCCCGCCCAGGATGGCCATGAGGGTGAGGGCCCGCTGGCAGAGTTCGTAGAAGACCGTCTGGCTCATGGCCCCTCGCTACTGGAAGCTCGACACGAGGGCTCGGCTCAGGAGATGCCAGCCATCCACCAGCACGAACAGGATCAGCTTGAACGGCAAGGAGATCATGACCGGCGGCAGCATCATCATGCCCATGCTCATCAGGATGCTCGACACGATGATGTCGATGACCAGGAAGGGCAGGTAGATGACGAAGCCGATCTGGAAGGCCGTCTTGATCTCGGAGATGATGAAGGACGGCACCAGGACGTAGGTCGGGATGTCGCCCGCGTTGCGGGGGCGCGGCAGCTTCGCCATGTGCACGAACAGGGCGAGGTCGTTCTGGCGGGTCTGCTTGAACATGAACTTGCGCAGCGGCTGCTGGGCCCGGTCGAAGGCGACGGCCTGGGTGATCTGGTTGGCCATGTACGGCTGGATGGCCGTCGTGTTGATGTCGTTGAGGGTGGGGGCCATGACGAAGAAGGTGAGGAACATGGCGAGCCCCACCACCACCTGATTGGGGGGCATGGTCTGGGTGCCCATCGCCTGTCGGACGAAGCCCAGGATGATCACGATGCGGGTGAAGGCCGTCATCAAGAGGATGATGGAGGGGGCCAGCGTCAGGACCGTGAGCAGGGCGAGCAGCTGCAGGCTCGCGGAGATGTCGCGCGGCGAGCCCGAGAGGGGCAGCTTCGGCACCTCGATCTGGGCCGCGGCGGGCAGGGCCGCGAGCAGGATCACCCCGAGGAAGAGGGCAAAGGGTCCCCAGCGCTTCACGCCTGGCCCTCCGGCGGGCGGATCACCTGGCGCAGGGTCCTCTCGAGGTCGGTGGAGAAGGCGTCTTCTTCTGCCACCTCGCCCCGCGAGACCCGCTCGAACAGGGCCTCGAACTTGTCGTCCTCGCTGAGCTTGGGGGTATGGCCCCACTCGGCGAGCTTGACCAGGGTCTCGCGGCCGTTGGAGCCGACGACGAGGCGGCGATCGCCCACCTCGACCATGATCAGGCTCTGCGCCCCCTTGAGCGGGATCTGGCCCACCACCCGCATCCCTTCCGCCGAGAGGTTGCCGCTCGCGATCAAGCCCTTGGGGACCAGGCCGCGGCGGTACAGGAAGGCCACCCCGTAGATGAGGCCCACGACCAGGCCTAGCTTGAGCAGGACGTTGACGGCGCTGCCGACCCAGTTGTCGTCGTTGCGGTGGGTGGCGGGATCCTGGTAGTCGGGCAGGAAGTAGCCTTCGGCCGACTGGCTCGCATCAGGGGCGGCGCTCGGCGCCTGGGCCCAGGCCGACGCGCCGAGGGCCATGGTGAGGCCCAGGACCAGGAGCAGCAGCTTGAAGGTCCTGAACAGGCGTGGCATGTCCCCCCTAGCCGCGGAAGGAGCTGAAGCGTTCGGCGGGGCTGACGATATCCGTCACGCGGATGCCGAAATTCTCGTCGATGACGACCACCTCGCCCCGGGCGATGAGCTTTCCGTTGACGAGCAAATCTACCGGCTCGCCTGCGAGCTTGTCAAGCTCAACAACTGAGCCCTTTCCCAGGTCCAGCACGTCCCGGATCTGCATGCGGGTGCGTCCCAGCTCGACCGTGACCTTGAGCGGCACGTCCAGCACCAGCTCCAGGCCGTTGGGGGCCGTCATGGCCTGGCCGTACGCCAAAGGCGAGAACTGGGCCGGCTGCGCGTTGACCGGCGGCGCTTGGTGCTGCGGCGGGGGCATGTAGGCCGGAGGGGCATAGGCCGCCGGCTGCGCGTAGCCAGGCGGCGGCGGGGCGTAGGCCGGCTGGGGCGGCGGCGCGTACTGGGGAGGGGGCATGTCCGCCTGAGGCGCCGGTTGGGTGTGCGGTGGAGTGGGCGGCGGGGCGTCCTGCGTTGGCGGGGCCGCCGCCACCGACTTCTCCTTCTGCACGGGGGCGAGGAAGGCCGTGGCGAGCGAGGAGGCCGAGTCGGCCGGCAGGACCTGGATGAAGACGCTCTGCGGCAGCCCGTCGATCATCATCGTGTAGGTGATCAGCACCAGCTCGCCCGCGAGGTAGGCCGGCGGCAGGGCCGCCTCCTCGGGGTTGTCGATGACGGTCGCCTGGGGGGGCTGGAACTCCAGCCGCTTGCCGTAGGTCGTGTTGAGGGTGTTGGAGGCCATCCCCAGCATCTGGTTGATGGCTTCCGAGATGGCCGAGAGCTGCAGGTCGTCGATGATGGCCGAGGGCGGGTTGCCCTCGCCGCCCATCATGAGGTCGGTGATCACGCTGGTGTCCTGCTGGGTCAGGATGAAGCCCAGCATCACGGGGACGTCCGCGACCTCGGCCGCCACGTCGATCAGGACGAGCGGCTCCTTGACGGCCGTCGCGAGCTCGTTGGCCGCGATGACCGAGGTCTTGGGAGAGGTGATCGAGACCTGCTTGTTGAGGAGGATCGAGAGGGTGGTGGCGCCGGAGCCCAACGCCAGCTGGCCGCTCTCCTCGATGGCGCGCAGCTGCTCCTGGCTAAGGGCGTCGCTCATCCTTCCTCCAATTCCGGGTCGTTCAGCACGTCGGTGATCTGGATGGCCATCTTGTTGCGGACCGTCCCGGGCTGCCCCTTGAACTTGAGCCGCTCGCTCACCATGACGGCCAGGTCTCGATCAACGGGCGTCCCCAGCGGCAAAACGTCGCCCACGCCCAAGGATAGCACGTCCGACACGGTCACGGTCGTCTCTCCGAGCACCACCTGGAAGGGCACGTAGGTCGCGTTGACCCGATCGGTCAGGCTCGTGCGGTACTCGGTCGATTGACTCTGGCGCTGGGTGGCGAACATGGCCTGGGCCGAGATCTTGCTCATGACCGGCTCGAGCACGATGTAGGGGATGCACAGGGAGAGGGGCCCCGTGTTCTCGCCGAACTTGGCCTCGAAGGTGATCAGCACGACGGGGTCCGAAGGCGGCACGATCTGGACGAAGCGCGGGTTCATCTCCATCGTCTCGAGCTTGGGGCTGAACGTGAGGACGTTCTGCCAGGCCTCGCTCAGCGTGGCCAGGAGGCGCTGGGTGACGGTCGAGATGAGGGTGCGCTCGATATCCGTGAGGTCGCGGCGGATGCGCGTGACGCGGCCGGGGCCGCCCAGGAGGCGGTCGATGATGGCCGAGGTGATGTCGATGTTGATCTCGAACAGGCTGGTGCCGACGAGCGGCTCCATGGTGAAGACGTTGAGGATGGTCGGCGAGGGCAACGAGCGGGAGTACTCGTCGAAGGTCAGCTGCTCGACCGAGACCACCTCGACCTGCACGAGCATGCGCAGCTGGCCCGAGAGGGCCGTGCTCAGGAGGCGGCTGAAGGCCTCGTGGATCATCGAGAGGGTGCGGATGTGGTCCTTGGAGAATTTGTTCTGGCGCTTGAAGTCGTAGATCCGGACTGTGCGGCGGATCGCCTCCTCGTCGGCCGCGGACGGGGCCGACTTGGTGGGCGTCAGGTCACCCGAAGACAGCGCTGAGAGCAGCGCGTCGATCTCGGATTGGGACAGGATCTCCGACATGGGCCGAACCTACTGGATCACGAATTCCTGGAAGTAGACCCCCATGACCTTCTTGGCCGGCACGGCCTTGTTGAGGCCGACCTTGATCTCGTCCTTGAGCAGGTCCCGCCCCGTCGGCGATTGCAGCTTGGCGATCGTCTCGTGGGACAGGGTGGTGTTGATGACGTCCTTGTAAATGGGTTCGAAGGGCGCCATCTCGGCCTTGATGGCCGCCGAGGGATCCTTGCCGCCCCCTTCACCCTCGCCGCCGCCCTTCTTGGCTTCAGCCTTGCCCTCTTCGGCCATGGCGAGCGAGACGGTGGTCTTGAGGTAGTGGCGCCCGGGATCCGAGAGGTTCACGATGAAGTCGCCGATCGGGTAGATCTCGGTGCGGACCTCGGCCTTCTTGTCGTCCTTCTTGTCGCCGCTGACTTCCTTACCGTTCTCGTACTTGATGTGCTTCTCGACGATGACCTGCTGCGGCATGGCCAGGCGGATCGCGACGAACGAGCTCAGGCTCGAGATGACGGCAATGCCGACCGCGGCCATGACGACCTTGGCGTTGAGGCCCCCGCCCCCGCCTCCGCCACCCCCCGCGCCCTTCTTGGGGGCCGGGGCCGCCTGCTTGCTTGCTGCCATGATGCTCGCTGCGCCTCCTCAAAACCGTGTAGCGCCCGTTTTCGCCGGGGGTGGCGACGTGATCGGCGTTTGCCTCAAGATCACGATCTCGACCCGGCGATTCTGGGCGCGGTGGGCTTCGGTGTCGTTTGCGACCTTGGGGTTGTATTCCCCGTAGCCGGTGGCGGATAACTTCGAGGGGTCGAAGCCGTGGCGCTCCGAGAGGAAGCGCACGATCGTCGCGGCCCGGACGGCCGACAACTCCCAGTTTGAATCGAACTTGTCGGTGTTGATCGGCGTGTTGTCGGTGTGTCCCTCGATCCGGATCGGCTGGGAGATGCCGTTGACCTTGAGGGCCTTCGCGATCTTGTCGAGCAGGGGCACGACGTCCGGGCGCAGGGAGGCCTGGCCCGGGTTGAAGAAGCCCGCGTTCGAGATCGAGACGACCAGGCCCTCGGGCTTCACCTCGGTCTGGACCTGGTCCCCCAGGTCGGCCTCCTTGGCGAGGGCCTTGATGTCCTTCTGGGCGGCCTCCATCTGCAGCTCTTCGGGCGCCATGAGGGCGCTGCCCTGGCCTGGCATGACCCCCTGGCCACCGTCGACGATGTTGGGGCTGCCGCCCGAGCTGCTGTTCGAGATGGGCACGACCATGGCGACCGCCAGGGACTCCTTGAGCTTCTTGTACTTCTCCTTGTCGACCTGGCTCAGGGCGTACAGCACGACGAAGAAGACCAGCAGAAGGGTGATCAGGTCGGCGTAGGTGAGCAGCCAGCGCTCGCTGGAGGCGTGCCCGCCCCCACCGTGACCGCGCCCGCGCCGTCCCGCCGACACCTACTCCTCCCCCTCCGGCTTCAAGGCCCGCCGCTCGGCGGGCGCGAGGTAACCCTTCAGCTTCTCCTCGACGATCTGGGGGTTGTCGCCCGCCTGGATGGCGAGGATGCCAGCCAACATCATCTCGCGGACCAGGATCTCGGACTCGCTGCGCCGCTTCAACTTCACGCCCAAGGGCAGCCACAGGAGGTTGGCCGTCCAGACCCCGTACAGGGTGGCGACGAAGGCGGTGGCGATCGCCCCCCCCAGCCCGCCCGGGTCGCTCAGGTTCCCCAAGACGTGGATGAGGCCCATGACCGTCCCGATGATGCCCATGGTGGGCGCGAAGCCGCCCATCGCCTCCAGGATCCCGAAGGCGGCGGCGTGCCGGCTCGCGATGAACGAGAGTTCGGTTTCGAGCATCTCGCGCACCGTGTGCTGGTCGATACCGTCCGCGACCATCTGCATGCCCTTCTGCAGGAACTCGTCGCCCGTCTCGGCGAGGTCGGCTTCGAGCGCGAGCAGCCCTTCGCGGCGGGCCTTCTCGGCGAAGCCCACCAGCTGCGGGATGAGGGCGACCGAGTCGAAGGGCGTCGCCTGGAAGGTCAAGGAGATCATCTTGGGCAGGTTGAGGACGTCCTTGAGGGGGAAGGCCAGGAGCGTGGCCCCGAAGGTGCCCCCGAACACGATGATGAAGGCGGAAGGCTGCCAGAGGGCAGCGAGGGAGCCGCCTTCCATCAGGTTGGCGGCAATCATGGCTCCCCAGCCGAGGAGGAAGCCGATGATCGTGGCGAGTTCCATGGGTTAGGCCTCGAGCTTTTCTTGAATCAGCCGGACGTCGGGGTGGCAGCGGCGCTTGAAGGCGCACACCCGCTCGATGACCTCGTCCACGGACTCCTGCACGACGTAGCGCTGGTTGGTGGTGAGGGAGACGATCGTGTCGGGGGTGGCCTCGACGGTCTCGATGAGGTCGCAGTTGACCACGAACTCGGCGCCAGACAGGCGGGTCAGCTTGATCACCGGCGTTGCCGTCCCCTCTCCCGGTTCATCCGTTGCACGAACACCAGCACCTCCGCGACCACCGGGTAGAACTCCGGCGGGATGAGCTCGCCGACTTCGAGGGCCGCGAGGCTCTCCACCAGGACGGGGTCGTGGTGGATGGGCACCCCGTGCTCGGCCGCGAGCTCCAGGATCTTCTCGGCGATCCGGCCCGTGCCCTCGGCGACGACTTCCGGGGCCTCGTGGACCCCTTCCTCGTAACTGAGGGCGATCGCCCGTTTCGGTTTTTCCCCCTCTTCGGCCATGGGGCCTCCCCATGAAAGGACGGCTCGCCATCCGGGCTCGCTTTTCCCCCGCCCCCTGCCCCCGCCCCCAGGGGTGGGGGTTAGAGGAAGCCTGATGTCCTTATCAGGCATTCAACCGTAAAAATCCACCCCCTTGGCGGGTACGTCGGGGGCCTTGCCCAGGGGCCCGGTGCCCCGCTTCTCCGAGCGGACGTCGAGGGCGTTGACCCCGATCCCGGCCTCCATGATGGCCGATTTCAGCTCGCTCAGGTAGGGGGTCAGGAAGGCCGCGAGCTCGGGATCCTGCACGACGATGTGGCAGTTGACCTGCTTTCTCGCGAGCAGCATGTCGATCTGCACCGCCTTCAGCTGGTCGGTGTTGAGCGCCATGACCACCCGAGTGCTTCCAGGACCCTCGCCAGGCCGTTTTTGACCCCCTTCCGGTCGCTCATATACCCGAATCTCGCCGCTTCCACCCTGCCAGGCCAAGGGAATGGTGACGGGGGGCGGTTCGGCGGGGTCGTGCCCGGTGCTGGCGAGCTGGTTGAAGCGGATCTCGTCGCGCAGCTGCTGCAACTCGGGCTCGTCGGGTGTCTGATCGACGGCCCCTTCGAGCAAGCTTACCAGCCGGCTCTTGGCGTCGGCTGTGATCTCGTCGTCAAACTCGTGCTGCAGGAGCTTGGCGAGGTCGGCCTCGGGGGAGCCCATCAACTTGATGAGGCGCTTGAGGCTCTCTTGCATGGCCTGGCGATCGCCCTCCGGCAGGGTCATGGTCTTGAGAGCAGAGAGCAGCTGATCCTTGAACCCGCTGCCGGCGAGGTCCTGGCCGGTGTCCATCAGGTTGTCCATGACCTGGTCGAGCAGGCCCGCGAGGCGGGTCCCCAGGGGGTCGGCCGCGTCGTGGCGGCCCATGGCGAGGGACATGGTCTGGGGGGTAACGGGCAGCTTCTGGGAGAGCAGGTAGGCGACGGCCTTGGCGGCGGCCAGGTCGTGCAGGGGCAGGCCAGCGAGGGTGTGCTCGAGGTCGCCCAGGGTCTTGGCATCGAGCGCCTGGCCTTGCAAAACGAGGGCTCGGGCGGCCGTCATGTGGGCGGGGGTGGGCGGCAGGCCCAGCCGGGCGAGCTCTCCCTTGAGGCGATCGTCGCTCAGGAGCTCGGGGGGAATGGTCGGGCCGGTGGGGCGCGTGGCGGGGGTGGATGCGGGCGATCGCCCCGGGGCCTGAGCGGCCTCCGGAGCGATCGGCTGGTAACCCGCAGAGCCTGCGCCGACGTGGGGAACGTCCACGGCTTACATATGCCCAGGATGGCGAGCCATCATCTAGTTAGTGCTTGAGGTTCATCAACTCTTGGAGCACCTCGTCGGCCGTGGTGATGATCTTCGAGTTGGACTGCAGTCCGCGCTGGGCGATGATCATGTTGCTGAACTCGGCCGCGAGGTCGACGTTGCTGTTCTCGAGGGCGCCCGGGGTGATGGTGCCCCGCAGGCCGGTCGAGGCGGTCCCGATCTGGGCCTCGCCCGAGTTGGGGGTGTTCTTGAACAGGTTGCCGCCTTCTTGCGAGAGACCGGCCGGGTTGGTGAAGGCCGCCATCGCCACCTGGGCGAGCACCCGGGTGCGACCGTTCGAGAAGATCCCGTTCATGGTACCCGTCGGGTCTACGGTCACGCCGGTCAGACTTCCTGCCGTGTAGCCATCCTGGTCCATCATGTTGGGAGTCTGCGAGTAGAAGGCCTTCGCGATGTTGGTCTGGGGATCGGCATAGTTGGTCATGGCTCCCTGCTGACCAGGGGTCCCCAGGTTGAAGCTCACTGTTTGAGGCGTACCGGTCGCTTGCGACGTGAGGCCCACCGAAGGCAAGGTGGAGGTAGGCGCGGCAATGGCCGGATCTGACCCTGACGGAACGTAGCCCGCCAATTGTCCGCTGTTGGTGAATTCCACGTAGCCGACCGTGGCCCCCGTGGTTGGGGTCAAGCCGGTGAAAGACGTGGTATCCACCGGGAAAAAGTCGACCTTCCAGGCGGAAAGGCTCTGGGCGGGAAGGCCGAGAGCCGCCACAGGCTGAGTGACGGACTGTACCTTGGTGAACTGCAACTGTCCCTTCAAGGGATTTCCCTGACTATCGAACAGCTGGACCGAGACGTTGGCCGAGCTGTTGGCGACCAGGCCCGGGGGCGCCGTCGGGGTGGGAACTCCAACGAATCGGCCAGGGTTGGGGTTGGACGGGGTTAGGGCTTCCAGGTTCCCGTTGAGCCGGATATTCTGGGTCGCCTGCGGGGGGATGGTGGTGCCGGCGGGAACCACAATCGGCTGGACGGGCTGGGCGCTATTGATCGTGACGGTACCGTTGGGGCCGGGTTGGGCGTTCCAGCCCTGCACCCGGAAGCCGTTCGACGTCTTGATGAAGTTGCCGTTGCGGTCAAAGTCGAAGGCGCCGTCCCGCGTGTAGCTGGTCGTCTGGCCGTCGCTCAGGACGAAGAAGCCGTTGCCGCTCACCGCGAGGTCGGTGTTCTTGCCCGTCGGGTTCAGGGTCCCCTGGGTCTGGACCGTGTCGATGGAGCCCACCTTGACGCCCAAGCCGATCTGCGCCGGGTTGGTACCGCCCAGGTTCCCCTGCGGCGCCGCGCCGCCCTTGAGGGTCTCGGCGAACTGTTCCTGGAACGTCACCCGCTGGGACTTGTACCCGTTGGTGTTGACGTTGGCGATGTTGTTGCCGATGATGTCCAGCTGGATCTGCTGGTTGGTCAGTCCGGAAACGCCAGCGTTGAGCGAACGAAGCATCCAGAGCCCTCCTTCTTAGAGCTGCTACATGCTCCATCTTCGGCTGGTATCAATCAGACTTTAGAGGATGAGGGACCGGGTCTATTGGGAGCCCTTCGGCGAAGTGCTATGGCTGCACCTTGTAGAGAACGACCCCGGCGTTATCTACATGGGTAGCCCAAATCGCTCCAAGCCTGTCGAAATAGGGCCCATCTAGATAAATATCTCCACCGCCAATGTTATATACGCCGATCACGGCGCCACTAGTATTCACTTTTACAAGTGAAGTTCCCATGCGATCGCCAATCCATAAATAGCCGTTCAGATCTATGCCAATATTCGACGTAACTGGCATATTGCCGAGATTTGTAAACGTATTAGGGATGCTGAAGCTTGTAATCTCCGCGCCATTCGGTCCAAATTCTGCCACGGAAGGAACATAGTAGTTTCCGGAATACCATGTGGGGCTATAAAGCACCCAGGCATTGTTGTTTTGATCAACGCAGACTTGTCTTGAGGCGCCATACAGTTCGTTCGGGCGATATGATCCAATAACTGTCCCTGTTGATGTAACCTTATCCACACAGCGGCCTGTATTGACTAGGAGGTTGCCCTGATTATCAAAACATCCAAAATTTTCGCCGGACAAGGTGGAGCTATAGGAGCCAGGAATGGAGTAGGTGGCCACTGATTGCAGATCTGCGGAAAATCTGATTACTTCATTGCTCGAAGGCGGCCACCATGCCCCACTAGACATCCAAATGTTATTCTGTGAATCCGAAAGAACGTCGCTGCCAATTGATGATGCTGAAGGAACTGAAGCCGAAGCGATGAATTGCCCCGTTGCAGAATATCTGCAGACCGAAGTTTGGCAACCCAATACTAGCCGATCCATGGAGTCGGTCGTTATCCTGCTAGCCATGTTGACCACAGCTTGATTTGTAATGCTATATGATGCCAGAACTTGCATGTTTGAGGAAAACTTAAGCAAATCGGCCTGAAAATATGGCGAAGATCCGCGATACATCAAAAACCACGCACAGTTTTGGGAGTCAAATGCGGGTCCTGAACAACTTATATACCCCGGGTAGAATCCCTGATAAAGTACCGTTCCGCTCGGCGGATTAACTTTTGGAATCACCGAAACGTTGTTGCTACCCGTATTTGTTACCCAAGCATTCCGGGCAGCATCGATTGCAACGGCATAGGGCCCGGAGCCGGCATTAAACAATCCTAGCTGTTGCCCCGTGGAGGAGAGAGCGGTGACATTATTGCTATCTCTGTTCGTCACCCAAGCATTACCGTAGCCGTCGAAGGCAATGCTGATGGGCGACGTGCCGACGGGATAGGTGCCCAGGACAGTGCCAGACGGTGACATCTTGGTCACGGAATTGGCCACCTCTGTCGGGATCCAGATGTTGCCGGACGGGTCGACAGCGGGGAATAGCGGCACGGCTCCCGTCGGGTAGGTCGCTAAGGTCGCCCCACTCGGCGACAACTTGGAGATGGTGTTGTCCCCTTCATTGGTAACCCACAGGTTGCCAGACTGGTCGATCGCCATGCCATAGGGACTGTGGCCAACCGGAAATTGACCGATCCGCGCGCCGGACGGATTCAACTCGGTGACGGTATTGCTCCCGTTGTCCACCGTCCACACGTTTCCCGAGCGATCGATGACCACCTTGTTGGGGCCCGTTCCAACTGGGAAGGTGCCCATAATGGTCCCCGACGGGGACATCCGGACGACCGTACTGTCTCCACCCTGGGTGATCCAAAGTGCCCCGGAAGAGTCAAAGGCGATGCTCGTTGGATTGTTCCCGGTCAAGAAATTCGCGACCGCAGTCCCGGAGTTATTAAGTTTTGTAACAGATTTGCCTGAATTGCTTGTAACCCATGCGTTGCCTTGAGAATCGATGGCAATCGCACCAGGATTGGTCGCCACAGAGAATGGGATGCCCGCAAACTTCGTCAGATTGTTACTTCCGGTGTTCGAAACCCAAGCATTCCCCGTGATGTCGACAGCAATCGCGTACGGACCAGACCCAGGAGTGAACGACCCAAGCCGTTGCCCGGCAGATGAAAGCACCGTGACACTGTTGCTGTCTCTGTTCGTTACCCAGGCATTGCCATAACCGTCGAACGCAATGCTGATGGGCGACGTGCCGACGGGATAGGTGCCCAGGACAGTGCCGGACGGCGACATCTTGGTCACGGAATTGGTCACTTCCGTCGGGATCCAGATGTTGCCGGACGGGTCAACAGCGGGGAATAGCGGCACGGCTCCCGTCGGGTAGGTCGCCAAGGTCGCCCCACTCGGCGACAACTTGGAGATGGTGTTGTCCCCTTCATTGGTAACCCACAGGTTGCCAGACTGGTCGATCGCCATGCCGTAGGGACTGTGGCCGACCGGAAAATGCCCGATCAGCCCGCCGACCGAATTCAGCTCGGTGATGGTGTTGCTGCCATTGTCCACCGTCCACACGTTTCCAGAACGATCGACGACTACCTTGTTGGGGCCCGTGCCCACCGGATAGGTGCCAAGAATGGTCCCTGTCTGAGTCATCCGAACGACCGTGTTGTCTCCACCCTGGGTGATCCAGAGGTTTCCAACCGAATCGAAGGCGAAACTCGTGGGGTTGTGCCCCGTGACATACGTACCAAGCGGAGAACCAAATTGATCGAGCTTGGTTACTGCATTTCCCGAGTTGCTGGTCGCCCAAATGTTGCCGTTCGGATCAATGGCGACAGACCCTGGATTGATTCCAACTGAGGTCGTCAAGAGCGTGTCGCCAAGTGACTGTGTGGAGAATCGATGAGAATCGCGGTGCGACATGCTGTCAGGATGATGAGACGTTGTAACGTCGCTAGCGCTCAACGGTGGCATTAACGTGCAGCCAATCAAGGCCAATGAAACCATGATGGCTGAGACAATGAGTTGGGCGGGCTTGGAATGCATCGCGTCCTCGAGAAGAAAGTGCTTCGTCTATGGCGGCAGTTGTCCAATGTTTAATGTTAGCTTTACTTGATGTATCGATGCCTGTCAAGTCCAGTCGTCTTGATGCGTTGCGGGTCACAAACCTTCCAACATGTTGATCCTTCGCACATGACCGTGACGCCAGAGGGGGCGATCGCCACTGGCGATCGCCCCTCGAGCTAGATGATTAAAAACTCAGTCGACCTTCTGGATTTCCTGGATGGTGACGGCCACCGGGTCTTCCGGCTTGGCGTCGGGGCCCGGGGGCGGCGGCTTCTGGATCATCGCCTTGAGGGTGTTGTTGACCCTCCGGATCTCGACCACCTTGCCACCGAATGTTTGCCCATCCGTGTTGACGGACACCTGCTTGCCGATGAGGCTCGAGGCCTGGCTGAGCTCGTTGAAGTCGACCTGGCCCGCCATCGTCTTGTTGAGGTCGGACATCTGCTGGAGCGAGCTGAACTGGGCCATCTGAGCGATGAACTCGGTGTTGTCCATCGGCTTCATCGGGTCCTGGAACTTCAGCTGCGTGACCATCAGCTTCATGAAGTCATCCTGCCCGAGCGTGGCCTTCTTGTTGCCCACCACGCTGGCCGCCGTCGCGGCGACGGTGCTCGTCCCCGAGGCGTTGTTCTTGGAAGAGAGGGGGCTCGCGGCCGCCAATGCCGTCATGGGGTTCCTCCTCGTCAGGCCCGGGCGTCGACCAGGGCCGATCCGCCGTGTGCCGCGTGCGAGGGCGCGGTCTCGCCCTCTTCGGGTACCTCGTCGTACCCGCTGTAACCCTGGTAATGCTGGATCCGGCGCTGGAACTCGGACTGCTGGGGCGTCTGCTGCTGTTGCTGCTGGTTAGGCTGCTGCATGCCCCCCGACAGGTCGAACCCCTGGCCTTTCTGCTGGTCCTTGTCCTGCCCCACGCTGACCTCGAGCTTGTCGATCTTGATGCCCTGGTCGGCGAGGGTCTGGCGCAGGTGGTCCAGCTGACCCTGCATGATGTTCTTGGTATCGGCACTTTCGACCCGGATTTGAGCGCTGACCGCTCCTTCGTGGGCGAAAACCCGCACTTCCATCTTGCCCAGGTGCTCCGGGCTCAGCTGCAGGCGCAGCTCGGTCGGACGATTCTCGGTCGCGGCCTGCACGAACGGCGTCTTGATCACCTCGTGCATGGGGGCCGGCTCGCCCTTGGGCACGCCTTGGTCGAGGACCCGGGCGTGGACGCCGCCGGCCGGAGCCCCCACCTGCTGCGGCAGCTCCCAGGGCTTGACGGCGGCATTGACCCCGACCTCTTCCCCTTTGGGCAGGTCATTCTTGGTATCAGGGGCCTCTGGGGTTGGATCAGCGGCCTTGTCCCCGGGCTTGGCCGCCAACGGGGCATCCGTCGCCCCGTTGGGAGGCTGGATCTTGGTCATGATGGCCGATTCGCGCTGACTGTCGATGGACTGCGCGACCTTCTGGCTGGCCACCGGCGACTTGGTGACCTTGGGAAGCTTGTCCTTGCCGGGCAAGTCTTTGGCAGGCTGGTCCTTCGCATCCGAGGAGTCTCCGCCCGTCGACGAAGCGTCCTCCTTAGTAGGCGCCTGGCCATCGAGCACACCTGGCAAGAGGCCGGCCATCGGGTCCTGGGGCTTCACCCCGGCTTTTCCCGGCGCGTCGCCGGCATCAGGGAGCTTGGTGACCGCTCCCGTCGCTTTACCGCCGCCACCGCCTTGCGGGGCCGAATTCACCGCAACCGGCGTGCTGGCCAGCAAGGACGCCTGCAGGGCGGCCGCAGCGTCGGCCTGAACGGCCGGGGTCGCAAGGACGGGTGCTTGAGGCTGTGCTGCCGGGGGAGTCTTCGACTCGGTTTCCTTCTGGGTGTTCGAGCTGCTCTGAGCGTCGGAAGCAGACCCAGCCTTGGTCGGCGCGTCGGTCTCGGTTTCCTTGGGCTGTTCGGCATCCGGACGACTGGCCGCAACAGCCTCAGGGCGCTTGGTCGACTGATCCGGACGGTGCGCATGGCTCCGGTTGACCGCGCCGCCCCGCCGGGTGTTCGAGCTGGTGTCCGATCGGCGCTCGGCCTGCCCCATGGCCTGCCTGAAGGCATCCCGATCGGCGTCGGAAGCGCCGCGCGCGCCAAGTGATTGAGGGGGCGTGGCCTCGAAGGCCGTGATGGCAGGAATGGCTTGGCTCAAGTCGTACCCTCCGATTCCCGGGCCGCAAGTTGATGGGCCCTCTAGGGGGTATCGGCGGAAAACGGGATCGCTTTAGCGTAGCAAGGCCTGCGAGCATTGCGGAACGGCCTACGGCCAAATCCCCCGCCCCCTGCCCCCGCCCCCAGGGGTGGGGGAAGATTGCCGGCGCTTCGCGCGGCAGGGGGTTACGCGACCTCAGACGCGGGTCGCTTGCGTCACTTTCCCGCGCGTACAGCGCCGGGAAATTCCCCCACCCCTCTGGGGCGGGGGCAGGGGGCGGGGCGACAGTCAGCTGCCCTCTCGCGCGTACCGGATCGTCGCCAACTCATCGATGAAGAGGGCCTCGATCCGGTCTTGCTTCTTTTGCCAGTCCTCGCGAGCCTTCTTCTTGAGCTTCTCGAGGACCTGGACCTTTTGCGCCGCCGTCATCAGCTCGGCGCGGGCCGTCTCGACCTTTTCGGCGGCCACCTGCGCCACGGCTCGCTGGGAAGCTTCCTGCCCGGCCAGCCGCGCCAGGAAATCCAGCCCCCACCGGATCGATTGCAGGTCTCCCTGCTGCTGGGCGGCCAGGAGCTCGACCCGGGTGGCCGCTTGCTGTGAGAGGTAGCCCTGCAAACGGGCCTCTTCGGCCTGCAAGGCGGCCTGCGCGTCGGCCATGGCCTGCGCCTTCTGGTCCTGGATCCGGATGGCCAGGCCGAGCACCGTCTCCAGGCGGAACTTGAAGCCGGCCATCAGGAGGCGAACAGGCTAGACAGGGCCGAGATGGTCGGTTCGAAGGCCATGGGCTCCTGAACGCCCTGGCGCAGGAAGCCGTTCACGGCGTCGATCCTGGCGATCGCCCGATCGATCTGCGGATTCGACCCCGCCGCATAGGCCCCGATATTGATGAGGTCCCGCGCGTCCCGGTAGACGGCGAGCGTCTCGCGCAGCTGACCGGCCGCCCGGATGTGCTCAGGGGGCACGATCTCGGGCATGACCCGCGAGACCGAGTTCAGGATGTCGATCGCCGGGTAGTGGTTCTGAGCGGCCAGGTCGCGCGAGAGCACGACGTGGCCGTCCAGGATGCCGCGCACCGTGTCGGCGATGGGCTCGTTCGTGTCGTCGCCTTCGACCAGCACCGTGTACAGGGCCGTAATGGCGCCCCGCTCGGCCGTGCCCGAGCGTTCGAGCAGCCGCGGCAGGAGGGCGAAGACCGAGGGGGTGTAGCCCTTGGTGGCGGGCGGCTCGCCGACCGCGAGACCCACCTCGCGCTGGGCCATGGCGAAGCGGGTGACCGAGTCCATCATCATGATCACGTTGGCGCCCTGGTCGCGGAAGTACTCGGCGATCGCCGTCGCGACGAACGCCCCCTTCAAGCGCTGCAGGGCCGGCTGGTCCGAGGTCGCGACCACCACGACCGAGCGGGCGAGCCCTTCCGGACCCAGGTCCCGCTCGAGGAACTCCCGCACCTCGCGGCCCCGTTCCCCGATCAGCGCGATCACGTTGAGGTCGGCTCGGGCGTTGCGGGCGATCATGCCCAAGAGGGTCGACTTCCCGACGCCCGAGCCCGCGAAGATCCCGATGCGCTGGCCCTGCCCGCAGGTCAGGATCCCGTCCATGGCCCGCACGCCCAGGGGCAGCGGGGTCCGGATCCGTTCGCGGGTCAGCGGATTCGGCGGGTTGGCGTCGAGGGGGGCGCGGGTAACCGCCTTGAGGGGGCCCAGGCCATCGATGGGCTGCCCGAGGCCGTCGAGGACGCGGCCCAGGAGCTGCGGGCCCACCGAGACTCCCAGGGTGCGCCCCGTAGCCACGACCGGGCTACCGGGCTTGACCCCCTCCATCGAGGCGAGCGGCATGAGCTGGATCCGGTCGTCGCGGAAGCCGACGACCTCGGCGAGGAGGGGGGGGCGATCGCCCAGCCGGATCCGGACCAGCTCGCCCAGGCTGGCGTCTGGCCCCATGCTCTCGATGATGAGGCCCACCACCTGCGCGACCTTCCCCTCGATCCGGATGGGATCGAACTGGGATGCCCTTTCCAGGTAGTCCGACAGCAGGGTCACCGCCCGAACCCTCCCTCGCGGGGCTTGGGCGGTGCGACTGGTCGCTTGAGGTCCCCGAACACGTCCTTAAGGCGCGGATCGGTCTCGGTCTCGACGTCCAGGAGCGTGCGGGCCATCTCCTCGAACTGGGCGGCGAAGCTCGCATCCACCCGCCCCGTGCTCGTCTCGACCACGCAGCCCCCGACCCCCACCTCGGGGTCGGCCAGGACCTCGTACTTGGGCGGCGCCGTCAGTGGGTTCACGAGCCGGCCCACGTCCTGCGGGTTCAGGCGCACCCGGACCACCGTGTCGGCGTTGACCTTGGCGATCGCCGCCTTCACGAGGTTCCTCACCTGGCCGGCATCCCGCGGCTCGCGCCCGAGGATCTTGCCTGCGATGAGCAGGGCGAGCGTCACCACGTCGGGTTCGGCCTCGGCGTACCGGGCCTCTCGCTCGGCCAAAAACCCCTGCACCGCGGCGTCCAGCGACCCCAAGATCTGGGCGAACTGGGCCATCCCTTCCTGATAGGCTTCGTCCCGGCCCTGGGTGAGTCCGTCCTCGTAGGCGGCCCGGGTGACGGTCTCGATGAGCTCCTGGGCCTGCGCCTCGGCCTGGGCCCGAATCGCGACCACTTGCTCCTGCACCTCGGCGAGCAAGGCCGCCGGATCGGGAGCCGGTTCGGCGTTCGGATCCTCATCCTGGGGGTTCCCGAGTCTCGCCGGTTCGACGACCCATTTGCCGTCCACCCAGCGCGTCTGCTCGGCCTTGATGATGCGGGCCATCGTCGGAACCTAGCTGAGCAGCTCGTCGCCGCCGCCGCGCGAGACGATGATCTCGCCTCGCTCTTCCAGCGTGCGGATGATCGACACGATCTTCTGCTGGACCTCTTCCACGTCGCGCACGCGCACGGGCCCCATGAACTCCAGCTCGTCCTTGACGATCTTGCCCATGCGCTCGGACATGTTCTTGAACACCTTGGCGCGGACCTCGTCGTTGCTGCCCTTGAGGGCGAGACTGAGCTCCTTGGTGTCCACCTCGCGCAGGATGCGCTGGATCGAGCGGTCGTCGAGCAGGACGATGTCCTCGAAGACGAACATGAGCTTCTTGATCTCTTCGGCGAGGTCCGGGTTCTGCTCTTCGAGGGATTCCAGGATGGTCTTTTCCGTTCCGCGGTCGACCGAATTGAGCATCGCGACCAGGCTCTTGAGACCGCCCGCGTTCGTGAAGTCCTGGCTCATGACGGCCGAGAACTTCCGCTCGAGCACCTTCTCGACCTCGCGCAGGACGGCCGGCGTCGTGCGGTCCATCTGGGCGATACGGGTCGCCACGTCGGTCTGCAGCTCGCTCGGCAGGCCCGAGACGACCATGGCGGCCTGCTCGGACTTCATGTAGGCGAGGATGAGGGCGATCGTCTGGGGGTGCTCGTTCTGGATGAAGTTGAGGATCTGCATGGGGTCCGCCTGGCGGATGAACTCGAACGGCAGGGCCGTGAGGCTCTCCGACAGGCGGTGCAGGATCTCCTCGGCCTTCTCCAGGCCGAGGGCCTTGGTCAGCAGCTCTCGGGCGTATTGCACGCCACCCGTGCTGATGTACTGGTTGGCCTGGAGGATGTGATAGAACTCCTCGAGCACCCGCTCGGTGTCTTCCGACGGCAGCTTGCCGAGGTTGGCGACCTCGAGGGTCAGCATCTCGATGTCTTCCGAGTTGCCCAGCGACTTGAGGATCGCGCTGGCCGTCTCGGGGCCGAGCGCGACCAGGAGGGCCGCCGCCTTTTGCTTGCCGGTAAGCTGCTGGGCGCGCATGCTACTCGTCCTCCAGCATCCACGACTTCAGGAGCTTGGCCACCTCGGCCGGCTGCTGCTTGACCACCTTGGTGATCTCCTTCTGGAGGTGGGTCTTGCGGTCGTCCTCGCCAACGGTGCCGATGCTGGGCGGTGGGGTCATGCGGCCGTCGACGTCGAACCCCTCCAGGCTGAGCGGCCCGTCCGCGAAGGCCTCTTGACGTCCGGCGAGGCCGCGCCGCAGCAAGACCAGGGCCACGATGCCGATCAGGATGCCGGCGATGATCTTGATGTAGCCCTGAGTCTGCTCGGTCTGCTTCTCCTTGGCGATTTCCGCCGCTTCTTGGACCTTGGCGGCGTCGTTGAACTTGGTCGCCGTCACGTCCAGGGTGTCTCCGCGGGCGACCTCGATGCCGGCCGCCGCCGAAAGGTTTCGCTTGTAGTCGGCGATCTGCTGGGGGTCGAACTCGCCGTTGAGCAGCACCGAGACCGACAGCCGCTTGAGCTCGCCCGGCGCCTTGATCTTGCGGGAGACGGCTTTGTTGACGGCGAAGTTGTTCAAGAGATCGCGCTTCTCGTAGTGCCCCGTCCCGCCGACCGATTCGGAGGCCTGGTAGTTGGGCACCCCACCGCCGGCGCTCTGGTTGGAGGTGACCCCTGGTACACCGCCCGCCTGGGCCCCCTGGCCGATGTAGGTCTCCTGCATCTCCTTGGTCGAGACGGGGATGCCCGAGCCCGAGCCGTCCGGACTCTTGAGCACCGGGGCGTAGGTCTCATCGTTGGTCTCGACCTGGCTGAAGTCCATGTCGGCCGACACGTTCACCACGGCGTTGCCGGGCCCCAGGGCGATGTCGAGGGTATTCTGGAGCTTCTTCTTGAGGGTGTTCTCGACGTTCTTCTTGACCTCGAGCTGGCTCATCGACATCTCGGGATTGGTCGGATCCTGGTCCTTGCCAAGCCCCAGCTCGTCGGTGTAGTTGCGGCCATCCACGTCCGTGATGGCGACGTTGCCTTCCTTGAGGCCCTCGACGCTCTTGGAGACCAGGTGGACGATCGCCTTGATCTGATCGGGCTTGAGCCGGCCGCCCATCTTCATCTTGAGGACGATCGCCGCCGTCGGATCCTTCTGGCTGTCGCTGAACAGGTCCTTCTCGGGCAGGACCAGGTGGACGCGGGCGCTGTCGACCCCTTCGAGCGACTCGATGGTGCGCGTCAACTCGCCCTGCAGGGCCCGCATGTAGTTGAGTTTCTGCAGGGCGTCGGTCATGCCGAACTGGTTTTTGTCGAAGATCTCGAACCCGATAATGCCGTTCTGGACGAGCGACGACATGGAGATCCGCAGCTCGTTCGCTCGGTTCTTCGGCACGAGGATGGCGTCCCCCTGGACCTGGTAGGGAACCTTGGCGTCCTTCAGCTTCTCGACGATGGCGTTGGCGTCGGCTGCGTCGAGCTTGGTGTAGAGCGGGGTCCACTCCGGGGTCTGGGCCCACATGACGAGCGAGACCAGGGCCACTAGGCTCGCCACGGCGACGGCGCCGAACACGATCTGCTGGGTCCGGGAAAGCCCCGTCCAGATCCGCGCGATATCCGCCTGCAGCTGCCGGATGAACTCGTTCATGCCGCCCCTAGATGTTGATCCGCGAGAGTTCCTGGTAGGCGTCCAACATCTTGTTGCGGATGGCCATCGTCAGGTTGAGGGCGACACCGGCCTTCTCGGAGGCGATCATGACGTCGTGAAGCTCGACGTTGCCGCTCGTCACGAAGGCCTGTTTCATCTCTTCGGCGTTCTGCTGCAGGCTGTTGACGCTCTGCAGGAACTCTCCGAGCGGCTTACCGAGCTGCTCGATGGGGGCCACGGCGGTCGCGGGCGCCTCCTCCATCGGCTCGGATAGGCTCTTGGCCGGTCTCTGCGGCAACGGCATGCCGCCCAGGCCGACGCCCGGCCCATGCCCCGCCTCCTTGCCACCATGCCCCTTGCCGGCCAAGCCGTCGAACATGGCCCCGAAGTCGAGCCCGGAGCTGCCCTTGCCCAGAGAACCGGGCTTGGGCATGGGAATGGGCGCCCCGAGCGGGGTTGGCAGAGTGAAGAAGGGAGGAAGGCCGGCCATCAGATCTCGAGGGCCTTGCTGGCGCTCGCCTTGATGGCCTGGACCACCGTAATGTTGGCCTCGTAAGAGCGCGTGGCCGAGATCATGTCGGTCATCTCGGTGACGGGGTTGACGTTGGGGTAGGACACGTAGCCCTGCGAGTCGGCGTCCGGGTGCTCGGGGTCGTAGACCCGCTTGAACGGGGTCTGGTCCTCGAGGATCCCGGCGACGTGCACCCCGGTGGTCGGCATGCCGGGCCGGTTGGCCGGCTTGGACTCGAAGACGACCATCTCGCGCCGGTAGGGCCCGCCGTGCGGGGTGCGGGTCGTGTTGGCGTTCGCCAGGTTGCTCGCGATGGTGTCCATGCGCAGGCGCTGGGCCGTCAGCGCACTCGCGCAGGTGTTGAGGGAATCAAACGTGCTCATCGATCACCTCCCTAGGGGTTGCCCCGGATCACCGAGTTCATGCCGGCGAAGCGACGCTTCACCATGTCGGCGATCGTCGTGTAGGACAAGGACGTCTGCGCGAGCTTGGTCATTTCCGAGTCGACGTCGACGTTGTTGCCGTCGTTGCGCATGGTCGTATCATCGGCGCGGGTCATCTGGGCCTGAAATTCTTCCAGGCTCTGCGGGCCGCCCATCCGGAAGTGACGGGGGTCGGTGGTGGCCATGGGGAGCTCGCCTTCGGGGCTCGTCCGCTCGGCCGCGTCGTGCAGCTCCCCCTCGAAGGACACCTCAAGGCGCTTGTAGTTGGGGGTGTCGACGTTGGAGATGTTTTCGGCGATCGCCCGCTGGCGCATCGCGAGACCGTCCAGGGCCTTGGCCATGACGGTCGTGCCGTTGCCGAATAGCTTGTCCAGCATGGCAGGGTCCTCCTCGACCACCCCCACCGTCCCTGGCCAGGAGCTTCCCTTCGGGGTACGGGTCCTCGGTGACCCGCTTCAGCGGTAGGGTTTGTACCCGACAGCGTGCTCTAGCTAACCAACACCGAGCCTTTGGCCGATCAGGGGGCCGGTCGTCGCCCTATTATGTCATCCACCCCCGCCTCGGCGGTGTGACCGACGACACCACACGAGCGAGAGGGGCGCGACCAAAGGCCACGCCCCCCTCAAACCCGCCGACTCGCGCCGGCGTCGATCGGACTGGCGGGTCGCGCCTTTCAGCCGCCGGAGCGGAACGCAACCACGGGCCCCGCCCGATCACCAGCCGCACACCGGGTGAGACGCAAGAGCGCTTTCCGCTCCCCACCCGCATCCCGGGGCTGACTGACAGGATCGACTGTAGCAAGCGGACGTTAAGCCCCCCGCCACGGTCTGTTGGCCGCCCGTCGATTCTTCGTTAAGACTTCGTTGCCTGGGGGACCAGCGCCAGGATGGCGGCGACGACCTCGTCGATCGTGAGGCGATCGCTGTCGATCAGCACGGCATCCTCGGCGGGCTTCAACGGGGCCACCGCGCGGGTCGAGTCGATCTCGTCGCGGCGGGCGATGTCGGCCTCGAGGGCCTGGAGATCGACCGGATGGCCGGCGGCCTCGAGGTCCTTGGCCCGCCGCCGCGCCCGCTCGGCCGGGCTCGCCACGAGGAAGACCTTGACGTCGGCCTTGGGGAAGACGACCGTCCCGATATCGCGGCCTTCGGCGACTACGCCGCCGTCACGCCCCAGCTCCTGCTGGAGCCGAACCAGGACCTGCCGCACTCCGGGGACCTTGGCGACCTCCGAAACGCGGCTGGTCACGCGCGGCGTCCGGATTTCGGTCGTCACGTCCTGCCCATCGATGCGGGTCCGGTCGCCGGCCGGATCGGCGACCAGTTCGATCTGGCTCTGCTCGGCCAGGCGCGTGAGGGCGTCCTCGTCCGTGAGGTCGAGGCCCTGCTCAAGGGCCTTCCACGTGAGGGCTCGGTACATGGCCCCCGTGTCGAGGAACAGGAGGCCGAGCGCCTGCGCCACGCGGCGTGCGACCGTGCTCTTGCCGGCGCCGGCGGGCCCGTCGAGGGCAATCACGGGGCGGGTCATGGCGTCACCTCCGAAACGGACGGGCGGACCAGGGCCGCGTCGGGACCATGGGGATCCAGCAACACGTTGTCGATCAGGCGGGTCTCGCCCAGGTACCCGGCGACCAGCGCGGCCAGACCAGGACCGAACGCGGTCGCGGCCGACAGATCGCTCAGCTGGACGACCTCCAGGTATTGCAACCGGATGAGCGGCTCCTGCTCGATGATGCTGCGGGCGCGGGCGATCGCCGTCTCGAGCGGCACGCGCTCGAAGTCCGTGAGCACGCCCCCGAGGGCCCGAGACAATCGCACGGCGGCCCGGCGTTCGTCCGGAGAGAGGAAGACGTTGCGGCTGCTGAGCGCGAGGCCGTCGGGTTCTCGGACGGTGGGGCAGCGCACCACCTCGGTGGGGATGTTGAGGTCTTCGGCGAGCTGGGCGATGATCCGCCACTGCTGCAGGTCCTTCTGACCGAAGTAGGCCCGATGGGCTCCGGTGAGCAGGAACAGCTTGGTGACCACGGTGGCCACCCCGTCGAAGTGCCCGGGCCGGTAGGCGCCGCACAGTCGTTCGGTGAGCCCCCCCCCGACCGAGACCTGGGTGGCGTAGTCCGCGGGATACATCTCGGCGGGTTCAGGGGCGAAGAGTACGTCGACGCCCGCCTCCTGGCACAGCCGGGCGTCCGCCTCGAGCTGACGCGGGTAGCGGGCGAAGTCCTCCTTGGGACCGAACTGCTTGGGGTTGACGAAGATCGAGGCGACCAGGGTTTCGACGTCGGATCGGGCCTGGCGCATGAGGCTCAGGTGCCCGGCGTGCAGGGCCCCCATGGTAGGGACCAGGCCCCGCCGGCTGGGGCGGGTCGAAAGGGCGGCTTGCAGGTCAGCGCGGGAGTGGACGAGCTCCATCGGGATCTCCTGATTCGCATGGAGTCTACCACTCCAGCCACCGAACGGCCATCGCGTCCGGCGGCCAGGGGTTTTGGGCGTCCAAAACCTTTTGTCACCCGGCCCTAGCCGGTCCTGGCCCGACCCGCTTAGGATGACGTGACGGGCGTCGGCGCACCGACGCGCCGGACCCTACGACGGAGGAGCGTGGACGTGAAGCGAACCGCGGAATTCGACCTGCTCGGGTGCCCCGTGAGCGACTACGCCTCCGGCGAGCTCGTCGGCTGGGTCAAGTGCGTCGTGTACGACCGGCCGCACGACCTGGTCGCGCGGATCGGGATCGAGCGCGAACGCTCCCCGGCTCCGCACCCGGAGCCGCTGGAGGCCCTGGAGGCCCCCGAGCCTCGACCGGAGTGCGACTACATGGTCGGCCAGGTGGCCGCGATCACCCTGACCGATCCGGCGGGCCGCCCGATCGTGGCGGCCGGCGAGCCTATCTCCCCGACCGTTCTCGAGACGGCCCGTCGCCACGGCCTGCTGCATCGGCTGGAGGCGACGTTCGGCTGAAGGAACGGCCTACGGCCGGATCCCCCGCCCCCTGACCCCCGCCCCCAGGGGTGGGGGAACTTCCCGGCGGGTTAGCCAAAAAGCGGTGATCGAGTCCGACTCCCGGCCCATCAGCCGGCCCCGCCCTTTTTGCTCGGGGCGGGGCCGGTAGGTTGGCGTCGGGTCGCATTCCCCCACCCCTCAGGGGCGGGGGTCAGGGGGCGGGGGCACCGCCTAGGCCTCGCGATTACTGGACCTTGGCCCCCAGCACGCTGTTGCGCATGCCGTAGCCGAAGTAGAGGACGATGCCCAGGGCGAGCCAGACCACGAAGCGCACCCAGGTCACCGAGGGCAGCGAATACATCATGTAACCGCAGGTGAGCAGCGTGCCGACCACGACCAGGGGCAGCGCTGGCGTCCGGAAGGCGCGCTTCCACTCGGGATGGCGCGCCCGCAAGACCCACACCCCGACGGCCACCAGGCAAAAGGCGAACAGGGTGCCGATGTTGGCGAGCTCGGCCACGGTCGAGATGGGCGTGAGGCCTGCCATGACGGCGACGGCGAGCCCGCACAGGATGGTCGTCATGTGTGGGGTGCCGAACCGGGGGTGGACCTGCGCGAAGGCCTTGGGCAGGAGCCCGTCGCGGGCCATGGAGAAGAAGATGCGCGGCTGGGCCATCATCATGACGACCAGCACCGAGGTGATGCCCGCCACGGCGCCCACCGAGAGCAGGGCGGCCGCCCAGCCCTTGTGGATGTAGTCGAGGGCGTAGGCGAGGGGCGCCGCGTTGTTGATGATGGCCGGGTAGAGCGACTGCGGGATGATCCCGGTGAAGATGGCCGCGATCGCGATGTAGAACAGGGTGCAGATGCCCAAGGAGGCGATGAGCCCGATGGGCAGGTCGCGCTGGGGATTCTTGACCTCCTCGGCCGCGGTCGAGATGGCGTCGAAGCCGATGTAGGCGAAGAAGATGGTGGCGGCCCCGGTCATGACCCCGCCGAAGCCATGGGGCATGAAGGGCGTCCAGTTGCCCGGGTTGACGTGACCCAGGGTGATCGCGATGAACAGGATGAGGACCAGGATCTTGACCCCCACGAAGAGGGAGTTGATGTTGGCGCTCTCCTTGATCCCGACGACCAGGAGGCCGGTCACGACGAGGGCGATGGCGATCGCCGGCAGGTTGACGATCGCCCCCGGGGTGACGCCTGGGGCGTTGATGAGGGCCGCGGGCAGGTGGATGCCGACGTTCTCGAGGATCTTGACGAAGTAGCCGGACCAGCCGATGGACACGGCCGCCGAGGCGACGACGTACTCGAGGATGAGGTCCCACCCGATGATCCAGGCGAAGAGCTCGCCGAAGGCCGAGTAGGCGTAGGTATAGGCGCTGCCCGACTCGGGGATCATGGCGGCCACCTCGGCGTAGGCGAGGGCGGCGAAGGCCGAGGCGAGGCCCGCGATGATGAAGCTGAGGATGATGCCGGGCCCGGCGTACTTGGCGGCGGCTGCCCCCGTGATCACGAAGATCCCCGTCCCGATGATGGCCCCGATGCCGAGGGCCGTGAGGTCGAGGGCGCCCAGCACCTTCTTGAGGCCGGAGTCGGTCCGTTCGCGGTCGATGGGTTTACGGACGAGGAGGCGGCGCGATAGCGAGGCCGGTGGGGACGGGTCTTGGCTGGCGACGCTCAAAAATACCTCCTAGCAATGGGGCACCGTGTCAGGTGGGATGCCGATCGGGACGAAAACACCCCATCATACAGGGGCGGGCTCCCCGCAGCAAGAAAAGGGGATGGCGTCGCTGGTCAGGGTGGACGAGAAGGTTCGGCCTTTTGCCGGGGCCGGGTGGGCCGCTGCCCGTTACCGTAGGCACCACCGGTGCCCTCTCCCCCCTGGATGGGGGGATTGATGGGGGGTGATCGCCGGCGAAGCCATGGCCTTCCATCCCGCATGGAGCCGCCTGCGGCGATCGCCTCACCCCCCTTGCGTCCCCCCATCCAGGGGGGAAAGGTGGCAGGGGATGCGATACTTGCTCGTTGGTCTATGGTGCTTGGGCTTCGCCACCCCGGCCTTCGCCGAGAACCTGGCGATCGCCCCCGTCCCCGCCATCACCGAGGACCCCGTCTGGGTCGTCCAAAACGCCCTCGAAATCCTGCAAGGCGGGCTCGAGTCTTATCAGATCGCCCACTGGGGCGACTATCCCGACGCCCTGGTGCCCGAGACGCTGATCGCAACCCTCAAGGGAGAAGGGCGGTTGCCCCTCGGCTTCGCCCTGCCCGTGGCCCCGAGCGCCTTCCACTGTGACCCCACGGGCTACCGCATCCTGCTCGCAGCCGACGGCCAGACCCGCGAGATCGCCTCGCCGGCCCCGGGGCCCAACTACTGGCGGTTGATCTGGCCGGGGGTCAAATCAGGCTCGTGATGCGGGCCCTGAGCTTGCGCATGCATTCCTGGCCCTGGTCGAAGCCGACCATGCGCGAGATGGCCATGCCGAGCCGGTCCGAGAGGTCGACCATCTGCCCGAAGGTGACGTTTTCGAGCTCCATGATCCCCATCTCCTGACAGGCCGACTCGACCAGGTTGTTGGCCACCTCGTAGCCGACGAACTCCATGACGATCAGGGCGAAGGAGTCGAAGCGGGTGCGCTGGATGGGGGCCGTCGCGAGGTCTGGCCCGTGCTCAGAGCTGTGGGCGACCGCCGCCCCGGTGTAGAGCAGGCTCTTGAGGGCCCCGCAGGTCTCGATCTCGCCCAGGTGCGATTGCTCGAAGAACTGGGCCAGGGTGAAGGAGCGCGGCAGCTTGCGCATCCAGTGCGGGATCCACTCCGGGGGATCCTGGCGGTCCCACTGGAAGGCGTCCAGCGCGTCCTGGGTGTAGCTCACGGCCGTCGTCAGGTCGTGGATGATGCCCTTGTAGTGGTGGCACTCGTCCATGCGGCGCATGCCCTCGAGCAGCACCCAGTCGATCTGGCGCGAGATGTTCGGCTCGGGGACCTCGTCGTGCGAGATCTCCATGACCCTGAAGATGCCGACCTTCCACCAGCAGATGATCCGGAACATGGCCTCTTCGCCGCGCAGGGCGTTGACGGCCCCGTACTTGAGGTTGCCGCCTACGAAGTACATCTCGGCCGACTGGCCGATCTCGACCCGGGAGAGCTCCAGTTTGGCCGTCTTCTGCTCGAGCTTGATGAGCTGGACCAGGTTGGGAAAGCTGATGGACGCGATGTTGCCTTCGAGTAGGGTCAGGTTCGACAAGCCCGGATCCTTTCCTGGAACGTGCGCTCACTGGAGCGTCGGCGCGCTTCTTATACCCCCGGGGCGCTGAAACTACTGCCTGGATCCGGCCGGGGCGCGGGACGGCGGGTGGCTCTCACGGCCGCCAGGAGCGGCACCCTGAGAACGAGCAGCACCGCCGCGTACAGCCCGAGCGACGCCGTGGAAGCCAGCAGCAGCTGGACGAGCGCTCCGAGGAAGCCGTGAGCGGGCAGCCAGCGGGCGATCGCCCAGGCCACCCCCGTCGCCGGAAGCGTGGCCACGAGGGCCTTCGCGAGGGTACCGAGGCTGGGCTTGAGGCCGAGGGTTCCCAGATCGGCCCGCAGCAACGCGCCCAGGATGACCAGGTTGGTCACGGTGACGAGGGTCGTCGAGGTCGCGAGGCCAGGCAACCCGAAGCGAACGAAGAAGCTGTTGTAGGCCAGGTTGAGGCCCAAGGAGATCGAGGTGACGATGAGGGGAATCCTGCTCTTGTTCTGGGCGTAGAACACGCGGGTGAACAGGTCGCGCGTGGCGTACGCCACGATCGACAGCGAGATGATGCCGAGCACGAGGGCTGTCCTGTCCGTGTCCGCGGCATGGAAGGCCCCCCGCTGGAAGGCGACCTGGACGGCGCTGTGACCGAGCACGATCAGGAGTCCGGTCATCGGGAGGCAGAAGAGGGCGATCGCCTGCACCCCCCTGTTCAGCCAGCCGAACAGGGCCTCGCGGTCCCCGGTGGCGGCCGCCTCGGTCAGGCGCGGGAACATGGGCACCAGCATGGCCGTGAGCAGGATGCCCAGCGGGAACTGGATGAGCAGGTTCGAGTAGTTGAAGACGCTGATGGCCCCTCGGCCCAGGGAGGCGCAGAAGGCGGAGCCGATCATGGCGTTGAGGGTCCCGATCGAGCTCGACAGCGAGGCCGGCACCAGCTGACGCATCATGTCGACGAAGCCAGGGTGAGTCAGGCCCAGTGGCCGGACCGGGCGGCCGCCCGAGATGTCCCTCCAGTCCGCCAAGACGGGCCAGGCCTGCAACACGAGTTGGCCGACCGCCCCGATGAGGGTGCCCCAGGCGATCGCGGTCGCCGAATGGCTCACGAACAACACGGCGATGACGGCCAGGCTCGAGACCATGGGGGTCAGGCTCGAGTTGGCGAACTTGTCGCGCAGGTTGCTGATCCCGCACAGCACCCCGATCAGGCCCCCGATCACGATGAGGGGGGACATGATTCGAAACTGCTCGATGGCCATCACCCGGGCCTCGGGCATGAGGGTCGGGGCCTGGATCGTGATGAGCGCCGGGGCGGCGAGATAGGAGGCCAGGGCGATCGCCCCGGTGAGGGCCGCCGTCCCCCCCAGAATGGTGAGCAGGAGTCCCGGCACCTCGCTTTCCTGGCCGCGCGCCTTGAGCCGCGTGACGGCCCCCATGGTCGCGAGGTGGAAGGGCCCGTTGAGCCCGCCCAGCATGATCAGGAAGAAGGCCGGGATGTAGTAGGCGACCGTGTTGGCGTCCTTGACGAGGTCGGCGCCGAAGGTGTGGGCGACCGCGACCTCGCGCAGCAGGCCGACCCCCTTGCTGAGCAGCAAGAGGACGGCCATGAGGCCGCTCGCGCGAAGAAGGCTACGAGCCACGCGCCTGGAGGTCGGCCAGGATCCAGTCCACGGCGGCCGAAAGGTCGGGAGCGACGTGGGTGGGTTCGACCTTCCACTGGTATTCGCCGGACAGCACCCGATCCCCGTAGCCGGTCTGCAAGAGGACGGTGCGACAGCCGGCGTTATGGCCGAGCTCCACGTCCGTCGCCTTGTCGCCGACCACATAGGAACGGGCGAGGTCCACGGGGTGTTTGGCCACGGCCTCGTCGACCATCTGGGTCCCGGGCTTGCGGCAGTTGCAGGCGATCGCGTAGCGGGGATCGGTCCCATCCGGCAGGTGCGGGCAGTAGAAGAGGTCGTCGAGGAGGGCGCCCTCGTCGAGCAAGAGGTCGTTGAGGCGCTGGTGCAGGGTCCCGATGTGGCTTTCCGGGTAGTAGCCCCGCGCGGGACCCGATTGGTTGGTCACCAGGATGGCCATGATCCCGGCCTCGTTGAGACGGCGGATGGCGTCGGCCGCGCCCGGGATCAGGCGCAGATCCTGGGCATCATAGATGTAGCCGACCTCTTCGTTGATGGTGCCGTCGCGATCCAGGAAGACGGCGGGACGTTTCTCGTTCATGGGTTCCTCAACGGCCTTGCGGCTTCATTATAGCCGACCTGCTTGAAATGGCGACAGCCGCGGCTCCGTGCTAGAATCCCTGGTCGCTTCCCTGCACGAGGACCCCATGCGCACCGATCGGATCCTGGCCCTGCTGCTCATCATCGCCTGCTTCGTGGCGGCGATCGCCGCCTGGATTCGCCCCGCCGTCACACCGAGCGCCCGCCTCGCCCCGCTCTCGACGGGCGGCCAAGCGGACGTGGCCCTGATCGACGTCTATGGGACGATCTCCGACGGGCAGGACCTCGACGGCTTCTTCGGCAGCACCGGGGCCACGGCCAACAGGCTGGTCAAGGCCATCCGCGAGGCCGAGCGGGACCACGTCAAGGCCATCCTGGTCCGGATCAACTCTCCGGGCGGCACGGCGGCCGCCAGCCAGATGGTCTACAGCGAGCTCATGCGGGTCCGCAAGGCCGGCCACATCAAGGTGGTGGCCGCCATGGGCGATGTGGCGGCCTCGGGCGGCTACTACATCGCGAGCGCCGCCCAGCACATCGTGGCCAATCCGGCGACGACCACCGGGTCGATCGGGGTCATCATCCACGTCGGCAACATCGCGCGGCTGTTCGACAAGCTGGGCATCAGCGAGACGACCATCCAGAGCGGGGTCCACAAGGACATCCTCTCGCCGTTCAGGCCCATCAAGTCCGACGAGCGCACCTTGTTGCAGGGGCTGGTCAACGACACCTACGAGCAGTTCCTGGCCGCCGTCGAGGCGGGACGCCACCTCAGCGACGCCCAGCTCCGCCCGATCGCCGACGGCCGGGTGTTCGATGGCAAGCAGGCCCTCGCCGTCCACCTGGTGGACAGCCTCGGCACCTATCAGGAGGCGATCGCCAAGGCCGCCTCCCTGGCCGGCGTCAAGGGTGAGCCCTCGGTCCGAACCTATCCGGGCGGCGGCCTGTTCGAGCAGGTCTGGCCCCGGTTCGAGTCGCGGCTGCCCGCTTGGCTCGGCGGGGCCAGCGCCGAGCGCTGGAACAAGGTCCCCCTCGCCCTCATGGAGTGAGCCGTGCTCGAGTCGCTTTACCTCACCCTGTTTCGCCCGGGTACCGCGGCCCAGCCCCTGCGGCTGGGCGGGGCGTGGGGCCTTTGGTTGATCCTCGCCATCCTGGCCGCCCTGCCGGCGGCCGGCCAGTGGGGGCTCGGAACTCCGGGGTTGATCGGGCTCAGCACGCTCCTGTTCGTCATGCTCGTGCTGGGCTGGTTCGGCATGGGGGCCCTCGCCCACCTGCTGGCCGAGTTGCTCGGCGGGCAGGGCGACGGGCGCGCCGCCCTCACGGCGATCGCCGCCGCCTTCTGGCCTTCCGTCCTGATCGCCCCCCTGGAAGTGGCCGCTCCGGTGCTCGGGAGGTTCGGGGCCCTGCTACGCTTCCTCGTGTGGCTCTGGGTCGTGCTGGGACTCGTCCGGGCGATCGCCCGCAGCCAGCAGCTCCCCTGGGGACGGGCCGCCCTCTGCCTGGTCGTGTCGGGGGCGATCGCCATGGCCGGGGTGATTTCGGCCGTCCTGGCCCCCGTCGTGGCCCTCGCGATCATGCTCACATGAGAAAGGCCCCCGCCTAAGCGGGGGCCTCGGACCCGTGAGGATCATCCACCGAAGACGCTTTTCCAGACGCTCGCGGCCCCGTTCTTGAGGTTGTTGACCCCGTTGCTGACAGCGTTGCCGGCGGCGCTCGCCTCGTCGCCCGCCCACTTGGCGGCGCCCTCAGCAGCCCCCGCGATCTTGTCCTTGTAGTGGACGGCGAGGGCCCCCACGCCGAGGCCTGCCGCCGCGATACCGGCGGCGGCCGCGACTGGCTGGCCACCCGGCACCATCATGGCGACGCCCGCGACGGTCGTGAGCACGCTCGAGGCCATCTTGAGGCCCTTCTCCAGGCTCCAGCCGTGCTTCTGAGCGTCCTGCAGGGTGGCGATCGCTCCGCTGATGCCGGCCACGATGGCGGCCGGACCCCCCACCCGCTTCAACAGCTCGGCGCCGCCCGGGATCTTGCTCATGAGGGCCTCGAGCTTCTCGGTCGGGACCATCTTCATGACGTCTTTGAGGTTGTTGCCCAGATCGGCCAGGTTCTGGACCATGCGGGGCACGTTGCCCTCTTTGGCCGCGAGGGCGAAGCCCGCCACGGACGAGGCGACCCCTGCGATGGGCAACCCCTTGCCAAGGGCCGAGGTGCTGCCGGCCGCCTTCAACGCTTGGGTATCGCCCACCATGCCGAGGTCTTTCTTGGCCTCGCCGAGGGCGCTGCGCATCTCGTCGGCCGAATTGACCAGGCGTCGGGTCTGCGCGAGGGCCTGCCGCGAATCGCGCGCCGAGTTGATGCCGTCTAAGTTGCTTCCCATCGAAAGGTCCTCCCCCAAGTTCCGCGAAGTCCGTCTGCCGGGTTATGCCCGCCCCCGCCGCTCGACGTTCGCCAATTAACAGCATCTGAACAGAGACTTGTTGGAAGCGGCCGGGGTGTTGGGAATCGATTAAAAGTCCGTTGGGGAGGCGACCTCCGGGGCGGGGCCGAAGAGCTCCTCGCGGACGATGTCCTGGGCGGCCTTGTTGGCCGCGCGCGCCGCCAGATCGAGCATGGCCCCCGAGATGGCCGAGAGCTCGTCCGGCGTGAACGCACCCTTGTCCGGGATCCCGCTCATCTCGAGCGACCGGCGAAACACGTCTTCGGCCTCGCCGGGAGGCAGAGCCTGGGCCACCAGGGCGAAGACCTGGGCCCGCGGGATCATGGGATTGCTCGGCATGGTGGTCGCCTCTTAGCTCTGGGCCTGGCCCGAAACGGCCAGGGGGGCGGACTGGGCCCGGTAGGCCCGCAGGGTGTTCTGCAACAGCGCGTGGATGGTCATGGGGCCCACGCCGCCGGGCACCGGGGTGATGGCCCCCGCGACCCGGGAGACGGCCTCGAAGTCGACGTCGCCCACGAGCCGTCCGTCCGCTAGCCGATTGGTCCCCACGTCGATCACGGTGGCCCCCGGCTTGATCATGTCGGCCGTGACGAGCCCGGGCCGTCCCACGGCGGCCACCACCAGGTCGCCCCGCCGGACGACGGAGCCGAGGTCGCGGGTGCGGCTGTGGCACAGGGTGACGGTCGCATCGGCCGCCGTCAGCATCAAGGATAGGGGGCGTCCGACGATGGCCGAACGCCCGATCACAACGGCCTCCTGGCCGGCCACCGAGATCCCCTCGTGGGCGAGCAGCTGCATGATCCCGGACGGGGTGGCCGGGGCGAGGCCGGGCAGCCCCACGGTGAGCAGCCCCAGGTTGTAGGGATGGAAGCCGTCCACGTCCTTGCGGGGATCGATGGCTTCGATGACGCGGCGCTCGTCGATCCCCTTGGGCAGCGGCAACTGCACGATGAAGCCGTGCACAGCCGGATCGGCGTTGAGCCGGCGGACCTCGGCCAGCAGCTCGTCCTCGCCGATGGTCGCGGGCAGGGCGACGTGCTCGTAGATGAAGCCCACCCGCTCGCAGGCCAGCCGCTTGTTCTTGACGTAGACGGCCGAAGCGGGCTCGTCGCCCACCAGGATCACGGCGAGGGTGGGCGATCGCCCACCACCCTGCCGGATCGCGGTCACCTGGGCGGCCAGATCGGCCTCCAGCTCGCGGGAGATGCGCTTGCCGTCGATGAGGTGAGCCGTCATCAGCCAATCCCCTTGGGTTTCTTGTCGGACATCTTGGCCATGAAGCGCTCAACGTCGACGATGAAGCGCTCGTGGGTGCCCTCGGCGATCTTTTCGCGCTCGTCGTAGGCGGCCACCTTGTACTCGAGCTTGCGACCGGATACCCGGGTCAGGATGGCCTCGGCCTGGATGTTGTGACCCAGGGGGGTCGCGGCCAGGTGGCGCAGGGCGAGGCCGGTGCCGACGGTGGTCATCCCGGGTGGCAGGTAGGAGCTGATGGCCTGGCTGGCGGCCTGCTCGACCAGGGCGACGATCGCGGGGGTGGCGAGGACGGGCAGGGTGCCCGATCCCATCGTGACGGCCGTGTTATCGGTCGCGACCATGCCCGGGGCGTGGCCCATGGCCCCCACCACGTGGTCTAGCTCTACCATCGAGGCACCTCTCTGCGATCCGGATCGAGGCTCGATTGTACCACGCGGCACCGGACGACCCGGACCAGGCGGCCTTCGTGTTAGCATGGCGCACCGGATCGGGTTCCGCCTCCACGTTCCCTCAACGCGTCAAAGGAGCCGCTCATGGACACCCCGTACCTGAATCGCGCCGACTCTCCCCTCTCCTCGGCGGATTGGGAGCTGATCGACAACACCGTGATCGAGGTGGCGCGCCGCTCGCTGGTGGGCCGGCGATTCCTGCACGTCTTCGGGCCCTTGGGCGCCGGGGTGCAGGACGTTGACTACGACCTGTTCACCGGGACTGGGCAGGCTCAGGTGGCCGTGTTCGGCGAGACCGAAACGAGCATGGTGCGGGCCAAGCGCCGGATCCACGAGAACATCCCGATCATCTACAAGGACTTCATGCTGTACTGGCGGGATCTGGAGACCTCGCGGCAGCTCAACCATCCCCTCGACGTCGGCGCCGCGGCCGCAGCGGCCTCGATCGTGGCCCAGAAGGAGGACGCCCTCATCTTCAACGGCGATGCCGAATGCGGTTATGAGGGCCTCATGAACGTCACCGGGCGCAACATGCTCGTGCGGCGAGACTGGAAGGAAGCGGGCAACGGTTTTCAGGACGTGGTGGATGCCCGGGCCAAGCTGCTCGAGGCGGGCTTCAACGGCCCCTACGCCGTCATCGTCAACCCGACCTGGTACTCGCAGCTGCATCGGGTGTACGCCAATTCGGGCGTGCTCGAGATCAACCACGTGCGCGAGCTGGCGACCGCCGGGGTGTTCCAGGCGCCGGCGCTCCAGGATGGCCAGGGCTTGATCCTGTCGGTCGGGATCCAGAATGCCGACCTGGCCATCGGGCAGGACCTGATCACGGCCTACCTGGGGGTCGAGAAGATGAACCACCCCTTCCGGGTCTTCGAGAGCCTCGTGCTCCGGATCAAGCGTCCGGGGGCCATTTGCACCTTCGAGGGGGCGGCGGTTTAGGTGATGAGCGATCCCGGCGATCTGGTCGTCCTGAGGCAGGCCCTGGTTCGAGAGCTCGAGACGATCAACCATTACCAGCAGCTGATGGATCGGGCGGTCTCGGTCGAGGTCAAGGATCTGATGCGGCACCTGATGGACGAAGAGAAGGAGCACGTGGCCGAACTGACGGCCCTGCTGCGCCAGGGGGACGCCGTTCAGGACCGGATGTTCGTCGAGGGGCACGCGGAGGCGATCGGTCGGGGGAAGGCGAGTCCTTTGGCGAAGCCGTCCGCCCCGACGGGGAGTTCGGTGCCGGGATTGACGGTGGGGAGCCTCATCGGGACATCGTTTGCTTGAGAAGGGGCTGCCGCGGAAACTAGGCGACCATCTGGCGCCGATCGAAGGCGACGAACCCCTTGGCCCCCAGGGCCCGTAATAGATCGATCGCCTGTGGATACAGCGCCCCCACGTCCTCCGGCCGATGCGCATCCGAACACAGCACCAGCGGCACGTCGGCCGCCACGAGCATCGGTAACCATTCTGGCGCCGGGTAGATCTCGCTGACCGGCTTGCGCCACCCCGCCGTGCTCACCTCGACCGCCAGCCCCGAGCGCTTGATCTTGGGTGTCAGCCGCTCGTACCAGGTCCGCGCCACCTCGGGAGCCTTGAATCCGAATACCTTGATGACATCCGCGTGGCCAATGATGTCGACACACCGCGACTCGATCATGGTCTCCAGCACCGAGAAGTAGGTGTCGTACACGTCCTCGACCCGATTCCGCTCCCACTGGTCGCGCATCTCGTCGAGGTCGAACCCGAACCCGCCCAGCCAGTGCACCGACCCGATCGCGTAGTCGAAGGGGTAGCTCGCGAGGAAATCCCGCATCCGCTCGGCGTTGTCCGGCATGAAGTCCATCTCGATCCCGATCTTGATGGCCACCCCTTGCTTTCGCGCCTTGAGCAGCAGGCCCAGGTACTCGTCGAGGTCCTCGGTCTTGCGCTTCTCGACCCATGGGTTGGACAGCAGGGGCCGGGTCTGCGTGAAGCGGTAGGCGTGCTCGGAGATGCCGAGCTCGCTCACCCCGGCGCGCTTCGCCTGGTCGACGAACTTCTCGAGCCAGTCCAGGGTGTAGGGACCGCGCTCGACGTGGACGTGGTAGTCGGTGATGGGGCCGCGCATGGGTTCCTCGTGAGACAAGGGGCAGGTTCCGCCATTATAACGGTTGCCCACCCCTTGACACGGGGCGGACTAGCTCTCGAGCCACATGACCTTCAGGTTGCGGGGCAGCTGAGCCGCCACATCCTCGGCCTCGCCCGCCGTGATCTGCTCCTTGAGCGTGTGGAACACGGCCGACGTGACCCGCTCGGCCACGGAGACGTCCGCGAGTTCGCCTTCCTTGGCCACGTTCTTCACGAAAGCGTCCTTGTCGAGCCGGCTGGGCCCCTTGACCCTGGCCACCAGGCGGCTCAGGATGCTGCCGTGGCACATCTCGTCGAGCCCCTGCGGCAGCTGCGCCTCGAGGTCGCAAGCCTCGTCGCGGGTCAGCCGACCGCACAGGGTGTGCAGAACGGCCGTGGTCGCCTTCTCGGCCTGAGCCCGCTCGCTCAGTCCGGCCTTGGCCTGGACCCGGTGCACGAACTCTCCCTTATTCATGGCCCCCTCCATAACCCAGCGTCGCTCGCTGCGACAATCACACCTGGATCACGCCCTCCAACGTCCCACCGGGTCAAGAAACGGGGGATCGTTGACGACCCGTTGACGCACGGTCGGCGGGTTTGGACTATGATGAAGCCATGCCGTCACTCGGATGCCCAGCCGCATGATTGTCACGGTCACGCCCAACGCGGCGATCGACCGGACGGTCGTCGTGCCCAACCTGGTCCTCAACGCCTGCCACGAGGTCAAGGCCGTCCCGACCCAGCCGGGCGGCAAGGGGATCAACGTGGCCCGGGTGCTCAAGGCCTTCGGCGCCCCCGTGATCGCGACGGGGTTCGCCGGCGGCGAAACGGGCAAGCAGATCCGCCTGGGGCTCGAACGAGCCGGGGTCCCGACCGAGTTCGCCGTGATCGGGGGGGAATCGCGCACCTGCCTCGCCCTGCTCGATCCGGCCCGCATGACCGTCACCGAGATCAACGAGCTGGGCCCTGAGGTGACGGTCGGCGAGGTCACCAAGCTCACGGCCATCCTGACCCGCTGGAGCCAGAAGGCCGAAGACATGGTCTTCTCGGGCAGCCTGCCGCCAGGCGTTCCACCTGACTCCTACCGCAAGTGGATCGAGGCCTTCCAGCGATCGGGCGGTCGCGCCGCGGTCGATGCCAAGGGCCCCGTTCTGTACCACGCCCTGGAGGGGCGCCCCTTCCTGGTCAAACCCAACCAGCGCGAGGCCGAGGAGCTGGTAGGCCACTCCCTCGACAGCGATTCGCGGCTGGGATCGGCTCTCGATTACTTCCTGAAGCGCTCCCAGGTCGCGCTGATCACCCTGGGCGAGCGCGGGGCCGTGGTCGCGACGGAGGCCGAGCGCTGGAGAATCTACGCCCCGCCCATCAAGGTGACCAACCCCATCGGGAGCGGAGACGCCGTCCTCGCGGGTTTCCTGGTGGGCTGGCGGCGCAAGCTCACCCTCTCCGAGTGCGCGCGGTTGGGCGTTGCCTGCGGGGCGGCCAACGCCCTGTCGCACCTGCCCGGCCACGTCCGGCTGGAGCAGGTCGATCGGTTAATGGGGCAGGCCCGTGCCGAGGTGTTGCGGGGCTAGCCCCATTCACAGTCGGCCTTGTTGCGGCTTACGTCCTCGACTCCGCGCCTCACGTACGGCGAGTACGCTGCGGCGCGGTGTCTGCGGGCGCGCTCGCAACCGGCTCGACTGTGAATGGGGCTAACGCCTACTGGAAATTCAAGGGGTCCAGGGCCTCGAGCCGCTTGATCTCGGCCTGACGCCAGATGACGTAGCGGATGAGTTTGGCGCGATCGCCCTCACAGCGCAGGAACTCGACGCCAAGCACGAAGCACGACCCCTCGGGACGGAACATGCGGAAGCAACGCCTCACCACCGCCGTGAGGGTCACGGTGCCCTCGTTGGGCAGCGGCACGGTCACCCGCACCGTGTGCCCGATCGGCAGCTCCTGGTGATAATAGACCGCGCAGCCACCGCCCGAGATGTCCTTGAGGCGGGTGCGCTCGGGGCGCGCGCCCGAGGCCGGATCGACCTCGAACTCGACGGGCAGCTCGGTGGCCACCCGGACGAACTCGCGGCGCTGCACGCGCTCGATGTCCTCTTCCAACGGGATCGTGAGGGTGAGCTCCTCGTCGCCGACCGACAGCACGCTGCAGCGCATCGTATAGGCCGCCTCGGCGCTCACGAGCGTCACCTGCAACCGCTCCGTCTGGATGGGCAGGCGAACGCCGTTGCGCTGCGGCAGGCTGGTCTTGAGCGTCGTATCGTCGACCGAGAGCACCGTCGCCTCGCTTGTGACGAGCCTATCGGCCAACGGCACGACGACACGGAGGATCTGGCGGGCTTGCAATGGCAGGTTCATGGTCGGTTCCTCATCCCCTTGGACGGTTTCGATCATACGGCGCCGATCGGTCGCCGCATGTCAGATAAGTCACACCGACGGAGTGAGGTTGTCGAAAATCGACAACAAGTTTCACTGTCACCATCTTGGCGGCCAGCCAGTGTTACGTCAAGTGGGAGGGGCGTGAGCTAGACCCATTCACAGTCGGCCTTGTCGCGGCTTACGTCCTCGACACCGCGCCTCACGTACGCAAGTACGCTGCGGCGCGGTGTCTGCGGGCGCGCTCACGACCGGCTCGACTGTGAATGGGTCTAATCGAAGAGATGCGTGAGGCCATGCCACACGGCCGTGGCCCCGTCGGCGACGCCTTTTCCGATGGTCGTGCCCACGCTCGCGACGCCTTTCGCCACGGCCCCGGCCCCGTCGGCCACCCCGTTGGCGACGACCACGGCCCCTTTGGCCACGTTTTTGGCAACGAACACGGCGCCGTCCGCCACTCCCTTGCCGATCGCCGTGCCGACCGTGGCGACCTGGTTGGCGGCATCGACCGCGCCCTGTCCAATCAGGCTGACGCCGTTGGTGAAGTTGCTCGCGACCACCTTGGGGAAGTCCTCGATTCCGGGCTTGCCGGCCGTGGGGTCGGGGTCCTTGGAGCCCGTCAAGGAGTGGAAGCCTCGGACGATCGAGGTCACAATCAGGCCGGGCAGGGGCAGGATGGGGGCGCCCACGGCCTGCAGGACGCCGCCGGGCAGCTTCCCGAGGCCGATGGTGACCGAGGCGTCGCCGCCGCCGCCCACCCCGGCCGCCGCTGAACCGCCCGCGCCGACGGTGATGGCCCCGTCGTGGTAGTGGATCTGCCCGCCCAGGCCGCCCGCGAGGCCCGCGATCGCCTGCAGCGAGCCGCTCACCCCGATCCGGATCAATCCCAGGATGGAGGCGTCCCCGCTCGCCCCGGTCTTGGCCCAGGCCCCCGACGCGGTCCCCACCGAGGCGCCGATGCCGAAGTCGGGCAGGCCGAACTGGTCGGTGCCCAGGTGGACCATGCCCGCGGCCGAGGTCTGGTGGCCGGCCGCCACCTCGGCGTTGACTGCTGCGTTGGCCGCGAGGGCGGGCCCCGCGTCGACGTGGCCCGCGACCTCGCCCCGCGCCCGGGCGAGCGCCTCGGCGACGGCCTGGCCCTCGGCGACGAAGTGGGTGGGGGTGGCCGAGACCTGGCCGCTCGCTTGGGCACGCGCGACCGCCTCTCCTTCCACGGTGGCCCGGGCGCCGACGTTGATCGCCTGGGCGAGCTGGGCCTGGCCACTCGCCGTGGCCCGCACCCGGGCCGCCGCCTCGGCGAGCATGTTGAGCTGGGCCCCCACGAGCTGCGGAGAGGCGATGTAGGCTCCCTGGGCGCTCACGCGCGCGGCGGCCTCGGCCTCGACGGCGGCTCCGCCCTGGACGGCGAGGTCCTGGCCGAGGGTTGCCTGTCCTACCGCGGCCGCCCGGATCTGAGCCGCGGCCTGGGCGAGTAGCTGCGCCTGCCCAGCCTGTAGGCCGGGGGCCGAGGCTGTGACGCCCTGCGCGTTCAGTCCGGCCACGGCCGAGGCGGAGAGCATGGCGGCCCCGTCCAGCGAGGAAGTGGTTCCGAGGGCGACGTGACCCTGGTCCGAGGCGACGACGCCGGCCTGGGCCTGGGCGGCCAGCTGGCCCGCGGCGAGGCGTGAGGCCTGGTCCGAGATCACGGTCCGATCGGCCTGGACGCTCATGCCGACGGTCGAGGCGTAGCCGGGGCCCGAGCGCGAGGCCTCGGCCGAACGGGCGTAGGAGGAGGTCTGGACCTGGGGTTGGAGGGAGGTTGCCAGCTGGTGGAGGCGCGCGTAGAGGCTCTGCGGGTCTGGCCCGCTGGTCGGGGCTATGGCGGCCACGGCAATCCCCCCCTTTCGCGCTCCCGGGGGTTATGCCGTGACAAGAAGGTGTTAACGATAAAGGGAGCGCTAAGTGGGGCTTAAGTTTCGGCCAAACCGGTCAAGTGCTAGACTGGCGGTATGAGCGCCTCCATCCCGTTCTCCCCCGCCCCGTTCGAGCCGAGCCCCTGGCTGCGCGACGCCCACCTGCAGACCATCCTCGCCGAGAAGCTGCCGCGGCCGATGGGCCGCCGTCATGAGGCCTGGCGCCGGGCGCGCCGCGAGCACCTGTTCACGCTGTCGGACGGCGATCGCCTCAAGGGCCACGTCCACCTGCAGCCCGGCGATCCGGATCGGCGCCGGCCAGTGGTCTTGCACCTGCACGGCCTCGAGGCGAGCGTGGACGCTCCCTACCAGCGGGGCCTGAGCGCCAAGGCGTTCGCGGCGGGCTTCCACTCGGTCAACCTCAACTACCGGAACTGCGGTGACACCGAGCAACTGGCGCGCGGCGGCTACCACAGCGGTGCGACCGAGCACGGGGTCGAGGTCCTGCGGGCCCTCCACGACGAGTGGGGCTTCCGGACCCTGTACGTGACGGGGATTTCCCTCGGGGCGAACCTGGTGCTCAAGATGCTGGTGGACGCGGGGGACGAGCCGCCCCGTGGACTCGCCGGGGCGGCCGTGGTGTCCCCTCCCATCGACCTCGCGGCCGGCGGACGGGGCCTCGCCGAGCCATCGAACCTGATCTACGCCATGTACTTCCTGCTGAGCCTCAAGCGGAAGATGCGCCGCAAGCTCCGCCTGAGTCCGGGTGGGGAGGAGCTCGCCGAGAGGGTGCGCGGATTGTGGAGGATCTGGACCCTGCGCGAGTTCGACGAGCGCTTCACGGCACCCATGGGGGGCTTTCGAGACGCGGCTGACTACTACGACCGGGCGAGCGCAGGGCCTGGGCTCGATCGGATCCGGGTCCCGACCCTCTTGGTTCACGCGCAGGATGATCCCTTCCTGCCCTACGGGATGTACGCCGAGCGGATGGAGGCGATCGCCCGCAATCCCTATCTCACGACCTACTTCCCCGAGTATGGGGGGCACGTGGGTTTCCTGTCGCGGCCCGGCGCAGCGCTTCGCGAGCCGTGGATGGATGGGCGGTGGTGTGAGAATGAGGCGATCGCCTACCTGCTGGCGGTCGAGGCGGCTCAGGTCACGTAACTCGGGTGCGCCCGAGCACGGTCAGCCCCAACCCAACGAGCCCCACTCCCGCGAGCGCGAGCCACCTGACGTTTTCGGTCAGCCACAGCTGCGGACTGTAGTCGGCCGACCGGTTATCGAAGCGCCCGTGGGCCCCGAAGTCCCGCGCGTCGTCGACTGGCTCCCACAGGTTGCAGGGTCGATCGGGGTTCTCGGGCTCCAGGGTTTCCTGCGAGGCGTAGCCCGTGCGCCCGAGATACCGATCGAGCATGCCCGGGGCCACCTTGTTGCCCTCGATCGCGGCCACCGTGCTCGCGCCCACGAAGAGCTCGCGCCGGTCGTGGTGGGCTGCCCAATGGATGGCGCGGGCCGCCACCTCAGGCTGGTAGATCGGGGGGACGGGCTGCGCCTTGTGCCGCAACCGGCTCTTCTCCCAGTCGAACTGGGGCGTGTTGAGCGCTGGCATCTGGACCATGGTCACCCGGACATGGCTGCGGTCGTGCTCGAGTTCGCAGCGCAGGGAATCCGTGAAGCCCGCGACCGCGTGCTTCGCCGCGCAGTAGGCCGACTGCAACGGGATGCTGCGGTAGGCGAGGGCCGATCCCACCTGGACAATGATTCCCTGGTCACGCGGAAGCATGCGCTTGAGCGCGCTCATGGTCCCATAGACGTAGCCCAGGTAGGTCACCTCCGTCACGCGCTTGAACTCGTCGGGCGTCATCTCCTTGATGGGCGAAAAGACCGAGGTCATGGCGTTGTTGACCCAGACGTCGATCGGCCCGAGCTCCTCCTCGATGCGTGCAGCGGCCGCCTCCACCTGTTCGGGGTAGGCGACGTCGGTGGGGATGGCGATGGCCTTCCCCCCGAGAAGCTCGACGTCCTTCTTGGCACCCTCGAGGCCCTGGCGCCCCCTGGCCAGGAGGCCGATGCTGGCACCATGCTTGGCGAACTCCCGCACGGTGGCCCGGCCCACCCCGGCCGATGCCCCCGTGATCACCACCACCTGCCGCTGACCGTTGCGCTTCATAACGTCGCCTCCAGTCGGTCGAGCATCCGGACGACATCGTGCCGGGCGTGCGAGATCATCGGGCGCCGGACCATCGCGCGGGTGCGTGCCTGCCAGGCGGCCACCAGGGCCAGGATCCAGGGCCAGGAGCTTGCAGGTGGCCCCTCCTGCTCGTGGCTGAGCCACTCGTAGGTGAGGCCGACCACGGCGGCGTACCAGGCGTGATGCAGGACCTCGATCGCGATGTCCTCGGCCGGCCACTCGGTCACGGGCGGGGCGAGCTTCATGGCGGGCACCATGGCGAAGGCGGCCCCCTGCACGGCCGACCCGAACAGGACGCTGGCGGCGGGCTCCGGCACCCCGAGCGTCGCGAGCGCGCCGCGAAAGGCCCCCCACCCCGTCCCGTAGCCCCAGTGGACCAGGTTGCTCACCCGCGATTCGGCCTCCAGATCGACGGGCTGCATCCCGACCAGCTTTTGAAACGCCCTGGCTGGCGTGGGGCTATCCTCACGGTGGCGCAGGCGCTTCTCGACGGCCTGAGAGAGGGTGATGGCCGCCGTCCCGGCGAGGCCCGCGACCAGGCCCTTGCCGACGGCGCATGCCAGGGTTCCGAGCTTCATGGGTCCCTCCTCCCTCACCCGGGAAAGGCGATCGTGCTCAAGAGGGCGTTTTCGGCTTGCCGGGAGTCCAGCCGGGTGTGCTGGGCCACGATGGGCACGTCCGACTCAATCACGCTCGCATAGTCGGTGGCGACCGGGACGGGGGCGGGATCGGTCAGGTCGTTGAAACGGACGTGCCGGGTCCGACGCGCGGGGACCGTGAGCCGGTAAGGGCCCACGGGTTCACGGTCGCTGAAGTAGAGGGTGATGGCGACGTGGGCGTCCTCATCCCCCGCGTTGAGCAGGCAGACGGTCTCGTGGCTGATCATCTGGGGGGCGGGGCCGTGGCTCCAGCCTGGCAGGTAGCCTTCGGCGATCGCCCAGCGCGTCCGACCGATGGTTTCCGCCATGCCGCGCCCCCCTTTCCATTCCCATGCAACCCGATGGGGGTCCGGGCGGGTTGGGGCACCCTGGCCAAATCGGCCGGATCCCTTTGGCGGATCCGGACGGCCCCGGGTTGTGCGGACCCGTCCACCCCGCTAGGGTGGATGCGGGAGCGGCTCACGGTGAGGATCGAAGGATGAAGCAGCTGATCGACACCCGTCCAGCCCGCGGTTCGCTGGAGGAGGGGATTTCCCTGATTCCGTACGGGATCGTTTACCAGCGCCTGCACCGCCGGCGCTGGGCGATCGCCCTGGCGGGCCTTACCCTGCTCGGGATCGGAGTCTGGGCGGCGCGCCGGCGCTGAGGACGAGCGCCCTCCCTGCTTAGCGGTAGCCGTTGTAGAGGTGGGCGAAATTGACGTCGAGGCTGCGGCTTCCCTGCTGCTGGATCCCGTCCATGCGGCCGAACTGGGCGTTGATGGCATGCTTGAGCAGCATGGTCCCCAGCCAGTCGGGTAGCTGGAACTCCGAGTTCCCGATCCGGACGTAACGCAGGTCGAAGCGGAAGCGGGCACCGCCTTCGGGGACCGTGTCGGCCTGGGCATGGATGGGGATGGAGAAGCCGAGCGCCGTCCGGTAGACGGTGCGCACGTCGATCGAGCGGTCGTATCCGTAGGAGATCTGGGCGTCGCGGACCTTGCCGCGGTTGTACATGGTTACCGGCACGGGCACGTCGATCCGGAAGGGACCGAAGCCGACCATGTCGTTGAGGGTCGCGGTCTCACGGCTGGGGAAGTCGATCCGCGTGTCGTGGCCGTACTTGCCGGCGAACATGTCGTCGAGCCGGAAGTCGATCGCGGTGTGGAAGAGGTCGAAGACCGAATTGCGCAGGTGGGCGATGCCGTCGTCGGTCACGACCAGCTGGCCAGCCGACCAGTTGCCGCCTCCCACGTAGCGATCGCCCCGCATCCCGGGGCTGCCGCCCAGGAACGAGTTCGCGATCCCCGCCAACCCGCCCCCCAGCCCGGCCGCCCGGGGCTTCGCGGTGGGCACCGTCGGCGCCGAAGACGTCGTCACAGCAGACATGGTGATCTCCTCCCCCAAAAGTAGTCAGGAGATTATCGGTAGATTAAATCGAGATTATTCCTAACGAATTGTAACGAATCAGCCGCCGGCTTTGAGGGCGTGATGGGCGGCGAGGTGCTGCTGATAGGTTTCGGAGAAGACGTGGGTGCCGTCCCCGCGCGCCACGAAGAAGAGGTAGGGGGTCTGGGCGGGGCGGAGGGCCGCCACGAAGCTCGCAAGGCCAGGATTCCCGATGGGACCGGGGGGCAGCCCGGCATGGAGGTAGGTGTTGTAGGGGCTTTGGACCTGAACATCCTTGAGGCTGAGCCCTCGGGCCCCCTGGTGGCGGCCGAGGGCATACTCGACGGTCGGATCGGAGCCGAGGCGCATGCCTTTGGCAAGCCGGTTGTAGAACACCCCCGAGATGACGGCCCGTTCCTGGGGGCGGGCCGCCTCGAGCTCGATGATCGAGGCGAGGGTCAGGGCCGGCACCAGCTCGAGAGTGGGCGACGGCTCGCCCTCGTAGCGTTTGAGCATGACCTCCTGAAAGCGGGTCAGCATGCGGTCGATGAGGACCCCCTCGTCGATCCGATCGCCCTCGATCAGGTAGGTTGCCGGGAAGAGGAAGCCTTCGAGCGATCGGCCCGCGCCGATCTGGCGGAGCCACGGGTGACGGGGGTAGAAGCGGCTCGGGCTGTGCGCCAGGGTGACGAAGACCGAGCCGGTCGCGATGCCGCGGGCATCCAGGATCCGAGCGATCTTGCCGATCGAATAGCCTTCCGGGACGACGAGGCGCTGCTGCCGGCCAATGCCGGTCATCAGCCAGTGGACGAGCTCGAAGCCGTTCTGGCCGGGGGAGAGGGCGTAGGTCCCCGGCTGGATCCGATCCGCCCCGCCCATGACCCGGATCAGGGCCGCGAAGGCCCAGCGGTTGCGGATCACGTGGTGGGACCGCATGGAGCTCGCCACGCTCAGGGCGTCCGCGTGCGGGGCAACGGTGACGTAGCGTTTGGGCGCTCCGGGGTGGCCCGCGGGCCAGAAGGGCAGGAGCAGGGCGAGCAGGAGGGCGACGAAGGCGAGGGCGATCGCCCCCCGCCGGACGCTCGTCCGGGCTAACAGGTTGCTCAGGCGCTCCAACACGGGTTAGACGACCGGATCGATGACGCGGCCGTTGAAGATGCGCGCCGCCTCGGCTAGCACATCCGTCCGATCGCCGCGGTTCGGTTCGGGTCGCTCCGCAACGGGCGTCACGACTGGTTCCAGCGCCTGGGGATGCCTCGACCCGACAGGGTTCCCATCTACCGGAACTTTCCCCCCTTGCTCGCGCCGCAGCGCATCTACGCCGTAGGCGTAATGGGGGATCGCAGGGGGGGAAACCTTGGGAGGCTCCTCCGGGACTTCCTCGTGGTCGGATGAAGGGAGCGCCACCATGGCCGACGGAGCCGGGGGTGGCGCGACGGGGCTGGGAGCAGGTGGTTCGACCGGGCGCGGGGCGGGTGGTTCGGCCGGCGTCACCCCTGTGGCGCCGGCCGGATTAGGGCGGGCCGGATCTCCCGCTTCGAAAGTGAGGGACACCCGGGTTCCGGGTCCAAAGGCCGCCACGGCCGCCTTGTCGATGAAGCCCTTGCGGTCGGCCTTTTCGAAAAAGGTCCGCATCGTGGGCCGGATGACGATCGTGAGGGTCTGGCCATCCCGGCTCGCCCGCAGGGCATGCTGCTCGATCAGGCTGTACGTGCTGCGATGCACCTTGGCGAGCGCGGCCAACAGGCCTGGCAGGACCTCGGACTGATCCCCAGCCGAGGTCGGCATTGGAGCGGCGGGAGCTACGGTCGGTGTGGTGGCGGCCGGAGCCACAGCGGACGCAGCGGGTTGGGGCGCAGGGGTTGCGGCAGCTGGCGCGGCTGATTGGGACGCGTGGGGGGCCGTAGCGGGAGGGGGCGAAGACGCGGGTTTCGCCGCTGCGGCCCGGGCGGCCACGCCCGGTTGGGCCAGGCGCTCTTCGAGGGCGGCCACCCGCCGGGAGAGCTCGAGCACGGACGGGATCTCGTCCCGCTGGCTGAGCCGGATCGCCATCAGCTCGAGCCAGATGGTCATCTGGTTGGAACCGCGCAGCTGCTGCTCGGTCTCGCGCAACACCTCCAGGGCGTAGAGCACCTCGGCCGAGTTCAACTGGCTCGCGAGCGACAGGAACAGAGGCCTCTGTCCTTCCTGAATATCCAGGGCCTCGGCCCGATCGGGGGCGAGACCGACAAGCATGACGTGGCGGAAGAATTCGAGCAGTTCCCGCACGATCCCGTGGTGGTCGAAGCCCGCGGCGAGCAAGGAATGCAGGCCCTCGATGGCCGGGGTGACCTCGCCTCTGGCGATCGCCCCCACGATCTCGCCCACCGCCTCGACCGACACGAGGCCGAGGGCGTCGAACACCTCCTGGGCCGAGACGGCGAGGCTGCTCGCGCAGGAGCGGACCTGGTCCAGGAGGCTGAGGGCGTCGCGCAGGCCGCCGTCGGCGCGCTTGGCGATCGCCTCGATCCCCGCCGGCTCGACCGAGAACCCCTCGGCCTCGGCTACCCGCGACAGGTGGTCGACCAGCACCCGAAAGGGTATCCGCTGGAAGTCGAACCGCTGACAGCGGCTGATGATCGTGGGCAGGACCTTGTGGACGTCGGTGGTGGCCAGGATGAAGACGAGGTTGGGCGGAGGCTCCTCGATGGTCTTGAGCAAGGCGTTGAACGCCTCGTTCGTGAGCATGTGGACCTCGTCGATGATGAACACCTTATAGCGCCCGGCCGACGGGGCGAAGCGCACCCGCTCGCGCAGGTCGCGGGCGTCGTCCACCCCGCGGTGGCTCGCCGCGTCGATCTCGATCACGTCCGGGAAGTTGCCTCGCCCGATGCCCAGACAGGCGGCGCAGGTCTCGCAGGGCGTGACGGTCGGCCCTTGCTCGCAGTTGAGGCTCTTGGCGAAGATGCGGGCGCTCGAGGTCTTGCCGGTGCCTCGCGGGCCCGTGAACAGGTAAGCATGAGCCAGCTTGCCGCTCGAAATGGCGTTGCTCAGGGTACGGGCGACCGGCTCTTGCCCGACGAGCTCCCCGAAGTGCCGGGGGCGCCACTTGCGGTAGAGGGCTTGGTAGGTGCTCATGACCCAGGAGTATACCACGCTCGAGGGGCGGAAGTTGCCGTGCGACGCGCCTTTCACGCTTGAGCGTTATCCCTCTCATGCCTTACACTGGACATAACGCCTATGCTCGACGTCCTCGTGGTCATCCCCAACCTCAACGGCGCCTCCGTGCTGCCCGGGTGTCTCGCCGCCCTGGGGCCCGCAGCCGGTTCCCGGTCCTGGGCGGCCGTCGTAGTCGACAACGCCTCCGCCGACGAGAGCGTTCGCCTGGTCCGCACCCGATTTCCCGAGGTGAGCCTTCAGGAGAATCCGGAAAACCGCGGGTTCGCGATCGCCTGCAACCAGGGCGGCCGGTCCGGCGAGAGCCGGTACGTCCTCCTGCTCAACAGCGACGTGATCGTGCCTCCGGGCGCCCTCGATGCCCTGATCGCGCGAATGGACGGCGACCAGACGCTCGGTGCGCTCACCCCGGTCATGGTCTGGCCCGACGGTCGGCGGCAGGGGCCGCGCCTCGGCTGGCGCGAGCGCTCCAAGCGCCCCGTCCTCCCGATGAGCTGGGTCCCTGGCACGGCGCTCTTGCTGCGTCGCGCGGCATTGGACGCCATCGGCTGGCTGGACGAGGCCTTCTTCTTCTACAACGAGGACATCGACCTCTCGTGGCGGCTGCGTAAGGCCGGTTGGCGCATCGGCTGCGCGCCCTTGGTCCAGGTCGTCCATCAGGAGGGCACGGCGACCCGCAGCGACCCGCGGGTGAGGGCCCGGGCGATTCTCGAAGGCTACCGGGGCAGCGTCCACCTGACCCGCAAGCATGTCCCCTGGGCGACCGGATTGGTCCGCCTGGGCTTGCGCCTCGACGTCTGGTGGCAGGCCAGGCGGATCACGGCCAAGCAACAGGCCGGCCGAGCCCTCGACGACCGCGAAGAGGCGCTCTTGCTCTGCCTGCCGCAGGTGGCCACGTCCTTGCGGGGGGCGCTTGGCTAGCGTCGTCGTCCCGCGGGTGGAGGCCCCCCCGGAGCCGCGCGGTCCCAGCGAGGTGCCGCGCGCATGCTGGATCCTCCTGCACGCCGCCTTCCTCATCCTGCCGCTCGCATCGGTCGTGAGCGCCCTCATCCTGATCGGGCTCGGCACCTACTTCACCTGGCGTCGCACCCGCATCGAGGTGCCCATCCCGGCCAAGAGCTGGACCCTGTTGATGGCCGTCGTCGCTCTCTCGGCCTGCACGTCGGTCGCTCCGCTCTTCAGCTCGCTCGCCATCCTGCTCTTCGGGGGCTACTACACCGTCATGTGGGTGACGGGGCTCATGCTGGATACCCCTGAGCGGCTCTGGAGCCTGTGCCGCAACATCTTCTGGACGACGGTCGGCTGCGCGGCGCTCGGCATCGGGCTAGTCTTCAGCAAGACCTACTGGGTGTACCAGTCAGGGCCGATCGACCTGAGGTTGGGGACCATCGATCACCGGGCCTCGTCGATCTTCTACCACCCCAACATCTTCTCGGCCTACCTGCTGCTCGTCTCGGGCATCGGGCTCATGCTGCTCATCCGCCACCAGCGGCGGCAGCGCCTCGCGATCGCCCTGGGCCTCGGCACCATCCTGATCGCCCAGGTCCTCACCGCGTCCCGGTCGGGCTGGATCGGGACGCTCGCGACCCTGGCCCTCATCGGCCTGTTGGTCGATCGCCGGATCCTGCTCACCCTCCTGGGCGGGCTCACGGCCTCGTTCCTGGCCTTCTGGCCCATGATCCTGCCGCGCCTGCACACCCTGGCCGAGGCCGACTACGGCAGCAACCTGCACCGGGTCATGGTCTGGAAGAGCGCGATCGCCATGATCCGCGAACGCCCGCTCACGGGCTGGGGGCCTGGCACGTGGCCCCTCGTCTATCCCCGCTTCGAGGACCCGAACATCCTCGAAAAGATGCCCCACGCCCACAACCTGTACCTCATGATCGGGGCCGAGTTCGGCCTGATCGTCCTCGTGGTCCTGGTGGGTGTGTTCGTCTCGCTCGTCGCCAAGACCATCCGGGAAACCTGGACCACCCCGTGGCGGCGCCACGTCATCATCCTCGGCTGCACGATCCTGGGCTACCTGATCGTGGGCCTGTTCGACTTCATCTTCACCGAGGGCCGGAACAGCATCCTCTTCTTCGCCATGCTCGGCATGCTCGTGGCCATGCGCCGTTTCAAGCCACAACCGCAGCGCTCCGTGCCGAGGGTTCTCTTCATCAGCAACGGCTACGGGGAGGACCGGATCGCGGCGGCGATCGCCCGGCGCTGGGACCCTGACCGATTCACGCTCTGGGCCCTGCCGATCGTCGGCGAGGGCCGCGCGCTCAAGGCTGCTGGACTTCCCGTCGTGGGACCCACCCGCTCCATGCCCTCTGGTGGCTTCATCCTGCGCAGCCCGCGAGCCCTCTGGCGAGACCTAGCGAACGGCCTGTTCGGGCTCACCCTGCGCCAGATCGCGGCCATCCGAGCCATGCGGAGCGAGGTCGACCTGGTGGTGGCCGTGGGGGACGTGGTGCCCCTCTACTTCGCCTGGCTCTTGGGTGCGCCGTTCGTCTTCGTGGGCTGCGCCAAGTCCGATCACTACCTGGGCGGGCGCTTCGGCAGTTATGGCCTGCTCGAGCGCTGGTTCGTCGGGCATCCGCGTTGCCGGGCCATCTACGCCCGGGACTCGGTCACGGCGCGCAACCTGTCCGAGCGCGGGTTCCGCGCCTTCGACCTAGGCAACCCCATGATGGACGACCTTTCGCCCGAACGCGGACCGTTGCCCGTCTCTGCCCGCGCCCTCGCGGTTGGGATTCTGCCGGGAAGCCGCGATGAGGCCTACGGAAACTGGCCACTCGTCCTGGAGTGCCTGGAGGAGGTCGCCCGGCAAGCGCCGTCGGAACAGCCCGTGGAGGGGTTCGCGGCAATCGCCGAGAGCCTCCACCTCGACCGGCTGCACGCCATCGCGTCCGAGCAGGGCTGGCAGCGCGACGAAACCGGCCACCGATTGCGCTCGCCCTCGGGCGTGGCCCTCAGGCTCTGTCAGGGCCGTTTCGCCGACTGGATCCACACCGTCCAGATCGTGATCGGGATGGCGGGGACCGCCAACGAGCAGTGCGTGGGCCTGGGACTGCCGGTCATCACGGTACCCGGGACGGGGCCTCAATTCAATCCGGCTTTCGCCGAGGCACAAACCCGCCTCTTGGGCGAATCCGTCTGCATGGTGACACCCGATGCCCAGGCCGTCGCACGGGCTCTGTGGGAGGTCTGGCTCGATCCGGCACGGCGCGAGCGCCTCCGCCAGAACGGCCTCGACAGGATGGGCCCCCCTGGGGCCGCCCAGCGGATCACGGACCATGCCGTCGCTCTCCTCTAGACGGGTCGTCTGGATCCTGTTGCTCGCGGGCCTCGTGCTCGCCTTCGCGGGTGCGGATGCCATGAGCCTCAAGGGGTGTGACGAGGCCTTCTACGCCCAGATCGCCCGCGAGATGGTCCAGACGGGAGACTGGATCACCCCGCGCTTCGATGGGGCGCCCAACTTCGAGAAGCCTCCCATGCTCTTCTGGATGATGGCGAGCCTGTTCCGGGCGTTCGGCGTGAGCGACTTCGCCGCAAGGCTGCCCGTCATGGGGCTCGGCGTGCTGGCCGTCGTGCTCACGGGAATCCTCGTGGGGCGCCGGCGATCGCCCGCTACCGCCCTCCTCGCCGGCAGCGTCGTCGCGACCACGGGCCTGTTCTGGCAGCTTTCCCACCAGGTCATGATGGACGTACCGGCCGTCGCCTTCACGCTTCTGGTGTGGCTCGGGCTATTGGAGATGGGTGGCGATCGCCGCTGGGCCTGGCTAGTGGGGCCGGGTCTCGGCCTCGTCGTCCTCACGAAGGGGGCCCTGGGCGCCCTCATCCTGGTCGCCTGCCTGCCGTTCATGCTTTGGCGGAAGGGCCCGTGGCCCTGGGAACTCTGGGCTGGAGCGGGGCTGGGGTTGCTGCCCGGTGTCGCATGGTACGGCCGGATGACGGCCTTGTGGGGAAAGAGCTTCTGGCAGGTCCACCTGGCCCAGCAGGTGGTCCAGCGGGCCCATGAGGGGCTGTTTCCTACCAACCCGCTGGGACCGGCCTTCTACGTGATCCACGGCCTCTACACGCTGTTGCCGTGGTCCGGATTGATCCCCCTCGGGGTCTGGGTGGGGTGGCACAAAGCCCGGACCCGCGATCCCCTCGTGATCCTGACCTTGGGCTTCGGAGCCGTCTATCTGCTGGCCATCTCCCTGATGACGACCAAGTTCGACCACTACGCCCTGCCCCTGGTGATTCCGATGGCCGTGCTGATCGCGGACGCCCTCACCCAGCCCGTCCCCATCCCGGGGGCCGTGCGTGGGATCGGGGCGACCCTTTACGGGCTTGCCGGCCTCGCAGGGACCGCCGGCGCCCTCTGGGCGGGAGCGTTTCGCCTCCCCCCCACCGATCCGGCCTGGCCAGCCATCCACCCGATGACCGTGGCGGCCGTCCTCGGGCTGGCCGCGACCTGGCTCGTGGCCTCGGTATGCCTGGCGACGCGCCCGATTGGCCACCTCCTGGGTGCCCTGCTCGCAGGCGGAGCGGGCATGGCCTTTTGCCTGGCGGCGACCTTTCAACACCCTTGGGATGCCGATCCGGGGCTGAGGCGGCTGCTAACCAAGGTCCCGACCGGGAGCAGTTTGGTCTTTCTCTCGTCGATCCCTGTCCGGGATGACTTTTGCACCTACGCCATGCTCCGCTTCCGGGCCTCGGGACCCTTTCAGCAGCGGTTGACCGACGAGGCCACCGCGTCGGGGGCCCGTTATTGGCTCACCCAGTGGCAGGAAGCGGCTCCCGGCGCTGTAGGTTTGGCGGAAGACGGTCGCTGGCGGCTGTATCGGCCGCGTTGAGGTCGAATCGCCTCCCGCCGCCGGGAACCTCGGTCCTCCATTGACCCTGATCCCCATCCGGGGTAGCGTGGGCGCCAACGCGGCCCAGTCAGGGAGGAAGAGCCATGAAACGGGTGATCCAAGGCACGGGAGCGGGCGATCCCCAGAACCTGATCGACCAGGAGCGGGCCAATGCCCTGGTTTCGGAGAATCCCGGCTGGTCGACCAAGGCGGCCTACCGCCATGCCGACCGCCCCGAGCCGGACGAGCGGGAACTGGAAGCCAACCAATCGATCCCGACCCCCGTTCCCGCCGAAGAGGAGGGCCGCCTGGAGCCCGTCACCATGACCTGGCGGGAGAACACCGGCCATCAGTCTTCTTGAGACCCCCTCAGGCGATCCAGCTGGCGGGCGGCGCGGCTGAGGCGGTCGGGGTCGGGCGCCTCCACCAGAGCCACCCGCCGCAGAGGAGCATCGAGATCAGGGTCAGCCAGCCGGAAGGGGGATACCCCGCCCCGGTCCATCGGAAGCCCGCCGGGGCGTAGTCCCACAGGTTGTACTGGCTGCTCAGGGCGATGAAGCCGATCCAGACGGCGTGCATGCCGATGGACAGCCAGAGGGTGCGGCGGCTCCAGGCCGCGTAGCCGAACAGCAGCCCGGTCGCGAACAAACCCGCGAAGGGGACGAGGCTGTGGACGAGGTCCTGGTTGGGCCGTGCGAAGTGGGCGAGCGCGTACAGCAAGGCGCTTCCCGTGACGGCGGTGACCGGGCCCTGGTCCCGTAGCAGGGTCTTCAAGGCCAGACCCCGGAACACCACCTCTTCCGCCCAGGCCATGATGAGGGCGGCGACCACGTCCTGTGCGGTGGCGATCCACGGCCAGGCACTTGGGGGGTGGAATCGCACCCATCCCGGGGCGCTTGCGATCGCAAAGACGAAGACGACGCCTCCGGCTCCCAGCTGCAGTCCCTGGAGTAGGGCGGCGCGATTGAAGGCGAGGTCGAGCTCTCCCCAGGTCCGACCTTCCCAGGACCTCCAAAACCAGCGGATGACGACGGGGATCGCTCCGTAGACGCCGATCGTGTAAAGGTCCTGCCAGGCCCGGGGGAGGGTCTCGAGGTGGGACCACGGCACCGGGTGAGGGTGGAGAATCAGCAGCAACAGGGCGGCCCACAGGACCGCCCAGCCGAGGCAGAGCAGGACGAGCAGCCCTAGCGATCCCCAGGAAGGCCAGCGGCTATCGGGAGCCGGACTGGCGCTCGACCCACTGCGCATACACCCCCCCGACCGCGAGCAGCTCCTGATGATTCCCAGACTCGACGACCCGGCCGTCTTGCAGCGTGATGATCCGGTCGGCCCGCCGCACGGTGGCCAGGCGGTGGGCGATCACGAGGGTAGTTCGGCCCTTCATGAGGCGCTCCATGGCCTCCTGCACCAGGCCTTCCGACTCGACGTCGAGGGCGGAGGTCGCTTCGTCCAGGATCAGGAGCTTTGGATCCCGCAGGAGGGCCCGGGCGATCGCCAGCCGCTGCCGCTGCCCCCCCGACAGGGTTGCGCCCCGCTCGCCCACACGGGTCCGGTAGCCCTCGGGCCAGGCCGCGATGAAGGCGTGGGCATGGGCGGCTCTGGCCGCCGTCTCGACCTCCTCATCAGAGGCGTCGAGTCGCCCGTAGCGGATATTCTCGGTGACGGTGCCGGCGAAGACCGAGCTATCCTGAGACACGTAGCCGATCTGGGCCCGCAGCCATCCCAGGGGCAGGTCCCGCAGGTCGACTCCGTCGAAGGTGATCCGGCCCTCCTTGGGGTCGTAGAAGCGCTGCAGCAGCTTGGCCACCGTACTCTTGCCCCCGCCGCTCGGCCCGACCAGGGCCACGACCGACCCGGCCTCCAGGTACAGGTCCATGTCTCGCAGAACCGGCGCCTGCCCCGGGTAGGCGAAGGTCATGGCTTCGCAGCGGACGTCGCCCCGGGCTGCGGCGGGCCACACGGGCCGGTCGGGTTCCCGGACGGTGGGTTCGGCCGCGAAGAGGGTCTCGAGGCGGTCCAGCGCGCCCGACGCGGCCTGGATCTTGCCCGTCGCGTTGGAGAGGACGAGGATCGGGTCGATGCAGACGCCCACGGCCGCCGCGAAGGCGAGCAGATCGGCGACGGCGAGCCGGTGATGCAGGATCTCCCAGCCGCCCAGCCACAGCACGAGACCGATCGCGGCGATCTGGAGGGCCCCGACGACCGGGGTCTGCAGGGCCTGGATTTCTGCCCCGTGCAGGCTGGCCGCCAGGTGATCGCGGTTGAAGGCGGCGAAACGCTCTGATTCGTGGGCCTCGCGGCCGAAGCTCTTCACCAGGCCGACCTGCCCCAGCCGCTCGGTCAGGTAGGCCAGCATGTCGCCGACGTGGCCCTGAGCGGCGTTGGACCAGGCTCGCAGGCGATCCGAGAAGCGCCCGATGGCAAAACCCACCAGGGGCATGCCGAGGATCGAGAGCGCCGCGAGGCGCCAGTTCAGGACGAACAGGTAACCCACGGCCACGGCGACGATCAGGACGCTCGGGGCGAGCTCCCCGCTCGCGACGACGAGGGCGTCGCGCAGGGCGTTCACGTCCGCCACCAGGCGCGAGGCGAGATCGCCCGCCTGACGGTGTTCGAAGAAGTCCATCCCTTGCGCCTGCAGGTGCTCGTAGAGGGCCGCGCGCAGGTCGGCGCAGGTCAGGAGGGCGAGGCGGGCCGCGGTGCGGTTGGCGAGCCAGGTCGCGACGCTCTTGGCGAGGTAGACCCCGAGCAACGCGGCGATGAGGGCGTTCAGGCCCGGCATGGTGAGGTGCGAGAAGGTTTCGGCCGCTCGCCGGGCAAGGGGGACGGTGCCGAGGGTCGCCGCCGAGGTCGCGAGGACGGCGAGAATGGTCCCCATGAGGAGCGGCGAGCGAGGCCAGAGAAAGGGAAGGAGGCGGCGCCAGGGCGATCGCCCTCGAGAAGGGCTCACGAGGCTCAGTTCGACTCCTGCTGCTCCTGGGGCGCCGGGGGCAACAGCTTGGGGGTGTGGCGGGCCGCGTTGGCGAGCGACTCGCGCAGGATCGAGACGATCGCGGCCGCCGCCCCGGGGTAGCCCATCGCCTGGTAGAGGTCGAGCCGGATCGCACGCCGCCGCTCGGAGTCGGCCAAGAGGGCGAGAGCGAGGTCCGCGACCTCTTCGGGCCCGATCACCCCCTTGAGCTCCGGGGTGATCATGCGCTGGGCGCGCTGGTTGGGCAGGGAGATGTACTTGAGGCGGTTGGCCAAGAGCCGCACCACCATCCGCTTGATGGGCTTGCCGATGAGAGGCAGGTTACCTATCTGGCCCGCTAGGCCGTCCACCGGGATCTCCTCGGGGCGGTTGAGTGGCAGGGCCACGATCATGGGCACGCCGAGGATGGCGAGCTCGGCTGTATTGGTGCCTGGCACCGTGAGGGCGAGGTCGGCGATCGCCATGCCCGGATAGTGGTGCTCGGGCCCCAGGACGCGGATCTGCGCCCCACCCTTGGTGAAGATGTAGGGCTGGTCCTTGATCGTGACCAGGCGCCCGCCGGTCCCCCCCGTCACCGCATGCAGGCTCTCGTCGGCGAGGGCCTCGGCAATTTCCGAGAGCGGGGTGAACGGCGACTGGTGCAGGACGAACTGGGTGGCGGGCTCTTCTTCCCAGATGAGCTCGGCGGCTCTCAGCAGGAGCGGCGTGATGAATCGGACCTTGAGTGGCTTGCTGCCCGGCAAGAGGCCCACCACCGGTGCCTCGCTCGAGAGCCCGAGGCTCTGCCGCGCCTCGTTGGGATCGTAGTTGGGCCGCACGGCGTCGACCATGAGGTTGCCGACCATGGCGAGCTTGCGCGGACTCACCCGGCGGTTGCGCAGAGCCAGGTAGGCGCGGCGGTCGCTCGCGAGGAAGCGCTCGACCCAGGGCGACCAGCGGCCGGTGGTTTCGGTGTAGACGAAGAGCGGAAAGCCCGTCCGGTTGGCCATCATGACGGCGAAGGCCTGGTCGCCGCCCAGGAACAGAACCACCCCGAAGTCCCCGAAGGGCTCTTCGGTGGGCTTCTTGCCACCCAAGAGGTAACGAACCGTCTCGGTGGGGCTCCAGACCTTGATCGGCTGCTCCCAGCTCTCGATCGTGCGGCGTTCGTGGCCGCTCGCGTGGGGGCAGGGGACGAGGGCGACCGTCAGCCGGGCCGTCGGCAGTTCGGACCGCAGCTGGCGCACCACCGGTTTGACCCAGGTGGCGACTTCACCCGGGCCGTTGGTGATGATGATGATTTCTGCGACCATGGCGGCCACCCCTGCCGGACCCTGCACCGAGCCCCAGGCACCCTGCGACTTATGTAATGGGATTGTACCCCGGCAAGCAGGCCCCGTAAAGCCGGTCATACCGTGATTTCCACCCATTCGGTGGCTTAAGTTTGGCTTAAGAGGTGGGGGGTCAGACGGGGGCGATCGCCGTGCCGTGGAAGGCCAGGTGGGACTGGTTGACGACGCAATCCTGGTAGCAATCGGCCCCGCAGTGCTGGCAGGTGGCCGCGATTAGCTCCTTGTCGACCATGAAGCCCGCCGTGAGGAAGCCCTTGAGCCCCTTCAGGAGAGCCCGCTGATCGTCCGGGGCCATGCGGGCCAGGATGGCGTCGAGCCGCTCGCGGCGCCGGGCGAGCACCTCGCCGAGCAGGCGCTCGCCGCGCTCGGTGACGGTCAGCTCCGAGAGGCGGCGGTCCTGGACTCCCTCGCGTCGATCGATCAGGCCCCGGGCCACCAGGCGATCGACGGTCTTGGTGGCGGCCGGGTAGCTGATCCCGAGCCCGACCGTCAGGTCGCCCACCCGATTGCGCTCGTGGCGCGCCAGGAAGTGCAGGGCCTGGATCTGGGCCGGTGTCACGTCCGCGTCGGCGAGCCCGACCAGGACGTCGGTCACGAGCACCCGCTCGATCAGGTCCGAGAAGAGGCCGGAGAGCATCTCGGCCTCGCGCAGCCAGGCGCCCTTCATGGGTTAGGTGAGGACGGGCAGCTCGATGCGGGCGAAGTGCTGCACCGAGATGCGCCCCGCGAGCGTGCGGGCGATCGCTCGGAAGGCTTCGGCCTGCGGGCTCTGGGGTTCGGCGACGAACACCGGCTCTCCGCGATCGCCCCCCAGGCGGATCTTGGGATCGAGCGGGATCTCGCCCAGGAAGGGCACCTTGGCCGATTCGCTGGTGCGCGGCCCGCCGCCCGAGGCGAAGATGGGGGTCTCGTGGTGGCACTCCGGGCAGACGAAGGTGCTCATGTTCTCGATCAGGCCCAGGATGGGCACCGGGGTGGGCAACTGCTGGAACATCTTGAGCGACTTCATGCCGATCGCCTGGGCCACGGGCTGGGGGGTGAGGACGATCGCGACCCCGGAGAGGGGCAGCTGCTGCGTGAGGCTCAGGGGCACGTCGCCCGTGCCGGGCGGCAGGTCGACCAGGAGGTAGTCGAGCTCGCCCCAGTCGACCTCGCGGATGAACTGTTGCAGGACGCCCGCCAGCATCGGGCCGCGCCAGATCACGGGGTCGTCGGCGTTGGGCAGGAGGAAGCCGATCGACATGAGCTTGACCCCGTGCCGCTCGATGGGGACGAGCTTGTTGTCCTTGACGTAGGGCTTCTCGGAGATGCCCATCATGAGCGGGATGGAGGGGCCGTAGATGTCGGCGTCCAGGATGCCGACCCGCGCGCCGGTCTCGGCGAGGGCGAGGGCCAGGTTGATGGTGACGGTCGACTTGCCGACGCCGCCCTTGCCGGAGCCGATGGCGATCGCGTGGCGCACGCCGGGCAGGCTCGTGGGCTGGAGCGAGACGGGCACCGAGGACCCCCAGGTGATGGCGACGTGCTGGATGTCCGGGACCAGGCGCCGGATGGCCTCCTCGCAGTCGGACTTGATCCGGTCCTTGAGGGGGCAGGCGGGCGTGGTCAGGATGACCTTGAAGCGCACCGTGTCGCCCTCGACCTGGACCTGGTCGACCATCTTGAGGGTGACGAGGTCCTTGTGCAGCTCGGGGTCGTGGACGGTGGAAAGGGCTTTGAGGACTTGTTCGACGGTGGCCATGGCGGCGGCATTCTCCTTCCGGGGGACGATTCCAATTTTAACCCGGTTACATAATGCCGACAAGCGGAAGCGGCCATCTTCCCGGCCCCCGGCCTGCGCCGGGGCAGGCTCCGCCGGGGTGACGGGACCCCTTCGGGGTCCGACATGAGGGAAAGCGGCCCCTCATCGAGGGGCCGCCTTGCATCGACCGTTTGTCCCTTATGCCATCGTTTTCGCCGGCGTCTGGGCGCCCTTCGCCTTGCCGCGGTCGCGGATCAGCACCAGGATCGGGCTCGCGTTGAAGATCGACGAGTAGGTCCCGCTGATGACCCCGATCAGCATGACGAGCGTGAAGAAGAAGATCGTGTGGCCCCCGAACAGCACCAGCGGCAACAGGGTCAGGACGACCGTCAGCGAGGTGTTGATCGAACGGGCGAACGTCTGGTTGACGCTGCGGTTGGCCACGTCGCCGAAGGTGTCGCCCTTCTTGGCGAACTTGAGGTTCTCGCGGAACCGGTCGAACACGACGATCGTGTCGTGGACCGAGAAGCCCATGATGGTGAGCAGGGCCACCACCAGCATCCCGTCCGCCTCCGCGCCGACCAGGAGGCTCAGGACCGCGAAGGTGCCGACCATGACCAGCCCGTCGTGCACCATGGCGATGATCGCCGAGAGGGCGAAGTCGAACTGGTAGCGGAAGGTGATGTAGAGCAGGATGCCCAGGATGCCGAACCCGAGGGCCATGGCGGCGTTGCGCAACAGCTCCTTCCCGATCGTCGGGCCGACCGACTCGAGCCGGAAGTGCTGTTCATCGAATGAACCTACCGCCTTGAGCGCGCCCTTGGCCTCGAGCGACTTGGCCTTGTCGAGGTAGGGCGTGCGGATGCTGAAGGTCTTGCTGTCGAGCGAGGTCTGGACGTGCGGGGAGAGGCCCTGGTGCTCGAGGGCGCCACGCACGGCTTCGGTCTTTTGAACCTGGCTGTAGGTGACCTCCATGAGCGTGCCGCCCGTGAAGTCGATGCCGAGCTTCACCGGGGCCCCGAAGCGCTGCAGGCAGATGGCGATCGCGATGATGCAGGGTAGGAGGTAGGCGATGGAGATGCCGAACCACAGGGCCTTGCGCCCCATGACGTCGACGATATGCTGCTCGGTGGGCTGTTCGTTGGTGGCCATGGGCGTCTCCTAGCTAGCCTTATCCGCGGCGGGCACCTTGACCCCGAAGTAGACGGGGCTCTTGAGGCCCTTGCCGCCGCTCAACAGCGTGTGCAAGAGGGCGCGGCTCACGGTGATGGCCGTGAACAGCGAGACGATGACGCCGATGGCCAGTGTCAGCGCGAACCCGCGCACCAGGCCCGTGCCGAAGTAGTAGAGGATGGCGCAGGTCAAGAGCGTCGTCGAGTTGGAATCGAAGATGGCCGTGAAGGCGCGCTTGAAGCCGATCTCGATCGCCGAGTAGAGGCTCCGGCCGCGCCTGAGCTCCTCCTTGGTGCGTTCGAAGATGAGGACGTTCGCGTCGACCGCCATGCCGATCGAGAGGATGAACCCCGCGATGCCCGGTACGGTAAGCGTCACCGGGATCAGCTTGAAGATGGCGAACACCAGGACGGCATAGATGGCGAGCGAAATGTCGGCGACCACCCCGGGCAGCCGGTAGTAGGCGAGCATGAACAGGACGACCAGGGCGAACCCGACGAGGCCGGCCCGTACCGAGCTCTTGACTGTGTCCTGACCCAGGGTGGGGCCGACGGTGCGGGTCTCGACCTCTTCGAGGGGGACGGGCAGGGAGCCCGCCTTGAGCTGGACGGCGAGGGTGTGGGCCGACTGGGCGTCGAAATTGCCCGAGATCTCGGCGCTACCGCCCAGGATCGGCCCCTCGATGATGGGGGCCGAAATCTCCTTGTCGTCGAGCCTCATCATGACGGGCTTGCCGACGTTCCGGCTCGAGATCTCGCCGAAGAGGCGTGCGCCTTCGCCGTTGAACTTGATCGCGACCTCCCAGCCACCGCGCTGGGGGTTGGGCTCGGCCTTGGCGTCGGTCAGCATGCTGCCGTCGAGGGCCGTCTTGATCCACTGGGTGGCGTCGGAGCCCGACGCGGTGGGCGTCGGGGCCTTGGCGCCCGCCGGCAGCTCCCAGAAGGTGAGGTGGGCCGTCTTGCCCAGGAGCTCGCGGGCGGCGTCCGGGTCCTTGATGCCGGCGAGTTCGACCAGCACCTGGCGATCGCCCTTGCGCTGGATGACCGGCTCGTTGACGCCGGTGGCGTCGACGCGGTTGCGCACGACCGCGATCACGCTCTGCATGACCTCGGGGGTGACCTTGATCTTGTCGGTGTCTTTGGCTTCGAGGACCAGATGCATGCCGCCCTGGATATCCAGGCCATACTTGGTCGGGAACTGCTTGTCGTCCTGGATCACGAACAGCGCGCCGAGCGTGAGTAACACGACGACGAGAAGCAGGAGTCTCCTAGGGCTCAATGGTACGCCTCCTGAAGGCTAGCCTTGCTGCGATCGGGGGAAAATCCCTAGCAGTATAGGGACCCCCCCTAGGCTTGTCAAACCGCGCCGCGAGCCGCCTGAGCGGCTCCGGTCCACCCTTGCGGGGCGCGGCAATCCCGGCTAGGGTGGGGCTATGGCTGCTCGCGTCTGGCATGACGGGGTCCTGACCCTGGAAGACCTCCTCGCTCCCGATCTGGATGTCCTGTTCGTGGGCTACAACCCGCATCCCTACGCGGTGGAGCAGGGTCACTACTATGCCCGCAGGGCCAACCGCTTCTGGGAGGACCTTCACGAGGCGGGCCTCGTCCCGCGCGTCCTGCGCGGGCCCGACGAGGATCGCGAGCTCCTGCGGTACGGGCTCGGGGTGACCGACCTCATCAAGCGTCCCACCCGCGGGATCGACGAGCTGACGGCCCGCGACTTCGCCGCAGGCTTCGAACGCTTGACGGGCTTGCTGGAGGCGTGGCGTCCCCAGGTCGTGTGCTTCAACGGGATCGGGCTGCACGAGCGCTTTGGACGGCAGGGGCGATCGCCCGAGGGAGTCGCCGTCACGTTCGTGCCCTCGACGAGCCCCCGGAACATGGCCCTGCGGCACGAACGCCTCGCAGCGTTTCGCCGGCTGAAGGAGCGGGTCGACGCGCTGCGTCAGGATCGGTCGAATTCAACCATGTGAGTGTCACAGGGGACAGACGCCGAGCGCCGCGAGCTCGCGTTCGACGGCGCCCGCCCAGCCCTGGTTGGTCTGCGGATTGGCCGGGCTCGGGTGCATGATCCGCCCGAAGAGGATGGGGCGGTCAGCCAGGGCTGCCTCGGCCCGTTCGGCGGCGAAGCTTCCGATGCCGATGATCCATTCGGGCTGCAGGACGTCGGCGAGGCGCTGCAGGTGGCGATCGCAGGCCGCGTACAGCTCGCGCCGCTCGGCGATCGCGAGCTTGTCGGGGGTGCGGTTGCGGCCGGACTCCTCCATGAACATCAAGGGGCAGTAGTTGGCGATAAGATTGCGCGCGAAGAAGCGCTCCGGGGTGCCGAAGTGGTCCCGGATGGCTCCCCAGAGCCGGTCTCCACTCACCTCGCGACGGGTGCAGTCCAGGCCCATGACGGGTCGCTTGGGGTGCTCGATGGCCGGCCTGGACACCGTTACGGGCACCTGGAGCCAGTCGCGCACCAGTTCGACGTTGCCGAAGGGCACTCCGGTCTGGGCCATGCCCCAGGGGCCGGGGTTCATGCCCAGGAAGACGACGCGACGCGGGCCGGTGGCGAAGCGGCGCAGGTAGGCGGCGTAGCTCTCCATGGCGTAGACGAGGGGGTTGTAGACGTGGGTGACGGGCGGGCCGAAGCGCAGCGTCTCCAGGTCGTCGCGCAGGGCTTCCGCCGATGCGATCAGGGCTTCAGCGGTCATGGATGCACTCTAACATGACCTGGGTTGTCAGTTGAGGGGCGCCCCCTCGTCGATCCAACGGCCCAGCAGGGCACGCTCGGCCGCTGTCATGCCGGTCTTGTTGCCGAGCGGCATGGCCGTCGTCACCACCGCCCGGGTCTTGATCAGGTCGCGCATGGCCTGAATCTGCTCGGGCGAGTCGAAGGTGACCCCATGGGGGGCCGAGGTGAAGGTCGGATCGGTCGGATGAGTCGAATGGCAGGCCACGCAGCGCTGCTCGATCACGGCGTGGGCCGCGGCGAAGGGGACGCGATCGCCCGCGACGCTCGCCCCCGCCGGCGCCGAGGGCGGCAGGGTCAAGACGTACAGCAAGCCGATGGCCGCGGCGATGGTGGCGCCCAGGGCCGGCTTCCAGGCCGGGAACACGAACCGGATGTTCAGAATGTGCCGGACCCCCGCCCCCGCCAAGATCAGAACGCCCAGGATCACCCAGTTGAGCGGGTGCCCGTAGGTGCCGGCGAAGTGGTTGCTCACCATGACGAACAGCACCGGGAACGTCATGTAGTTGTTGTGGATCGAACGCTGCTTGGCACGCTTGGCGAGGGCCACGTCCTGCGGCTGGCCGGACTGCGTCTCCCGGATCAAGGCCCGCTGGCTCGGCATGATGACCATGAAGACGTTGCCGGCCATCAAGGTGCCCAGCATGGCGCCCACGTGCATGTAGGCCGCGCGGCCGCTCAAGAGGTGAGTGAGGGCGTAGGCGACTCCCAGCACCAGGGCGTAGCACAGGGCGGCCGTGGACTTGGGGTAGCGGGAGAGGGGCGATCGCCAGATCCCGTCATACACCGCCCACGCGACCACGAGAAGGCCGAGCCCCACAGCAGTCGCCTGGGTCGCGGTCAAGGAAGACACCGCCGGGTCGACCAGATAGGCCCCACCACCCAGGTAGTAGACGACGATCAGCAGGAAGAAGCCGCTGATCCAGGTCGTGTACGCCTGCCACTTGAACCAGTGCAGCACCTGGGGCATCTGCGAGGGCTCGAGCTGCATCTTCTCGACCTGGTAGAAGCCGCCACTGTGGACCATCCACAACTCGCCGTCGTAGCCCGTCCGCGCATCCTGGGGCTTCACCAGGTTCCGGTCGAGCCAGTTGAACAGCATCGAGTTGCCGATCCACATGATGCCCGCGATCAGGTGGATCCAGCGTCCCACCAGATCGAGCAGCTCCCTGACGTGCGCATCCAGCATAAGGGTCCTCTAGACAGCAGGCCGTGACGCTTCCTTGTACCCGGTGAGCGACCGAATTTGCCCCCGGTTAAGTCGCTTTGGCCGCCGATTAAACCTCCTTCAAGTTTCTCGTGAGGATCGCCGGGTAGGATGTGCGAGCGCCTATAGGGTCTCGGAGGACGAGCTCGCTCGTCTCCGTCTCGAGGGAGGTGACGATGCACAAGATCGACTCGTCCGGTGGAACCGGCCCGCTCAAGAGGCCGAACAGGCACCACAGCCACAGCGGGCCTTCGGCCAAGGGGCCGAAACGGAAGAGTAGAAGTGGCCCCTCCGGCAAGATCCGGCTGAACGGTGACCAGGACGACCGCGGCCGAGTGACGGGCGATCAGACCTCCTACGGCCTGGAAGGGTTGGGCCATGGGCCGCACCACCGGCGAGGCCATTCGCACGGCCACTCCCACGGCCACTCGCACAGCCATCGGAGCCACTCGGGCGGCCGTGGGTTGGTCGAGGGCGGCACGGCGAGTTCCGGGTTTCCGGTTCCCCCCCTCGGGTCCGGTCTGATTGAGGGTGGAACCTCCTCCCTGTACGGATCGGATCCCTTGCCGACGCCGTTGCAGACCGTTGGCCCGCGTCACCATCACTCCCACAGTCATTCCCACAGCCACCGGTCGCATTCAGGTGGCCAGGGACTTGGGGAGGGTGCCTCTGGCCTGCCGGTTCCACCTGCTGGCATCGGCTTGGTGGAAGGCGGTACGGCCTCGCTTTACAACTCCGATCCCCTGCCCACGCCCTTGCAAACCGAGGGGCCGAAACGTGGACGGTCTCGCAGCAGCGGCAGCATCTCGGCCCGGGGACCCAGACCGACCGTGGTGTCCCCGCCCGGACCGGCTCCCACCGCGACGGCCGTGACCGGGCCGGGCCGGGTTGGCTCGCTCAGCGGCCCGAGTCCCTCCGATCGTGGAGTTCGACCGACTCCCACCGCCCTCCTCCCGGGGAGCGGGTCCCCGAGCCCCGTCGATCCCGGCAGCGTCCAGTGGCAGCCGGATCCGGTGCGCGATCCGGTCAACGTCCTGCCCTATCCCAATGGCTCCACGACGATCGAAGGTTCAACTAGCGGCGGAAACGTGAAGAAGGCCTCGTTTTCTGGCCCAAGTGTATCCTTCGATCCGTTACCCACCCCGCTGCGAGGGCCCATTTCGGGACCTTCTCCGAGGGGACCCGCCTCGGGCGGCGTTCGTTCGGTTCGTAGTGCGCCAAGCCGTGGGCCCACGCAGGTGTCGCTTCGCAGCGGCCCCAGCGGCCGGAAGGCGATCCCCTCGAAGCGAAGTGGCGGGAGCCCGAAGCTCAAGGGCCCCTCGAAGCGCAGCGGGCACAGTCCCAAGGTCAAGGGTCCGTCGAGGAGAAGCGGCCCCAGCCCGAGACGCTAACCGGCCGCGGAGTTCGCACACCGCGTCATGACCCAGCAGGCGTTCATCGAGGCCTCGTCGCGCGATCGCTCCACCGAGCTGCTCGATTGCCTGAAACGCTGGCGCCTCGCGATCGATCCATCGGCCGCGATCGCCCCGAGCAAGAACCAGGTGCTGGTTTGCCGGGACGAGCGGGGCCGACGGGTCCTCGTGAAGGTCGCCAAGCAGCACTCCCGGCGGGGGCTGATCCGGGAAGCAACGGCCCTCGAGACCCTCGAGAGCTTGTTCGAACCGCGGCAGCCCCTCGTCGGGGTACCGCAGGTGGTCGCCTTCGAGCGCGACCTTGGGGTGCTGGCGATCGCCTGGATCGAGCAGGCCGAAACCCTGCACGACTTTCACCAGCACGACCGGCGCTACAGCCCAGCCCTGGGCTACGCGCTCGGATCGGCCCTCGCCTTCCTCCACACCCGGACCCGAGACGCCGCCGGGACCCTACCCGACGCGATCACGCGCTACCAGGACGCCGACTACGTGCGGATGTTCGTCTACGTGACGCCCGAGGTGTACGCCGAGCTGTCACCGGCTGGCCTCGCCTTCATGCGCAGGGTCCACGGCCATGCCGAGGCCTATCGGGCCCTCTACGAGCTGAGCTGCCGGGAGGACCCGTCCTGCCTCGTCCACGGCGACCTCAAGCTGGCGAACCTGCTGTGGACCCGCACCAGGCCTCGCCGGATCGTCGTGATCGACTGGGAGAGGGCCTGCTGGGGGGATCCGGCCCGCGACCTGGGGGCGCTGTTGGCCGATTACCTCGTCGGATGGCTCTCCCCATCGGGCGTCGTCGAACGGATCGCCGAGCCGCGCCTCACGCGCTTCGTTCAGGCGATCTGGCAGCGTTATGTCAACCAGCGAGGCGACACCTTTCCATTGGAACCGGATTTCCAGCTCCGGGTCATGCGCTGGGCGGCCTACGCCTTGCTGCTCATGACCTATGGGCACACCGAGTACGACGGACGATTCGACGAGGCCGACCGCCACCTGACCGATTGCGCCCTGCACATGCTTGCCTGCCCGGCGGCATGGGCCCAGAGACTCCTGTCCCATGATGTCTGAGGCCGTCTCCGACCTCGTCACGGCCTGCCATGCCCATCTCCGCTGGGATCCGGACCGAGGGCTCTGGCTCGAAGGGCGCTGGGTCTCGCCCGATCGGGCGGTCCCCAAGCTGCGCGACCACCTCTACGTCCATCATTTCTGCCGCTGGCAAGGTGCCCAGCCGGATCCCATGCAGTTCGCGCACCGCGTGTCGGGGGATCCGAACTTCGTCCATGCCCTGACCCGGGCGACCTGCGAGGCCTGGTACTGGGATCCGGATTGGACGATGGTTTCCGCCGAGGAGCGCGGTAGTTTTGCCCGCAAGGACGGCATCTTCTTGTTCGTGGCCGATCCCCACCACCAGCGGCCGTCCGGCTCCGAACCCGGGTCCACGGTGGCCGTGCGGATACCATGCGCGCGACCCTATTTCTCTCCCGGCTTCTTCTACCTGATCGGTTCCTGCGGCCCCATCGCCAAGGACCGACCTCACCTGCGAATCTACCTGAACATCTCGTCGGCCGCCGCTCCGCTGGTCGTTTACGCCTTGCTCGCCCGCTTCGCGCCCCACCAGATTCCCTTCGAGGCGAAGTTCGCCAACAACCCGACCCACTACGGTCGGGTCGATCCGGCCGTCCTCTACCTGTCCCCAGAACACCTCGACCGGGTGCGACGGGAGCTCCTGGAGCTGCGAGCCGAGCAGCCGGACTGGTTTCGGCCAGAGTCCCCCATCTTGACCGCTCCGCTCGCCCCGGGCCTCGCGATCGCCGAAAGCCCCCTACCCCGGGGCGACGCCCCCTGGGAGAGCTACGGCCACCACCGGACCCGGCTCCTCGCGGAGGGGCTGATCGAGGCCATGGTGGCTGGCCGCGCGGATCCCGGGGAGTGGGTGGGGGCGATCGCCAGGCGTTTCGCCTCGGAAGGTCTCTCCCTCGACGAACCCTACCGCCAGCACCTGCCGACGACCCTGTTTCGCGCGCCCGAGGCCGGAAACTCGGTTGTATCCAGCTAAGTGGGCCTTAAGTCTCCGGAGGCCGGATCGCCCGGAGCCTGCCGCGGCCACGCCGGCCCGATCCAACTGGATCGGGCCGGCGGCTGACGCCCGGGCGTGGCAGGATGCGGATCGTGCGGGCCCCGAGGCGTGAGCCCGGCAGCCGCTAGACCGAGGTCGGCAGCGCCGAGTTGATCACGATGCTCGCGACCGGGGCGTTGCCGTTGGTGGCGATCGCCTTCGGGAACACGATCGTGAGCAGGCCGTTGACGAAGTTGGCCTGGATCTGGCCGGGCGCGATGCCCGCCGGGATCGGCAGCAACCGCCGATAGGTGCCGAAGTGGCCCTCGGCCATGTGGTAGTTGACCGTCACAGTTCCGTTGCTCCAGATCGGACGGCGATAGGCCGTGAGCAGCAGGCAATCACCCTGGACCTGCAGGTTGACGTCCTTGAGGTCGCAGCCGGGCAGCTCGCAGACCGCCAGGAAGGCGTCGGGCGTCTCGGCGACGTTGAGGCACGGCGTGCCGACGGCACCGGTCTCGGGCGAGAGGACGTTGTTGAACTCGACCCGCCGCATGGTTGGCTCGTAGCGACGCGCATAGTCGATCGGCCGAGCGTAATCGTAGGGCCGGGTGTAGTCGATCGGACGCGCATAGTCGAACGGCCGGGCGTAGTCATACGGCCGGGTGTAGTCGATCGGGCGGTAGCCGAACGAGACCCGCGGGTCATACCCGATGGGCGAACCGCCATACGTGCCCCAGGGGGCCCAGCTGCGGTCCATCATCTCGGGACGGAAGTAGTCGTTGCCGTAGAACAGGCGGTTGAGCTCCTGTCTGGCCGGGTCGATGCCGTAGCCGGTGTAGGGATGGGTGCCAATCGTGGGATTCATCAGCATGATGGGCGCGATGTCCTTTCTAAGACGCACCGCAAGCGCACGCCCGACGAGGGCGTACCTGAGCGGTGACTGGGTGTGGGGTTGGAAGGCACTCACCGGCGGGTGAGTTGAAGACAAGCTAGCATTCCCCGTTAAAGCTTGTCAACTTAATTCATTGACTTTTGTGAACAAGTCTCACGACACCTGGCGATCGCCCCCAAAAGACAGCCGGGGCGCGCTCGCGGCGCGCCCCGGACAGGGAAGAGAATCTGAAGGTCGGCCTAGACCGTAGCCATCGCCTTCTTCTTGAAGAAGGCCTTGGACTTCTCGGGATCGGGGATGATCGTGTCCTTGCCAGGCTTCCAGTCGATCGGACAGACCTCGCCATGCTGCTCGAAGTGGGTGAGGGCGTCGACCATCCGCAGGGTCTCGTCGAGGCTGCGGCCGAGCGGCAGGTTGTTGACGACCATGTGCTGGATGACTCCGTCCTTGTCGATGAGGAACAGGCCGCGGAAGGCCACGCCCTCGTTCTCGAGCAGGACGCCGTAGTCACGGGAGATCGACTTGGTGAAGTCGGAGACGAGCGGATAGGTCAGGCCGCCCAGGCCACCGTCCTCACGCTTGGCGTTGATCCAGGCCAGGTGCGAAAACTTGCTGTCGGTCGAAACGCCGATCACCTGGGTGTTGCGCTTCTTGAACTCGTCGATCCGGTCCGAGAAGGCCGTGATCTCGGTCGGGCACACGAAGGTGAAGTCGAGCGGATAGAAGAAAAGCACCACGTTCTTGCCCTTGTAGTCGGACAACGAGACGTTCTTGAACTGACCTTCCACCACCGCCTCGGCGGTGAAGTGGGGGGCCTTCATTTGCGGTTGCAGCATGGTTCCTCCTGACATCAAGACGGGATGGAGCGTCATTCCGGCATACCGGGATGACGCTCCATCATAACACTGGTACGCCTGGCTAGAATGAGTGGGGCCACGCGGTCATTTCACTCGTCCCCGCGCACGGTTCCCCTTCCACGCTTGATTTCGGATCGGCCCTTTTTGGCCGCGACGCGGCGCTCTTGGGAGGCCTTGGTCGGTCGGGTCTTGCGCCGGGGCTTGGGGATCACGAGGGCTTCCTGGACGAGGGCGACCAGCTTCGCCTCGGCGATCGCCCGATTCTCCACCTGGTTGCGGGTCTCGGAGGCCGTGACGAGCAGGACGTCGCCCTCGATCCAGCGCGACCCGGCGAGCGCCTTCAGCCGCTCCCGGGCCCCCATGGTCAAGCCCTGGATGGCGGCAACCGGCACCCGCAACTCGACCTTGCTCGCGACCTTGTTGACGTTCTGACCGCCGGGTCCCGACGACCGCACGGCGTTGAAGGCGATCGCCTCGTCAGGGATCGTCACCCCCGGTGCCACCTGGACGGTCATCTCGGCCTCCTTCGTCCCTCCTGAGCCAGTATACCCGGCGATCGCGGGCCCCATGACCGAACCTTTACGTGGCATGACCCACCCGTGACCGGCCCTGTGTCATGATCACCTCGCTTGACCGTTTCAGGAGGACCCTCATGGCCACCGTCTCATCCAAACCCCTCTTGCGCGGGGTCTCCCATCAGATTGCCTTCTTCGTGAGCGCCGTCGCGGGGGTCGCGCTCGTCCATCAGGCCCGCCAGGGCTTGGCCGCTATCTCGGCGGCCATCTACGCCGCGAGCCTCGCCGCCATGCTCGGCATCAGCGCCCTCTATCACCGCATCAACTGGCCGCCCGACAAGCGCCTGGTCATGAAGCGCCTCGACCACGCCGGAATCTTCCTGCTCATCGCGGGGAGCTACACGCCGATTTGCTTGCTCGCCCTGGCCCCGGGGCTCGGCCACCCCCTCCTGGCCGCGGTGTGGACCGCGGCCGCCCTCGGCATCGTCAAAGAAGTCCTCTGGATTCACGCCCCCAAGGCCGTCACGGCCATCCCCTACACCCTCCTGGGGTGCGCCGTGGTGCCGTTCCTGTCCCAGGTCACGGCCGCCCTGGGATCCGTTCGCACGATCCTGCTCGGCCTTGGCGGTGTGCTCTACCTGTTCGGGGCGCTGGCGTACGCGCGCCAGCGCCCCAACCCGATCCCGGGGGTGTTCGGCTACCACGAGGTCTTCCACGCGCTGGTGGTGGCGGCGGCCGTCCTCCACTTCGTCGCGATCGGCCAGGTCGTCCTCGGAGGGTGACCCCGGCTCAGCGGCTGGTTAGCGGCATGAGGCGATCGCCCTTTTCATCATAGAGCCAGGCCTGATAGTGCCGGCTCGAGGCCGGCAGGAACGAGGTCCCGAGCTCGACCGACCACTGTAGGGTGCCGTGCTGCCAAGTGACATCCGAATCGGCGAGCTCGCGGTACCCGAACAGGGTCCCGTCGGCCGTCATGTAGATCCGGACGGGGTCACCCGGCCGCACGCCGGCCGGCGGGGTCATGGTCCCCGTGAACCAGGTGGTGCCCTCGTCCGTATCCTTGACGTTCGCGATCCGGCCATCCACGCCGGGAGCCCCCGCCATGGTCTCGGTCAGCGGGTGAGCGGCGCGCTTCCAGAAGTCGGTCGAGCCGACCGCGCGGTAGGGCCGGTAGCGGTCCAGGATATAGCGCTCGACCAGATAGTCCGTGACCTCGGGGCTGTACCCGTCCACCCGCACGGAGCTGCCGTGCAGGATGATGTCCGGGCGGTTGTGCTCGAGGTCCTGGATGACCAGGCCCTGCGCCTCCGGGGTGCGGGCGTAGACGACCTGATGGAAGCGGGAGGCGGAAGGCTTCTTGAACAGGGTGTACCAGACCCCTTCCGAGCTCAGGGTGTAGAAGGTGCGGGACTTCGCCACGTCCGAGGCGATCTCTTCCATGGCCAGGCGCATCCGGCGCGGAACGACGTACTCGTCGGAGGTCCAGAAGCGGTGGGAGGCGAGCTGGATCTTCTCCACGGCGAGCACCGGGTTGAGCTTGTGCGCGTTCGCCTGCCCCGCTGAGAGGAACACCCCCCCCATGGCGAGCAAGGCGGCGAAGGGGCGATCGCCCACCTGGCGCCAGGCCGCGAGCCCGAGGGCCACCATGAGCAGGGTCGTGCTCACGCCCGACCAGCCGAGGTGCTCTTCGAGCGCGCGATCGAGGGCGACTCGATCCCCCAGCAGCGTCGCCACGAGCAGCACGAGCAGCAGCCACTCACGGGCGATCCACTCCCTGAGCGACTCCCCCTTCTGGCGATCGAAGAAGAGATAGGCCAGGGTCAGGCTGGGAACGGCCACCAGGGCGAAGAAGCGCGGGGATTCGGAGGCCGTGAACGGGTTGAGCGGGGTGAACCAGATGAGCCGCCCGTAGCTGGCCCAGTAGATCACCTGCTGGAACAGGGCCGCGAACTGGGTGGGACCCAGTGAAACCAAGAGCAAGAGCGTGCCCAGGGCGGCCCCGGTACCCATGCCCCCGAGCCACCGACGGATCGCCTTCCGACGGGTCAGGAGCACGAGGAGGCTGGCGAAGGCGGCGATCGCCGCGAAGCACACGGCCTCCGAGTAGTCGTAGAGGAGGGCGAGCGGGAGCGAGAGCCCAATGAGCCCCGGCGTGAGCCAGCTCGCCACCCCATCGGACTCCCGGGTCATGACCCCCCGCATGGCGAGCAGCAGGGTGGCGAGCTGCAAGAAAGAAACCGTCCGCCGCAGGGTCATGTAGTAGGTCACGTCGCTCAGGGCGAAGACGATCAGGAGAGCTCCCAGGAACACGGGAAGGAAGCGACGGCGCGCTCCGCTCGCCCGCGTGATTTCCCATATCAACCAGGCCATCGCCGGCCATGCGAGGATGCTCTCGACCATCCGAACGGCGCGGGTCGCCGCGATGGTGTTGTCGGTGAAGCCCATGGTCCTCGCCAGGAGCTCGGGCAGCGCGTTGATGGCGAACCCATGGATGTAGAAGGCGCTGGTGAACAGCCCGCCGCCTCGCAGAAGGGTGGGGGCGAAGCCGATGTACTCCCCTTCGTGGAACCCGTGGGCGATGCGGGTCCCGAGGCTGACGTACTCCTGGTTGATCGCCCACGTGGCCACGAGCATGACGCTCAGGGGCACGAGCAGCCAGGGAGACAGCAGGAAGGCGAGACGATGCAGGACCGCCGCCATCCCGCGGACCACCGGACGGGGCAAGGAGGGCAGGCGCGGCTGACGCCAGCTCTCCGGTATCAGCCGACCGCCCGCGAGCACGGCGGAGAGGATCAGGAAGGTGGCCCCCAGGCTCGCCAGGAAGGCGAGGTAGTTGCCCCGGGGGTCGAGCTGGTTGAGGGAGGCGGCGGAGACGATGCCGCTCCAGGGACCGCTCGAGTGCCGGGGCACCCAGCGCGCGATGGGCTCGTACATGAAGCGCGCCGCCACGAGGGCGAGGGCGATCGCGACGGCGTTGAACCAACGACTGAGCGGTTGTTGCTGGTCTCGTTGCATGGCGGGTTCCTCTTCTCGATGGGCCTCCATCCGGATGCTAGGTCGCCTGCCCGCTCGACCGGTTGGCCGTTTCGACCCATGGTTTTCGGTCCGATCGCCCAAGCCGCGACTCGCTCGGTCGGTTTAGAACCGCTTCCGGGTTCACCGCCGTCTCGACATCGGAAGGAACGCCCCATGCCCGAGGCCCCAATCGACGCCATCATCGTGGGTGGAGGCATGTTCGGATGCAGCCTCGCCCGGCAGCTGCGCCAGCACCTGGATCGGGTCGTCCTGCTCGAGCGCGAGTCCGATTTGCTGCAGCGGGCCTCACGCCGCAACCAGGCCCGCGTCCATGCCGGCTACCACTACCCGCGCAGCCTGCTCACCGCCCTGCGCTCGCGGGTCAACTTCCCCCGCTTCGTCCACGACTTCCGCGACTGCCTCGACGAGAGCACCCGCCACTACTACGGAGTCGGCACCCAGCTCTCGCGGGTGGGGGTGCAGCAGTTCGAGGCCTTCTGCGAGCGCATCGGCTCGCCGCTCGAACCGGCGCCCGAGCGCATCTCCCGCCTGTTCGATCCGCGGTTGATCCGGAGGGTCTACGCCGTCGAAGAGGTGGCCTTCGACGCGGTCAAGCTCAAGCAACGACTGCGCGACGAGCTCGATCGCCTCGGGGTCGACATCCACCTGTCATGCGAGGTTCAGGCCATCCTGCGAGACGGGGACGGGCTCTCGGTGGTGGCCACGCGGCACGGGCTCGGTCAGCGGCTGCGCGGCCGGTACGTCTTCAACTGCACCTATGCCAGCCTCAACGAGGTGCTCGCCTCCTCGGGCCTCCCGACCATCCCGCTCAAGTACGAACTCGCCGAGATGGCCCTGGTCGAGCTGGGCTCCGAGCTCAAGGGCCTCGGCATCACGATCGTGGACGGGCCCTACTTCTCCCTGATGCCCTACCCCTCCCTGGGGTGCCACACCCTGAGCCACGTCCGCTACACCCCGCACCGGGCCTGGAGCGAGGGGAAGCCAAGTCAGGCGGAGGCCGTCCCGGCGAGCCACTTCCCGCAGATGATCCACGACGTCGCTCGGTACCTGCCGGCGATCGCCCACGCCCGCTACCGGGACTCGCTCTGGGAGGTCAAGGCCGTGCTGCCGAGCAGTGAGGAGAGCGACAGCCGGCCTATCCTGTTCCGGGTCGACCACGGCCTGCCCAACCTGGTCTGCGTCCTGGGCGGCAAGATCGACAACGTGTACGACGTGCTCGAGGAGATCGACCAGCGCGTGCGGGGGGGCTGGCTGCGATGAAGCGGGACACCTTCGTCTCGGTCGTGGCCCCGGTGAGCGACCTCGCCCGGTTGCCACAGGAGTTCGTCCACGTCGCGATCAATACCCTGCAGGCTCACTACACCAACTACGAGCTCATCCTGGTGGATGCCGGATCCCCGAGCCCGCATGGGTCGCCCTTGCGCGACTGGCTCAGCGACTACGATTGCCTGCGCGTGCTGCGTCTGCGCCACGCGGCAGGGCTCGACGCGGCCATCTCGGCGGGCCTCGAGCAGGCCATCGGGGACCTGGTCGTCGCCGTCTCCCCCGAGTCCGATCCGCCGGAGCTCATCCCGACGGCCGTCGAATACGCCCTCGCGGGCCATGACCTGGTGCTCGGCATCCAGACGGGCCGACGTCCACATGCTGGTCAGATTCTGATCAGCTGGTACTGCCGACGCTGGCTGGGGGCGGCCTTGCCGCCCAACCACTCTCACTACGCCGTCTTGAGCCGCCGGCTCATCGCGACCCTGCTGCAAAGCAAGGAGCGCTCGCGCCACCTGCCCATCGTCAGCCTGAGCCTCGGGTTCCCGCACTGCACCTTCTCGTACGAGCCCATAGGCCGGCCTCGCGTGCGGCCGAGCTGGCGGGAGGCGGGTTCGACCCTGCTCGATCTGGTCGTGGCGCGGTCGCGCCATCCCTTGCGGATCGTCACCTGGGTCGGGATGGTCGCGAGCCTGCTCAACGCGAGCTACAGCCTCTACATCGTGGGGGTCTACCTCTTCGCACACCGGGTGGCCCAGGGCTGGACGACCCTGTCCCTGCAGATCTCGCTCATGTTCTTCTTCGTCTTCCTGATCCTGATGGTGGCTTGCGAGTACCTGGGCCAGCTCCTGTTCGAAAGCTCCGCCCGCCCCCCTTACTTCCTCGTCGAAGAGCACCACAGCAGCGCCATGCTGGCCGATCGCACCCGCCGCAACCTGGTCTCGGACGAGCCGGACTAGGAGCACCTCACAAAACCAGGCATGTTACCTCTGTTTGGCCGACGTGTCGGCTCGAAGGAACAGTTTCGTTAGGCGCTCTAAGGAGGTCCCCATGGAGGTGCCCGCCCATACCGTCACCGAGCGGCGTCCCCGTGCGACTCGCTACGGCCTGTGCGTCTTCGTGCTCAACGAAGGCCGACGCCTGCACGCCCAGCTCGACAAGATGGCCCTCTATGCCGATCGGGTGGACATCCTCGTCGCCGATGGCGGCAGCACGGATGGCTCGGTCGAGCTGGAGAGGCTCGCGCGGAGAGGGGTGCGCGCCCTGCTCGTGAAGACCGGTCCCGGCCGGCTGAGCGCCCAGATGCGCATGGCCCTGGCCTATGCCCTCGCGCAAGGCTACGAGGGGGTCATCGTCATGGACGGCAACGACAAGGACGACCCCGAGGCCATCCCGCGATTTCTCGCGGCCCTCGACGCCGGGGTCGACCATGTCCAGGGGTCGCGCTTCGTCCCGGGGGGGCAGGGGCTCTTCACCCCTTGGTGGCGCGACGCGGCCATCCGCCTGATCCATGCCCCGCTCATCAGCCTGGCGAGCCGGTTCCGCTACACGGACACGACCAACGGCTTTCGGGCCTACAGCCGCCGATTGCTGACCGATCCTCGGGTGCAGCCCTTCCGGGCCGTCTTCTCGGGCTACGAGCTGCACTACTACCTCGCGATCCGCGCCGCACGCCTGGGGATGCGGGTCCTGGAGGTTCCCGTCACCCGACGCTATCCCGCTCAGGGCCCGGTTCCTACCAAGATCAGCCCGTTCAGGGGGAACTGGCGCTTGTTCAAGACCCTGCTGGCCGCCTGCCTGCAAGGGTTCGATCCTCCCCCCAGCCTGGAGGCTAGTCCATGAAACGAGCCCTCGTCGGTCACACCGGCTTCGTCGGCAGCAACCTGCTGAGGCAGGCCGATTTCGACGACCTGTACCACTCCCGGAACATCGAGGCGATCGCCGGCCGCCGCTACGACCTGGTCGTGTGCGCCGGGGCCCCCGCCGAGAAGTGGAAGGCCAACCAGGATCCGGTGGCCGATCGGACCAACCTGCTCCGGCTCATGATGGCCCTCGCGCAGGTGCAAACCCGCCGGCTGATCCTCATCTCCACGGTCGACGTCCACGGGGAGCCGCGGGGCGTCGACGAGGCGAGCCCGATCGACCCCGCCCGCGCCACCCCCTACGGCCGCCACCGCCGGGCGCTGGAGGTGTTCCTCGCCCACCGTTTTCCAACCCTGATCGTGCGGTTACCAGGCTTGTTCGGTCCGGGCCTCAAGAAAAACGTCCTTTACGATCTCCTTCACAACAATGGGGTCGATCGCGTCCAGCCGGACAGTCAGTTTCAATTCTACGGGCTCGATCACCTCTGGTCGGACGTGACCCTCGCCATGAAATGCCAGATTCCCGTGCTGCATGCTGCCACAGCTCCGCTTACCGTCGCCGAGATCGCCCATCGCTGTTTCGGGCGGGACCTACCGAAGGCGATGGAGCCTTCTCCCGTGCGATACGACTTCCGGTCTGGCTTCTGCGAACTGTTCGGAGGATCGAATGGTTACCTGTACGGTCGCGAGGAAGTGCTCGCCGAGATCAAGCGCTTCGTCGCGACCAATCGGGAGGCTCGGTATGCGACTAGCGGTGTCTAACCTCGCATGGCCTCGAACCGAGGATCCGGCCGTGCGGGATCGGCTCATGGCCATGAGGGTCCAGGGCCTCGAGGTTGCCCCGACCGTCGTGTGGCCCGATCCCCTTTCGGCAACGCGCGGGGAGGTCAAGGCCTACCGCCTCTTCTGGGAGTCCGCTGGCCTGCCCATCGTCGCCCTGCAGGCGATCCTATTCGGCCGGAGCGACCTGGTCCTGTTCCGAGACGAAGAGACCCGCGGGGTCTTGCGGGATCATCTGGTCGGCATGATGCGGCTCGGATCCGAGCTGGGGGCTGGGGTCCTGGTGTTCGGGGCGCCGAAGAATCGGCTGGTCGGTGGCCTGGGGCGAGAGGAGGCGGAGGTGATCGCCCTCCCTTTTTTCCGTTCGCTCGGCGACGAGGCACTGCGGTACGGCGTCACGATCGGGCTAGAGCCCAACCCGGTGGCCTATGGCTGCGACTTCCTCACGACGGCCCAGGAGGGCCTCGCGTTCGTGCAGAAGGTCGACCACCCGGGGATCCGGCTGCACCTCGATTCTGGGGCCATGCACCTGGCCGGCGACGAACCGGGAGCGGCCGTTTCCCGCGCCTTGCCCTGGCTCTGCCACGTCCATCTGAGCGAACCCGACCTCGTCCCGATCGGCACGGGCGGGGTCGACCAGCAGGCGATGGCGGACGCCTTGCGCCAGGCGGGTTATGAACGGTGGGTGTCCCTCGAAATGAGGCCCCTGACAGGGCCGCGCGTCGTCGAGGGCCTCGCCGCGGCCGTGGCGGCTTCCCTTCCCCCGCTCCTTCGATAGGGGGAGTTCAAAGCTCGGGTATACTCAAGCAGGCCGCTTGCCTGCTCGAGGAGCCTCCGATGCGTCGTCTGTTGATCCTGCCGCTCGCTGTCACCGGGGTGATCGCCGCTTGTACCCCTCCTCCGGCCGTGACGGCTGCCGTGGGGGCCGTCACGAGCGCGGTCGTCTCGACCGTGACCAATCCGACCGCCCTCGCGCTCATCGGCCAGCTGGTCCCGCCCCCCAAGCTCGCTAACGCGCTCCTGGCACCGGTTTTCATCCGGTCGAAGACGGGAACCCAGCCGACCCTCGAAGAGATCAAGCGCCTGCTCTCGATCACCAACGGCCTGCTCATCGGGCACCTCCCCAAGCAGGCGGCACTGACGACGCTGGACGTGGCCAACACCCAGTCCCTGGGCGGATTTGGCATCCTCGACCTCGGCACGCAGACGGTCGGCACCGGTGGGGTCTCCCCCTACCAGTCCGCCCAGATCGCCGTCCAGAACCCGTTGCAGGCTGAAGACGCCCCGATCTTCCAGGCCAACCTGAGCGCCCTGGGCTATCGGGTGAGCTCGCTGCCCACCTCGGTCGACCTGAGGACCAATCCCCAGATGCCCGCGATCCGCAACCAGGGCCGGCGGGGGACCTGCGTCCTGCACTCGGCCGCCGCGGTCCTCGACTACCTGTATGCCAACGACGCGGCCAACCCGATCAAGCACGCCTCGGTCGAGTTCCTCGACTGGCTCTACCACGTCGAGATCAAGGCCAATTCCCAGCGCATGAAGGCCTCGCTCTGGACCGACAACGGCACCTATCCCCACCTCTTGCACCTGACCTTGCGGGTGGACGGCAACCGCGAGACCTCGGACGACGATCCCTACGTGCCGCCCAAGCAGGGCTACCTCGGCGAGGACCAGTGCCCCTACAACCCCAACCTGCCGAACGGGTCGGCCAATGGGGACTTCCAGGCCGAGGCGACCCGGCGGCTCGGGGCGACCGTGGCGGGGCAGCTCGCGTCGCACCAGCCCCTGCAGACCCAGGGGGCTTACTTCTTCCCGGTGAAACTCGACCTGCCGAGCCTCAAGGCGGCCCTCGCGGGTGGCAGCCCCGTCCAGATCACCTACCCCATCTACCGGGACGACTGGTACAACGCCAACGCCTCCAACCCCTACATCCCCGACTTCACCGACGACAAGGCCAACTCGGGCAACGTGGGCTACCACTCGGTCTGTCTGGTCGGCTACAAGGACGACTCCAGCGCGCCGGGCGGCGGCTGGTTCGTCGTCCGCAACAGCTGGGGCACGCGCTGGGGCGAGAACGGGTACTGCTACGTGCCCTATTCGACGACCCTCAACTATGGGTCAGACACGGCGATCGCTCAGTCCTACACGGCCCCCTTCCAGGCCGTCTTCTCGGTGACGCCTCCCGACAAGAACGCCACGCCCACCCCGGCTCCGACCCCGGTCCCCTCGGCCGCGCCGACCGCGCAGCCCACGGCGGACCCGAACAACCAGACGATCATCGACACCTCGACGGTCATGAAGAACGGCAGTTACACCAACGACGACGCCAAGAACGGGACGGGCATCGACTCCCTGTCGATCCCGAACCTCTTGCTCGATTTCTTGGGCCTGCTTTTCAGCTAAGGCCGAGCCTGGCCGCCCCGAACCGAGAGACTGCCAATTCTTGCAGGCCCTTGTTCGGCTCGGAAAGACGGTCTACACTCAGTCGAGCATGCGCGGAGGAGGTTGAGGTGGGGCTCGCGTTCGCTCGGCTGCCTGAACTCAGTTCGCTGTCACGGCGAACCAAGCGTTCGCTCTGCCTGCAGGCCCCCCACCCCTCAGCTTGGATCCTCCTGGGTGGCCCCGGATTCGGCAAGACGTGCACGGCCCGGCTGCTGGCGGACCAGCTCGCGCAGACGACGATCTGGTTGGAGGGTACCGAGGGAGCGCTTGACGATCTCACGGGCCACACCGAATCCGATCCGAGGGCGATCGCCCGGCGCTTCCTCGCCCACCTCCAGGAGCACCATCCTCTTGGAGCCACCCTGGTCCTCGATTCGATCGACCGGACCCTCGATCATCCCCCGACAGTGGCCTTCCTCGAGACCTGGCTTGCGACCAGTGCCAATCCTTTCGTCACGATCTTGACCACCCGGGTGCCCCTACCCTTTCCCCTGGCGCGCCGAATCGCCCTCGGAGACGTCGTCCCGCTGACGCCCAAGGAGCTGCGTCTGGATCCCGACGAGGTGGAACAGCTTCTCCCGGGCTCGGGTAATCTTGACGGCATCAAGGCTCTGGCAGGGTGGCCCCTGGGGCTCTTCGGCCTCAAGAACCGCCCGCAGGATGCCGAGGTGCTCCTGCCTGCGCTGGTCGACGAGGAGCTGATACGCCCCCTCTCGGATGAGCTGCGCCAGACGGCTGAGTCGCTGTCGCCGCTTCCCTGGGTGCACCCGGAGGCGATCGAACTGGTTCCTGGAGCCGATCCGGCCATGCTGGCTCGTCTCCAGGATTGGGGAATATTGACCCGGGAGCCCGAGTCTGGCTATCACTGGCACCCGTTGGCCCAGCGGATCCTTCAACGGGAATGGAGCGCAAGGCATTCGGACGAGGAGCGAACTCACCAGCTGCGGAGAATGGGGGCCTGGTACGCCGTCCACGATCCAGAGGTCGGTATCCGACTGTTCATCGAGGCGTGCGACGTCGCGGGGGCCGTGGGATTGATCGAGGGTCCATGGCGAACCCTTCAGGTCGCGGGGAAATTCGACCTTCTGGCGAGATGGCTCTCCCTTTTTCCTGTCGAGGCTGTCCCCTCCTACCCCGAGCTGTTGCTCATCGAGGGGGTTATCCTGCGCTCTCGACGGGCCTCTTCTGAGGCTGAGGCTCGTTTCAAGGACGCTGAGCAGCGGTTTAGAGGCTTGGGCAACGGAGACAAGGCCTTCGAGGCCATGACCGAGCAGCTCAGGCAGGCACACTTTGCCCTGGATCACGATGAGGTCTGGCGCCTTGCCGATGCGATGGCCGAATTCGAACCGCACGCGAGCGTAGCCAACCGGGTCACCTATCTCGCTACCTTGGCCGCCCATCACGTGGAATTCGGAAGTGCGGCGGAAGGAGCCACCCTGCTGCGGAAGGTCCTCGGCTTTCCCCGCTTGCGGGAGGGCCGCATCCTCTCCGCCCAGCAGCGCGCCTCGCTGACTCTGGCGCTCTGCGAGGTGAGGCGGGGCGAGCTCCATGAGGCCCTCCATCATGTCCAGCGTGTGTTCAAGCTCGGCGAAGAGCTGGGAATGGAGTCGCGGGTTGCCCACTTGGCTCAAGTTCTCCGGATCAAGATCGCGCTCGACTTGGGGGATTTCCATCGGGCTAACGACCTCATGGCTGAATTGAAGGCCGCGCCGCTTCCAGAGGATATTCAACAGAGAACCGAGCTCCTTCGCTTCGAAGGGGATTTCTACGTGCGAGCGCGCCTTTATTCGAAGGCCGAGGCCGTCTATCGGGAGGCTCTTGCCCTCTCAGCCGAAACGGAGGCGGATCCGTACGAGACGGCCGTCATCCTCTATCAGCTCGCGGTCATTCATCGCAATCGGGCGGAGGTTGAGGTGGCCTTCAAGCACCATGCCCGGGCCATGGCGATTCTGGATTCCCCCTACATCCGAGTGATTGGGCTGAGGGAATGGGCCATCACCCTTTGGATCAGCGGTGCCCACCAGGAGGCCTACGAGAAGCTGCGCGAGGCCACCTCGCTGATTCGCGAGATGGACGCTCCGCATGCCGAGGAAGCGGAAGTTGGCCTGGCGCTGGCATTGGCCGCCGATCGCTTAGGGTACGCTCAAGAAGCTGAGCAAGCCCTCAAGGAAGCCGTGTCTTTCATCCGACGGGGCCCCTACTACTACAATGTGCTTACCCAGCACGAAATCGCCGCCGACGTCTGGGCCCTGTTGCTCCGGGCAGGCCATGTGGAATTGCTGGCCAGGGTCGAGTCTCTGTTTCCTGAAGAGGCTCGGGCCGTGCGCTCCCAGCTGGAGCAGCGCCCGGGAAACCAACTCGCTCTTCCTCCCGTGGCTCCGGCCGCGGTCGAGATCCGGTGCTTCGGGATGCTGGAGGTGACGGTCGGCTCGAAGCTGGTGGCCGCATGGCCCAGGAAGAAGGCGAAGGCCTTGTTGGCCCACCTCTTGCTTACCCCACAAGGCCTCAGCCGGATCAAGCTGGTCGAACGGCTCTTTCCGGAGCCCGAGAGGGATGATGCCGAACGCCTGATCGGCAACCTGACCTCCACCCTGCGCAAGCAGCTCGAGCCCACGCTGGGCAGTCGTCAGAAGTCGCGCTATTTGATTCTCGACGCAGCGGGCTACCGATTGGACACCTCGCACATTCGATTGGATATCACGGAGTTCCAGCGGGGCTACCGGGACGGGATGCTGGCCTGGCGATCAGGGGCGAAGGAGGAGGCCATCCGCTCGTTCGAGCAGGCTGTCGAGCTCTATCGCGGAGATCTGTTCAGCGAACCCGCCTTGTTCGAGTGGTTTGATCTCGAACGCCACCGCTACCGCACCCAGGCCCTGGAGATGCTCGATCTCCTGGCCGATTGGTCATTCGAAACCGGTACGATGGGACAGGTACAAGCCTACTGCGATCGCGCCTTGGCGATCGATCCGGCCCTTGAATCCGCCCACCGTCGCCTGATGAAACTCTACGCCAGCTTCGATCGGCTGGATCTCGTCCGCCAGCAATATGAGGTCTGCATCCGTCTTCTGGAGCAGTCCCTGGGGATCGAACCCTCAAGTTCAACCCAGGAACTCCTTGCTCGTCTTTGTGTCATGAATGAGGCAGGCGCGAAACTTTCGAAGCGCGGATATCTTTGTTAATGCCCTGTGAATCGTTTGGTAATGACGTACTTCACAATTGGGGCATGTCCTTCTCCTTTGATGATCTTCTTGCCCTGAGCAGGCAAGGATTGAGCCTTTCCGCGATCCTGGTCCATGCCTTTCTGGAGGAGCACGGAGTGCATCCGGCTTCCGAGATCGCAGCAGCATGCGATATCTCGGAGCGCACCGTTTACCTGGCCATTAGTCAGATCAAGAAGCGCTCGGTTGGATAAACTGCAAGAATTTGCAGTGCGACGAGTCCTTGATCAGGGAATAGGAACCCAGGAAGCAATAGTTGCTCGAAAGAGGATCGCACTCAGTTTTTTTCGGCTCCAGGTGCCAGAGACTATCCATGAGCAACGATAGCGAGTGGTCGACCTCACGTCGGGGCGTCAGACGGTGAAGAATCTCTCGAACCTTTCGAGCTGGAGCCTGTTCCTCGTTCTGCTCATGAACGTGGTGAGCTGTCACGCGGTCGTTCCAGTCTCGCTTGAATCCATGTCGCGTTCGGGCAATGGACAGTCGGTGCAACGCGCATCCGGGTCCCTCACGATCCGCGTGACGCTTCCACGCCAGGCGCAGGCCCTGACCAGCAACACCCAGTCCCTCCGGATCCTGCTGCGGAACACGAGTCTGTTGGGCGCGGACATCATTCAGACCGCCAACGGCTCCGGGGCCCAGACCCTGGTGGTGTCGGCCCTTCCCCCGGGCTCGGGCTACACGCTCTACGCGGGGGCCTACAGTGGCCTGAACGCGACGGGGACCCTCATGAGCTGGGGGCAGCTCCCGCTGACCATCGTGAGCGGCACCAACAATGTTTCGCTAGGGCTCTCGGTCCGGGTTGCGTCGGGCTCGGGGGCCGACGATCTCGTCAACGGTCCGGCAGGCAGCAGCACCCTGGTGGCCTCGACCCAGTGGGTCCAGACGACGATCGCGGACTTCACCCCCGGCTCGGCCAATAACGTCGAGCTCTTCGTGCCCGGCATGTACAACTACCTGGGGGCCCTCGGGGGGACCCCCGGGGCGACGGGGAGCGCCAACGGGCAGTTCAACCAGGTTGACGAGGTCGCCTTTGATCGGACCGGCAACATGTACGTGTGCGATCGCAACAACCAACGCATTCAGGTCTTCGACACCAACTTCAACTTTTTGAGGGCCTGGGGGAACGGCCAGATCTGGACATCCGGCCCCGCCCCCACCCCGGTCGCCAGCAACGGCAACGGGTACTTCAACAATCCGACCGGTCTTACTCTCGACGCCCAGAGCAACGCCTACGTCACGGACCAGAGCAACCAGCGAGTCCAGAAGTTCGATTCGAACGGGAACTTCCTGATGGGCTGGGGCAGCGGCACCACCTGGACCACAGGCCAGACCCCGCCCGCCGTATCCAGCGGCAGCACCAGTGCCGACGCCTTTTACAACCCGCACAAGCCCCTCGTCGATCGTGACAACAACGTCTGGATCTCCGATCTGCTGAATAACCGCCTCGTGAAGTACTCCCCCAACGGAGCCTTCCTCCTGGGGATCGGGCAAGGGACGACGTGGACGAGCGCCGCCGCCGCGCCTTCGCCGGCGGCCAGCGGAAGCGCGATCTCCTGGTTTTTCTCCCCATGGGGGACCAGCTTCGACGCGCAGGGCAACCTCTACGTTTCGGACCTCTTCAACTCGCGCCTCCAGGAATTCACGCCGACTGGCGGCTTCGTGGCCCAGTGGGGCGCGGTCGGAAGCAGCGATGGTCAGTTCCCGGTCTCCTCGGGGGTCATGAAGCTCGATCCGCTGGGCCGGGTCTGGGTCGCCAATTTCAACACCTCCGGCACCCTCAACTACCTCCAGATCTTCACGACCTCGGGGCAATATCTGGCCCGCCTCACCGGACCTTCGGCCACCCAGCTTTGGCAAGGCCGCACGATCGCCTTCGACAGCGCGGGGAACGCCTACGCCGGGGACGTCAATTCCGGCGTCATCTCGAAGTTCCAGGGGGCAAGCCCCACGGATGCCAACGGGGGCGTTCGACTGGCTGGCTACCGATCGCCCGGGCCAAGCAACTTCGTGGCGAGCGGCACCTACGTCTCTCCGGTGCTGGATGCCCAGAGCACGGTGAACTGGGGCTCGATCTACTGGGTCGTGAGCAACCTTCCCACCAACACGGGGTTGGCCGTGGGGGTGGCGACCAGCAGTGACGCCATCACCTGGGGAGCGACGCAGTCGGTGGCCGCGACGAGCGTGGCGGGCAACAACGTCGCGAGCCTGTCGGCGACGAGCTTCAATAGCCGCTTCCTCAAGTACCAGCTGACCCTGACCTCGATCAACGCGGCCACGACCTCCGAGGTCCAGGAAGTGGGGGTGATCTACTGATGAAGGCGCTCCGACTGGCGGCGATCACCCTCATCCTCGCGGCCTGCCAGCCGGCAACCCCGCTGGCGCAGAACCCCACGCCGACCATCCGTCTCCAGGATGCCCACGCCCTCTGGGGCCATGCGGCCCCCACCTACCGGGTTCAAGCCGTCGAGAGCGACCTGAAGCCCTACGGAACCGTCTCGTTGCTGGATACCAGCAACAACGTGGTGGCCACCGGCACCACGGACGGCAGCGGAAACTTCAATCTCAACCCGTTCGTCTCCTGGACTCCGACGAGCGGTGCCGTTTATGCCCTCGAGCTCACCAAGCGGTTCGAAAGCAATAACGAGGGCTCCTTGCTGAGGATGCGGACTCTGGTCTCCTGGTCGGGAACGCAATGGGCCTCCATTTCCGGGACCACCGCGAGCGCTTCGGGCGGCAGCGGGGTGCTGATCAACTCGGGGACGACGGCGATCGCCGCCATCCAGAGCCTGCGCGCCCTCACGGCAAGCAACATGCTGGGCTCCCTCGATCCCAACTCCGGCACGTTCACCCCGGGCAGCACGGGCATTGCTGCCACGGACTTCACCACGGTCAAGGGGATGGTCGGCAGCGATCTCGCGGCCGACCTCGATCCGGTCCGGGCCATCACCTGGAGCGTCCCGGATGGCACCTACCTCAATCGCCTCGAGAACAAGAACGGGAACCTCCTCTTCGACCTGAAGGATGCCCCCACGCTGCCCGGCACCAACCCAACCCCCATCCGAACCAAGTACGGCACCGGGTATGCGGTCGCCAGTTCCTCGGCGGGGCTCTACCTCGGCCAGTTCGGCAGCTGGGGTACGGCCGGCGGGGACTTCGAAGAGCCGATGGACATCGCGAAAGACCGTTATGGGAACCTCTATATCACCAACTTCTTGAACAATCGGGTGGATAAATTCGATCCGAACGGCAACTTCATGACCTCGTTCGGCACGTACGGCACGGGAAATGGTCAATTCAATCAAGTGACGAGCGTGGCCGTCGACCCCCAGGGAAACCTTTGGGTGGTCGATTACTCGAACCATCGGGTTCAGAAGCTGGATCCGAACGGGAACTTCCTGATGGGGATCGGGGAAGGAACCGTCTGGACCTCAGGCCCTCCCCCTACGCCCGCAGCAGGCAGTGCCGACAGTTGGTTCTCTTATCCTCACTACACCAAAGTCGATCGGTCTGGCAACATCTGGGTGTCGGATGCTTCGAACTTCCGGATCCAAGAGTTTGCGCCCAACGGCACCTTCATTCGTGGCATCGGCAACGGCACGACCTGGACGGGCGCTGCGCCAGCCCCTGCCCCCGGATCGGGCAATGCCTACTTCGGTAGTGCCCCAATGGGCGCCCCGGTCGGCTTCGACTTCGATGCCCAAGGCAACCTCTGGGTCTGCGATCGCAGCAACAACCGGGTCGAAAAGTTCGATTCCAGCGGAAACTTCCTAGTGGCCTACGGTTCGGCCGGTTCAGGTAACGGGCAGTTCAATGCGAATGACGCCATCGCGATCGATGGCGCGGGAAACCTCTGGGTGAGTGATTACTATGGCCAACGAATCGAGAAATTCGATCCCTCCTTCAATTACCTGGGTCAGATTTCATCGGCCGGCGCGACGGGTTCCGCCCCTGGCACATTCAACGTCCCCCGAGGGTTGAACTTCGACAGCAACGGCAACCTCTTGGCGGCGGACTGGAGTAACCACCGGGTCCAGCGCTTCGCCCCTGCCACGACCACCCTCAACTACAATTCCAGCGGCCACTTCAATCTTCCTACGGGCACGGTGGAGGCATGGATCCGTCCTTCGTGGTCTGGAACCACGTCCGGGACCTATCGATTCTTCCAGGCCTTCATCGCCTCTGGCAGCGTCGGCGATGGCCTCTCGATCTACAAGACCGGTTCCAACGTGGCGGCCGACTTCTGGCCCCACACTACCGGCGCGGGCGCGACGAGCCTGCTGGCCGACATGTCGAGCTGGACCCCGTATACCGACCATCACGTCGCCGTCACTTGGGATGGCGGCAACAGGGTTTCGCTGTATGTCGACGGCGGTCTGATGGCGACTAGGGCGGCGGGAGGACAAATCCAGGTCCTGGCATCCACTCTCGCGGTTGGTTCGGATGGTAGCAGTCTGCAGGCCAACGCGATCATCGAGAGTTGCAGGGTCTACGATTACGCCAAGTCCCTGACCGAGATCCGGCGGGACTACGGCATGGTCGAGCAGTATTAGGGGGCGCGATGAGACACTCCGTGTTCATCTGGATCATGCTCCTGAGCCTGCTCGTCGGGGCTTGCCATCCGTCCGTTCCCCTGGCGACCAGCGCCGATCCGGGATTCGTGTCCTCTCGCGCGGAGCGCCCCCTGCTGAGCGGGACGCTGATACCTGTCGCGTCAGCGTACCGGGCCCAGGCGATCGCCTCCAACCTCGCCGCCGGTTCGATCGTCTCCTTGATCGATCCGGCCACCAATCAGGTCCAGGGGACGGGGATCACCAACACGTCTGGCAGCTTCACGGTCATGGCCCTGGCGACCTTCACCCCGACCCTCAACGCGATCTACGTCCTGGAAGCCGCCAAGCCGCTCGGGGGGGCCGGCTCGCCCTCTCTCGCCTTGAGGACCCTCGTCTCCTTGACCCCCACAGGCTGGACCAGCATCAGCGGCAGTACCGTCACCATCAGCACCACGACGACGGCCGTCGCCGTGCTCTACCGCTACAAGGGCCTGGCGGCCTCGGACGTCCTCGGCAAGGTCACCTACGACTCCGTCACCAAACGCAGTACGGCGTCAGCTCTAAACAGCGCCTTCTCGGACGTGGCGGTGCGGCAAGTCGAATCCCAGGTTCAACAGGCCCTCGGCATGAACCTGGACCCCATGCAGGCCATTCACCCGGCGATTGACGGAACCTTAGCCATCAGCGTGGCCACGGGCTCCGTCAACATGCTCAGCAATCCGAGCTTCGAGCTGGGGGGCACCGGGATTGATTACTGGGGGGTCGGCGGGGTTAACTCGAGCCTCGTCACCGCCACCCCCGACGTTACGACGAGCTACGACATGCTCCGTTCCTGCAAGATCACGGTGACAGGGGCGGGAGACACGTGGGTCGGACAAGGCTCTGGTAACACCCCCGCTCCCCTCACCCTGGTCGGGGGCAGGACCTACACCCTCTCGATCTGGGCCAAGGGGGCCTCCGGCGGCGAAAAGATCGGCCTGCGGGTATCCGGCAACATCCCCCAATTTCTGGAGGGAGCGGTGTCCGGTCCCAACTTCACCCTCACGACGAGTTGGCAGCGCTACAGCCTGACCTTCATCGCCCCCCTTACGTCGCCCAATAGCCTCGTGTTCGTGCGCGTCGGCTCTCAGGTCGGCCAGACGAGCTTCCCCGAGACCGTCTGGATCGACGCGACCCAGCTGGAGGTCGGGGCGAACGCGAGCCCCTTTGCGGGAGCTCCTGGCAAGCTGCTTTACGATTCGAGCACGACCCCGGCCAGCGCCTCGTCCACCGTCACCTACTGCCCCGGGCACAACGGCGGGACGGGCCTGGTGCTGGATTCCGGCATCAACCTCGTCTCCAATGGCCATGCGCAGAACGGTACGGCGAGCTATGGGATCGGTGGCACCGCAACCCTTTCGCTCACCACCGCCTACGGAGCGCCGCCCAACTGTCCGAACACCTCGGTCTTTCTGTTCACGCATGATTCCTCATCTAATTGGTACTACCCCTATCAGACCGTCAATGTTCAGCCTTATACCAACTACACGTATGGTGAATGGGTGTATTTCCCGAACGGATCGCTCAACTGGTCTATTGGAATGATCAATAGCACGTTCGCCTCCCCCGTTGGGCCAGTCAATTCTGGCTCCTCTGCGACGGCCGGTACGTGGACGAAGGTCACGGGGACGTTCAACTCGGGATCGAATACCACGCTCAACATCCTGCCGATTAACTCCAACACCCCCAGTGCCAGCGTGGCCTTCACGATGGTGCAGATTGAGCAGGGAGCGGTGGCCCATCCCTACGCGGGCGGGCCCGGCTTCGATCGCTACGCGATCGATTCCCGCTACCTCAACCGCTACGCCGGTACCATCGAGTACTGGTTCCAACCCTTCTACGACTCCTCGGATCGTCGATTCGACAGTCCGATGATGGGGCTCAGTAACCAAGCCGATCAAACCGTTCTGCAGCTCGCCAAGACTGGCAACACGTTGCAGTTCGCCATGCAGGATGGGAACACCTGGCAAGGCCCGACATGGGCCCCCTCCGCCGCGATGTGGACGGCCAACTCATGGCATCACGTCGCCATGACCTGGGGAGCGCCCAGCGGGATGGCCCTCTACTTCGATGGCCTATGGGTGGGTGGGGTTCCCTACTCGGGAGGCATCTACGTCAAGAATGGAATGGATGCGGTCGGGCTCGGCAACCTCTACCTCTCCGGGAGCACGGCCAACGCCAACTACGTCCAGAACGCCACGATCGACCAGTTCCGGATCTTCGACTACCCTCGCAGCCCCCAGGACATCGCCCGGGACTACCTCGGCGTCCTGTCCCTGCCGGCGATGTAGAGGAGGCCTGCCGTGATCCGGAAACCGAACATCCTGCCAGCCGCCCTCTTCGGGGGGGCCCTGTGCCTCGCGGTGGGCTGCACGGGCCAGCCTCCCTCCACGTCCTCCCCGTCGGCGCCCATCCCGCCCCTTTCGGGACAGGTTCTGTTTCCCGTGGCGCGTCGGACCCAGGCCCTGATCACCGATGTGGCGAACGCGTCGACCGTCTCCTTGATCGACACGACCACGAACTCGACCGTCGCCACCACCATCACGAACGCCAGCGGCTCCTTCTACATCACCCCCCCGTTCCCGAACGGCTTCGTGCCCACCGTCGGGAACACCTACGTCCTCGAGGCCGCCAAGGGCTTGTACAACAACTCGGCTGGCCGGAGCGTGGCTCGGGTGCGGACGATCCTCAAGTACCAGACCTCAGCCTGGCTATCGATCACCAACAGCATACCGGGAGCGATCACCGTGTACGAGGGCACGACGGCCCTCTCGGCGATCGCCAACCTCAAGGGCAGCGGCCAGGTGACGCCCAGTTCCCTGATCGGGACGCTGCAGGTCTCCCCCGAGAGTTTCACCCCGGTCAGCAACGTTTCGAACGCGGAGTTCACGAACGTCAAGGGCCTCGTGACGGCGATGCTGGCCAGCGACAGCGATCCGGTCGCCGGGGTGGCCTACGATCTGGCGGTCAGCCGTTTCTTCTACAGCGCCGCGGCCGGCATCCTCTCGATCGACCAGGCTTCGGCCAGCGTCGGAGACCTCATCACGTTCCGGGGGGCCCCCTTCAGCCAGGTCGCGCCCTTGTCGACCAATAACGTCGTCACCTTCTCGGGGGGCAATGCGACGGCGTCGGTCGCGAGCGCCTCGCTGAACTACCTGAGCGTCATCGTCCCGGCGGCGGCCGTGTCGGGCCCGGTCACGGTGCGGATTGGCGCTCAAGTCTACGGCGTCTCGACCTTCACGGTCATGGGAACCCTCAATGCCTACGTTTACTAGGCTCGCCGTGGCAGCCAGCTGTTCGTTGCAGCTGGCGTGCGCCTCGACGGATGGGGAACCGACGGTCGTGACCGGATCGGCCTCGTCGCGAACCGGCTCGTCCGGGGTCACCGGCGGCATCGGATCGGGGCCTGGCCAAGGATCGACCTCGTCGTCCTCGGTCACTCCCTCCCCCCAGCCGACGCCCTCCCCCTTCCCGCAGACCCTGTTGATGGTGCCGCTCAACGCGTCGCTGACGAGCGATCCCGCGAACGCGACCCTCGCGCACGGCACCGCCATCACGCTGGTGGCCCAGATGAGCAACGGCCAGCAGCTGCCGACCACCGCCGTCTGGTCGGGCGCTCCGTCTGGCGAGCTCACCTTCACGTCGACCGGCTTCGCCAACGTCGTGCCGGGAGCCCGCACCTCCCTCGTGACCATCACGGCCGCGACCGCCGGCCTGTCGGCGACGGCCTCGGTTCAGGTCACGGCCGCGACCTCACCATGAAAGGTCCTCAGCTTGCTGTTTAGCTGATTGGCGATCGCCCTGGAGGCCATCGGCCTCGATCGCGAGCTGTTCACCCCCGTGTTCGCCATGGGACGGGTGCTGGGTTGGACGGCCCATGTCCTCGAGCAGGTCCACCACGGTCGACTCATGAGGCCGCAGTCCCGCTACGTGGGGCCCAAGGGGTCGGTCTTCGTGCGCGAAGCGATCGGGACGCCAGGAGTGAGCACGCCTTGGGCCCGTCTGGCGTTAAGCCTAGGCAAGTGTCGGCTAAAGAACGGACCCCCTGTTCAGGGTAGTGAAGGACGGCCAAAAAGGGGGAATAGTAAGCTAGGAAGCGCCTTTTGAACGAGAAGTCGTCCTCATGTAGGGATGGTTGGCGGTGAACTACCTCTCGAAGCTATCGAGGTTGATCCTGCTCCTCGTTTTGATTGGGAGCGTGGCAAACTGCCATTCGACGGTTCCGATCCCTCCCGGATCGGGGGCGCTGCCGACCTCCGGGCGGTCGGTGCAGGCGTCGCTCGGCTCTCTCTCTATCCGGGTGACCCTTCCGCGCCATGCTCAAGCGCTGACCAGCAACACCCAGTCCCTCCAGATCCTGCTCCGGAACACGAGTCTGCTGGGTTCGGACATCATTCAGACCGCTAACGGGTCCGGGGCCCAGACCCTCGTGGTGTCGGCCCTCCCACCGGGATCCGGCTATACCCTCTATGCGGGGGCCTACAGCGGGCCGAATGCGACGGGGACCCTCATGAGCTGGGGGCAGCTCCCGTTGACCATCACGAGCGGCACCAACAACGTCTCCTTGGGCCTCTCGGTCCGGGTGGCCTCGGGCTCGGGGGCGGACAGCCTGACGGGCGGTCCGGCGGGCAGCGCCACCCAGGTGGGCTCGACGCAGTGGGTCCAGACGACGATCGCCGACTTCACCCCGGGCACGACGAGCAACACCGAGTTGTTCGTCCCGGGGATGTACAACTACCTGGGGTCCCTGGGGGCCTCGGGCAACGGCAATGGCCAGTTCAACTCGGAGATCAATGCGATCGCCTTCAACCGCTCGGGCAACATGTACGTCTCCGATCGGTACAACCACCGGGTTCAGGTCTTCGATACCAACTTCAACTTCCTGAGAGGCTGGGGCAATGGCACGACCTGGACCGGCCCAGCCCCTGCCCCGGTCGCCAGTGACGGCAACAGCTACTTCAACAATTCCTGCGGCCTGGGCATCGATGCGCAAGGGAACGTCTACGTCGCTGACATCAACAACGCCCGGGTCCAGAAGTTCGACGCCAATGGCAACTTCCTGATGGGATGGGGCAACGGCACGACCTGGACCGGGGCGGCGCCGACACCTACCTCGGGCACCGCCAACGGCTACTTCTTACAGCCTACCCATGTCCTGGTCGATGCCGACAACGACGTCTGGGTCGAGGAATGGGGCAACCACCGTATCCAGAAGTTCTCCCCGAATGGTGCCTTCCTGATGGGGATCGGCAGTGGCACGAGCTGGACGGCCGGCACGGCCGCCCCCGCCGTCGCCTCGGGAAGCGCTGCGCTAGCCTTTTGGAATCCGGGGAACATCGCCTTCGATCAGCAAGGGAATCTCTACGTCGCTGACAACAAGAACAGCCGGGTCCAGAAGATCTCCCCGACCGGCGCCTTCGTGGCCCAATGGGGAAGCGTGGGGTCCGCCGACGGCCAGTTTCCCCACAATGCGTGGGGACTCGGGATCGACCCCTTGGGCCGGGTCTGGGTGGGCACAGCCAACACGGACAACGTGGTCCAGATCTTCACCCCGTCCGGGCAGTACCTGGCCCGGGTAACGGGACCTACGGCCAACCAGCTCTTGGGGACGGAAACGGTGGTGGCCAACGCCAGTGGCACCATGTACGTGAGCGATTCCAACAATTCCGGCGTCATCTCGAAGTTCCAGGGCGCGAGCCCCACGGATGCCAACGGAGGCGTCCGCCTGGCCGGCTACCGCTCGCCCGGGCCTTGTAACTTCGTCACCAGCGGCACCTACGTCTCTCCCGTGCTGGATGCCCAGAGCACCGTGGCTTGGGGCTCGATTTACTGGGCGGTGAGTAACCTTCCCACCGGCACGGGGGTGGCCGTGGGGGTGGCGACCAGCAGCGACGCCGTGAACTGGGGGGCGACCCTGTCGGTGGCCGCCTCGAGCGTGGCTGGCAACAACGTCGCGAGTCTGTCGGCGACGAGCTTCAACAGCCGCTTCCTCAGGTACCAGCTGACCCTGACCTCGACCGTCGCGGCCACGACCTCCGAGGTCCAGGAAGTGGGGGTGATCTACTGATGAGGGCGCTTAGACTGGCGGCGATCGCCCTCATCCTCGCGGCCTGCCAGCCGGCGGCCCCACTGACTCAAAGCCCCGTGTCGGCCGTCCGCCTCCAGGATGCCCGTGCCCTCTGGGGCCATGCGGCGCCCGCCTACCGGGTTCAAGCCGTCGAGAGCGACCTGAAGCCCTACGGCACGGTTTCGCTGCTGGACACCGGCAACAACGTGGTGGCCACCG